>Ga0207773_100248_pt1 | contig 33053 bp, 26 predicted proteins | sample TtaePargueraPR_2_FD_187281 | JGI IMG/M metagenome (GOLD analysis project Ga0207773, IMG submission 187281) | Aerobic enrichment media microbial communities from Bioluminiscent Bay, La Parguera, Puerto Rico - Tt and M1 (3) (SPAdes) | ecosystem: Environmental > Aquatic > Marine > Unclassified ...
CGCTTACCTCATAATATTGTTCGCAGTTACCTGCTCCGCAATGAGATCAACACTCGATACGGGCGGGCGGCTAACCCTTACCCGACGGGGACTTTCACCCCACAAGATACGCCGGGCTTCGCCCAGCGCGATAACGCCCCAAGCAGGGGCATATTTTGCGTTCTGAGCGCAGCGAAGCAAAATATGTCCCACTGCCTTGGTTTGTTAACTGCCTTGCCACAAGTACTTCCGTGCCAGATATAAAAAGTGAATCGCAACCAATATCGGCGGCAGGAACACTACGCTAAAACTCGTTGACTCGAAACCAAGCAGCATTATGGCAATTGACACCGCAAGGAACCCACAAGCAACAAAGCCCAACAGCCTCCGGGGCGTTGTGACTTGAGAGTGTGGCTCAAGAACTTTAACAGCCAACTGAAGCATACCCCATAGGCCAATACCACCAAGGATAACTGCCAGCAAAGAAACAGCCATATCAACGCCCCCACCTGTAACGATGCCGAGAGCGAGAAACGGGCTCATGATTAGACCGAGAACCCATATATAGACCGGAAGGCAAAAACCAATTATGGTCTCAATAATTAGTGCAATCTTTCGAATCACTTTCATGCTGAGATGCAGTTAACGTCGCGCTCACCGGCGGACAATGCTATGCACCTTTGTGCGAAAATGGGAGCGCAGCGATCCGCACAAAGGTGCATAGCGTTGACCGTACCCTGCATCTCTTGGTTAGGCATTTGCGGGGAAGCTTGGCATTAAGTGCAGTGGATACATCGCGTATAGCATCAAGAATAGCCCCAGAGCGCCCGCCAAAGTAACTATAGAAATTTTTCCAAGTGTCGCAGACCGAATCCATACATAAATAAGGGATAGAATTAATACTCCTGGAAGTAAATACCACCACTTGCCAATTGAAAAAGCTAACTCACTCCAAAGCGGAATTCCATTTTTATAAAATCCTAAGAAAACACTATTAAACTGCTCTTGTAATTTAGACTCAGGGTCTGTCCACACATACGTCAGAAAAGATTGCGTGGCAGCAAATATAAAACAGAGTAGTGATACGATTATTCTCATAGCAACTCTCAATGCCTAACGTTGCCAGCAGCGGCGGCCGTAGCGCTTTTTGCGCGAAGCGCATTGCGCAGGCCGTCCGGCGGAGGCGCGCAGCGCCGGAGCGTACTGACTGGCCTCGTTATGAGTTTTCACTCGTTGATGCCTATGTGTTCTCTGAAAGAGGGGCTATCAATTAGTATCGAGTTTCCCAGCCATTTAGCACTCTTTTCCATGAGATCGATACCCTCTTTATCACCGCTTGTTTTTGGCAACGCAATGTGAGTCATAAAATCACGCTGGCCTGAAGGAAGGAGACGATCTATGCACAAATAATGCTCACCATCTTTCTGTTCAATATATATGATGTGTTCGTATTCCATTTGACTCATAACGTCGGCCATAAACGGCGCGAGGAACGAGCGTCCGACGACCGAAGGGAGTGTATTTAATGGCTTTGTTAGAAGGCATGAACCTACTCACTGGGCGCTGCCTCTTCTGATTGAGGCAACTCATCGGTAATTTCAAACCAAGGGGCCTTTGAGCAAACCATTACGTGACGCAAAGGCTTGCAGCCTGGATCGCCGTCTACCGTCCCCAACGCCAAACCAAATGCGTCCGGAAACGCCTGCTTAGCCAAAAACTGCATTGTGGACCCGCATACTTTGCAAAAAGTTCTCGTAATCTCGGGAGAAGACTGATATTGGCCCAGTTGTTCTTCACCTTGAACACAACGGAAGTTACCAACCTCGACGTATGCCCATGTTGCGAAAGCTGCGCCAGTAACTTTCCTGCACATTGAGCAATGGCAATTACGTGCGAATTGAAGCGGGCTACTAATTTCGTATTTTATTGCACCGCAGAGACAGCCACCAGTAATCATTGTATTTCCTTCTAACATTTATATCGTAGCCCCAAAGACCGATATCTCCTGATTGATATCTCAACTGGTACATTTCGAGTAAAAATGCCTCAGAGGCCTTGAAGCGTCAAGCTTACAACAAAATTCAAACACTTGTTCACTCTCGATAAAACGTTCAACAGGCCTCATATCTACATTTTACGTGGAATCTGTAACCAGTTGATTTTATTGCTTTTTTTCTATGCGGTGCACCTCTTCGAAAAATATCGGTCCCAGCGATCACTTTTCTCGTTTCCTGGACCAGTAGACTGTACATAAAATCAACAAAACAGTTCGACCGACAATCTTCTTGCGGATCAAACTCCGATGCCGAATCAACCAGCTCATAGGAACCGTCTTTGCGTTTTATGCGTGCCGTTCGTTTGGTTTATCGCGTGGATTCCCTTCAGGCGGATGTCTGATTGAGCATTTATCCTGTAAGCGAGCAGTGCCAATCCGTTCACACGACATTTCCGTGGGCTGGCGGCGCTCTTGCGGAAATCGGTTCTGTTTTTCGGTACCGTCGATTTCGAGATTTCGAACTTGGCTGCCGGCGATCAGAGGGCGCTGTCGTACGAACTTGTATAAGGGCACCTTCGACAATTCGTTTCTTGCCATCCCCCGCAACTCGGCAGAACGGCGAAGCTCATGTGGGAGTCCAGTAGCACGGAGTTTCTGGATTCCCGCCTACGCGGGAATGACGATTTTTAGAGATTGCCATGATTCATTGAGCGAAGCTCCCCTCTCCCCGGCCCTCTCCCCAAGGGAGAGGGAGCTATCAGGCCAGCAGGCTTACCATAATGAAGATCAACGGAATCGCAGCAAGGTTCAACAACAAACCCGCATGAAGCATTTGCCCCTGGCGGACCGCGCCGGTGCCGTAGGCGAGGGCGTTGGGTGGGGTGGCTACCGGGAGCATGAAGGCGCAGGTGGCGGCGATACCGACGCCGAATACCATGGCGTAGCTGATGGCGGGGTCGAACTGTTGTGCCAGTGCGTAGATTACCGGTACCAGGATGGCGGCGCTGCCGGTGTTGGAGGCCAGTTCGGTGAGGAAGATCATCAGGGCGATGCCGGCCATAATCAGCAACCAGCCGGGGGCGTTGCCGAGGCCGGCGAGCAGGGTCTGCGCCAGCCATACGGAAGTGCCCGTTTCCTTGAGGATGGCCGACAGGCAGAGGCCGCCGCCGAACAGCAGCAGTATGCCCCAGTTGATGTGTTCCTGGAGTTTGAGCCAGGTAACCAGCCCGAACGTCGGCGCCAGTGCGGTAATGGTGAGCCCGACCATTGCATCGAAACTGCTGCCCAGTTCGAACAGGCGGGTGATTTGCGCGGAGAACACCCAGGCGATCACCGTACACACAAACAACGCTACCGCGCCGATGGCGCCCGGCGTCCACTGGGCGGTCTTCACTTCCACCTTCTGTACCTTGGCCTTTTCCCGGTCCGGGCGCAGCACTATCCACAGCACCGCCAGCACCAGCGGGAACATCGCCAGGGTCACCGGCAGGCCCACTTTCATCCAGGTGGCGAAATCCAGCCCCAGTTGGCGCGCGGCAATGGCGTTGGGCGGGCTGCCGACGACGGTGGCCAGGCCGCCGATATTGGCGGCGTAGGCGGTGCCTAGGACGACGAAAGTGCGGGTGCGGGGAAATTTCTCGTCCACCAGCGAGAGGGCGATGGGCAGCATCATCGCGGTGGTGGCGGTGTTGCTCATCCACATGGAAAGGAAGGACACCACGGCCATAAAGCCGATCAGTGTGGGCCACAGGTGCCCGCGGCCCAAGTGCAGTACGCCGCCCGCCAGGCGGCGGTCGATGCCGTGGGTGTGCAGCACCGAGGCGAGGGTGAAGCCACCCATAAACAGGAAGATAATGCTGCTGGAGAAGGGGGCCAGGGCGTCGGCGGCCGGCATCAGGCCGCTGAAGTAGGCGGCCGCGGGCACCAGCAGCGCGGTGACCGGCAGGGGGACGATTTCGCTCATCCATAAACCCGCGGCGGAGATCAGGATGAACAGCCCCAGTTTTTCCGGCCCCTCGCCCACCAGCGCGCCGGAAAGCAGGTGGGCCAGGAGTATCCAGGCGGCGATGACCATCAATTTTACGGGTAGGGAGAATGCTTTCATGGCTCCGGTCTTCTGTGTTTTTTGTCCGCCTGAGATAACGGACAACCGCTGAATTCCGCCGCTGGCATCAAGCGGCGCGATCGATATCCGGATAGGCCCTGGCCACCGCCGCGGCGACATTATCGTAGGCATTGTCTACGCAGAAGTCGCCGTGGGCACCCAAGAAGTGGAAAAACGGCAGCGCCAGCAGGCGCTGGAAATCCGCCTCCAGCCAGTGCAGCGGATCGCAGCCCTGGGGTGTCATGCGCGCGCGCCAGCTGGGCGCCACCTGCATGCCGCGGCGGAAGCCGGCAAAGCGCAGCAGGTTCCTGCCCCACCAGTTGCAGCCGCGCCAGGTCTGCCAGTACTGCAGCGCGTCGCAGCACAGCAGCAGGCCGCCGCTGTACGGTATCCACAGTGCCGCCTCCGGGTAGCGGCTGCGGGAAAATTCCACGAAGCGGCCGCCGGGCACGGGGCAGTCGCCGCCCTCCCGCAACAGCCTGTCCGCCGACGGCGGGTAGAAGCTGGAGTTGGCCTGGCGCCAGAAAGTGAGGGCGAAGCGGTCGCGGTAGTAGAGGTCGTCGCAGCCGTGGTAGTAGCCGAGGCGTATGGCGTGGCGCAGTTTGCCCAGGTCCTGCAGTTTCTCTTCCTGGTGGGGGCGCAGGCGCAGGGGGTTGACCAGGGTGAGGTCGTCGCCCCAGCGCACTATGCCCATATTGCGGTTGATCACTACGGCGGGGGCCAGTTTCACGGTGCCGGGCACGCAGAAAAAATCCGGCAGCAACTGGCGGATCTCTCCGTGGGGCTGTGGTGGGGGGTAGTCGATCCGCATAACGGGCGGCGCTTTCCGCGGCTCAGCTGTACTGTGCCCGGCTGCTGATCCCTCGCAAAAGCATCAGTGCCTGCTGCGCTTTTTCCTGCGGCACGAATACGTGGTCGTGGCCCAGCGCGGCAACCACATTGGCGCTGATGCCGGCGCCGGCGAGTTCGCCCGCAACCGCGGCGGTGAGACCGACCGCATCGGGGCTGGAGTGGATTTGCAGGGTGATCTGGCGGAGGCCGCCGCTCGTCTCCAGTCCCTCTTTCGCGGCCAGCGACTGCGGCAGTATCGCGGAGAGGCCCTCGCGTTCGCGAAAGATGCACAGGCAGTCGCCGAGGAAATCCTGCAGTCGCGTTTCGGCAATCCGGCAGAAAACATAGATCTCGTCCTGCATTTGCGGGTCCATGTCCTGCAGCAATTTTTCCAGGCGCACTTCCGCTTTCATTGAGTCGCCACGCCCCTCGGTTTTCAGTTGCTTTTTGTCTTGCGCGCGCTGCGATCGCCGCCGCCCTCCGGAGTCTCGGTAATTTCTTTAGCTTCGCTGTCACCCTCGGCGAGTGCCGCGTCCGCTTCCCAGCGCTCCAGCGCCAGGTCTATGTCCTTTTCCAGGCTCAGGCTGGGGAATTTCGGGCAGGGTGCGTCCTTCGCCGGGTCGTGCCAGGCGGACAGGGGGGCCACGAACACCACCAGGGATTTGTGCAGTTGGTTCTGGCCGATGCTGGCTTCGGTCCAGGTGGTCTGCCAGGCGAATTTTCCCTTGACCGCGTAATCGCTTTCATAGGATTTAAGCGTGAGGAAATAGGGATAGACCTTGCCGCCGCGACAGACGATGCGCCGCTCGGTTTTGATGTTGGCCATTTGGGTGAAGGGATCGAAATACCAGTGGATGTCGTAGCCGTAGGCAAAGCGCATTTCGCCGTCGCTCTCGAGGAAAGCGTAGGAGCGGCCGGTGCCGTCGGCCTTCAGGCTCCACACGTGGCGCGCTTCGCCATCGCGGGAAATCAGCCAGGCGCCGACCCACTGGCTCGCGTCCAGGCGCGACTCGGCACTCCAGCCTTCGGCCGCCTCGTCCCCGTCACGCTCGCCGGGAGGTGGGGCGGCCGCGGCTGCGCTGCATGCACAGAGAAATACCAGCGTGAGAATAAAGCGTCGCTGTATCACAGCTGCTCTCCAGATCCGCTTTACTCTTCCCTGAAACCACTTCCGACCCAGCAATCCGCGTCAGCCCGCCAGGTCCGGGCAGGTGCTGCCGGCCCTCGGCGTACTCCAGCTGCTCAGGCGGCGCTGGAAACTGAGCAGTGCGCCGCCTTCCTGCAACCAGTGGCGGCCGTCCACTACGGCGAAGTTTAAGGTCACCGGGCTCCAACCGGTAAAGGCCACCGCCACCACGCCGCCACGGCAGCGCAGCGAAGCGCCGGTGCGCACCCGTACCCGGTCGCCCTCCAGTTTCCAGTTGATGGCAAAGCCGTGGGACAGGCGGCCGCCGGCTTGGAAGCCGTAGGCGAAACCGGAACCGTCGGCGTGCAGCTGCCACACCAGCTGCTCGTCGTTCTCGCTGACCACCAGCCAATTGCCCGCCCACTGGCGCTGGGCGGATTCCGCTGCGGCGGCCAGGGGCAGGAGCAGGAACAGCAGCAGTATCAACAGATAGCTCTGGAGGAAGGAGACAAGCAGGCGATGGGATGAGGGGTGACGCAAAAACTTCATGCGCGACTCACTGATTCTGGCCCGAATCCGCAGGCCGGCGGCGGCAGGCGCAAGCGCCCGGCAGCGCCGGGGTTTGGCGGCTTCAGGGGGTTACTGCGGCTGGCGGCGCGGGGCACCGCCGATTTTCCTCTCCGATGCGCGGCACCGGCATGAAAAATCGCTCAGGCGCTATTTTTCACGTCCCTTGTTTTTAAAAGGCTAGACGCAAAATCCCACAATGGCAGAAGAAGCCTCAAAAATATTTATTCACCCGCCAATTTAAAGAAACAGGCGCTACTCGGCGCGGGCATCGGAGAGGGTCTTGTCCGCGCGCCAGACGCGGTACTTCAGCTGCAGCCCATCGGGGAGGTAGACCACCAGCGGCAGGCGGCTGTTGTAGGGGAGCATCAGGTCGTCACCGCGCACGCGCACGAAGCGCCGCGATTCCGAGCCCGGCGGGCAGGCCTTGAGGGTGGTGGGGGCCGGCTCGGGATGCGCCAGCACATAGTAGGGATAGCCCCAGCCATCCAGGGTCCGGCGCGCCAAAGCCGCCCTGTAGCTGCGCAGGTTGCAGTCCACCCGCTCCGTCTTGCCCGGCACCAGTTCCACCATGAAGCGGCTTTCGTCCACGGCCATGGGCAGGCGGATCACGTGGCGCTGCTTGCCGTCCACTGTGTCGGGGAAGCCCTCAAGATCAGAGGCCTGGGCGATGGCGGCGAGGCAACAGAAAGCGGCGAGCAGTGCAGCGCGCAGCGGCATGACAACCTCCATCGGCTGGCGCAAAAATCTACTTAAGTCTAGATGGATTTCAGCCTAGATGGATTTCCTGCGTCGCAAACCGAACCGGAGCAGCAGGCCCAGCGCGGCGGCGGCGGCAAACAGCAGTGCGGCCCACAGGGTGTAGCGGTTCTGCTCGGCGGGGGGTTCCAGCCGTGTACGGGCTTGGGCGAGGGCGGCTCGCAGCCGTTGGAAGGCAGCGATCACCTCTGCGTTGGGGGCATTGCCGAGCATCGCGGCACGCAGCGCCCGCCAGTGTTCCGACAGCTGCGCCGCCAGGGGCGCGTCGCGTTTCTCCAGTTGTTCGCGCAGGGGGGCGTAGCCCTCGCGGAAGGCCAGCATCATTTGGTGGTAGGCGCTGGCGTTGTCGCCGGCGCGGTAGGCGGTCTCCGCCAGCTGCAGCAAGCCGTCGGCGCGGGCCAATGGGTGTTCCAGGGCGCGCACCCGCTGCGGGTGGCCGCGCCACCACAGCAGCGCCCCGGCGGCTTCCGGCGGCAGTTCCACCGGCCGCGCCGTGGCCATGCCGGGCAGGCCGATCAGGGCCGGGTAGCGTTGCGCCAGTTCCGATGGCGGCGGAAGTTCGCCCTGTACGGCAAAGTTGGCCACGGTCACCGCCAGGGCCCAGCGCTGGCGGCTGCCGAGATCGCCGTCGATACGCCGGTCGTGCACCGAATCCACGGTGGGATCGAGGGTATTGTAGAGGTCGTAGAGGCTGAAGCTGGCCATGCGGTTCGGGTCGCGCAGCCCCGGCGCCGTGTCGCCGCCCTCCCCCCGGGCCCCGTGGCAGCTGGCGCAGCGCGCTTTGTAGAGGGGCCTGGCGAAGTCGGCGGAGGGCAGCATTTCCGCCGGCGAGCGCTGTAACTGATAGAGGGCGGCAAGGCGGTCGGCAGCGGCATTGGCGCGGCGCCGCACCTGCTCGCTATCGCGCTTTTCCGCGATGGCCGCATCCAGTTCCAGTACGCTCCGCTCCAGGGCCGCGCGGCCCGGCTTGTCGGGCAACTGGCGCACCAGTTCCAGTGCCTGGGCCAGGTAACGGCGCTGCTGCTGGTAGAGGAATTCGTCCAGAACTTCGCCGTCCTTCACCGAATCGCCGTAATCCACGGCGATATAGGACAGCAGGTTGCTGGCCTGGGCCGCCAGGGGTTCCTGCGCCAGTGACACCTGGGCCACGGGCGCGCCTGGCAACCACAGCAGCAGGCAGAGGGCGAGGACGGTTAACGGTAACCTGTAGCGTTGCATTGAGAATTCTTTTTCTGGATTCGGCACAAGATTAGCAGCCGCCAAGCGCGGCTGTTGGGGCGAGTCTTGTATTCGCCTTCGTTAGATGATCTCAGAGCCCGTTTACGATCTCCGTAGTAGCAGAACCAAGAATATAAGGTGGATGAACCGCAATCTGGTGTTAAGCCTGCGCTCGCAGTACTTCCATAGCCTTCGGCACTTCTCCAACCAAGCAAATGAGCGCTCCACCACCCAGCGCTTGAGGATCACCGAAAAGGTGTGCAGTTGCTGTGCTTGGTGAGTACATGCTGCAGACATTGCCTCCTGTTTGGGACGGACCACGTCAACCTGTTTTTTTGATACCCGCTCCAGGCTTATTCCTTCCGTATCGGGCTCGTTCCATTTGACGAAGTACGAGTACACCGTTTGCCACTTGGGAAAATAGGCTCGCTACTGACAGCCTGTCCGTAACAGACTAAAGCACCGTACACCACACTTCATACAGCTCCACCTTGCGTGCCTTAGTGCGCTTACTGGCGCTTTCCAGTAACGGCCTAATGGCCCCAAATTGTTCCTTGGCATTATCGCTATTGCTTTCGCTTCATCCGCCCAGTATCAGATATTTACGCGAGATCGTGAACAGGTTCTAAGGGCATTATCTCGGATGCACAAAAGGCCGCCTCATTAGCGATCTTGAGGGGGAGCGCTCCCCAGTCCGAGCTGAACGACAACACTCCTTGAGGCGCTATCACGAGTTAACCCATCCAGAGGAAAATGAAGTCTCTAGATGTCTACCTTGCGCCAGTCTTTCCAGTTCCTTTACTAAGGGGTTTTCCGAAGCACTGACAAGGGTTAAAGGGCAGGAGGAGTCTATATCCGCTAGCGGAACGGCCACCAGGTCGCGAGATACCTGCACTACGCTGGCTGGCAGCACTGCCACTCCCAGCCCCGCCGTAATAAAACATAACATGCTGGTGATGTCGGGTACCTCCAGACTGTAGGGAAAGGATACTTCTGCTCGCTCCGCCAGTGACTCAACTTGACGACGCAGAAAGGTACGATGGCTCGCAGGCTGCAGCAGTAAGCGCTCCTCCTTCAAATCACGCAAAAAAAGCTGATTAGTGGCTGCCAGACGATGGTTAGCGTTCAGAAAGACATAAAGAGGCTCTTCACCAAGAAAGCAAAGCCGCAACCCCTTGGCTGATTCTCTTGCCAGATCAGCTCGCAAAAGGGCGGCGTCGAGACGACCCGCACGCAGCGAGGAAAGGTGATCCAAGGCATTGCCGCCCTGTAGCTGGAGCTCGATCCGGGGACGGTCATCAAGCAGGGTGGCCAAGGCATCGCTAAGCGCTGCTGAAAAGATTGCACTCGCTGAATAACCAATACTCAACATTCCCACTTCACCAGCTTCTGCCTGGCGTGCAAGGCTACGGCTACGCTGAGCTGACGTAAGTAACTGCTGTGCTTCTTCAAGGAAGACCTTGCCGGCTCGAGTAAGTCGTACGCTATGCGTATCACGCAGAAAGAGGGTGACTCCAAGATCCTCCTCCAACGCCTTCATCTGTTGGCTCAATGGCGGCTGAGTAATATGTAAACGCGCTGCCGCGCGACGAAAATTGAGTTCTTGTGCAACCGCAACGAAGTAACGCAATTGTTTGAGTTCAAACATAGCGATTCCTTTCCTCCATATCTGGTCCAATGTGATTGATTACCCGTTTGTGGAATGATTCTGGCCAGTTAAACTATGGACGACTGATCTGTTTGATAAAGCGGGTTAATAAACAGGCACCTTACATTTCACATCAACGACTTGGCGATCACTAGGTTTTTGTCTCTATCTGCCAGCAGAGGGCAGCCCCCATATTTGATTCTATCATCCGCTCCCCAAAAAGACATCGCAATCACCGTGAGAGGAAAAAGAATATTCCCTCCGCGGCGAATAGGTAATAACTTGATCTCAAAGTGGAATCAAGAAATCACATGCGTCTACTGATCCTACTGTCGTCTACATGCACATTTTTCAACTTGTACCAGTTGCAAGCACTCTATCCTTGGCTAGCCACAAAGTATAACACCGACCTTACCCTTGCCGGTTGGCTTAACATGGCGTGTTTGCTAGGCATGATGATTACCGCTCCCTTTGCCAACCGAATCACGAGAGGATTTTCTCCGCCTCGTATCATTCTAGCAGGCATAGGATGTTTGGGACTTTTAAACATAGGAGTCGGATTGAGTGAATCAACAAAAGCCCTTTTCTCGGTACGATTACTTCAGGGATTGGTACTCCCCTGCATACTGACCACCATCATGGAAATAGTTGGAAGAACCAAAAATGATTCCATCCGATTGAAATGGGTAAGTTACTACGTTGCAGGCACTATTCTCGGGAGCACCTTAAGCCGATTTTATCCTGCCTTCTCGGTTGACTTTTTAGGTTGGCAAGGTGGATTTATAACAAGTGCGGGATTACTATTTTCTGCATGTCTATTAATATTCCATTACGCAAGAAATTTTCCCACCGACGTCGGCCGAGTTGTCAGTAGTGGATTCTGTCATCAACAGCTTATTAAAAGGGCATTAACAGAGAAACGGCTAATTATCGCCTATAGCATCGGCTTTGGCCTCCTATATAGCCAAAGCTCTATATTCACTGCTTTAGGGCTTTATCTGGCACAGCCCCCAATAAGCCAAACATCGCAAGAAATTGGACTTATATATTTAGCTTGCTTGCCCGCTCTGCTCGCTGTACTTATAAGCCCAATATTACACGAGATTCAAAAAGAAAAAACAATTAGCGTCTCTCTCGTTATATTATTTTGGATTTCTATCTTTCTTATGGGAAACCAATATACATTAGTGCTTCTTGGTGTTGCTGGATTCTCTATTAGTACTTACCTCATGCAGACTCAGACCACTCGCATGATCAGCAAGGTATGTCAAATTCCAGTGACTCTCTCAAGTGGCTTATATCTTTCCTTCTATTACGGAGGTGGATCACTAGGGGCCAGCCTTTCTGCCTTCGCCTTTCATCACTGGGGATGGATGGGAGTGCTTACTTTCGTGTCAACGGCTCAAATATTGATACTTATTTTTATAGTCTTGATGTCGACATTTTTTCGTAAAAAGGAGATCTTCGATGTTAACGCTTGACAGAGAAAAGGAAACACTCGAAAAAAGAGAATACGAAGAGAAAAATCTAACTGTTTTATCAATAGATAATTTAGGTGCTATTAAGTGGGAGGATATTTTCAAAAGCTTTGAAAAAGTTATTAGACCATCAATTCGTCACGAGCCTCTTACGGCAAAACATTTGACAGAATCATTCTTAAACGAACGGCTAAGGAAAACACTCTTAGCGGAATCACCTGCCCTTAGGGAAATACAATCTACACTCATTGGAGCTATGAGAGAAAAAAAACATCTTATACATATCCAGCACCTAGGACTGCAGCGCAGATCATCCGATGAGCAAGCTATTGGTTTTGCAGCTTTATCCCTTACTATGGGGCTTCCGCTTGCGGCCGAAAAGACAACAGAGCGAGTAGTTTGGGATGTAATGAATCGGGAAGGTCTATCATTACCGTATCAAACTTTTTCGGAAGGAACCAGCGAAGCCGTTTATCATACAGACACCGCCTTCTATAAACATCCCGTCAGATACTTCGGTCTGTATTGCCGGAGTCCAGCAAGCTGTGGTGGTGGAGTAAATCGTTTTTGCAATGCAGCCGCTCTCCGCCGAAAAATCTCGAGCGACTTATCTCTCTCTTGGATAGAGAAAACATTATACGAAACTCCTGCGGTTTTCAGAGTGCCAAGTTCTTTTTTGCCGAGCGCTAAAGATGAAATAATAGAAGCTCGCGTCTTTAGCGACGACATCGCAGTTAGGCTGAGGGTAGACTCAATTTTGAAAGGGCACCAGATGAAATACGGATATCAAAACAAAAATCTTGTTCGAGCCATTGATGCCTTTTTACTTTTAGCAGACAAGCCAGAACATAGAATCAAAATCAAACTTGATGAAGATAGTGCAGTTTATATAAACAATCATGAGGTTCTCCATTATCGGGACCAATTCTCTGATCCGAAACGCCATCTTATGCGGATATGGATTAAATAAGCTTAGTTAATTCTACTGTGTCATAAAAATTACGCCGTCATCCGCCCGGAAGCCCGCAGCACGGACAGAACGGTAGCGTTTGTGCGATCCGGCGAGCCAGCCGAAAGCGTAGGCTTGCGATCGACCATGGAACATGACGCTGCATCGGTCCCGCCGGCGCCGCGCGGCTGGAAGCCTTCGGGTAGGGAAGGCGTTTGTAATCGAGCGGCGGAGTTTTTTTTACCGCGCAGCCGTTCCAGTACCAGAAAGCCATATGCAGCAATGCACAAGGTGGCGTGGTGATGAAAGCCTCGCCAGTTGCGCCCTTCGAAGTGGCTCAGCCCCAGTTCGGATTTCAGTTCCTGGTAATCCCGTTCAATCATCCAGCGCCCTTTGGCGCTGGCCACCAGTGATTTCAGGCTAATACGTGCATCCAGCGTCGAGAACCAATAGTGGACTGGCTTTTCTTGCGACTCCGGCCACTCGATCAGCAACCACTCCTCCGCACGTGCTCGGTTGCCTTGGGCCGCCCGTACACGTACCCGTGCGAAGCAGGAGTTCAATTGTGCGTTGGTACCCTCGCGCCAGGATACTGTCTTCCATGCCTGCTTGGGCAGCTGCCTGGCCAGCGACAGCACGTCTATCGGTTGATGTTGGGCATCCCGTTGGACTCGCGTGCGCGGCCGGCCTCTCCCGGTAGACGGTGGCTCTGCGGGCTGGTATTCGCCCCACCAAACCGTTGTTTGCGCACGCACGTTCACCGCGTAAGTGAGTTGTTGTTCCGTCAGCCAGTCGCGAAGGGCGGATTCGTCGCCATAGGCGGCATCCGCCAGCACGATGCCTAGAGAAACGCTTGCTGATAGAGCCGACTGTAGTTGCGCTCGCGCAATTTCTCCCTTGGTTTGAAACACGACCTCGTCCGATACACCCGCCTTGCGACAGCGATCTGGATCTTCGGTCCATTCCTTCGGTAAATACAGCTGGTAGGCCAAAGGCAGGCTGCCGTGACAGTTGGCGAATGACAGGCTGACCGCCACCTGACAGTTGCCCGTCTTGCCCAATCGGCCACAGTACTGGCGCGCCACACCAACTGAGTGTCTCCCTTTCTTGGCGTGGCCGGTATCGTCCAAAATCCACCACGTCTCTGTGTCCTTCTTGTGCAGCACTGGCAGTACTTGAGCCGCCACCTCCGCCAGCACCACTTCATCACTCCAGTCGGACTTTGCTACCAAGTGGTGCATGGATTGATGGGTTGCTCGCACATTCTCCGGACACACCCGCGCCGCCATCGGCTCGATGCTTTTGCGCTCTCCTGGCAGAATAAGTCCCTTCAGGTACCATTCTGCTGGCAAGCGTCGGTCCGCATGTCCCAGGCTGGCTGTGATCTGCTGGCAGTATTGTTCAAATCGAGATTCAGTACTCCGACCCATCTGCGCTTCTTCCTGAGTGGCTTGAGATCAGCGGAATGATAATATATTTTATGACACAGTAGAATTAAGAGAAGACATGGTATTAACTGTCGGGTAGACGACAGCGTTACCGCTGTCGCCCCCAATGCACAGTTTCCGTCAATCACGTCCCTGTCAATCAACTTCCTCTGGGTCTGGGCTTTGCTCGGCGCACCAAGTTTTGGGGTTCAGCTGCGGGAGGCAGAGTGGGATGCCATCAAAGGCCTCGAACTACGAAAATTGAGTAGCCACCTCTTTCAAGGCCTTTGAGGGGAATCCCCGGCAAACTGCTGGCCCACACAAGGATCAGAGGCGACGTGGATGCTGCAAGAGGTACTGGCCAGATTTGAATGGCGCGCATGGCGCTGGAGCGAGCGATCGAGTCTGGGTGGGTGGATGAAGTATTCGCGGCGCTTCGGCAACAGCAGTACCCACGCGAGTTGCTGTTCCCCAGGGTGGCGGAGTTGATGTCGCTGGGCCTGCGCCCGTCGCTGCACACGGGGCCAAACAGGCGAGTCATTTGCCGGTGTCACTGGCAGCAGCGTTGTACGATAAGGCATGGCGGACGAGCCGACGACTCTGCGCGCCTTTGTGGATTGCGGGCCGCAATTTCTGCACTCGCGCCATCCTGCAAGAATGGCACGACACAAAGGCCGGTTTCATCGTACGCAAGCACGCCCGGCACCCACGCCTGAAGCGCGAAGGCGCGTGGGAAGCCTGCGTGACAACGAAAGAAAACCGCGCTGCGCGGTGTGTATGGCGAGGCCTCGCCCGAGGGCAGACCCGCCAGGCCTACGCACTGACATCGGCGAGGACCGGGTAGTCGGTATATCCGCGGGCACCGCCGCCATAGAGCGTTGACGGGTCGAGGGCCGCCAGGGGGGCGCCGGTCTTCAGCCGCTCCACCAGATCCGGGTTGGCGATGAAGGGGCGCCCGAAGGCGAACAGGTCGGCCTTGCCCTCGGCGAGTTGGGCAGTCGCCAGCTCCAGGTCGTAGCCGTTGTTGCCGATGTAGGTGTTCTTGAACCGCCGGCGCAGGGAGTCGTAGTCGAACGGCGCTACATCGCGCGGGCCTCCCGTCGCCCCTTCGACGACGTGGAGGTAGGCGATGTCCAGGGTGTCGAGTTGGTCGACGATGTAGTCGTACTGTCCCTGCGGGTCGCTGCTCGAAATGCCACCGGCCGGCGAAACCGGTGAGATGCGAAGGCCGGTGCGCTCCGCGCCGATCTCCCCCACCACGGCTGCCGTCACCTCCAGCAGCAGCCGCGCGCGATTCTCGATGGAACCGCCGTAGGCGTCGGTGCGCTGATTGGTGCCATCCTTGATGAACTGTTCCAGCAGATAGCCGTTGGCACCGTGGATCTCGACACCATCGAAGCCGGCGGCGATGGCGTTGGCCGCGGCCTGGCGGAAGTCTTCGACAATGCCCTGGATCTCCTCGAGTTCCAGCGCGCGCGGCTCGGAGACGTCGACGAAACCGTTGTTGACAAAGGTTTTGGTCTCGGCGCGGATGGCTGAAGGCGCGACCGGCGCGGCGCCACCGGGCTGCAGGTCGACATGGGAGACGCGGCCGACGTGCCACAGTTGCACGAAGATCCGCCCGCCCTTGGCGTGTACGGCGTCGGTCACCTTGTGTCAGCCGTCGATTTGCGCCTGGGTGTAGAGGCCGGGGGTATCCTGGTAGCCCTGGGCCTGTGCCGAGATCTGCGTGGCCTCGGTGATCAACAGGCCGGCGGAAGCGCGTTGCGCGTAGTAAGTGGCGGCCAGCTCGCTGGGCACTAGGCCCTTTCCTGCGCGGTTGCGGGTCAGTGGCGCCATGACCAAGCGGTTGGACAGCGTCAGGGCGCCGAGGGTATAGGGTTGAAACAAGGTCTTGTCGGTCATGTGCTCTTCCTTTCCGGTTGATTGCTGATGCGGGTGACGGTACTGGCCCGGCCCTCAAGTTGCCGAGTCCTAATGATGATGATCATAATCTAAAACGTCAATGTTTTGATGATGATCGACATCAATGTATATTGAAGCCCTGGAGTTTGGCTTGAGGAGAGAGGTTCCAAGGTATGAAGGTCACCAAGGCACAGGCCCAGCAGAACCGGGCGCGCATCGTTGAGACTGCTTCTGCCCTGTTCCGCGAACGCGGCTACGACGGCGTGGGCGTGGCGGAATTAATGGCGGCTGCCGGTTTTACCCACGGCGGCTTCTACAAGCACTTTCGCTCCAAGACCGACCTGATGGCAGAAGCGGCAGCCAGCGGCCTTTCGCAGTCGGCAGCGAACACTGCGGGCATCGATATGGTCGAGTTCGTGAAGCAATACCTGTCCCGGGAGCACCGCGATACGCCCGGTGACGGCTGCACCATGGCTGCGCTTTGCGGAGACGCCGCGCGGCAGCCGGAGTCGGTCAAGGAGACTTTTGCGGCCGGAATTGAACGTCTGCTGGCAACCCTGGAGCGCGAAGATAGCGCCGAAGGCGGAAACGCGAAGCGCGGGGCGCGAGCCAGAAGGATCGACACGATTGCGCATGTCGTGGGCGCGATCGTGTTGTCGCGGGCCTGTCCGGACGACTCCCCGCTGGCGGATGAGATTCTGGAGGCCTGCCGCAATGAAATTCTCGCGACACTGCCCCCGCCGGCGTTGTCCCCCGCGCAGTAGGCGGTTCCCGACAGCTGCAGCAGGCCTTCGGCGCGGACCAGTGGATGCAGCCGGTAGCGTTGCATTTGGAATTCTTTTTTCGGATTCGGCACAAGGTTAGCAGGCACGCCACAGAGCGCTCCCGTACGGTTCCCGACCCGACCGGGAACGGTGCACGCCCCGGGCTATTTTTTCTTCTCCGCGATCGGCATCGGCTGCAGTATGTAGAAGCCCTCGCCCATCGCGGTCGGGAAGTAGACCCGGCCGCCAAATCCCGGCGGCGTCAGCGAGTTCGCCGTCAGCGGCTCGAAGAAGTCGGACTGCGCGACTATCTCGCCAGTGGCGGCGTCCCGCCAGGTGAGCTGCTCGGTGTAGTTCGACTTGGATAGCGCCTCGGTGATGGGCTCCTTCTCCGCGGCGAGCTTAATGTTGGTCAGTATCAACAAGCGCTTGTCAGCGGGCCCGAACACCGGCTGGAAGGTGTTGGTGATGTCGTCGACCACGAAGGCGGTCTCGAGTTTACCGGACTTGGGATCGATCCTGATTCCCGCCACCTTGCGCATGCCCATGTCGGCGGAATAGATCATGTGGTTCTCGGGATCGGCGCCGTTCTTCGGCGGGGCGAAGCTCCACTCGCCGGGTTTGAGCTCGCCGAAGGGGAAGATGGTGCCGGTGCGGCCGGCGTCGTCCTGGTGGATCACCACCACGCTGGAGGCCTTCTGGTCGCTGAACAGGCCGTTGGTCTGGATGGCCACCCAATCGCCGACGATGGTGGGTGCGGTCATGGCCTTCTGCCCCTTCGCCAGCGGCCGCACCACCCAGCTTTTGTCGGCGGACAGTTTCTTGCTTTTCGGGTCCCAGAAGTAGCGCGCCGCGGTCTCCGCCATCCCCATGTAGATGGCGATCCTGTCGCCGTAGGGCGCGATTATGTGCGGCGAGGGGGCCGGCTCCGGCAGGGGCAGCGAGTCGAGCACTTCGAGGGTCTTGGGGTCCACCGCGACCAGCACCGAGTTCGGCATCTTCATGCCCTGTTTCACGCAGGCGATGATCGCCATGGTGCCCTGCAGCGTGCAGCCGACCGGCCGGGTCTGGTCCTTGAGGATCAGGGTACCGTCGGGGGCTATGGTCAGGTGCTTGAAGTTCACATCCTCCTGCGGCGCCTCGCCGGACGGCAGGCTGTTGGTTTTCAGTATCAGGCCGGTGTCGCCATCCACCAGCGCGATGAAATGGGACCAGGCGAAGGCGATATTTCCGTCGGGCAGTATGTTGAGGTTGGCGTTGGCGATCCAGCGGCCGGAGACGTTGGGATTGTCGAGGTAGGTGCGCCAGATCTGCCTGCCGGTGGCGGCATCGGCCTTGGCGATGTAGGGGCCGACCTGGCGCGGGTCCCTGGGTGTGGGGAACTCGCCGCCGACGATATAGAGTTCACCCGGCTTGCGGTTGTTGATGTAGGAGATGCCCGGGTAGTCGTCGAGGCTGCGGAAGGCGTAGACGGCGTTGGGGCCGTCGAGAGATCCGGTGAAGGTCGCGCAGGGAAAGATGCCGCTGCGCCGGGCGTCCGAGATCTCGGCGCCGTTGAGCGAGGAATAATAGCCGGGCGTAGGGATCGCCCGCTGGCAGGCCAGTTCCCTGGCGTAGAGGTTGACGTCACCGGGGATGGGGCCGTTCGCCGCCTCGATACCGGATCTGGCCTTATCCGTCCCCGAAGGACCCTGGCCCTGTATAGAAGGACCCTGGCCCTGTATAAACGCAGCGGCGGTGGCGAACGTTACGGCGAGGCTGGCGGCCGCCAGCAGGGCTTTGCGTGACACGGCGTTTCTCCTTGCAGTCGGTGGATCAGGGATGGTTGCCGAGCGCCTCGAAGGCCGCTTTGGTGGTGTACTCGCCCCTGGGGTAGTAGGCGCCCATGACTTTTTCCTCCTCGCCCGGCCTGGTGATCTTCGCCGGGCTTTCGGCCCAGTCCGCACTCGGTGCCATGATGCGCATCATCAGCATGCCGAAGTCTATGCGGTTGCCCGGGCCATCAATGCCCTCCCCGCGGGGGCTCCACTCGATCCAGGCGACGCCGTTGTCGGCGGTGGCGTTCTTGGGGCGGTCCTCGGCGCGGCTGTAGACGATGGTGTAGTTGCCCTCTTCATCGAGGGGAATCTGCATGTCGGTGATCCCGTCCACGACCTGCCCCGAGGGTGCCGCCTCGCAGCTGACTACGGAAAAATACTGGGTCTGCGCTTCGGGCATTATCTCCAGCCCCCGCCCGGCCGCGCCGGAATAGGTGTTCGGGAAGCCGGGCATCTTGCCGCGGGTGACGAAGACGGGACCGAATTTCCGCGACAGCTGCACGAACAGGTACTGGGTGTCGGGGTCGCCGCCGCCGTCGATGGGGCCCGCGTAGGGGATCTTCGCGCGCGCCTGCGGCGTCTTGAAGGAGCCGACGATCGAGTAGCGGATGTTCCAGAACTTTTCCCACTTCGGCACCCTGCGCGCCGGCGCCGTGGCCGGACTCAGCGCCGGGTCGTTGTCCTTGGCGTTGACCAGCGCCTCCCACTGGGCGGCAGTGAAGGGTTGCGCCGTGGCGCCACTGAAAGGGCGGCCGAAGGCGGCGATGGCGGCGTCGCCGATGACCCGTTTCCCGCCCGCCAGCGTCCCCTCGAGGGATGGCAGGCCATGCGGGTGTGCGGGGGATGCCCAGGGGCCCCAGCCGGCGCCGTCGCTGCCCCGGTCCGGGAGATAGATGCGCAGCACCAGTTGGCGGTCGTCGCCGTCGGTGCCGGCATAGAGGGTGTTCGGCGCGCGCTTGCCGGTATCCTCCGGTGGCTCCTCGGCGAGGAGGGTGACGGTGTAGTCCCGCGGCTCCCCGAGCCGGTAGTTGCCGGGCACGAAGGGGTTGGTCGAGCCCGGGTCCGGCGCTATGTCCCAGCCGTCGAGGTCCTCGCCGATCGATACGAAGGTGCCCCCCTGCTCCTTGTAGAGCGCCAGTTTGAAGTACCGCGCCCGCGGAAAGGGGCCGCGCAGGGTCAGGGCACTGCCCGCCGGCATGGCGAAGCGCGACAGGAAATAGGTGGACTGCGTATCCGGCCAGAGATTGGGGTTCTGGATCGGCCTAGGGTATTCGAGCAGGTTCCAGTAGGACCAGCCCCGCGGCCCCTGGAAAAAATGGTCGCCGCCGTAGCGCGCATCGGTGCGGATGACCGTCTCCAGGGGCTTGTCGCCGAAGCGCCTGACGTCCTGCGCGCGCGCGTTGCTGACAGGGACTATTCCCGGCGGCGCCCAGTTGCCCTGGCCGAGCGGCAGGATCGAGGGGGCCCCGGTCTTCGGCCAGTAGAGCCGCATGACGACGAACATGGGGCCGTCGGGCGCGGGCAGCCAGTTGGATTCGCGCGATTTGCCCGGGCTCCGATGCTGGAGGTAGAGGGTCAGGGAGCCGTCCGGGTTTTTCTTCAGGTCCGCCAGCATCGGCGAGTTGATCAGGTAGCGGTCGATCGGGTTGTCGACCAGCAGCTGGGTCCGGCCGTCGTACATGGTGACAGACCAGAAGGCGTTGACCGGCGGCAGCTGGCCGGCGGGGAAGGTCAGGGTGTAATTGTGCTGGCTGCCGTCCAGGGGTATCCGGTTCACGTCGGCACGGGCGAAGGGATAGGCCGCCTCCGCCTCGCTGTTGCCGTAGATGCCGAGCTTTGCCCCCGCGGCGCGCAGCGCCCAGTTGCCGTCGAAGAAGGCGCGGCTGCCCGCCGCCGCGCCTATCTGCCAGCCGTGGACCGCCTTGCCGACACTGTCGGCGGTGGCCGAGATCTTCGCCTCCGCGGCCTTGACCGCGTCGCCCAGCGCCCGCTGCTGCGCCGCGCTCAGCTTGGAGGCGTCGAAATCCCTGCCCGCGCCTATACCGATCCCGGCGAACTTCGCGCGCAGCGCCCGCTCGGAGTCCGGAATCCGGCTGTCGGGCATGAACTGCAGCAGGAAGTTGAGGTATCGCGGAAAGTCGGTGCCGAACATGCTCTTGCCGGGCGCGGGCCAGTCGATCTGCGGCGCGGCGGCCGCAGCGGGCCCGCCCAGGTGTCTCGACAGCGGTTCGACCGAGTAACCCGCCTGTACTTTCTTTACGTTCGGCAGGTCGGCAGGGCTGAACAGCTGGGTGCGGAAGATCGTGAAGGTAAAGTCGGTCTCGCTGTGGAACACCCTGTCGATGCCTTTGGGCGTGCCGCCGGACCAGCCGGGTCCAGCCACCAGGTAGCAGCCGGCGCCGCTGCCGGTGGTGCGGCTGCCCATGTAGCCGAAGTTGAAGGTGTACATGTCGGTGAGCTGCACGTCGTAGTAGCGCTTGGGGTCCACCTTCGGCAGGCAGATCACCATCGGCTCGGCGCGCAGGTCCAACTGTGCGAAGGAATAGGGGGTGTCGCTGTTGGGCGTGCTGACCGCGGTGTCGCTGGGCGTGTAGACCCGCGCTATGTTGGCGAGCTCGTTGACCGGCGCGACGAAGGCGCCGGAGTTGCGGTCCACGTTGTAGTCGTAGAGAACCTTGTAGGCGACGAGCATCGGATAGGCGTAGACATAGGCCTCCTCGGCGATGGCCCGGAACTGGTCCGCATCGGGGGAGGACGGCTTGTCCCGCGCCGCGGCTGGCGCGAACGCGGTTGCCAGGGCGAAGGCGGCCCCGGCGGCCAGTCGGGAGTGGAGAAGAATAAATGGTATTGGCAGTCCCCGTTGTCCGCGCATATCGCTCATCCCTACGCTGGCGGCACCGGGCATCCCCTGGGAAAGATGGCGGCTTCGGGAACCCGGCTCAAAGCATGCTGATAGTGTAGATCAATGGCGGAATCCGCTTCTGACGGGCAGCGCCGTGCAAAGCCGGTTTAAGCTCTTCGGCAGTTGAGACACCCTGCAGGGCCGGGGCCCGCATTCCTCGAAGGCACAAAAAACCCCGCGCACGGCGGGGTTTCGAATGTCCGGGACCAGTCACGCACGGCGCGGCACTTATCCCTTCTCGGCGCGCTCCTTGGCGATCAGGTAGTCGGCCACCTCCAGCATCATTTCCTGGCCGTTGCTCTTGCCCTTGAAGCCCGGCAGTGAGGTGCTGATGCGGTACTTGCCGGCCACGACCACTTCCGGGGTGCCGGACAGCTGGTAGGCGCGCTGGTTGGCCATTCCCTGCTTGATCTTGCTGTTGACGGCGAAGGAGTTCATCAGCTTGGCGGCCTTGGCTCCGTCGGCGCCATGCTCGTTGAACAGCGCCTCGATGGCCGCCAGGTCCGGGTTCCAGTCGCGGCCGTCGCGGGTGGCGAACATCTTGCGCTGGTTGTTGATGGCGTTGAAGATGGGTCCGTGCATCTTGTCCAGCACGCCCATGGCGTCGGCCACGTAGTACATGCGCGCGTGCACTTCCATCACCGGCTGCCAGATGGCGGGGATCTTGAGCAGCGCCACGTCCTCCGGAATCTCTTTCTTCCAGCGGTTCAGGGTGGGCTCGAAGTGGTAGCAGTGGCCGCAGCCGTACCAGAACAGCTCGGTCACCTCTATCCTGCTGCCGTCCTTCTGCGGCACCGCCTGGGGCAGTACCTGGTAATGCTGGCCGGCCTTGAACTCACCGCTCTCCTGGGCGCAGGCGACCAGGCTGAACAGCAGTGCGAACACCAGGGCTGATACCCTGGTCAGGGGGGCGACGATGACTCTCATAGTCTTCTCCAACGTTATTCTTTCGGCCCTTAGGGCATACGAGTACTCAATAGACAGCGCAGATTATTGAAGTTCCGGGCCGCGGACGCAAGGAAAGCGGGCAATAAATGCACAATATGACAGGGGGCTGCAACCTGCGTCACATATCGGTTTGTTCAGGGACACAAAAAAGGCCGGCGCTGGGCCGGCCTTTCGCAGTGCTGTGCAGGGATCAGTCGGTGAGGCCCGCCACATAGTTGGCCAGCGCCTTGATCTGGGCGTCCGACAGCTGCTTGGCCACGGAGCGCATCACCCGGGTGTCGCCGTCGTTGGTGCGGCTGCCTTCGCGGAAAGCCTTCAGTTGGGCTTCCACATACTGGGCGTGCTGGCCGGACAGGCGCGGATAGCCGGCCGGGGCATTGCCCACGCCGATGGGAGAGTGGCAACCCATACAGCCCGGCACGCCGGTCTCGCTGTCGCCGGCGCGGTAGACATCGCGGCCAAAAGCCAGGCCGTCCACGCTCTCACCGCTGTTCAGGGTGACCGAGATAGCCTCGGAACCGGACAGTTGGGTCTGCTGCGAGGCGAAGTAGGCGGCGATATCCTGCAGATCCTGCTCATTGAAGTTGTCCAGTTGGCCGATCATCTGCGGCACACTACGCGCACCGCTCTTGATGTCCATCAGCTGCTTGGCCAGGTATTTCTCTCCCTGGCCGGCCAGCTTCGGGAAGGTGGGCGCCGGGCTGTTGCCATCGGCGCCGTGGCAGGCGGCACAGGCGGCGGCCTTGGCCTTGCCCGCTGCGGCGTCCCCCGCCGCCATCGCAAACGGCGCGGCCGCCAGTGTCAGGCCGAGGGCCAGAGCGGTGTTCTTTATAATGCTGTTCATACGTCGTCCCATTGCGCGCTGAAATAATCATTAGCCTCCGCGGAGACTAACTCGCGCCGCCCCCCCAATAAATCCTAAAAAGAGTCCTGCGACGCAAAAACCGCGGCATTATATACTTGCGCGCCAATCGAGTGTACCGAATCAGCAGGCCCGACATGTCCGAATCCAGCCCCGAAAAACTCAATTTCCGCGCGGTGCAGTTCCAGATCAGCGCGCCGACGCTGGCGGAGTGCCCGGAGGACAGCGGCGCCGAGGTGGCCTTTGCGGGGCGCTCCAACGCCGGCAAGTCCAGTGCCATCAACGCCCTCACCGGCAACAGCAAGCTGGCCCGCACTTCCAAGACCCCGGGGCGCACCCAGTTGATCAACTTCTTCCGCCTGAGCGACCAACAGCGCCTGGTGGACCTGCCTGGCTACGGCTACGCCAAGGTGGCGCGCTCGATGAAGGACGAGTGGCAGCGCCACCTGGCCTTCTACCTGGAGCAGCGCAAGTGCCTGCGCGGCCTGGTGCTGCTGATGGATATCCGCCAGCCGCTGAAGGAGTTCGACCTGCATATGCTGACCTGGGCGGCGGAGTCCGGCCTGCCGGCGCACATACTGCTGACCAAGGCCGACAAGCTGAAGAACGGCCCCGCCAACAACACCCGTTTTGCGGTGGAGAAGGCGCTGAAGGAGCAGGGGCTGGATACGGGGGTGAGTGTGCAGATCTTCTCCTCGACCAAGAAGACCGGGCTGGACAGGCTGGAATGCCAGTTGAACGAGTGGCTGGCGCTGGCCTAGGGCCGAAGGCGCTGCGAATGCCTGGAGCGGCCGGTGGCCGCGATGGGGCCTCCCCGCAACGCCGACTCCGATCGCGGCCATGGGCCGCTCCTACAAGGTTGTTCCGCTATTCCGGCGTGGGCCCGGAAGATCCAGATAGCAGCGACTGCAGCAGCGCCCGCCGCAGCTGGCGGCGCGCCCGCGGCGTGAGGCCGCGCAGGTCCTCCGCCCGCAACCGCCGCTGGGCCAGCAGCGACACCAGGGTTTCCTCGCGGATACTTATTTCCAGGTATGGCGACGACAGCGGCATGGTAGCGTCCCCGCGCTCAGTCAGAGGTCAGTGCAGGCTGCGGACACCGGCGAGCCCCTGCTGCCAGCGCTGCCGCGCCGGTGGATTCGGCTCGCCCGTGTAGAGGGCGCGGATGCAGTCGGCGGTGGTCCGGTAGTTGTCCCTGTCCTTCAATTCCCGCGCCAGCCTGGAGCTGGCACCCACCAGGATGTAGTTGCACTGGCCGTCCTCGCCCCGCTGGCGGTAGGCCTCCATCAATTGGCGGGCACAGTCGGAAAATCGCGTGGCGGCGATAGAGTAGCCGGGCCATTGGGCGCCGAGCAGGAAATCGGCCAGTTCGAAGGCGCAGCCCAGGTAGGGGATGGCCTCCTTGTAGTTGCGCTCTTCGCACAGGCTGGCGCCCCGCTCCATCCAGTCCAGCCACGCCTGCTCGGCGCGAAAGGTGTCGGCGGTCAGCCAATGGCGGTGATTGGCGCAGAGATATCGATGATTCACGGCGAACTCCTTGGTTTGAATTGATCTCATGCTAATGCGAATCATTATCAACCGCAACAAGAAGAAGTGGAATACTGCGCCGGAAATCCGGGAATTGAGGGAGAGGGTATTCGGGGAAATAAAAAAAGCCGGCAGATGGGGACTGCCGGCCAGGGGTCGGTGCCCTTGGGGATGGGCACCTTGTCAGACGCACCCAGGGGGACGGGCACGCCTGTGGGTTCTCACCCATGAACCTTCCATTCTTTGCCACCCTTGAAGGATAGGCTCGTCGCGTCCCTTTCCCCAGCCGGTCTGCGACTGCAACCAGCGGCAGTGTGCAGATACTATTCCACTCCCGGCCATTTTTCCGGAAATAGATTCCAATTGTGGAAATGGCTGCCACCAATGCAAAAAAAAGCCCCGACGTTTGGGGAGGTATCGGGGCGGTCAAGCGGGTTTTGGGGGTTTGAGGAGCAACAATGATTTGCCTGTTTAGAGGGGCACCGTCCGGCTTGGTTCCACAGCTCAGGGTAAAGAAGCGTTAACAGCGCGCTCTCCCTCCGGCACCGGGCATTCAGGTGCCCAGCAGATGGTCCAGGAAGCGCTGCCCCACCGGTGTCAGGTGCCTGCCGCGCGGATGCAGGGCGCACCAGGAACGCCGCAGGGGCAGGCCGTGAACCGGCAGCGACACCAGCCTCCCCAACTCCAACTCGCCGCGGCAGCTGTCCAGGGGCACCACGGCGACGCCCAGTTTCGCCAGCACTCCGGCCTTGACCGCCTCCAGGGAGCCCAGTTGGCGGCGGCGGGAAAAGCGCACCGCCTGCTCCTGGAGATACTGGGCGAAGATGCGGCGGGTACCGGAGCCGGCCTCGCGCACCAACAGGGTTTCCGCAGCGAATTCCAGCAGGCTCAGGGCGTCGCGCCCGGCCAGGGGGTGATCCGGGGCGGCGACCGCCACCAGCCGGTTTTCCCGGAAGGGGACGAACGCCAGTGCGCGATCCTCGGGCGCGGAACCGACCACCGCCAGTTCGTCGCGCTGCTCGGCGATACGCCGCAGCGCGACGGCGCTGTTCACCACCTCCAGTTGTATGTCCACCGCCGGGTGGCGGGCACAGAAGTCGGCGATCACCGCCGGCATGAAGTACTGCGCGCTGGACTCGATGGCAATGCTGAGAGTGCCCTGCATCACCCCCTGCAGCTGCGCCAGTTCCATCTCCACCGCCACCAGCCGCTGCTGCAGTTCCCGCGCCGCCCGCTCAAGCAGCTCCCCCGCCGGGGTCAGGTAGACCCGCCGGCCCACGTAGTCCAGTAGGGGCTCGCCCACCAGCTGTTCCAACTGCCGGATCTGCGCGCTCACCGCGGGCTGGCTCAGCGCCAGTTCGTCCGCGGCGCGGGAGTAGCTGCGCAGGCGGCAGACCGCGAGGTAGATTTCCAGTTGGCGCAGGGTGAGGCGGTGGAGGTAGGAGGGTTTCACAGGTTAAGGCTTTCAGCGAGGGCAACTGCTCACTCCTTCGACGACAGGAACGTCGAGTCTCCTCCCGTAGGGGCGGCGGGGCGGCCGTCCGCCCATGGCCGCGATCGATGTGCAGAGACACCCGGAAGTCCGATCGCGGCCATGGGCCGCTCCTACAAGGGGGAAGCAGTAACCATAATGGATTAGTTATAGACCCGCATCCTAATATCAATTTTTCTTCCCCGCCATCTTTCGCTAGCTTGGCCGCTGTTTCCCAGCCCCCTGAAGCCGGGAAAAACAGCGGGAGAGCCAACGGCATGTTCCAGAAAATCCTGATCGCCAACCGGGGCGAGATCGCGGTGCGCATCGTGCGCGCCTGCGCCGAGATGGGTATCCGCTCGGTGGCCGTCTACACCGAGGCGGACAAATACGCCCTGCACGTCAAGCGCGCCGACGAGGCCCACAGCCTGGGCAGCGACCCGCTGGCGGGCTACCTGAACCCCCACCATATCGTCAACCTGGCGGTGGAGACGGGCTGCGACGCCATCCACCCGGGCTACGGCTTCCTGTCGGAGAACGCGGAGCTGGCGAGGATCTGCGCGGAGCGCGGCGTGGTCTTTATCGGCCCCTCCGCGGCGGTGATCCGGCGCATGGGCGACAAGACACAAGCGCGCCGGGCGATGATCGACGCCGGCGTGCCGGTCACCCCCGGCAGCGAGGGCAACCTGGCCACCGTGGAGGAAGCCCTCGCCGAGGCGGCGCGCATCGGCTATCCGGTGATGCTGAAGGCCACCTCCGGCGGCGGCGGCCGCGGCATCCGCCGCTGCGACAGCGAGGCGGAGCTGGAACGCAACTACGAGCGGGTGATCTCCGAGGCCACCAAGGCCTTCGGCAACGCCGATGTCTTCCTGGAGAAGTGCATCGTCAACCCCCGCCATATCGAGGTGCAGGTGCTGGCCGACGGCCTCGGCAACACCATCCACCTGTTCGAGCGCGACTGCTCGGTGCAGCGCCGCAACCAGAAGCTGATCGAGATAGCGCCGTCGCCGCAGCTGACCCCGGAACAGCGCGCCTACGTGGGCGAGTTGGCGGTGCGCGCCGCGGAGGCGGTGGGCTACGTCAACGCCGGCACCGTGGAGTTCCTGCTCGCCGGCGAACAGGTGTATTTCATGGAAATGAACACCCGGGTGCAGGTGGAGCACACCATCACCGAGCAGATCACCGGGGTGGACATAGTGCGCGAACAGATCCGCATCGCCGCCGGCCTGCCCCTGGGCTACCGCCAGCAGGACATCAGCTACCGCGGCTATGCGCTGCAACTGCGCATCAACGCCGAGGACCCGAAGAACAATTTCCTGCCCAGTTTCGGCCATGTCAGCCGCTACTACGCGCCGGGCGGCCCGGGGGTGCGCGTGGACACCGCCATCTACACCGGCTACGACATTCCGCCCTATTTCGATTCCATGTGCCTGAAGCTGATTGTGTGGAGCCTGCAGTGGGAGGAGGCGCTGAACCGCGCCGAGCGGGCCCTCAACGACATGCGCCTGCAGGGCGTCAAGACCACCGCGCCCTATTACCGGCAGATCCTCCAGCACCCGGATTTTCGCGCCGGCAGTTTTGACACCAGTTTTGTCGACCAGCACCCGGAGCTGCTCGAATACTCCGAGCGCAGCCGCCCGGAAGACATCGCCCTGGCCATCGCCGCCGCCATCGCCGCCCACGCCGGCCTGTAGCCCTGTGGCTCTCCAAAACAAGTACGGAGCACAATCATGAGCAACGCCAAACCGATACAGATCACCGATGTGGTTCTGCGCGACGGACACCAGTCGCTGATCGCCACCCGCCTGCGCACCGAGGACATGCTGCCGGTCTGCGACAAGCTGGACCGGGTGGGCTACTGGTCCCTGGAGGTCTGGGGCGGCGCCACCTTCGACGCCTGCGTGCGCTTCCTCAAGGAGGACCCCTGGGAGCGGCTGCGCAAACTGCGCCAGGCCCTGCCCAACACCCGCCTGCAGATGCTGCTGCGCGGCCAGAACCTGCTGGGTTACCGCCATTATGCCGACGACGTGGTGGAGGCCTTCGTCGCCAAAGCGGCGGAAAACGGCATCGACGTCTTCCGGGTGTTCGACGCCATGAACGACCTGCGCAATATCGAAACCGCCATCCGCGCAGTGAAAGCCTCCGGCAAGCACGCCCAGGGCACCCTCTGCTATACCACCAGCCCCCTGCACAGGGTGGACACCTTCGTGGAACAGGCGAAGACCATGGCCGCCATGGGCTGCGACTCCATCGCCATCAAGGATATGGCCGGGCTGCTCACCCCGAGCGCCACCGGCGAGTTGGTGCACGCGCTCAAGCAGGCCCTGGACCTGCCGCTGTTCCTGCACAGCCACGGCACCTCGGGACTGGCGCCGCTTTGCCAGTTGAAAGCCATCGAGGCCGGCATCGACCACATCGACACCGCCATCTCCGCCTTCGCCGGGGGCACCAGCCACCCGGCTACCGAGACTATGGTGGCGGCCCTGGCTGGCACCGAGTACGACAGCGGGCTGGACCTGGAACTGCTCGGCGAGATCGCCGGGCACTTCCGCGAAGTGCGCAGGAAGTACCACCAGTTCGAGAGCGAGTTCACCCGCGAGGACGTGTCGGTGCAGATCAACCAGGTCCCCGGCGGCATGATGTCCAACCTCGCCAACCAGCTCAAAGAGCAGGGCGCGCTGGGTCGCATCGACGAGGTCTTCGCGGAAATCCCGCGGGTGCGCGAGGACCTGGGCTACCCGCCGCTGGTCACCCCCACGTCGCAGATCGTCGGCACCCAGGCGGTGATGAACGTGCTCGCCGGCAGCCGCTACAAGACCATCACCAACGAAGTGAAGCGCTACCTGCTGGGCCACTACGGCAAACCCCTGGGCACTGTCGACGGGGAGCTGCGCAAACGCGCGGTGGGCAGCGAGGAGGTCATCGACGGGCGCCCCGCCGACCTGCTGCCGCCGGAGCTGGACAAGCTGCGCGCAGAGATTGGCGAGCTGGCGAGGAGCGAAGAGGATGTGCTCACCTACGCCATGTTCCCCGACCTGGGCAAAAGCTTCCTGGAACAGCGCGCCGCCGGCACCCTGCAGCCGGAGCCGCTGCTGCCGCCGGAGGACGCGCAGCTCAAGGCCGCCGACGGCGGCACCCCCACCGAATTCGTGATCGACGTGCATGGCGAAAGCTACCAGGTGGCGATCACCGGCGTGGGCGTGAAGGGCACCGGCAAGCGCCACTTCTTCCTGACCCTGGACGGCATGCCGGAGGAGGTGGTGTTCGAGCCGCTCAACGAATACCGCGCCGAGGGCGGCAAGGGCCGCAAGCAGGCCACCAAGGCGGGCCACGTGACCACCGGCATGCCGGGCAATATCGTGGAGGTACTGGTGAAAGAGGGCGACCGCATCGCCGCCGGGCAGCCGGTGCTGATCACCGAGGCGATGAAGATGGAGGCGGAGGTGCAGGCCACCATCGACGGGGTGGTGACCGCCATCCACGTGGCCAAGGGGGACCGGGTGACGCCGGGGGAGGTGCTGGTGGAGATTGAAGCGGAATAACGGTATCCCGTCGTTCCGGCGCAGGCCGGAACCCAGCTGGATACCGGCCTACGCCGGTATGACGAGCCGGGTCGAGAGTTCGATCATTACTCGCCCTCCCGCTCGATATCGCAACAGTGGCTGGCCGGGGGTTCGTCGGCACCGGTCAGCACCGCCTGGGTGACCGGATTGGGGCGGAAGGTGGTGCAGCCCTTCAGGCCCAACTCGTAGGCCTCGTGGTAGAGGGATTCGAATTGTTCGAAGGGATAGTTCTCGGGGATGTTCACCGTCTTGGATATCGCATTGTCCACGTAGGGCTGCAGCGCCGCCTCCATCAACAGGTGGGCGCGGGGCGACAGGCGGCGCGCCGACACGAACGGCTCCGGCAGCGCGTCCGGATCGCCGCCGCTGTCGCACCAGAGCCGGAAAGAGGGATCAGTGATCTCGAACTCCCGGTATTCGCCCTCGGCGGTCAGCACCCGGCGGCGGTGTTGAAAGTCGAACACCGGCTCGACGCCGCTGGACACACCGTTGGCCAGCAGGCTGATGGTGCCGGTGGGCGCTATGGCGACCAGGTGGCTGTTGCGGATGCCCTTCTCCCCTATGCCGCGGCGCAACGCTTCCGGCAGCCCGCGGATATCGGCGCCATCCAGGTACTCCTCGCGGCGGAAGAACGGAAAGCTGCCCTTTTCCTCCGCGAGCGCAATGGAAGTCCGGTAGGCGCTGTCTCGCAGCGTCCCCATGACCTGCGCGGCCAGTTCTCGCGCCACGTCGCTGTCGTAGTGCAGGCCCAGCGCGATCAGTGCGTCGGCGAGACCGGTGATGCCGATGCCGATACGGCGGCTGCCCCTGGCCTGCTGCTCCTGGGCCGGCAGTGGGTACTGGGACAGCTCGATCACATTGTCCAACATGCGCACCCCCAGGGCGGCGCAGTCGCGGATGCCGTCCCAGTCCAGGCGCGCCCCCTCGCCGAAGGGCTCCCGCACGAAGCGCATCAGGTTCACCGAGCCCAGGTTGCAGGCGCCGTAGGGCGGCAGGGGTATCTCGCCGCAGGGGTTGGTGGCGCTGATGTGCTCGCGATAGTGGAGGTTGTTGTGGCGGTTGATCTGGTCCACGAACAGCACCCCGGGTTCGGCGCAGTCGTAGGTGGCGCGCATGATCCTGTGCCACAGTTCCCGCGCCCGCACCCGCCCCAGCACCCGGCAGGAAATTTCCTCCGCCTCACCGCTCCAGCGGCGCAGTAACTGCGCACTGCCCCGCCCTTCCAGTTGCCGCTCCGGGAACACCAGCGCCCAGTCGCCGTCCTCGTCCACCGCGCGCATAAAGTCGTCACTGGCGAGCACCGATACGTTGAAGTGGCGCAGTTCGCGGGGGTCCCGCTTGGCCTCGACGAAACGCTCGATATCCGGATGGTCACAGCGCAGGGTGGCCATCATGGCGCCGCGGCGGCTGCCCGTGGACAGCAGGGTCGCGCACATGGCGTCCCAGATGCGCATAAAGGACACGGGGCCGGAGGCGATGGTGCCGGTCTGGTGGGCGCGGCTGCCCGCCGGGCGCAGGGTGGAGAAGTCGACACCGATGCCGCCGCCCTGCTGCATGGTCAGGGCGCCCTCCTTGAGGCGCTCGAAGATGGCATCCATCGAGTCCTCGATAATGCCCATCACGAAGCAGTTGAACAGGGTCACCCGGTGGGCGGTGCCGGCGCCTGCGAGGATGCGCCCGCCGGGCAGGAAGCGGAAATCCGCCAGGTTCCGATAGAAGCGCTGCGCCCACAGCTCGTGCTGCGCCGGCTCCACCGCCGCCAGGGCATTGGCCAGGCGGCGCCAGCTGTCCTCGACGGTGGCGTCATGGACCCGCTCGCCGTCCCGATGGCGGTACTTGGTGTCCCAGATAAACTCGGAGATCTCCGCCTCGAAGCGCGACATAAACAGACCTTAGACGACGCTCAACTGGGTCGCCGGCCCGCTGTCGTGCAGGCGGCGTATGGCCTCGGCCAGCAGCGGCGCGCAGTCGACGATCTCCAGCCCCGCGGCGCTCTCCCGCTGTGGCAGTGAATTGGTGACGGCTATCGCCTCCAGCGGCAGCTTGCCGAGTTTCCGCAGTGCATCGCCGCAGAACTGGCCGTGGCTGGCCAGCGCCCAGATGCGCCCGGCGCCGCCATCCCGAATCGCAGTGGTGGCGCGGGTGATGGTGCCGCCGCCGGCGATCAGGTCGTCGACGATCAGCACGCTGGCATCGCGCACATCCCCCACCAGCGTGCCGCCGGAGAGCTGGTCTGCGCTGCGGTATTTCTCCACGAAGGCGCGGCCGATTTCGCGCCCCAGGCGCTCGCCGAGGGCCTGGCGGAAGGCCTCGGCGCGCTTGACCCCGCCCACATCCGGCGAGGCCACCACCACGGGGTTGTCGTCGCCCTGCAACTGCTCCGCGGCGAAGGCCACGAACAGCGGCTGCGCCGGCAGGTGCAGGGTGCGGCAGCGGAAGGCGTTCTCGAAGGCGGACTGGTTGTGGGCGTCCAGGGTCAGCACCGCGTCCGTGCCCAGGGACTCGAACAGGCTGGACAGATAGCGGCTGGACAGGGGATCGTGCAGCTTGGTGCGGCGGTCCTTGCGCCCGTAGCAGAGGTAGGGGACGACTGCAGTGACGCGGGCGGCGCCGGCGTCCTTGAGCGCGCCGATGAAGAACAGCAGCCGGATCAGCTTGTCGTCCACGCTGCTGCGCTCGTCGCTGTACAGGGACTGCACCAGGTAGACGTCGGCGCCCTCCACGTCGTCCAGCGGGCGTATCTTGTGTTCGCCGTCGACGAAGTCGCGCTCCTCGTGGGCGGCCAGGGGCTCGCCGAGGGCGGCGGCCACGCGGCCGGCGAAGTCGGCGCCGGCGTCGAGGCTAAACAGCTTCAGGCGGCTCATTGGCAGCTGTATTGGTTGAAAGGTGCAGATTGAACCAGTCGATGGCGAGGCGGACCACCTGCTCCAGGGTGCCCGGCTCCTCGAACAGGTGGGTGGCGCCACGCACGATTTCCAGGCGCGGAGCATTGACCATGAGCGCCGCCGCCTCCTTGTTCAGTTCAATCACCTGGGTGTCGTCGCCGCCGACGATCAACAGGGTCGGCGCCCGCACCAGCGGCAGGTCTTCCCCCGCCAGGTCCGGGCGGCCACCGCGGGATACCACCGCCTTCACCCGTTTCGGCCGCTCGGCGGCGGCGATCAGCGCCGCGGCGGCGCCGGTACTGGAGCCAAAGAGGCCAAAATGCAGTTTCG
>Ga0207773_100249_pt1 | contig 31911 bp, 34 predicted proteins | sample TtaePargueraPR_2_FD_187281 | JGI IMG/M metagenome (GOLD analysis project Ga0207773, IMG submission 187281) | Aerobic enrichment media microbial communities from Bioluminiscent Bay, La Parguera, Puerto Rico - Tt and M1 (3) (SPAdes) | ecosystem: Environmental > Aquatic > Marine > Unclassified ...
GCGCATGCGGTCGATCTGCTCGTTGATGGTGGATTCCTTCTCGATATAGGTATCGGTGCGCGGGACGTAGGCCTCGGGCTGGTAATAGTCGTAGTAGGAGACGAAATATTCGACCGCATTGTCGGGAAAGAAGCCCTTGAACTCGGAATAGAGCTGGGCGGCGAGGGTTTTGTTGGGCGCCAGGATCAGCGCCGGACGCTGGGTGCGGGCGATGACCTGGGCGGCGGTGAAGGTCTTGCCCGAGCCGGTGACGCCGAGCAGGACCTGGTCGGTTTCGCCATTTTCGATGCCTTCCACCAGCTCGGCAATGGCGGTGGGCTGGTCGCCGCGGGGCTCATAATCGGTGTTGAGGCGAAAGGGTTTGCTTTCGCCGGATTTTGCGGGGCGCTCGGGGCGGTGCGGCACCCAGGGGGCGGAGCCTTCCACCTCCTTGCGGCCATGAAGGATGATCTGTTCGAGCGCCTTGACCGTGGCGGTGACGCCGACGGTGGTGGCGTTGGAGACATCCTCGTTCTTCTTCGCCTTGTTCTTCTTCACCGAGGCGTCGAGGGCTTCGCGCAGCTTGGCCTGGGTCTCGGGATCGGCGGCGGCGGTGCGGGAGATGTCGCGGGCGGACAAGGGCTTGCTCGGCATGTGGCCGAAACCGGCCTGTGGGGCTTCGCCCATGCCATCGAAATCGACGCGATCGACGGAATTGATCTTGGTCTTGCCAGTGCGTTTGGACATGCCGGTGGCGGTGTCGTGGCTGGCCTTGGTGGTGCGGCGCTTTTCGAGCGGGGTCTTGGGTTCTTTGGCGGCCTTCTCGGCCGCTTCGGCGCGGTCGAGGGCGCGCTTGTTCTTCATGCGCTCGGCATAAAGCGGCTTGGAAGCCTGCAAATCCTCGGCCTTTTCGATCTCGCCGATGAAGTCGTCGATGGAGAAGTCGGCTTTACCGGGGCGTGTCGATTTGGGGGGCATGGCGCGCTCGTGGATCAGCAACAGAAGTGTGGACAGGTGAACCCATAGATGGGCGCTCTGTCACGCAATGTCAGCAGGGAAATGGATCACGGTTGTTAGCACGGCGCGAACGAAATGGGAACAGGGCTCAGCCGCCCGGCCGAGTGGCGAACCAGAGCGTGTGGCGGTCGCCCTTGCCATTGCTGCGGGCGCGGACGGTGACCTGGTCCACCGGCATGCCGGTCTGCCTGAGGCGCCTGGTGAAGCGGTCGTCAGGGTGGGAGGACCAGATGGCCAGATGCCCGCCGGGGGTCAGGGCCGCCCTGGCGGCGGCGAGGCCAGCGGCATTGTAGAGCCGGTCATTGGCGGGCCGGAACAGGCCATCGGGCCCGTTATCGACATCGAGCAGGATGGCATCGAAGGGTTTTCCGGCACTGATGGCCGTTGACACATCGCCCAGGTGAATGCGGACGCGGGGATCCTCGAGGCTGTCGCCATGCAGCGGCAAGAGGGGGCCGCGCGCCCATTCGACGATTTCGGGTACGAGTTCGGCAACGGTGATCTCGCTGTCGGCGGCAAAGCATTTGAGGGCCGCGCGCAGGGTGAAGCCGAGACCCAGGCCACCGATGAGAATGCGCGCGGCAGAGCGCGATCCGAGGCGGGCGGCGGACATATTGGCCAGCTGTTCTTCGGAATTGCTCATGCGGCTGTTCATCAGCGTGATGGTGCCGGACATGACCGAGAATTCGCTGCCGCGCTGCATCAATGTCATCGGGCCGCCGCCGGGCATGGTGGTCTCGCCGAGTTTTTGCCAGGGGATCATGGGGTGGGTCCGGTGGTGCTTGGAGGCTTGCCGTAGCAGGAAGTGGGCCGCCTTGGCCAGCGCGGGACGAAGACTCGGCCCAGATGCAATTCGGACCTATTTGCAATGCGGGAGGCGGGGGCGTGTCTGGTTCTGTTGTTTTTCTGGGGGGCTGGGGGATGGCTGGGGGGAAGGGGGAGCAGGAGCAAGGAGGAGCAGGAGCAAGGAGTAGCAGGGCAGGGAAGAGGAGGCCGGAGGGTGAAGGGCGGTGATTGGGCGCGGTGCGTGGCGGCAACACTGGGCGATCACAATGGCGGGGTGGCGTGTTGCTGCTTGTCAAGCAAGCGGGGTGGGGCCAGTCTCCTGGGACGGTGACGCAAACAGGGGAAACGGCATGTCTGGTCACGATCTGGATCGGGTAACAGGGACCGGGCGGATGACCCGGCGCACCTTCCTTGCGGGGGCGACGGCGCTTGGGGCGCTGGGCCTTGCGGGCTGCACGACCATTGCCAGCCTCACCCCGGAACAGGCGGCGCGTGTCTATGGTCCGGTGCCCGATGAGCGCTTCGCCATTCCGGCCGTCGATCTCAGCAAGGTCAGCCCGAAATATCTGCGGCGGACCGTGCGCTATGCGTCCAATGAGGCGCCGGGCACGATCATCGTCGATCCGAAGAATTATTATGTCTATCGGATCGAGGGCGATGGGCTGGCCACGCGCTATGGCGCCAATGTGGGGCGCGCCGGGTTCCTGTGGAGCGGAGAGGCCTATATCGGGCGCAAGGCGCAATGGCCGATCTGGACCCCGCCGCCGGAAATGATCGCGCGACAGCCGGAGGTGGCGCAATATGCCGGCGGCATGGCGCCGGGCCTGGACAATCCGCTGGGCGCGCGCGTGCTCTATCTCTACCAGGACGGCCGCTACACGCTCTACACCATCTACAGCACCATCCAGCCCGAAACGATCGGCAAGGGCGTTTCAAGCGGCTGCGTGGGCCTGCTTACCCAGGACATGATGGATCTGTGGGAGAAAACCCCGATCGATACTAAGGTGATCGTGCTCAAGGCGTGAGGGGGCGTGCGCGACGGCATGAGTTCTTTGTCCGGGGATTTGTTGCAATTAGCACCTATTTGCAACATGGACGGCAGGTCTGGTGGGAGGCGGCGGGGCTGTAGAGGGCGATGCACGGTGGCAGGCCGGGGCGGCGATGTGGGGCATCAGGTTTGGGCGTGGAATGGGCGGACGGACAGACAGGGAGGTCGGGCAGGATGGTGGAATGGGGCAGCAGTGTAGGGGGCAGGTTAGCGCTGCGGAATAGGCGGCCGGGCAGGGCGGCCGGGCAGGGCGATGGAACAGGAAGCAGAATAGGAGCGGCAGTGTGGGGTGCCGGGTCAGCGCGGCAGAACAGGCGGACGGACAGCGTGGCCGGATAGGTCGGCAGCGCTGGGTAGGAACCTGGGCGGCCGGACAGCGTGGCGAGCAGTTTTCCTGCACTCATGGAACAGGCGGGATGTATTGTCGGCTCAGTTGCAATTCGGACCTATTTGCAACACGCGAGGCAAGTGGGCGTTTTGAGGGGTGGGAGCAGAGGGTGACGGACGAGGGGCACGAAGCTAGGCAGGCGAGGGCCGGGAAGGGACCGGAAGGCCGGGAGACAGGAAGACAACAAGACCGGAGGCGGGAGCCGGAAGGAAGGCATGCGAGGGCAGGAAGGGACCGGAAGGCCGGACGTCAGGAGGATAACAGGATCGGAGCCGGGGGCTGGAAGTAGGGCGGACGAGGGGAAGGAAGGCAAGAAGGCAAGCAGGCAAGAAGGGACACGAAGGACCGGAAGGCTGGAAGCCCGTAAGGCTGGAAGGCCGGAAGTCAACAAGACCGGAAGCGGGGCCGGAAGGAAGGCAGGCAAGGGGCAGGAAGGCAGGAAGGCAAGAGGGCAGGGGGCGGTAGGGCCGCAGAGGGGCAGGAAGGCAGGCAGGGCAGGACCGGCAGTGTCGCACTGGTTGGGGCGGGTCAATGATGTCCGCGCCAGCACCTCAAGGCGCAGAAGCCGTCCTGCGGCCGTGTTCACAGAACTCTAGGATGTCGAACTCGTAGAGGCCATCAGGGGCCCCGCGCGTCTGATCGGCACCGATAACCAAAACATGCCTGCCGGCTGCACTTCGAAAATTCATCGCATGTGGATTCCGATGCTTTACCTTGTTCAGCAGTCTGTGCAGATCGAGGCGGGGGACGGGAACCAAGCTGTATGCGGTCGTTGCCTTCCACCCGGCCGGAGCGGGCGAGGCCGATGGTGGCAAGGCGCGGGGGATGAGACGGCGAGGTGCGCGGTGTGGTGCCTCTGTGCGCGGCCAGCACATGTGCCAGGCCGACACGGAAGGTATGAGGGCCGCCCCTGCGGGTGATCAGAGCCCATCTGAAGACAGCCCTGGCAAGGGCCGCGATCGGAAATATGGCCGGCGACGCCGTTGAACGCAATGCGCTGGATGATGATCGGGTCAGGGCGTACGCCTTAGCCCAGGTACCACACCAGCCGGGCAATTCCGATGACGACCAGCGCCAGGACTATCCAGGAGATGACCGCGAGTTGGAGAATGGTCGACAGGCGGAAGCGGCGGATGTGATCCACACCTTCCTTCGGGTACCCAAGCCGGAGCAGAAGCCGATAGACTCCCTCCAATCCATCCCCCAAGCGAACCCATTCCGGGCCTTTGAAACGAATATTATCCGTCAGGAATCCGGCTGCCTAGTGCCGTATTCGCCGCAGCCGCCGGAGGTGCAGCGATCGTATGCCGGCGCCCGCCAGGAAACCGGGCCTGGACAAGGGAGCGTACGGCCTGGGCAGGTCCGCCGGGGTCGGCTAGCATCGGGCCGACAGTGGGTGGCGATGGGATTTGGCGTGTTCATTCACCGCGCGGATTCGGTCTATGAGGACGATCCAGCGCGCCAGTATCAGTTTCCGGCAATGTACTATTCGCGGGCGTCCAAATTTGTGGGCGACTGGATCGTCTATTATGAGCCGACCAAGGTACGGCGATCCAAAGGCTATTACGCAATGGCCAAGGTGGCGGATATCGTGCCGGATCCGAGCGCGGCGGGCATGTTCCTGGCGCTGATCGAGCCCGGCTCCTATCTCGAATTCCCCTCGCTGGTGCCCTATGTGGCAGATGACGGGCATGTCGAAACCGGCCTGCTCAACGCCGAAGGACGCGTTTCCGGACGGGCGCAGGCCGCAGTGCGGCCGCTGTCCGCCCATGATTTCGGCCGTATTCTCGACCTTGGACTGCTGGAGACGGACGCGCTGCTGCCGCGTGTCAACACTGCCGATGCCATGCGGCCGGAAATCGATGACGGGGATGGGCAGGCGCTGTTTGAAGCCGAGCGGCAGCGCGTCGAACGCCTGACTTCGCGCGTGGTGCGGGATCGGGTGTTTCGCAGCCTGATCCTGCGCGCCTATGACGAACGCTGCTGCGTCACCGGCCTGAAGCTGATCAATGGGGGTGGGCGTGCGGAGGTCGAGGCGGCCCATATCAGGCCGGTGGAGGCCAATGGCCCGGACCGGGTTCAGAATGGCGTGGCACTGTCGGGTACCGTGCACTGGATGTTTGACCGGGGTCTGATCACCTTCAGCGACAGGCATGACATCGTGGTCTCCCGCCACGTCAATGACCGCGAGAGCGTGGACGGATTGATCAATCGGAGCAGGAAATTGATCGCGCCGCAGGATGCGCGCAACTGGCCGCATCCTATGTTCCTGGCGTGGCACCGGGAAAATGTGTTCAAGGCCTGAGTGCCGGGTCGGTTGGCGGCGGGAAGGTAAGACGGGCTCACGACCATTGTGGGGTGGGTTGCAGACCTTCAGCTACTGGTTCAGTCGGCGGAACAGCGGATGGGCGCCGCACCTTGGTTAGAACACAGGTTGCCCCTAAACTCGGCGTCGGTTGCCCTGGCAGGAGAGTAGAGAAGGATGCCATGGTCATCTCCCATCGATGAAGACGGGCTTCGGGCCATTCTCGAAAACTACGACATTGGTGCTCTCAGCGCATGTCGCAGCTTTGCCCATGGCGATTGCCAGACCACGTTGCTGTTGGAAACCAGTCAGCGGGACGTGGTCTTGCGGTTTTACAAGAACCGCACTGTTCGCCACGTCAACTTTGAGGTGCAACTGATCGCCTTCCTGCTCGGCCAAGGCTATCCAGTGCCGGCCACCATTGCGGATCGTGCCGGCGGGGTCGTCGGCATCCATCGCGATAAACCATACGTGCTGATCGAATTCGTCGACGGCGAACACTGCCAGAATCCGAACACAGGGGTCGATGCTGCGGCCCTTTCTTCCATTGTTGCGGCCGTAGCACACCTGCACAATCTGACGGCCGGCAGGGCGCTCCCCTTCTTCTCCGGGCGCGCACCCTTTGATCAGGCTTACTGCTGGCAGCAGTTTCAAAGGAAGCATGGGCCTGTCGCAGAACCCTCGGAAAGCCTTCGTTTCAAGGCTGCGTTGGACGCTATCGAGTTTTCTGAAAGTCTGCCTCGGGGAATCTGCCACGCCGATCTCAACCATGGCAATATCCTGTTGAGCGGCGGGACGGTTGCTGCCGTTCTCGATTTCGACATGAGTTATTACGGATGCTTGGTCTACGATGTTGCCAGTCTGATCTACTGGTGGGCGATGCCACCAAATGAGCCAGTCAGAACTGAAACGGCGCGGTTGATTGTATCCGAGTATCGCAAGCATCGAACACTACTCGACATCGAAACCGCTCACATTTTGGATGCCCTGCAACTGATCGTCCTTCTCGGCATCGGCTGGGGCGATCATTCCGAAGTTCGAGCCGAACTCGATCGCATCGACCAGCTCAATTCCTTGAACTCCGACTTCTTCGCCTAGAGGGCAGAAATGGACCACCTACGGGCTGCACAAACGACAGGTTTCCGTTGGCTACGGAAACACTGCAAACGACCGCAACGGCTTCGACGGCTGCTTCTTTGGTCCATGAACGGGCTCGCCGCGCCTTTAGTCGCCTTCGTCCTTTCCCGCATGTCGCCGATGGCAGATTGGCCGCGCACTTCGGGCGGCCGCGATTATTTGTTGGCCGGTTTGTCGAAAACGGGCTTTTCTCTGCGTCGTCTGGGCAGGACGGCATGAGGCCGGTCTGGCAAGGGATGGGGACGGACATGAAGATTGCGGGTTGGGTGTTGAGCGTGCTGATCGGGCTGTTTCTGGCGATCGCCTCGGCGGCGCCGAAATTCATGGGGATCGAGGCGGCGACCAGCGCCATGGAGGTGGTCGGCTGGCCGATGAAATATCTGGTGCTGATCGGGGCGATCGAGCTGGGCTGTATGATCCTGTTCCTGGTGCCGCGGACCGCGCTGTTGGGCGCAGTGCTGACCACGGGATTGCTGGGCGGCTCGCTGGCGGCCAATCTGCGGGTTGATAATCCGCTGTTCAGCCACACGCTGTTTTCCATCTATCTCGGTGTCGCGGTCTGGGTGGCGCTCTGGCTGCGCGAGGAGAAGGTGCGCGCGGTGTTTCCCATCCTGCGCTGAGGCCGAACGCCGCAGCCCCTTAAGCGCCGCAAATCGCGTGTTGCGCTTAAGGGAGTGTCAGCAGTTTGCCGGTAGAATACGTATTCATCATGGCGCTCAAGTTTGCGGAAGATTCGGTGAATTTGTCGGAGGTCGGCTTTCTGGTGGCCGATCCCAGCGACCTTTATCGCGAGCTGTTCCGCCGGCTGCTTTATGGCTTTGGCGCCAGAACGGTGCATGAGGCCAGCGAAGCGCAGACAGCGGCGCGGCTGCTCAATGATCGCGATGTGGACTTCCTGATCTGTGCAGCGGACCTGCCCAGGCCTGGTCATGAGCGTTCACAGCGCAGCGGGATCGACTTTGTCCGGGCCATCCGGCTGGACAAGAAGCATGTGCGGCGTTCCATTCCGATGGTGATCACCATGGGTACGGCGCGGCGGGTGAGCGTGGGCCAGGCGCGCGATTGCGGCGCCAATTTCGTGCTCTCCAAGCCGGTGGCGCCGGTTGTGCTTTATGACCGCATCAACTGGATTGCCCGAAAGGCCCGCCCGTTCTGGGAAAGCGACACCTATTACGGGCCGGACCGACGCTTCCGCGAAGATGACCATGCCGGGGTCCCCAAGCGCCGGCAGACGGACGGGCATGCGGTTGACCTGGAGGATACAGATGTCTGAGGCGGTCAATGGGCGCCTGGTCAGCGTGAAGACCAAGTTCCATCGCGAGGCGGTACGGCCCGGCGGCATCAACCGCAGTGGCGCCAATATGTCTTCGGCCCGTTCGGTCGAGGCGCTCAAGGCGCAGGTCGAGGACCGGCTCGAGGCCAGCACCGAGCCATTGGTGGCCCTGTTGCGGGACTGGCAGGCCGAGCGGGCGCCGCAGGGATGTGACTGGGCAGGACAGGTGCGCGACCTGGCCGGGCTGGCCGGGCTGCATCTGCTTACCGAGGTGGCGATGCATTGCTTTGACTGCCTGGACGCGGTGGCAATCGACGGGGTGGTGCTGAAGCCGACGGAAGCGGCGGTGCTGGCCGACGCGCTGGCTTTTGCCCGCCAGGACATGTGCCGGGGCAGCGATCTCGAGCCGTATCGGAGCCTGCTCCAGGATCTCACCACGCTGAGCAATCGAGTCGTCGCCCGGGCCGAGCAGGATGGTGTGGCGCGCTGAGCGTGTCACCGCGCCACGCCTGGCCTAGCTGCGGGCCGGCATGAAGATGATGACGGCAAACAGCAGCACACCGGCAAAGGCCACCAATGAGCTGACGGCAACGACGGGTTCGATGCCGGCATTGCCGTCGAGCATCAGATAGAGCGAGATGCCCATGGCCAGGACGCCCAGGACATAGACGCCATATTGCAGCCGGGGCAGCAGGCCCGTTGCCTTGGCCGGATTGAGGGCCAGATAGCCGCCGAACAGCGCGCTGGTGACCCAACCGAGCAGGTTGATATGGGCGTGCGCGCCCATGACGGCATGGTTGCCGCTGATGGACATGTAGATGCCGATGCTGATGCCGGCGATCAGGAACAATATGGCCGTGCGGAAGTAGAGTTGCGCCAGGGCTGGCATGGTGAAAGTCCCCCCAAATGTGACGCGAGGCGCCGGGGTGGCGACTCCGCGCACAGGTGCGAGATTACTGCTGCCCGCGAAGGTGGGCTAGAGAGATTGCGTGGGCACGCGCGTCGGCGCGAAAAGAAAGGCGCGGCCGGGTGGGGCAGCGCCTTTCTCGAGTTTCGGGGCTGAAATCAGAAGACCTGATAGCTCGAAATCTTGTTGTTGTAGGTGCCCAGCAGGGGCTTGTCGTTGCTGTAGGTGGTGCAGGCCCCGGCATACCAGTTGTTCTTGCACACTGTTACCTTGGCGCCGCCCTGCAGACGAATGGAGGAGATGGTGTCATTCCATCCGCCTGGCAGGTGCGGGTCGTCAGTACCGGCGGCAACGCAGAACTGGGCGCCGGTAAAGTTGTTGCCCTTGAAGAAGCAGGCCTTGGCCGGGGCAGGGGGCGCCGGCGGGGGCGGCGGGGCATCGCCAATGCCGAAGGAAAAGCTGGGGCCGCCGGGGCCGACGGTGACGCCGAAATTGAACGGAATATCGTCACTGCTTCCGCCGCCGCCTCCACCACCACCGCCGCCACCGCCACCGGCAGGCGCGAGGTAGTTCTTGGAGACCCAGCCGTCCGTGCCCGAGGCGCGGTCGACGAAACACCAGGAGCCCTGGCACTGCTTGACGTCGACATGTTCGCCGGCGGGCAGGACGCCGACCTTGGCATAGCCGGTGCCGGGGCCGGTGCGGACATTGACATTGCCGGTTGCAACGCCAGGGGCGGCCGAAACGGCGAGGGTGGTCAGAAGGGTGACGGCGGCCAGGCTGGCGCCGAAGAGCTTGCGATTGTTGGACATGGGGTTTCCCTCATCTGTTGTGGTGCGGCCCCGGTTTTCGGAGCCTGCTTTCAGAGGGGATTAGGCGCTTCTTGCGCTGAACCAGCGCTGAATGCGGCGTTTAGGTGGCAAAGGGGAAAGGTCAGCAATCCGGCGCTTGCGCGAGCTGCAACATGAACGGATTGGCGGCCGGCAGCCACAACCGCCGATGTTCGGTGTTGCACCCGGCCCAGGGGCCGGGTGCGGTCTTACAACCGATGGTCAGTACAGCCTGATCGAAGAGAGATTGCGGCGCAGATACTGGTCGAGCACCGGCTGGCTCTCGGCAATGCGTTCGCAATAGGACTGGAAGAAGCGGTCGCGGCACAGGGCGGCGCTGGTTGGGGTGATCACCTGGACCGAGGAGATGCGGTTGTCCCAGCCCCAGGTGGCGAGATCCTGAAACACGTCGCCGGTATCGGCGCAGAAGGAGCGACCGGTATAGTGCGTGCCTTCGTAAAAGCACATCTCGCCACCGGCCAGGTCCGGCCATTCATTGTCAGGGTCGAGGATGGGCCAGTGCGGGTCCTTGCCAAAATCTATGGCGGCCATGCCGGTCCAGCCATGGCCGCCGGGACCGGCGACATTGCACCAGAGCTTCTGGCAGCGGAGAACTCTTATGGCCTGATCACTGGCAATTTCGCCGGAGACGGCATAGGCCGGCCCCGGGCCATCGTGCAGGACCAGAGTGACCCGGCTCCAGGCGTGGCTGCCATAGTCCGAGGCGGACATGGCAGGAAGACTGGGCATGGCCGAGAAAACCAAGGCAAGTGCAAAGGCCAGAAACGCGCGCATGGCAATATTCCCCTCTCAAATGCGGTCGAAGGTCAGCCTGTCCTGAAGATGCCATAAAGTAAAGCGCCGCCCGGTTGGGGCGGCGCGGTTTGCGTTCGACTTTGCCTATCGCACCCGGACGGAGGCGATATAGTCGTCGAAGTCGCCCAGCGAGGAAGCGCCGGTCGTATAGGTGCGGCAGAAGCGGAAATTCTCCTGCGAGCAGACCTGGACAGTCAGGCCGTCGGGATTGTCGAAGGAGGAAATGCGGTCTGTCCAGCCACGCAGGTCGCGGATGGATTCGCCCTCTTCCATGCAGAAGCTGTCGCCACGGAAACGCGTGCGGTCGTAGAAGCAGACCTCGTCATAAACGGGTTGGATCACCGGGGGACGCGGGGGGCGCGGCTGGGGCTGGTTGCCCACGCCGATGCTGATCTGCGGGCCATCGGGGCCACCAATGGTGAAACCGAAGGAAATGCCGGGATTGGATGGATTGACCGGGCGGCCGCCGGCGCTGAGATAGCTGGCCGATACCCAGCCATCAGGGCCTGGCTTGACCACATAGCACCAGGACGACTGGCAGCGCTGCACGTCGACCTGTTCGCCACGCTGCAGCACGTCGACAACGGCGTAGCCTGTGCCCGGGCCGGAGCGCACATTGACATTGCTGGTGGCCGTGCCGGGCGCCGCCTGGGCGGCGGGCAGGAAGACGACGACGGCTGCAGCGGCCACGGCGATGCCCGTGGCCAGGTTCAGAAGATTCTTGCGGGTCTGACGATGCATGACATGCTCCCTCCGGCTCGGTCTTTCCGGTCCCGGACCTCCGGGACGACGCTTTTTCGGCGACCGCGCCAATTGTTTGTGACTCCAGAAACGAAGTCCTGACGCAAAGAGTTCCGGAGGGTCAGCAGGTCGTCGTTCAATGTCGACTTTACAAGTGCCGCCGGTGCGCCCGGATACACTTAAGCAAAGCCTGGCTGAACGCAGTCTGAACGGCTTTGGTGCAAATTAAGTCGCGCTGATGGGCCGTTTTTTCCCGTTCTCGTCGAGCGAGACATAGACGAAGCGTGCTTCGGTGACCTTGGTGCGGTCATCAAGCCGGTTGCGGCGCACCCAGGCCTCGAGGCCAACGGTGATGGAGGTGTTGCCGACCCGCTCGATGCTGGCATAGACGCAGAGCACATCCCCCACCTTGACCGGAGCGATGAAGGTCATGGCTTCCACGGCGACGGTGACGACGCGGCCCTTGACCCGTTCGACCGCGGCAATGGCGCCGGCAATATCCATCTGGCTCATGACCCAGCCGCCGAAAATGTCGCCGGCGGGGTTGGTATCCGCAGGCATGGCCAGGGTACGGATGGTCAGGGCGCCCGTGGGTTCCGTTGCCTCGTTCTGCATGGTTCAGGGTCCTTTTACCGGCCAGCGGCCGAATGCTTCTTCCCAATGTTCACGACATAGGGAGACGTAATCGGCCTTTTCGGGCGCCACTGTATTGCCGTCGGTCTGCACCCGTCCATTGGCATCCCGGCGTACGACCATGGTCGCCTTGGAACCGCACCAGCAGATGGTGCGGATTTCGCGCAGCGTATCGGCTATGGCCAGCAGTTCGACAGCGCCCGGGAAGGGGCGGCCGAGAAAGTCGGTGCGCAGACCGTAGCACATGACCGGAATGTTGAGCCGGTCGGCGACGCGTGCCAACTGCCACACATGTTCGCGAGTGAGGCACTGGACCTCATCGAGGAAGACGCAATCGATCTTGGATTCCAACGCGTAGTCGTGAATGCGCACATAGAGATCAACGTCGTCGTCATAGAGTTCGGCGGGCTCGGAGATGCCGAGGCGGGAACTGATAATGCCGGGCTTGCCGCCAGCGTAAGCGGCGCAGGTAAACAGCAGGACCCGCATGCCGCGTTCACGGTAGTTATGGGCTGCCTGCAGCAGCAAGGTGGACTTGCCGGCATTCATCGCCGCATAGGAAAAATAGAGCTTGGCCATGGTCGCGCCTGGAACGGGGCCTTTGTTTTGGCGCAGGGACGAGGCCGGTGCGAGGCGAAATGCGGCGCGGTCCACAAAAAAAGGCCGCCCTGAGGCGGCCAGGACCGATCTTGTCGGTCGGGAAGGCCGGGGGTTGGCGGTCCGGGCCCTCCGATGCCGGCGCGGCGTTGGGGACGCGGGGCCGGCAATCCTGGCCAATGGGGGGAGCCGGGATAGGGCGGACCCTAGAGAGGCAAGATGACAAGGCAATGACGACAATATTGAAGAGCGCGTATTATTGTCGACACGATCCTTGTTCAGCTTGGGTTCAGGTGGCGGAGGCAAGGTTCGACGCCTCAGACTTTATTGGGAATGATCATGTCCAGAATGATACGCCTGTTCGCTGCAGCTATAGTGACTTGTGCCGCGGCCCTGCCGGTTATGGCGTCGCCGACCGGTATTTGGGAGCTGGAAACCCGCGACACACGGTTCGCGCTCGATCTGTGCGGTGATGGTACCCAGCTCTGTGGCGAACTGGTCTGGCTGTCCGATGCGGATTACAATGACCAGTACAAGCCCTATCTGAACCGGCCCATGGCGCAGGCGCTGAAGCCTTCCGGGCCCGGGAAATGGAAAGGTACGCTGCACCTTTTCGGGCACAATCTGAGCGGCACGATCACCCAGCACAGCAAGAATCATATGAGCTTGTCCGGTTGTGCGTTCCTGGTGGTGTGCAAGACCTACCAGATGTACCGGCATACGCCATGATCCGGGCACTGCTGGCCAGTCTTGTCGGGTTTGCGGCCGTGCAGGCGGCCGCGGCCTCGCCGGTCGGTGTGTGGGAAATCGAGATGCGGGATTCGCGCTATGATGTCTCGCTGTGCGGTGACGGCACGCAGCTTTGCGCCGAACTGATCTGGCTGGGCAGAGGCGCGGACAATGCGGAAAACCTGCCCTATCTCAACACCATGCTGATCGATCATGCCGTGCAGACCCGTCCGGGCCAATGGAAGGGCGAGCTGCATATTTACGGGCAGAGCGCTGCGGGAACGATCACCCAGGTGAGTGCGGACCAGATCACGCTCAAGGGCTGCGTAGCGCTGATTATCTGCAAGAGCTACCAAATGTATCGATACGGAGAGTAGCTCCGGGGCATCTGGGATGGCTCAATTCACCGTTCTTGGCACATGCACGCGGCGACGCGCCCAGAGCGGCGGGATGGCCTCGACCAGAAGGATCGCGACAAAGATCAGCGCAGCGCCGGCATAGCCAACAGCCGGCAGACGGTCGCCCAGGACCACGGCGGCACCCAGGGCCGCGAACAGGCTTTCGGCAGACAGGATGATGGCGGCATTGGCGGCGGGAACGTGCTGCTGGCCAATGGCCTGCAGTGTAAAGCCGACGGCCGTGGAGAGCACGGCGGCATAGGCAATTTCGATCCAGCCGGCGGAGACGGCCTCGACGGTGGGTGTCTCCAGGCTCAGGGCCAGGGTGCTGGCCGCTATGCCGGCCACCAGGAAGCTGACCGAGGAGACGAAGATCGGCAGGCCGGTCATTCTGGCGACATGACCAAGCAGGATCACATGCAGGGCCCAGAACACCGCGCTTACCACAATCAGTCCATCGCCTGAATTGAACGTGTCCAGGCCGCCGCCATTGAGGAAGTAGATGCCCACCAGCGCCAGGGGCACGCCGATGAAGATGATGGGGTGGGGGCGGGTGCGGAAGAGGACGAAGCCCAGCAGGGGCACGAAGAAGACGTAGAGCCCGGTCAGGAACCCGCCATTGGTCGCCGTCGTGGTCAACAGCCCTGCCTGCTGGAGCCAGGAGCCGAGGAAGAATACCGTGCTCATGGCCAGAATGAAGAACCAGTGCGTGCCCGTCAGGCGAACGGCCTTGCGGCGCAGTTCATGCAGGGCCAGGGGAAGGATCAAGAGGCCGCCAATGAGGAAGCGGACACCGGCAAAGGTCAGCGGCCCCATGGCGTCCATGGCCGATTTCTGTGCCACGAAGGCAAAGCCCCAGAACATGGTGCAGAACAGGAGCAGGAGCGACGCAATGGGGCGGGACATGGGGGGAGGGGTTCCCTGTAGATTTGTTGTATCGGGCGAGGCCTGAACCCCCACCCTTGATCCCTCCCCACAAGGGGGAGGGAGACGATGAACACTAGCTCTGCGCCCTGCGCTTCCCTCCCCTTGATGGGAAGGGATTGAGGGTGGGGCGGCGCCAAGGCGAACGACCAAGCTACAGTTCCGCGTCGAGGGCGGTGATGAGCTGCTGGATTTCGGCGGGCGTGGTGTAGTGCACGAAGGAGAGGCGAAGGACGCCGTGATTGTAGGGGTCAATGCCCAGGGCCTCGAGGAGCCGCACCGCGTAGAAATTGCCCCCGGACGCCATGACGCCATGCCGGGCCAGGCGGCGGGCAATGTCGACGCCCGGTTCGTTGGCTAGGACCGAAATCGTGGGTGCGCGCCGGGCCGGGTCAGAGGGGCCGATGAGGCGGATATCGTTGCGGTGGCGCAGATAGTCGAGCAGGGGCGCCGACAGCGTGATTTCCTGCGCGCGCATGGCGGCATGGGCGCGGCGGAAGGGGTCTACCCCTTCGACCGAGGCGGGCGCCAGCGTGGCGACCTTTTCAAGGTAGTCCACGATGCCGGCGGTGGCCGCGATCTGGGCGTGATCAGGACCGGCCGGGGTCAGGCGATAACGCAGCTTGGTGTCGTTGAAGAAGTGCCCCTGGTTGGGCAGGGCCCTGGCAAGGTCCGGGCGAATGGCCATGACGCCCTGATGCGGACCATAGGTCTTGTAGGCCGAGAAGAAATAGATGTCGGCGCCCAGGGCATGAAGGTCCGGCAGGCCATGGGGGGCATAGCTGACGCCGTCGACGGCAAGAACGGCGCCCACCGCATGGGCGCGGGCGGCGATCTCGGCAACAGGATTGATATCGCCCACGATATTGGAGCAATGCGGGGCGGCGACGAGCTTGACCTTGTCGTCGAGTAGCGCGTCGAGCGCATCGAGGGAGAGGCGGGCGGTTTCGGGATCGACCTTCCATTCGCGGACTTCGATGCCGCGCTGGGCGAGGCGGCGCCAGTTCCCCGTATTGGCCTCATGGTCCTGATTGGTGACTATGATGGCGTCGCCGGGCTTGAGCAAATCAGCAAAAGCCTTGCCCAGCACATAGGTATTGGCTGAACTCGAAGGGCCGATATGGATCCAGTCGACCGGCACGTTGAGCGCCTGGGCGAGGCGGGCATAGGCGTGGTCCATGGCCGCGCCGGCAGCTTCCGAAGTGGAGTAGACCCCATAGGGCTGCACCTTAGTGGCGCGATAATAATGATCGAGGATGTCGAGCGTGGCCTGGGCCGTATAGGACCCTCCGGCATTCTCGAAAAAGGCCTGGCCGGCAAGGCTGGGTTCGGCAAAGGCCGGGAACAGGGCGCGGATGCGCGCCGGATCGAGAGGAAGGCTGGTCATGGGATGCCTGCAACAGATGTGTTGCACTCTGGTAATCGAGCCGCCGGCAAAAGCAAACCCCGGCCGTTGAGAGCCGGGGTCGGCGGGCCTGCCGATCGGGGGCGTGAGGAAAGGCCCGCGGGGCGACCTGCCGACGAAGGAGCGCGGCAGGCCGGGTCTGGTGGCCTCGGGTCAGCGGTTGCCCGGGCCCATCGAACGCTGGCCGCCATGCTGCTTGCCCATGCCGGCCATACGCTGGCCGCGTTCGGGGACCAGCTCTGCCTTCTGCTCGTCAGTCAGGCTGTCGAAAAATGCGGTGAAGGCGGGCTGGACGGCCTGTAGGGCGTCGAGGCGTGCCGATTCAAGGGCGATCCGGTTGTCGAAGCGCTCGGAGATGTCCGGAAGCGCGGCGGTTTCGCCCTCGGCCGGCGGGGTGGGGCGCAGCCCATCGGTGGCCGTCTCGAAGGCGGCGGCGGCCGCCAGGGCGTCTGTCTTCAGCGCCTCAAGTAGGACGGGCTGCTGGTCCGTCAGATCGATGGCGTGTGTGAGGCGCACGATGGCAATCTCGATGGCTTCTGCGCCGCGCTCGATACTGAGTAGGCCCATTCCGCCGCCCTGGCGCATGCCCGGGCCGTTGCGGAAGCCGCGTTCAGCACCGTCAGGGCCCGCGGGCTGGGCCTGGGTGGCGGCCGGAGCGGTGGTTTCCTGCGCCAGCGTCGGGGCGATCGCGCCCAGGCCGATGGAGGCGGTCATCAGGGCCACGATGGCAGTGGTGGAAATCGTCTTCATGGTCGTTCATCCTTTGCATGGGATATCGCCGGTAACCGGCATGGATGTGACCATAAGGAGCGCCAACTCTTCACGACCTTGCGAGTGCATGAAGAGTTGGAGAGGTTGGTAAGGTGGAGAGCTTCCAGGGTGGAGGGCTTGGCTTGATCGAATATGTCATCAACCCGTTTCCGGATGCGGGGGCGCTGGATGAATTCTGGCGCCGCGCCTGGGGCGGGCCGGCGCCGCAGGGCTATGCGGCGGTGCTGAGCCGGAGCCTGGCGCATGTGGTGGCGATGGATGGGGGCCGGCTGGTTGGTTTCGTCAACATTGCCTGGGATGGCGGGGTGCACGCGTTTATTCTCGATACGGCGGTCGATGAGGCCTATCGCCGGCGGGGGATTGCGACCGAACTGGTGCGGCGGGCAGCCGATCTGGCGCGAGACAGCCAGGTGCAATGGCTGCATGTCGATTTCGAGCCGCATCTGGAAGGGTTTTATCGCGCATGCGGCTTCGGGCCGACAGCGGCGGGGCTGATGCGGCTATCGGACTGAAATCAGCTGGCGATGTATTCGCGCAGGGCTTCGGCCTCATGCTCGACTTCGGCGATCTTGAGCTTGACCACGTCGCCAATGGAGATGATGCCGACCAGCTTGCCGTCTTCGGCGATCGGCATATGGCGGATGCGGCGCTGGGTCATGGCTTCCATGACATCGTCGATGGTGGTGGTGCGCTCGGCGGTAACGACGCCCTTGGTCATGCATTCAGCGATTGAAAGCGTCAGCGCACCGGTGGGGTTTTTGCCCAGTTGGCGAACGATATCGCGCTCGGAGAGGATGCCCACTATGCGCTTGTTGTCGTCGGCGATGACGACGGCGCCAATATTATGGCTGTTGAGCAGGGCGACGGCGTCCGCCAGCGTGCCTGTTGCGGGCAGGGTATGAACCACAACGCCCTTGGTCTGCAGGATGGTATCGACATGCATGGGTCAGTCCTCCTGAAAGAGAGCTTGAGTGTGAACTGGCTCCCGGCGCTCGGCAATAGGCCGAAAGTCAAAAAGAAATGGCCGGCGCAGGGCCGGCCAGTTGGTCGTCAGGGGGAAACAATGTCGTAAGGGCTCAGGACGCCGTGTCCGGCGTCGACCAATTCGGACGACGCGTGGGCCGGAGAGGGCGTTGAGCCGGCAGGGGGGCACGCCAAATGAAACGCGCTACTTCGAACAGCAGGGCCAGGACAAGAAGGGTCAGCGGCACCATAAAAACCGCTATCTGGGTATCAGGTTGGGCGGCGAAATTGGCAGCCTGGGCGGGCATGACACCAAGAAAGAGTGCCGCTGCCGTGGTCAGAACTGTTCCAATGACACCAAAAAGAGCCACGAACCTGAAACTTTTGCGCCTGGGGGACGTAGATATGTGCATGGGATCGACGTCGCATCCTCGCTTCCGATGCTGACAGAAAAGCACCGAAAAGCGGTTCGACTATGGACCGATGGGGGTCAGGTCGGGACCATTTGAGGGCAGAACTGTGGCGAAGCGCCATTGCCCTGGAAGGGAGGCCGATGATGCGTATTCTCATTATTCTTGTTTTGAGTGTGTTCCTGAACCTGCCGGTTACGGCGCAAGACGCTGTTGAGCAGCCGTGGCGGGGCAGCATAACCGGACAGATCGAGGCCCTGCGCATTGACGACGGCGCTGCCGCGCTCACTTTTGCCGGGGCAGCCTTCCGGGCCAATTATCAAGCTGATCCGCAGCGATTTGCCCGGGATGTGGAACGATCCGGCTATGGACCCATCGGGGCGTCCCGTTCACACAGCTTCGGCGCCTTTCGAGAATTGGCGCCTGGCGTGGTGCTGCAGGAGGTCGAATTCATCGACGCTGACGGACGTGTGTGGGAGGCGATCTACCAGCTGGCCGATGAGCGCGACGAGGGTTGGCGGGTGCAGGGCGTGATGCTGCGCAGCACGCCGGGGCTGGGGATCTAGCGAAGTTTGAACGCGGGGCTTTTCGCGCTGCAGGGCTTGCACTAAACCCATTGCCGTCCAGCAAGGGAGGCGATCATGGGTTTTCTGTCCGAGGCATTGGGGCGCGTGGCGCCGTCGGCGACGGTAGCGATCAGCCAGAAAGCCCGCGTCATGGCCGCCGAGGGCAAGGATATCATCGCGCTCAGCGCCGGTGAGCCGGATTTCAACACACCCGAACATGTGCGCGACGCGGCCAAGCGGGCCATGGACGAGGGCAAGACGCGCTACACCAATGTGGATGGGATTGCCGAGCTCAAGGAAGCGGTGGCAGCCAAGTTCCGGCGTGACAATGGGCTCGATGTCAAGGCGGCGGATTGCTTCGTCGGCTCGGGTGGCAAGCAGATCATTTTCAACGCGCTGATGGCGACGCTCAATCCGGGCGACGAGGTGGTCGTGCCGGTGCCCTATTGGGTGAGTTATCCTGAAATCGTGCGGCTGTGCGGGGCCGAGCCAGTGTTTGCGGTGGCCGATGCCTCGACCGGGTTCAAGCTCAGGCCCGAAGTGCTGGAAGCGGCGATTTCACCAAAAACCAAGTGGCTGATCCTCAATACGCCGTCCAACCCGACCGGGGCGGCCTATTCGGCCGAGGAACTCAAGGGACTGGCCGAAGTGCTGATGCGGCATCCGCATGTCCACGTCCTGACCGACGATATCTATGAAGTGCTGGTCTATGACGGCAGGACCTTCGCCACGATCGCCCAGGTGGAGCCCCGGCTGCAGGCCAGGACCCTCACCATGAACGGCGTTTCCAAATCGCATGCCATGACCGGCTGGCGCATCGGCTATTGCACGGGGCCGAAGGAATTGCTGGCCGCGATGACCAAGCTGCAGAGCCAGTCGACAACCAATCCCAGTTCAATCTCGCAATGGGCGGCGGTCGAGGCGCTGAACGGACCGCAGGCCTTTCTGGCCGAGTGGCGGGACGCGTTCCAGGCGCGGCGCGACATGGTGGTGGCGGGGCTTAATGCCAATACCGGGCTCGACTGCCTGACGCCGGAAGGGGCGTTCTATGTGTTCCCCTCGTGCCAGCGGCTGCTGGGCAAGACCAGTGCGGGGGGCACGAAACTCGATACCGACGAGGATTTCGTGCTGGCGCTGCTGGAGGAGACCGGCGTGGCGCTGGTGCATGGCACGGCCTTCGGCCTACCAGGGCATTTCCGGCTGAGCTATGCCGCGAGTAATGCGGAACTGGAAGAGGCGGTGAAGCGAATCCAGGCGTTCTGCGCCGGGATTGCCTGACGCAGGTAGTCACTGCGTCTGAAAACAAAAATGGCCCCGCCCGAGGGGATGGGCGGAGCCGTTCGGCCCTCGGCGAAGCCGCTGACCTTGGAGGAGGCGGTGTCACCACGAACGCCGCCGTTGGGTGCAATATCCAATAGAGCCGGTGGCAGCACAAACGCACAATGGGAAGTGCTGCCATGCAGATTCGTATGCCTGGAACGGGCAGCCTTGCCGTCAACGCGAAAAAAAGAGGCTCCAACCGAGGTTGGAGCCTGATGATAGGGCCGAAGCCAAATCGCAAGTTTTGGCCCTGCGCATGGGAGGAGGATATGCGCCAGACCGGTGGACCGTCGCCGCGGGAGGAGGATGCGGTTTCGATCCGGTGTCGCAAGAAGCGGGTCCGAGGGAGGAGGATACGGAGCGGCTTCACCAGCGACAAACTCAATATAGGTTTTGACCTTTTGGTCAGCAATGCATTTGAAGGCATGACTGCTATGCAATAGGCACAGCGACATTCTGTCCAACAAATAGGCAAACTGACAGACTGGCGACAGGTTCCCGGGCGGAGCCAAAAAAAAGGGCCCCATCCGAAGATGGAGCCCGATGATCGGCAGAGCCGATCCAAAAGTGGGGCAGAGGAGCAAGGGAGGAGGAGAATGCCGCTCTGCCATGGACCTTGGATCAAGGGAGGAGGAGATGATCCTTAGTCCGGTATCGCGATGCGGGGTCCGAAGGGAGGAGGAGATCGGAGCGCGCCTCAGCGATGGGTCCTATATGAACTCTACTGATCTGATAGACAATCCCGAAACCGACATGTCAGCCATGCGTTTTTGCCGGGGATTGTTATGGGCGGGAACAAAAAGAAAGGCCCCGCTCGAGGGGAGAGCAGGGCCCTAAGGGGACAGATCGGAGATCTGTCAGGAGGGAACGCAGCGGGCGCAAGGGAGGGAGGAGAAACACCCGCTGTGATGACTGGGCATATAGGGACGCCGAGACAAAGCGCCAATCCTTGATCGGTTATGCCAGCCATGCAGTGTGCGCATGAGAAGTGAAAAAACCCTTTAATATCAACGATACACTGAAGGGGTGCGGCGGGCTGTCGCGCCCTGTTGGGTCGAAATTCGTCTGATTTTCAGGCGCCCTGCCGGAAATTGGGGCAGGCGTTGCGCGATTTTTGACCCGATTATCGGTGCTCCTCTGGCGATTATGCGGGGGCATCAGCCTTGGATTCGAAGCGATCCAGAACCTGCTGCAGCTCGCCCAAATGCGCGATGCGGGCATAGCGCGGGTGATCTGCCGGCTCCTCGGCATGCTCATAGGACCATGTCAGATCGTGCGGCACATAGGCCGCGTAGGCACCGGCGGCCAGAGCGGGCAGAATATCGGACTTGAGAGAATTGCCGGCCATGATGGTGTGTGCGGCGCCTTCCGTGTGGCGCTCGAAAATGCGGCGATAGACCGGCTCGGTCTTGTCCGAAACCACCTCGACGGCGGCGAAATATTCGGCGAGGCCCGAGGCGGCCAGCTTGCGCTCCTGATCGAGCAGGTCGCCCTTGGTGATCAGGATCAGGCGGTACTTGTGCTGCAGATGTTCAAGGGCCGCATCGACATAGGGCAGGGTTTCGAGCGGGTAATCGAGCAATTCGCGGCCGGCGGCGAGGATTTCTGCAATCACGGTGCCGGGGACGCGGTGCTCGGTGAGCTCGAGCGCAGTCTCGACCATGGACAGGGTGAAGCTCTTGGCGCCAAAGCCATAGAACTGAAGGTTGCGGGCGGTGGCGCTGATCAGCCGGTCATTGAGATCGGGGGCGTCGGTATAGTCGGCCAGCAGATCGGCAAAACGCTGTTCGGTGAGGCGGAAGAACTGCTCGTTCTGCCAGAGGGTGTCGTCGGCATCGAGGGCGATGGTGGTGATGCGGGGCATATTTCCAACTCTGGTTGGCACTTACTCGTTCCGCCAACGGGTCGACCTCGAAGCAAGCTCGGGGAGCGGCTCGGTGGTTGTCGTCGGTTCGGTGCCCCGACCGCCATTCGAGCATAGCTCTCATGGCCTTCTAGACTTGAGCGGCTCCACCGGAGCCGCCCATCCGCTTCGGCGGCACGTCTGCGAAGCTAGAACGACCACTCCCGCGCCTTGGAGACCAGGAAGTCGCGGAAGACGCCGACGCGCTTGGAGTTTTTCAGCGCCGGCGGATAGACGAAATAGGCCTCGTAGGCCGGCAGTTCGATCTCGGGGAGAATCTGAACCAGGCCGTCTTCCTTCTCGGTGACGTAGTCGGGCAACATGGCGATGCCGATGCCGGCCCGGCAGGCCTGCATCATGCCGTAGATGGCGTTGACGCGCAGCGCGGCGCGGCGCGGGCTGGAATCACTGCGGCCCATGCGCTCGAGATAGTTGATGTCGCCCAGATAGGAGGGCACGGGCTCGCCAAAACTGATGATCCGGTGGTCGTCCAGATCCTCGGGCGAGTGCGGCATGCCGTTTTCGTCGATATAGGTATTGGCGGCGTAGAAGTGGTTGTGCACGGTGAACAGCTTGCGCTGGATCATCTCGGACTGATTTGGCCGATGCAGGCGGATAGCCACGTCGGCTTCGCGCATGGCGAGATCGAGTTCGGCGTCGTTGAGGCGGATTTCGAGCTGGATCAGCGGGTAGAGCTTGAGAAACTCGTCGAGCCGGGAGGAGAGCCAGGTCGAACCGATACCCACGGTGGTGGTGACAATGAGCGGGCCGGTCGGGACGTCCTGGCTTTCGGACATCTGGGTTTCGACCTGCTGCAGCTCCCAATGCATGCGATGGGCGGTGCGGAAAAGCTGTTCGCCGACTTCGGTCAACACCAGGCCGCGGGCGTGGCGGATAAAGAGCTTGAGGCCAAGATCGTCTTCGAGCGCGGAAATCTGGCGGCTGACGGCCGACTGGCTCATGCCCAGCTTTTCAGCGGCATGGGTGAAACTGCCCGACTCGGCGGCGGTGTGGAATATCCGTAGCTTGTCCCAGTCGAGCATGTTGTCGGCGCTTTCTTTTGTGTGTTCTCAGCCAGGTCGGACCGCGACCCACGCAAAAGGCGAGGGAGGCGCAAAAATTGTGACAGTAGCGTGACTTATGCCGGGACTTTGCACGATTATTCCGCAGCCTCGGCCAGTTCATGCGCAGCGAGAAACCGTTCGGCATCGAGCGCGGCCATGCAACCCATGCCGGCAGCCGTCACCGCCTGACGATAGACGTCGTCGGTGACGTCGCCTGCGGCAAAGACGCCCGGCACATTGGTTTCGGTCGTTCCCGGCTTCACCTGAAGATAGCCGCCAGGCTTCATGTCGAGCTTGCCCGCAAAGATCGAGGTGGCGGGCGCGTGGCCGATGGCGACGAAGACGCCATCGATCGGCTGCTCATAGGTTTCACCGGTCAACGTGTTGCGCAGGGTGACGGAATTGACGGAGGGCGGCATGGGCGTGCCGCCGACTTCGGCCACCTCGGTATTCCAGCGCACTTCGATCTTTGGATTCTTGAACAGGCGGTCCTGCAGGATGCGTTCGGCGCGGAACTCGTCGCGGCGGTGCACGACGATGACTTTTTCTGCGAAATTGGTGAGGAACAGCGCTTCCTCGACGGCCGTATTGCCGCCGCCAACCACCAGGACCTGCTTGCCGCGATAGAAGAAGCCGTCGCAGGTGGCGCAGGCGGACACGCCGAACCCCTGGAACTGCTGCTCGGAGGGCAGGCCCAGCCACTTGGCCTGGGCGCCGGTGGCGATGATCAGGCTATCGGCGGTGTAGGTGTCGCCACTGTCGCCATGCAGCACGAAGGGGCGGACATCGAGATCGACCGAGGTGATGATGTCGTTGACCATGCGGGTGCCGACATGCTCGGCCTGCGCCTTCATCTGGTCCATGAGCCAGGGGCCCTGGATGACATCGGCAAAGCCGGGATAGTTTTCGACATCGGTGGTGATGGTGAGCTGGCCGCCGGGCTGCAGGCCCTGGATCATCACGGGTTCGAGCATGGCGCGGGCCGCATAGATCGCGGCCGTGTAGCCGGCCGGGCCGGAGCCAATGATGATGACTTTCGCGTGCATCGCGACGCCTCTCCAAAAGGTCAGGAACACTCCCTCGTCCCTAATTAAGAGGCGAAGGCACAAGGTTTCAAGGCAAAGTCACTCCCGCGCGGCAGATGCACGCGGGAGTGGACAGGAAAGACACAGGAATTTCGGCAGGTGCCTAAAGATTAGGCGCTAGACGTAGCGAATCTTGACGATCTCGTAGCTCTTGGCCCCGCCGGGTGCGGCGACCTCGAACGAATCGCCCTCTTCCTTGCCGATCATGGCGCGGGAAATGGGCGAGGAAATCGAGATACGGCCAGCCGAGGCATCGGCCTCGGGATCGCCGACGACCTGATAGGTCTTTTCCTCTTCGGTGTCCTCGTCAATGAAGGTGACGGTCGCGCCAAACTTGACCGTGTTGCCGCTCAGCTTGCTGACATCGATGATATCGGCCAGTGCCAGGAGCGTTTCGAGCTCCTTGATCCGGCCTTCATTGAGGCTCTGCTGTTCCTTGGCCGCAGAATACTCCGCGTTTTCAGACAGATCGCCGTGAGCGCGGGCTTCAGCAATGGCGTCGATGATGCGACGGCGTTCATTGCTGGTGCGGTGTTCGAACTCAGCAGAAAGGGCCTTGTGGCCCTGAACCGTCATCGGAACCTTGTCCATAATCGTGCTGCCTCCAATCGGCTCGGCATAACAAATGCCGCCGCGAGGCCGGATCTTCCGGTCCGCGACTGGCTATCAATTGATGTTGTCCCGTGCCCTGGTATCCACGACCCGGCACAGTGTCTCCCTGCCAAACTTCGTTCGGCCAATGCGTCACGACAAGTCTATGTGGGAGATAAGACCAGCTTGCCCAACCGCCGCGCTCTGGTCAAGCGGGGGCACGCACTCTCGGAGGGGCGTGTGAACAAGCCTGTGCAGCGCCCCGTCGCGTCTGGGCAGGCCATCGCAGGCGGGAAAGAGAAAAGGCGCGCCCGGCCTGGGGCGCGCCTCAACTTGTCTCTGATAAGGTCGATCAGGAGGCGGTCAGGTTGTCGGCGGCGGATTTGCCGGTCCGCTTGTCCTTGACGATTTCGTAAGTGACCTTCTGGCCTTCATCCAGGCCGTTCAGGCCCGAACGCTGGACAGCGGAGATGTGGACGAAAACGTCCGCCCCGCCTTCGTCAGGCTGAATAAAGCCATAGCCTTTTTGGCCGTTGAACCACTTAACGGTACCAGTTGCCATGTTGCGCGTTCCCTCGTGCAGTCGCTGCTGGAGCGGTTCCGGCCATGCACCCGGCCGAAACCTAGTTGATATCGAAATATCGGAAGATGACGTCAGCAGTTGCGAATGGAATTCGCGTCTTCAGATCAGTCGGCCGCAATATTCGATGGCGCGAAGCGTAGCCCGAAAACGAAAGCGCTTCAATATGTCGTGTTGGCAAGTAAAAACGCCCGGCAGAACGGCAAGTTCTGTCAGGAAAACAACGACTTGGTCTCGCAGATCGCCAGCGCCCAGGGAGGGGTGCGGCAGGCTGGTGCATTGGCCACAGCCACCAATGGGCAGGGGAGCGGTGCTCAGGTGCCATCGGATAGCTGACATTTTAGTCCGAATTGAGCGATTGGAAAGTGAACATTTGGTCGCGGAACCAGGCGCCCACAACTATTGCGCGCAATTTCACTTGCCTTTGTCCTGGCTTTGCGGCAAATCCCGCGCGCCGCGCCGAAGGGGCCGGTTCTCTCGAAAGCTTTTCGTCTTGACCAAGGCGTTCTTTTCTTCCGGCGACGTGATCGCCGATCGGCGCGCGGATTATGCCCGCATGCTGGCCGAACAGGGTGACCATGCGGCCGCGGCCGAATTGATGGAGCAGGCACTGGAGATGGTGCCGGACTGGGCTGCGGGCTGGGACCTGGCCGGCAGTTTTCATGACAAGAGCGGCAATGTGTCGGGCGCGATCGCGGCCTGGCGGCGGCTGGAAGCGCTGGATGATGATGGCGTGTTCGGGGCGCGGCTGAAACTGGCAGTGCACGATGCGGGGCCAGCCGGCGAGGGCACGGCCATTGGCTATGTCGAGGCGCTGTTCGATCAATATGCGCCGCAATTTGAAGACTCGCTGGTGGGCAAGCTGGGCTATCGGGTGCCGGACCTCCTGGACCAATTGGTCAGCGAGGAAATGGCGCGGCTTGGTTTGGCCGGGTTTGACCGCGCTTTGGACCTGGGGTGTGGCACCGGGCTGATGGGGGAGCGGCTGCGCGCCAAGGTCGGTCACCTGGAAGGCGTCGACATTTCCGCGGCGATGATTGCCGAGACGGCGCGCAAGGGCATTTATGACAGCCTGGCCAAGGCCGAGCTGGTGGCGACGCTCAATGCCCGCCGCGCCGATGTGGACCTGGTGACGGCGGCGGATGTGCTGATCTATTGCGGGGCTTTGCAGCCGGTGCTGGCGGCGCTGATGCCGGCGATGCGGCCGGGCGGGCTGGTGGCCTTTTCGCTCGAAGCGCATGACGGGGAGGAGGCGCTATTCCTGAGGCCCAGCCTACGCTACGCGCATGGCGTTGCGGCGACGCGCGATGCGCTGGTGGTGGCCGGGCTCGAGGTGCTGCGCTTCGAGACGGCGGTATTGCGCTTTGATCGGGGCGCGCCGATCACCGGCATATTGGTGGTGGCGCGCAAGCCGCCGGTGGAACTGTCGGCGGCCAATGATGAGACCGAGGGCGGCGACGTCGCGGCCTAGCAATTTGCGTCGTGGCTTGGCAGAAGGGTCGGGTTTTGCGAGGAGCCCGCCATGAATGCCATCCGCCACGATTTCCGGTCTGACACGGTCACCAAGCCCAGCGCCGGGATGCGCGCGGCGATGGCGGCGGCCGAGGTGGGGGACGATGTGTTCGGGGACGATCCGACCGTCAACCTGCTGGAGCAGCGCATGGCCGGCATGCTGGGCAAGGATGCAGCGCTGTTCGTGCCGTCGGGCACGATGTCAAACCTGCTTGCGCTGATGAGCCATTGCGGGCGGGGTGACGAGTTCATCGCCGGGCAGAACGCGCATTGCTACAAATATGAAGCAGGGGGTGCGGCGGTGCTGGGCTCGATCCAGCCGCAGCCGATCGCCCACCAGGCCGATGGCACTATGGCGCTGGACGAAATCGAGGCGGCGATCAAGAAAGGCGACAGCCATTTCGCCACGACGCGGGTGATTGCACTGGAGAACACGTTTGGCGGACGGGTGCTGCCGGTATCCTACGTGCTGGCGGTTGCCGATATTGCCCAGCGTCACGGTCTTGGGTTGCATTTGGATGGGGCCCGGGCGTTCAATGCCAGCGTGGCGCTTGGCCTCGACATCAAGGCATTCGCCGCGCCGTTCGATACGGTTTCGATCTGCCTGTCCAAGGGATTGGGCGCGCCTGTGGGTTCCGTGCTTGTGGGGCGTGCCGACCTTATCGAGACTGCGCGACGCAATCGCAAGATGCTGGGCGGCGGACTGCGTCAGTCCGGGGTGCTGGCGGCGGCGGGCCTCTACGCGCTCGACAACAATGTTGCCCGGCTGGCCCGGGATCATCAGCGGGCCAAGATGCTTGCCGAGGGGTTGGCCCGGCATGAGGCGCTGCGGGTGACCATGCCGGATACCAATATCCTTTGGGTCGATATGGACGCCGAACTGGGTCAGCGCTTTACGGATTTCCTGACCGAGAGCGGCGTGGGCGTTACCGGGCGCTATGGTCAGCAGCGCTGGGTGACGCATCTGGATGTCGGCGACGAGGATGTCGCAGGGGCGCTGGCGCTGGTGGACCAGTTCTTCGCCTAGCGCGCCTGCAGTGCCGGACGATCAGGGGCGCCCGGGATAGGGTTCGCTCGCCCGCATGAGATAGACGCTGCCTGCGATCTCGGCGCGGCGGAAGGTTATGGCGAAGAGTTCGTCGTCATTGAGCTTTGTTTCGCGCCATATGGCGTCGATGCTCGCTTCCTGCCCCAGATGCCGGTCGATGCCGATGAAACGATAGGGTTCGAACCCCTGGGCGCCCTCGGGATGTTCGCCGCCCGTCCATTGATATTGGCCGCTTTCTGCATTGGCCCAGAAGCCGAAGACGGCTAATTCGGCGATGGCATGGGCTGGGGTTGCGACCTCATCGGACTGGTCTGAGTAGAGGCGCGGCCAAGACGGAACCTGCCCGTCCACGTCCTCCCATTCGCTCGCGTCGAAGCCGGCATAGAGGTCGAGGCAGGGGTGGCCCGTGCAGTCGGACTTGGCGGCTTCCTTGTGCGGGATGACGCGGCTGCTGGCGTCGATGAGGACGGCGCTGTTGTTCATCAGTGGCTGGAAGATGAAGCGCCAGGCCATGTGCTCGCCAGTGCCGAATTCCTCTATGGGTGCGGTGTTCTCCTCGCCATAGTCGGCGGCAACCTGGTCGCGGATTGCCGGGCCAAGGTTGAAGTGACGCACCTCGATGAAGCTGATGGGCAGTGGCGCACCGTTGTCGTCGTGGATCATCTCGCCATAGGCGATGGCGGTGCGGGTGCGCACCGAGGGGATGGCGCGGTCGGCAATCCACATCGCTTTCTCAATCGGGCCCACGGCGCCGCCGGGGGTGATCCTGTCGGTGTCGAGCCAGAGGCCGAAGAGTTCGTCCTCAAGTGTCTGGAAATCAAGGCGTTCGAAGCCGGGTGCGAGGATGAAAGCGTCGGCATCCTGTTGGGTGACGGCCTGGGCGGTGGCGAGGCATGTTCCAGTCAGGAGCAGGGCGAGGCTGGCAAAGCTGCGGATCATCAAATCGTTCCTCAAGAAATCGATAGGCCTTGGTAATGGCTCCAGTGTGAACCGGAAATGAGCGGGAAAGGGAAGCGGGTTGACAGGGTGGCCAGAAAATGAGTTAGTTGACTAACTAAATTATGACTGGAGTGGGAAGCATGCAATCTGAGAAATGGATAACCAGGCTGGATCGCAAGCGGTTCGGGCCGTGGGCGGTTGTTACCGGTGCGAGTTCGGGGATCGGGCGCGAGTTTGCGCGGCAGATTGCGGCCTCGGGGATCAATCTGGTGCTGGTGGCACGGGGCGCGGATGCCCTGGAGGCGGTGGGCCAGGAGTTGAAGCGCGATTTCGGCATTGCTTATCGCGTGGTGGCGACTGATCTGGGCGAGCCAGGGGCTGAGAAGGGTCTTATCGAACAGACGCAGGATCTGGATATCGGGCTGTTCATTTCGGGCGCGGGGACCGGGCAGCCCGGGGCTTTCCTGGCCTTCGAGCCCGAGCAATTGCTGCGCCAGACCCAATTGATGGGGGTGTCGCATATGCTGCTTACGCACCATTTCAGCCGGCGTTTTGCGGCCCAGAAGCGTGGCGCGACCCTACTGGTCTCTGCCCTGGGGGCGGATAGCGGCATTCCCTTCCATGCCAATCCGGCGGCCGCCAAGGGGCTGGTCAACGCGCTGGGGCGGAGCCTCCACGCAGAACTCAGGGAGCATGGCGTGGGGATAACGGTGTTGATCGTGACGCCGACCGAGACCCCGTTGATCAAGAAGATGGGGCTGGATGCCTCGCCCATGCCGATGAAACCCATGCCCGTGGCGCAGTGCGTGGCCGAGGCGCTGGAGGGCGTGAAGCGGCGGAAAATGGTGGTTATCCCCGGGCGGCTCTATCGCATCATGAACTGGCTTATGCCGCATAGCTTGGTGCGGGCGATGACCGCGAATATGATGCGGCAGAGCACACGTTTTGTAGGTTAGGAGCGGCCTTGGCTGAAACGCGCAAACCCGCCGCCCGCGGCAAACGCGAGCGGCTGACCCAGGCGGCGGTGGATCTGGCGCATCGCCAGGGCTATCGCAGCATTACCCTGGCGGATCTCGCCGAGGCGTCCGACGTGCCGCTGGGCAATATCTATTATTACTTCAAGAGCAAGGACGACATCGGGCAGGCTGTGCTGGAGCGCCGGCTGGACGAAGTCGCCATGATGCAGCAGGCGTTGTCGGCGCTGCCGACGCCGCTCGAACGATTGCTGGATTTTGTCGAACACACCATCGGCAATGCCACCCTCGTGGCAGAGCAGGGATGTCCGCTGGGATCGCTCAGCGCGGAAATGAGCAAGCATGACCGCGATTGGTCGACAAGTGCGCGCGGCTTGCTCGGCGGGCCGATGGCCTGGATGGAAGAGCAGTTTGCCGAGATGGGGTTCGGCGCGGAGGCAGGGGACATGGCGCTGCAACTGCAGTCGTCGCTGCAGGGAGCGTCCATTCTCGCGCAAAGCATGGGCGATCCGGAATTGCTGGTGCGGGAATGCCGGCGGCTGCAGGGATGGCTGCGGGGGTTGGGGGGCGGCACCCCCACCTAGCTCTGCTACGGCCTTGCCAGGCCGAGCGGCGCTACCTCCCCCTGGTCAGGGGGAGGCGTGACGGAACCGCCGGTTCAAGCGTAGCTTTCGCGGCCTCCTCTCCTCCAACCGCGCCACTGGCGCGATTGGCCCTATGGACGGTTCGGAGTCTCATGGCCTTAGATCCTAATTTCGCTCCACTGGAGCGAAAGTGCCCTGCGGGCCGGTTCTAAGCCGCGAAATATTCCTGCAGGGCCTTTACCTGGAGGCTGCCCTGCTTGAGGGCGACGATGCCTTCCACGGCGGCGAGGGCGCCGTCGATGGTGGTGTAATAGGGGATCTTGGACAGGAGCGCGGTGCGGCGGATGTCGCGGCTGTCGGAGATCGACTTGAGGCCATCGGTGGTGTTGATGACCAACTGCACGCCGCCATTCTTCATGGAATCGACGATGTGCGGACGGCCTTCGAGCACCTTGTTGATCTTGGTGGCCGGGACGTTGTTGTCGACCAGGTAGCGCTGCGTGCCGCCGGTGGCGAGGATTTCGAAACCAGCTTCGACGAGGTGCCGGGCCATGTCGACAATGTCGGGCTTGTCGCTGTCGCGCACCGAAATGAAGGCCTTGCCGGAGGTTGGGACCTTCTGGCCGGCGCCCATCTGCGACTTGGCGAAGGCGATGGCGAAATCGGTGTCGAGGCCAATGACTTCGCCGGTCGATTTCATTTCCGGACCGAGCACGGTGTCGACGCCGGGGAAGCGGTTGAAGGGGAAGACGGCTTCCTTGACGGCGATGTGTTTGAGCGTTTTTTCGACCAGGTTGAAGCTGGCGAGGCTCTCGCCGGCCATGACGCGGCTGGCGATCTTGGCGATGGGCTCGCCGATGACCTTGGCCACGAAGGGCACGGTGCGGGAGGCGCGTGGATTGACCTCGATGAGGTAGATCGTGTCGTCCTTATAGGCGAACTGCACGTTCATCAGGCCACCGACCTTGAGGGCGAAGGCGAGGTCGCGGGTCTGGCGCTTGAGTTCGTCGATGATCTCGGGCGGCAGGCTGCGCGGGGGCAGGGAGCAGGCCGAGTCGCCGGAATGGATGCCGGCTTCCTCGATATGCTCCATGATGCCGGCGACGAAGACATCCTTACCATCGCAGAGGCAGTCGACGTCGATTTCGGTGGCGCCGGAGAGATAGGCGTCGAACAGCAGCGGATTATCGGAGAGGACCGAATTGATCTGGCCGGTCTTGTCGTTGGGGTAGCGCTGGAGAATGTCGGGCGGGACGAGGCCGGTGAGGGTATCCTGCACATAGCGCTCGAACTCGTTGGCCGAGTGGACGATGGCCATGGCGCGGCCGCCCAGCACGTAGGACGGGCGGATGACCAGCGGGTAGCCGAGGCGCTCGGCCACGAGACGGGCCTGCTCCAGAGAGTAGGCGATGCCGTTCTTAGGCTGGGTGAGCTCGAGCTTGTTGACCAGCTTCATGAAGAGGTCGCGGTCTTCGGCGAGGTCAATGGCTTCGGGCTGGGTGCCCAGGATAGGCACGCCGGCCTTGGCCACGGCCTCGGCCAGGTTCAGCGGGGTCTGGCCGCCGAACTGAACGATGACGCCATGCAGCGTGCCGTTCTGCTTTTCGGTGAGCAGGATTTCGATGACGTCTTCCTCGGTCAGCGGCTCGAAATAGAGGCGGTCGGAGGTGTCGTAGTCGGTCGAGACG
>Ga0207773_100250_pt1 | contig 31853 bp, 28 predicted proteins | sample TtaePargueraPR_2_FD_187281 | JGI IMG/M metagenome (GOLD analysis project Ga0207773, IMG submission 187281) | Aerobic enrichment media microbial communities from Bioluminiscent Bay, La Parguera, Puerto Rico - Tt and M1 (3) (SPAdes) | ecosystem: Environmental > Aquatic > Marine > Unclassified ...
GGCGCCGCCCGCGCCGGCCTCCGTCGGCGTGAACCAGCCGAGCAGGATGCCGCCCATCACCAGCGCGAAGAGCACGATCACCTCGCCGGTCTTGCCGAGGCTCGCCAGCTTCTCGCGCAGGCTGTAGGGCCGCCCGCGCGGTCCCGCCGTCGGGTTCAGCCGGCAGACGATGGCGATGGTCGCCATGTAGAACAGCGCCAGCAGGATGCCGGGAATGATGCCGGCGGCGAACATGTCGCCGATCGAAGTCTCGGTCAGGATGCCGTAGATGATGAACATGCCCGATGGCGGGATCAGGCTGCCGATGGTGCCGCCGGCCGCGACGCTGCCCGAGGCCAGCGAGACGTCGTAATTGTACTTGCGCATCTCCGGCAGGGCGACCAGTCCCATGGTCGCGGTCGTCGCCAGGCTGGAGGCGCTGACCGCCGCGAAGCCCGAGGAGGCGCCGATGGTCGCCATGGCCAGGCCGCCGCGCTGCCGGCCGAGCCAGCGGGCGGCGAAGTCGTAGAGATCGCGCCCGATGCCGCTGGCGAACAGCACATGCGCCATGAACAGGAAGAGCGGGATGGTGCCGATGGCGTAGTTGGTCGAGAGATCGAAGGTGACGACCCCGACCTTCACCACCGCCGCGTTGAACGACACCAGCGTCCAGAAGCCGACGAAGCCGACCAGGCCCATGGCGAAGCCGATGGGCATGCCCAGCACGATCAGGAAGAACATGACGCCGAGGCCGACGAAGCCGACGAGGACCGGCGTCATTCGCTGAAATCCTCCCGCTCGGCCTGGGCGGCGATCGGCACGCCGCGCAAGGCCTTCAGCGACTGGAACAGCAGGACGAGGCAGAACAGCGCGATCGCCGCCACCATCAGCCAGCGGAACGGCCAGACCGGGATGTTCAGCAGCATGGTGACCTCGCCCTCGGCGCCGCGCTGGATCGCCTCGCGGGCGCCGGCGAAGGCGACGAAGAACCAGAACACGGTCCCCAGCGCCGTCATCGCCGCGTCGACCGGCCCGGCGAGGCGCGGCCCGAGCCGCTCGATGAAGAGCTCGACACGGGTGTGCGCGCCGCGCCAGGCGGCATAGGCGAGGGAGAAGCTGACCGAGGGGATCAGCAGCAGTTCGGCCAGCACGTAGGTACCCGGAAAGGCGATGCCGACGAAGCGGAAGACGACCGTGACGACCGTCAGGACCATCAGGCCGACGATGCACAGCACGCCGATCAGCCCGCCGAACAGCGTGACCGACCTCAAGATGATCTCGACCGCCTTCATGCGTCGATCATCGGGTATCGCGACGCGACCGGCACCGGGAGGCGAACCGCCCGGTGCCGGACACGATCCGGCCGACTACTGGTCGTGGGCGGCACGGATGCGTTCCAGGACCTCGGTGCCCGGCAGACCCATGGCGTCGAGCTCGGCGGCCACGTTCTGCGCGTTCTCCACGAAGGCCTCGGCGTATTCGGCCTGCACCTCGGGCGCCACCTCGTTGAACACCACGCCCTGCTCCTCGCCATAGGCGCGGCCGACCTCCTCGGCCTCCAGCGCGCGCTCCAGCGTGACCTCGCTGAACCAGCGGATGTTGTCGTCGAAGACCTGCTGGATGTCCGGCGGCAGGGAGTCCCAGACCGCCTGGTTCATTGCCCGGGAGGGATAGGCGCCGCGGCTGTGCGGCAGTTCGGAGTAGTAGTCGATCACCTCCGCGAAGGAGAGCGAGCGCAAGGCCTCGTAGGGCGCGATCACGCCGTCGACCACGCCGCGCTGAAGGGCCGGATAGGTCTCGGTCATCGGCATGGTCACGCCCTCCGCCCCGAAGGCGGCGAGCGGGCCGATATAGTCGACCGCGGAGCGGATGCGCAGGCCCTGCAGATCGTCCAGGGTCTCCACCGGCCGCTCGCGCAACTGCAGGTGCATCGGCGTGCCGACATTGAAGGCCAGCACGTGGACGCCGGCGAGTTCCTCCTCGAATTGCGGGTAGTCCTCCCACAGGCCCATGTAGACGTCGAGAACCTGCTCCGGATCGGCGTAGCCGTAGAAGAAGGTCGGCGTCAGGCGCGTCATGTCGTAGCCCGACCGGGCGTAGATCGGGGTGATGTTGGCGATGTCGGCCACGCCGGCCGCCAGCTCGTCCACGCCCTCGCGGCTGGTGATCAGCGAACCGCCCCAATAGGGCGTGATGCTGACCCGGCCGTCGGTCTGCTCGTGGATGCGCTCGATCCAGGCGACGTCTGCCTGGCCGTAGGGATGGCTGGTGCTGTAGGGCGTCGCGTAGGTCAGCTCGAACTCCTGCGCGGCGGCCGTGCCGGCGGCCAGCGCGGCCGCCATGGCGCCGCCCGTCAGGATGCTGGTGATGGTCTTCCTGGTCATTGTCTCCTCCCTTTCGCTTGTCTCTGGTCTTGCCGTTCTCACGCCGGGACCGGACCGAAGGCGCCCCGGCGGGCGAGGGTGTCGATGGCGTCGGCGTCGTGGCCGAGGGCGCGCAGCACCTGGTCGCGGTCGCTCCCCGGCGAGGCGGCGAGATGGCGGATGCGCCCGGGCGTGCGGGTCAGCCGCACCGGCGGGCCGATCTGCCGCACCGTGCCGCCGGCTCCGTCCGGCACGGCGGGCGCCATGCCGCGCGCCACCACGTGACGGTCGGCCAGCGCCTCGGCGATGTCGTTGACCGGCGCGAACTGGGTGCCCGCCGTCTCGAGGACGGCCAGCCACTCGGCCTGGCTCCGGGTCTCGAAGATCGCCGCCAAGGCCGCGCGGATCATCGGCCGTGCCGCCGGGTCGTGCTGCAGGTGGGCGAAGTCGGGCCGGCCGACGGCCTCGCAGAAGGCCCGCCAGTAGCGCGGCTCCATGTCGGTGGTGCAGATGAACTTGCCGTCCGCCGTGCGCCACAGCCCCATGTCGGCCCGCCGCTCGCCGCGCGGCGGCATCGTCGCGGGGTCGGGGTGACGGGACAGCACGTTGACCAGCAGCGACATGGCGCAGTCGCTCATGGCGATGTCGACCTGCTGGCCCCGTCCGTCCCGCCCCCGGGCGATCAGCGCCGCCAGGACGCCGAAGGCGGCATGGGTGCCGGTCACCACGTCGGCGACCGGGATGCCGGGGAAGCCCGGCGCCTCGGGATCCTCGCCGCAGCGCGAGAGCACGCCGGCGATCGCCAGGGCGACCGGGTCGTGGCCCGGCTTGTCGCGATAGGGGCCGGTCTGGCCGCAGAGGGAGAGGCTGCAATAGACCAGACCGGCATGGCGCGCGGCGAGCGCCTGGTAGCCGAGCCCGAGACCGTCGAGCACGCCGGGGCGGTAGTCCTCGACCACCACGTCGACCGTGGCGGCAAGCTCCTCGATCACCCCTCGGGCGGCCTCGTTGCCGATGTCGAGCACGATGGACTGCTTGTTGCGCGCCAGGATGTCCTGTCGCCGCAGGGCGGCCCGCCGGTCGGCGTCCAGCCGGTCCCAGCCGAACACCTGGGCCTGCTTGGCGAGTTCGCGCGGGTTCTCCACCCGGATCACCTCCGCGCCCATGTCCGCCAGCAGCCAGGTGCAGTAGGGGCCCGGCAGCAGGCGGGAGAAGTCGAGCACGCGGATGCCGTCGAGCGCGCCGGTCATCGCTGGCTCCACCCGGCATCGGCCAGCGGCACCGGTCGCCTCAGCCGGCGCGGCGGGGCGTCCTCGCCGGCGCCGTGCCGGAACAGCGGACCGGGCAGCCGCGCCGTGCGGCCGGTCTCCTCGTCCGCCACGTCGACGAACAGTCCGCGCGCGGCCAGATGCGCGCTTGCCCGCACGTCGTCGGGATCCGCGATCACCGACAGGCCCCAGCCGCGCGCCAGCGACCAGTCGCCCAGCGTCGCCCGGTCATGGGCGGCAAAGAAGGCGCCGACCAGCGACTCCCAGCGGGCGATGGTCGCTTCCGGCGCGTCGGCGACCAGGATCGCCTCCCAGTCCACCTCGGCCAGCTCTCCGGCCGCGCCATGCTCCGCCATGGTGGCGACGACCGAGCGCATCATCCCGGGATTGTCGATGATCGACCAGGTGACGAAGCCGTCGGCGCAGGGCCAGATCTGGCGCACGCCGGTCTTGCCGCGCACCAGACGATTGCCGGTGCGCCGGCCGATCCGTCCGGTCCACTCGTAGACCACCGGCTCCCGGTAGTTGGCGAGCGCCGTCGCCCGGTAGGCGGAGACGTCGATACGCTGGCCCCGGCCGGTGCGCCGCCGCGCCCGGAGCCCGAGCAGCGCCGCCGTCGCCACCTGGATGCCGGTCAGCGCGAAGGCCTGCTCGCCCGGCAGACGCAGGGGCGGACGCTCGGGATCGCCGGTGATGTGCATCAGGCCGGACATGGCCATCAGCGTCAGGTCCGTGGCCGGCCAGTCCTTCCGCGTGCCCGCCGTGTCGAAGGGCACGGCGACCACATGGACGAGCGTCGGATTGGCTGCCGACAGCTCGCCCAGCCCGTGGCGGGTTCCGCCCAGCCGGCCGTCGAGCACGATGTCGGCGCCGGCCACGAGCTCGGCGAGCCGGTCCGTCTCCGCCGGCGCGACGCGGACGCGCCGCTTGCCGTGATGCCAGGCGAGGCGCCGGGCTTGCGGCCGCTCCAGGTCCACGCCGGCGATGCTCACGACCTCGGCGCCGAGTTCCGCCAGCAGACGCCCGCCGAGATCGACGAGGCCGTCGGGAAACTCCACCACGCGGACCCCTCGGAGCAGACTCATGCCAGCACCCCGCGCGCCTCGAGATCGGCCACCGCAGCCTCCGGCAGGCCGAGCATGTCGATGAGGACCTGGTGGTTGTGCTCGCCCAGGCGCGGCGGCGGACGGACGGCGAAGGGCGTGTCATGCAGGCGCATGGGCGGCGCCGGCATCATCGACGTGCCCAGCACCGCGTGGTCGACCGCGACGAAGTGGCCGGCGGTGCGCAGCTCCCCGTCCTCGAAGACGTCGCGGCCGTCCTGCACCGCGCCCGCCGGCACGCCCGCCTCGGCGAGCGCGGCCATCAGCCGGTGCCGGTCCCAGCCGCGCGTCAGCCCGCCGACCGCATCGGCGAGCGCGCTCCCCTCCCGTCGCCGTCCGTCCGCCGTGGCGAAACGCGGGTCGCCGGCGAGCCTGTCGTCGCCCAGCACCCGGCACAGCGCCTGCCACTGGACGTCGTCGGCGACGGCGATGGCGATCCAGCGGTCGTCGCCCGCGCAGGGGAAAACGCCATGCGGCGCCATGACCGGATCGCCGTTGCCGGGCTTGTCCGTGAGTCCCTCCGCCGCGAACAGGTCGGCGATGACGTGGACCATGGGCTCGATCTGCGAAACGTCGACATGCTGGCCCTGGCCGGTGCGGTCGCGATGCTCGAGCGCCGCGAGCACGGCCAGCGTCGCCACCATCGGGGCGACGACATCGCCATAGGCGAAGGGCGGCATGTGCGGCTCCGACCCCGGCCAGCCCGACATGGCGGCGTGGCCGGAATGGGCGGCGGCGGAATTGCCGTAGCCCCGGAAGCCGGCCATCGGCCCGCTGCGCCCGGCGACGGAGACCGAGGCCAGGATGATGTCCGGCCTGATGGCCTGGAGGTCGGCATAGCCGAGACCAATTCGCTCCATGTAGCCGGGCCCGAAATTCTCCACCACCACGTCGGCCCAGGCGATCAGCTTTCGCGCCACCGCCACGCCCTCCGGATCGCCCAGATCGATGGTCACGCCGAGCTTGGAGGTATTGGTCTGGGCGAAGAAGGCGGAGCCGTCCGGATCCTTGGGATCGCCGGCGAAGGGTGGCGAGCGACGGCCGAGATCGAGACGGCGGCGCGACTCGATCTTCACCACCGTGGCGCCGCTGTCGGCCAGGTCCTTGGTGGCCCGGGGACCGGCGCCGACCCAGCTGAAATCCGCGATCCTGATGCCATCCAATGCGCCCACGGGGCCGGTCACTCCCTGTCTCGCGCCGGATTTCGTCCGGTCTGGTTGTCGACAATAGTGGTTCAGTAACTGAACTATGTCAATCGACTCCCATCAGCCGCCCGCCGCCATCTCGTCCAGCACGGCGGTGACCGCGCGGCGCACCGCCTCGCTGTCCCAGTCGCGCCGGTCGACCATGTCCGACCAGATTTCGACCACGCGGACGCCGGCCTGTTCCAGCGCGTGCCTGATGAACATGGAGCCCGCGGCGGAGAAGCGGTCGTGGCGCGGGATCAGCAGCAGCGCCAGGTCGATGCGGTGCCGGCGCGCCTCGCGGGCAAGCCAGGCGCCGGCCCAGGGCGGCTGGTGCAATTGCTCGTTCATCGACACCACCCGCGCCGCCAGCGCCCGCATCGGGTCGCCGTGGCGAATGTAGCCGTCGGCGGCGAAGGGCAGGTACATCGACCAGGCGAAGACCGCGCCGTGGCTCTCCTCGAAGGCCTGGTAGAAGCCGGTGTCGAACCACAGCCCGGCGCCGATCCACATCATGCGCACCCGCTCGTCCTCGACCACGCCGCGCCCCTCGGCGACGCGGGCGGCGACCTCGTCGCGGAAGGCGGCGGCGTGGTCCAGCGCCCAGGCGGAGCCGCGATGCCATTGCGGGATCATCACATTGGGGATCTGCTCGGCGATGCGGATCGGGCAGCGCGGCGCCTTGGCCAGCAGCGTCGTTACCTCGTCGAAGATCGCCTCCTGCCGGTTGATGGCGTCCATGTAGCCGGCGAAGTCCTCCCGGTCGAAGGCACGGCCGGTCATCGCCTCCAGCCGGGCGACCAGCTCCTCGATCTGCGCCACCATCAGGTCGAGCCGCGCGCTGCCGTAGAGCCGTTCCCAGTCGCACCTGGCATGCACCCACCAGTCCGGCATCGGGTCGGGCACGCCGGGCGCGCTGAAGAGGTGCAGTGGCGCCCCCGTCGCCTCGGACCAGAGCTGGAAGATGCGCTGGTGGTCGTCCGCACTCTGCCGGGCGCAGAGAATGGCGGGCGGCGACAGGCCGCCCCAGGGCTGGCGCTCGCGGTCGCCGTCCAGGGCGGCGATCAGCGGCAGGCTCGAATAGCGGGCGAGCCGGCCGTGGAAGCCCATCGCCGCCATGCGGTCGAGATAGTGTTCGGAGAGCTGCTTGGCCGCGATCACCGCCGACCACCACTGGTTGGTGACGAGCGGCACGTCCATGGCGTGGAATATCTCGTGCGGCGTGTCGGCGTTGACGAAGGCATAGCGCTCGCCCGCCGTGATGCGCTGGCGCAGACGCTTGACCCAATCGCGCTGAAAGGCCGTCGCTCGGGCGGTCGCCGCCAGCGGCGTGTAGGCGTCGCTCATGCCAGCGCCGTCACCGCGCGGCCCAGCGCCGCGTCGGCATTGTCCAGCCAGGCCCGATCGGGGAAGAGGTCGCGGAAGCCGAGATCGGCGACGGCGATTCCATGCCGGGCCAGGGCCGCCGTCAACCCCGGCAGCTCCCAGCCGACGGTGTCGTCGTTGCGGTCGAACTGGGCTACGACCAGCTGGCAACCCGCCGCGCGCAGCCGTTCGACCAGCGTCACGAGGCGTCGGCCAGGCGGATTGCCGCGCGGGTGGATCGGGTCCTCCGCGTCGGCGGCCAGCAGGCCATCGAGGCCGTCCGTTACGGTAGCGGCACCCGGCCAGACGTCACCGAAATCCTGCAGGTCGGCGACGATGCTGCCGTGCCGCTCGATCACCGCGTAGAGCGCCGGCGAGGCGGTGGCCGAGCCGACGAGGCCGAGGCGCGGGCGCTCGGTCGGGTCGCCGGCACGGACCACGCCAGGATCGTCGGCGAGCGCCGCCTCGATGAGGTCGGCGTGCCGCCCGGCGTCGAGGAACCGGCCGGCATTGCGCCAGCGCATCACCTCGCCGCCGGAAAGGCCAGGTGGATCCGCGCCGCGCCGCGCCGCCAGGCGCGTCAGGGCAGCGGCGCGGCGAGCCTCGGCTTCCTGCGCGCGTCGGCGGGCATCGGCATCGGGGCGGACGCCGCCCAGCGCCGCCAGGTCGTCCGCCAGGCGTTCGGCCTCGATGCGGTTGAAGCGGGCGATCGCCGCGCCCTGGCCGTGCACCAGATTCCAAAGCAGCAGCCTGGGCATGGCCGGGCCGCCGTGGCCAAGCCGCCTCAATTCCCCGGCATACTGGTAGGCGGTCATCGCCGCCTGATCGTCGCGGCAGAAGACGATGGCCGCGAGGTGGTCGTGCGCGCCGGAGAACAGACGGTTCAGGAAGTCGCGCGCATGGTCGTCGAGGAAGTCCTCGCAGAAGCCGGCGATCGCCGGAACCGCCGCTGCCGGGCTGTCCGCCGCCGGCAGCTTCACGTCGACGGCCAGGAAGCCGGCCGCGCGGACCAGCGCCCCGGGCAGCCCGTTGCCGAACACGCCGATGGCGGGCTCCGTTCCGCCGGACGACCTGCCCCGTTGCCGGAACGCCGTCTCCAGCGCCTCCCTCGCCTCCTCCTGACGCACGCGTCCTCCGTTCGGCTTCGCGCCCTGTTATTAGTTAAGAAAAGAAACTATCATCGGCCGCTGTCAATGCCCTTCTCGCCGGCGGGCGGCGCCGCGCCGCGGTTTGACCTCGCCAGCGCCACGCGCCACAGTCTGCGCCCACACCCGCTGCCCCCAAGGAACCCCGGACGTGCCGACAGAGAACGACAAGCCGCCCATCGGGGAGATCGAGCTTGGCTATCTGGCCGAGAACCTGCCCTTCCTGTCGCGCGTGCTGCGCGCCTTCATCCGGGCGGAGAACGCGCAGTTCTACGCCGATTTCGGCATCGAGCAGGGCGAGATCGCCATCATCAACCTGATCGGCATCAATCCGGGCCTGTCGCAGAACGACCTCGCCGCCGCCGTGGTGATCAAGAAGTCGGCGGTCACCCAGTTGGTCAAGGGCCTGGAAGCCCGCGGCCTCGTCGCCCGCGAGAAGGGCGCGCGGGACAAGCGCTTCAACATGCTGACCCTGACCGCGGCGGGCGAGGAACTGCGCCAGCGCCTGCGCGCCCGCATGGTCGAGCAGCAGGAGGCGCTGCTCGGCCCCTTCAGCAAGGCGGAGCGCGCGGCGCTGTTCGACCAGATCAACCGTCTCTGCGCCCATCTCGCAACCCGCACCGCCTCGCGCGCCATCGCCGACTGACGGCCCGGCCCCTCCCAACCCGGCCCGACCTAGCTTGACCGGCCCGACCTGGCTTGACGCCTTGACGCCCAGGCTCACATAGTTCATTTCTTGAACTAAATAGCGTGGTGACGGGAGGCAAGACCAGTGGCCCAGCCGCTTGCCGGCGTGCGCGTCGCGGATTTCAGCCACGTGGTGGCGGGGCCGCTGGCGACCCATTTCCTGCGGCTACTCGGCGCCGAGGTGGTGAAGGTGGAACCGCCCGGCGGCGACGTGCTGCGCGACTACACCCGGCGCGACGAGCTGCGTGGCATGGCCGAGCCGTTCATCTCGATGAACGCCGGCAAGAAGTCCGTCGTCCTCGACCTGAAGACCGATTTCGGCCGGGAGGCAGCGCGGACCCTGGCGGCACGCGCCGACATCGTGGTGGAGAACTTCCGCCCTGGCGTGGCCGAGCGGCTGGGCGTCGGCTACGACGAGCTCAGGACCGCCAATCCGGGCCTGATCTACTGCGCCATTTCCGGCTTCGGCCAGTCCGGGCCGATGCGCGACTACCCGGCGATCGACCAGATCATCCAGAGCGTCTCCGGCCTGATGAGCCTGTCGGGCGAGCCGGAGACCGGGCCGATGCGCGTCGGCTTCCCGATCGTCGACACCTACAGCGCCCTGCTCGCCGCCTTCGCCATCCTCGCCGCCTTCCTCCAGCGCGAGCGCGATCCGGAGCGACGGGGACAGTATGTCGACCTCTCCATGCTCGACGCCTCGCTGGTGATGATGTCCTCCGTCATCGCGCCTCTGGTGATCTCCGGCGAGGCGCCGAGGCGCACCGGCAATCGCGGCTTCTCCCTGGCGCCGACGGCCGACACCTTCGAGACCGCGGACGCGCCGCTGACCATCGGCGCGGTGCAGCAGAACCAGTACGAGCGGCTGGTGGGCGTGCTCGAGCGCCCCGACCTGCTGTCCGATCCGCGCTTCGCCACGCCGGCGGCGCGCATGGCCAATGACGAGGCGCTGCAGCGCGAACTGACGCGGAGCTTCCGCAGCCGCGGCGCGGCGGAGTGGGAGCGCCGGTTGAGTGCCGCGGGCGTACCGGCCGGCGTGGTCCGGGAGGTGGAGCAGGCCTTCGCCTCCGACCAGGTCGCGGGGCGCGGTTTGAAGCTTTCCGTCCCGGTGCCTGTGGCGGCCGTCGGCGAGGCGACGATCCTCAACGCCGGCTTCCGCTTCGCCCATGACGGCCCCGGCCTCGACGCGCCGCCGCCGGTTCTGGGCCAGCATACCGAGGAGGTGCTGGCGGAACTCGGCCTCGCCGCGCCGGGCACCGGAACGGACGGCCCGGAGAGCGATCCGACAGGCAGATAACGCAGGCCAGCTGCCCGCGGCCGGCGAATTGCCGGTCTGCCGGCGGCTGCCTAACCTGCCGTTCTCATCCGTCCCGGGCAGTTCCGCCGTCGCGGCGTCGCCCGGGTCGTCCGGCGGGGAGCGGCTGCATCATGGGTCATGGGTCTCCCGACAGCGGCGGAGGGCGCTGGTGACGCCGCCATCCCCGGGAACCTCCGGCGCGGTGCCCCGGACTCTACCCGTCGTCCTCGCCCTCGGCGCGGCGCAGATGCTGGCCTGGGGCTCGACCTACTACCTGCCGGCGATCCTCGCCGGCTCGATCGCCGCCGATCTGGGCGTCTCCAGCGGCCTCGTCTTCGCCGCCTTCTCCGCCGCCCTGGTCGTCGCGGCCATCCTCGGACCGGCCATCGGCCACCGCATCGACCGCTTCGGCGGACGCGGCGTGCTGTCCCTCTCCAGCCTGATCCTGGCGGCCGGCCTGACCTTCCTCGCCGCCGCCGACGGCCCGGCGATGCTGTTCGCCGCCTGGCTGGTGATCGGTGTCGGAATGGCGGCCGGGCTCTACGAGTCCGCTTTCGCCACGCTCGCCCACATCTATGGCCACCGCGCCCGCGGCGCGATAACCGGCATCACGCTGCTGGCCGGGCTCGCCAGCACCGTCGCCTGGCCGGTCACCGCCTTCCTGGACGCCGAGTTCGGCTGGCGGGCCGCCTGCCTCGCCTGGGCCGCCGCCCATCTGCTGATCGGCCTGCCGCTCAATCGCCTCGCCATCCCGCGCGGCGCCAGCACCTCCACCGACGCCGGTCACGCGCCGGCGATCGGTCTGACCGGCAGCCCGCCGCGGCCGCGTCTCGCCATGGCCCTGCTGGCGCTGATCTTCGCGGTGACCTGGTTCATCAGCACCGCCATGGCCGCGCACCTGCCAGGCCTGCTGCAGGCGACGGGCGCCTCGCCCGTGGCGGCCATCGCGGCGGCGGCCCTTGTCGGTCCGGCCCAGGTGGCCGGCAGGCTGGTCGAGTTCGGCCTGCTTCGCCGGATGCATCCCCTGCTCTCCGCCCGGCTGGCGGCCTTGTGCCACCCGATCGGCGGCGCCGCCGCGATCGCCTTCGGCGCCCCCGTCGCGGCTGTCTTCACGATCCTGCACGGGGCCGGCAACGGCATCCTGACCATCGCCAAGGGCACGCTGCCACTGGCGATCTTCGGGCCGGCCGGCTACGGCCATCGTCAGGGTGTGCTGATGGTACCGGCCCGCTTCGCCCAGGCCCTGGCGCCTTTCGTCTTCGCCCTGCTGCTGGAGCGCTACGCCGCCTGGTCGCTGCTGCTGACCATCGGCCTCGGCCTCCTGGCGCTGGCGGCGCTGCTCATGCTCGCGGCGCCTTCCGCGAACGGCTCCCCGACGGGCACCGGGGCGGCGGGGTAGACACCCTCAGTCGATCGGCGGTGCCGGCTTGCGCGGCTTCAGCGCCTGCCAGCGTGCCACCAGCCAGGCCGGCACGAAGACGAGGGCGAGGAAGACGATCCCGCCGAAGACCGATGTCAGCATGTCGGTAATGCCGAGAATCTCGACCAGCCAGCCCAGCACGAAGAACAGCACGACGGCGGCGGCGGTGAAGGCGGTCACGAAGATGGCGGCGGCGGCCACGGGCTGCTGGCTCCGGTCCCGGCGCCGCAGCACGTAGATCACGGACAGCACCAGTATCGCCAGCCAGATGATCAGGGCCCAGTAGGTGACGGACATGGACGTGCGATCCCTTCAGTTGTGGATCAGGAGTTCGTCCGGGTCCTCGAGCAGGCGCTTCAGGTCGTTCATGAAGCGGGCGGCATCCGCCCCGTCGACGACCCGGTGATCGAAGGCGAGGACCAGGGGTAGCATCAGCGCGACGCGCTCCTCCGGCGCCTCGATCGACCCACCGACCACGCGTTCCAGGCCGGCCCGCGCCGCCCCCAGGATCGCCACCTGCGGGTGGTTGATGATCGGGGCCAGACCGGACCCGCCGATGGCGCCGACATTGGTCAGCGTGAAGGTGCCGCCCTGCAGCATCTCCCGGCTCGGCCGTTCGTCGGTGAGCTTGCGCGACAGTTCGCTCAGTTCGAGCGCCAGGTCGATGACGCTCTTGCGGTCCGCCTGGCGCAGCACGGGCACGACGAGGCCCCATTCGGAGTCGAGGGCGACGCCGATATTGCGGTCCTCGGCGAGGACGATCTCCTCCGCCTCGGCGTCGAACCGGGCATTGAACGTCGGATGGTCGCGCAGCGTCGCGGCCAGCGCCTTGACGATCAGCGGGGTCAGGGTGAGCTTGCCGCCCTCCGCCTCGACCGTCTCGCCATGGCTCACCCGCAGACGCTCGAGCGCCGTGATGTCGGCGCGATCGACGTGCAGCACGTGCGGGATCTCCGACCAGGCCTTGGCCATGTGCCGGGCCGTGGCGCGCCGGATCGAGCGCAGCTTGCGGCGTCGCGGGCGACCCGCCTGGCCGTCGCCGGAGTCGGCCGTTGCCTCGCCCTCGGACGGCTGCTCGCGCCGACCACCGGCCGCCGCGCGCACGTCCTCCTCCAGCACGCGGCCCTCCTCGCCGCTGCCCTCGACCGCCTTCAGGTCGACCTCGAGATCGCGCGCCAGCTTGCGCACCGCGGGCGTAGCCTTGGCCGGTGCACGCGATTCCTCCGACGCGTCCTTACCTTCCGCGGACTCCTCTACTCGGGATTTGCCCTTCCGGGCGCCGTCCCCGGCGGCGGCGTCCTTCCGGGATCGGCCGGACCGGTCGTCGACATCCGCCCGCTCCGCTCCGCCTTCCGCGTCGCCGGCCGACGGCTTCGCCGTGCGATCATCCGCAGCAGCCGAATCTTCCTCGTCCACCGCCTTGTCATGCGCATCTCCGGTCTCCTCGTCCCCGGCCTCGCCTTCTGGGTCGTCATCAGGCTCGTCGTCGGCCTCGTCATCGGCCCCATTATCGACCTCGTCCGCCGCGTCTTCCCGAGGCTCGTCGGCCTCGTCATCGCCGGCCTCGCCGCGATCGATCAGCATCAGCACCTCGCCGACGGAGACGACGTCGCCCTCGGCCACCTCGATCGCCTCCACGGTGCCGCCGACCGGCGAGGGGATTTCGATCGCCGCCTTGTCGGTCTCCGCCACCAGCACGTTGTCGCCGGCCTCGATTCTGTCGCCGGGCGACACCAGCACCTCGAGGATCTCCGCCTCGTGAATGCCCTCGCCGGGGTCCTGGAGCTTGAACGAATAGGCCATCTCGGATCCGTCTCGGTCGGGTGGGTCTCAGAACGCCAGGGTCTGGCGACAGGCGGCGAGGACGCGGGCGGCATCCGGCAGGAAACGCTGCTCGCGGGCGAAGAAGGGGACGTGCACGTCGGGTCCGGTGACGCGGGCCACCGGCGCCTCGAGCGACAGGAAGACGTGCTCGTTGATGCGCGCGCAGATCTCGCCGGCCGGGCCGTAGCTCATCGGTGCCTCGTGCACGACGACGCAGCGCCCGGTGCGCGCGACCGACCGCGTCACCGCCTCGTGGTCGAGCGGGGAGAGCGACAGCAGGTCGATCACGTCGGCCTCGTGGCCGTCCTCACCCGACAGGGTCTCCGCCGCCTCCAGCGCGACCGGCAGCATGGCGCCGAAGGCGACGATGGTCAGGTCGTCGCCCTGGCGCGCCGTCCGGGCGCGGCCGATCGCGAGCTCCTCGACCGCGTCGGGCACCTCCTCACGGAAGGCCCGGTAGCTCGCCTTGGGCTCGAAGAAGACGACCGGGTCCGGGTCGGCGATCGCCGCGTGCAGCAGGGCGCGGGCATTCGACGGGGTCGACGGCACCACGATCTTCAGGCCGGGCATGTGGGCGTAGAAGACCTCGCGGCTTTCCGAGTGGTGCTCCAGCGCCCGCACACCCGCGCCGTAGGGCATGCGCACCACCATCGGCACGCCGAAACGGCCCTGGGTGCGCCAGCGCATCCGCGAGGCGTGGGATTCAAGCTGGTGGAAGCCGAGATAGGAGAAGCCCGAGAACTGCATCTCCGGCACCGGCTTCATGCCGTTGAGCGCCAGGCCGATCGAGAAGCCGAGAATGCCGGACTCCGCCAGCGGCGTGTCGACCACGCGCTCCTCTCCGAAGGCTTCGATCAGCCCCTGGGTGGCGCGGAAGATGCCGCCGTCGACACCCACATCCTCGCCCAGCACCATCACCGACTCGTCATCCTCCATCGCCTCGCGTAGCGCCTGGTTGATGGCCTCGACCATGGTCAGTTCCGCCATCGTTGCGGCCTCCTCAGCCTGACTCGCGGAGCCACAGATCGCGCTGGCGCGTGAGCTCCGGCGTCGGCTCGGCGTGGATGTGCTCGAAGATCGGCCCGACGGGGTCGAGGTCGGCGATACGGGCCTGTGCCCGCTCCCAGGCGTCGTCGATGATCTCCTCGATCTCGCCTTCCATCGCCTCGCGGCCGTCCTCGTCGAGGACGCCGCGATCGGCGAGATAGCTCGCCAGGCGCTTCAGCGGATCGCGCTCGAGCCAGCGCTCGACCTCGTCGTCCTCGCGGTAGCGCGTGGGATCGTCGGCGGTGGTGTGCATCTCCAGCCGGTAGGTGACGCATTCGATCAGCGTCGGCCGGCCGTCCTGGCGTGCCCGCGCCACGGCCTCGCTGGCCGCGACATGACAGGCGAACAGGTCGTTGCCGTCCACCTGTAGCGCCGGCAGGCCGTAGGCGATCGCCTTCTGCGCCAGCGTCTTGGACGCCGTCTGCCGGCTGCGCGGCACGGAGATGGCGTACTGGTTGTTCTGGCACACGAACACCACCGGGCAGTCGAGGACGCCGGCGAAGTTCAGCGCCTCGTGGAAGTCGCCCTGCGAGGTGGCACCGTCGCCGAAGAAGGTCATGGCGACGTCGTCTTTGCCCCGCAGGCGGGCCGCATGGGCGATGCCGGCGGCCTGCAGCATCTGGGTGCCGACCGGCACGGCGTTGGGCAGGTCGCGTGCCTCCTGAGGCAGGTTCACGCCCTCGTTGTAGCCGGCGTCGAAGACCAGCATGTCCGCCGGATCGCTGCCGCGCCAGAAATTGGCCGCGGTCTCCCGGTAGGAGGGCACGAACCAGTCCGACGGGCGCAGCGCGCCGATGCTGCCGACCTGCGCCGCCTCCTGGCCATTGACCGGGGCGAAGGTGCCGATCTGGCCGGAACGCTGCAGTTTCAGCCGCCGCTCGTCGAAGCGCCGGGCCAGCAGCATGGTGCGGAAGCCCCGGCGCAGCAGCTCGTCCGGGATCTCGGGCATCAGCTCCTCGTCGACCCTTCCCTCGTGGTCGAGGATGGAGAGGTGGCTGAGCTCGAGATCGATCTCGATGGGCTCGCGGGGCATGGGCTCTCCGGCGTTGCCTGGCGCCCGCCCGACCCCGCTTCGGGCCTTGCGGGCCTCAGTGTCTCATATGAAGGGAAACGCTCAGAACAGGCCTTTGTTCCACCCGCCATAGGGCGTGGTGATCCGGCCGCGTCGCAGCGAGAGCGCGATCAGGGCCAAGCCGCAGACAATGTCGGCCGCCATCAGCAGGGGACCGGTGGCGTAGATCAGCGCCACCACGATGAGGGCCGCGCCGAAGGCCATGTTGACCAGCCTGATCGGGCGCGCCACCTCCGCGAAGGCGGTGACGGTGACGGTGATCACCAGCGAGCCGATCAGGTGCTCCGCATTGGCGAGGCCGCCCTCGGTCCCCAGCGTCAGCCGCGTGAACATCAGCCAGATGCCGATCGCCACGCAGAAGGCCAGGTTCCAGGGAATGCCGATACCGCCGCTCAGCATCTCGCGCACCACCCGGCCGGGCGGCTGGCGGAAGTCGTCGGACACCGGCTGCCACGGCCCGTCATCGGTGTCGCCGGTGAAGAAGATGCGCAGCAGCGGCCGCCCCGCCTTCTTGCGGCGGATCAGGAACTGGGTGGTCGCCACCAGCTCGTCCAGCGAGTAGGGGATCTGGATCAGCATGGCGGCCGCGGCGATCAGGCACAGCGTGCACCAGGTGCCGATGACGATGGGCTGGATGATGATGAAGGTGATCGAGACCGCGCCCAGCGGCACGATCATCAGCCCGAACAGCATCACCAGCCACGGCATGGTCCGCCAGCGCCGGCAGGAGCCGATGATGCCGGTCAGGAACTCCAGCATGTAGGTCATCGCCCCGACCCCCGCATCGGGCACCGGCCATGCCTCCGATACGGTGGAGGTGACGATGTCCTCGGTGCCGTTGAGGCCGGGCCTGGTGCCGGCGAAGAAGGGCTCCCAGGCGCTGTCGATATGGCCCAGCTGATAGGCCGCCATGTGGCGCGAGATGAGGAAGCCGACCGCCGCCAGGATGATGATCGGCAGGCGCTGGAACCAGCTCGACGGCGTGAACGCCCAGCCCGGCGGGATCGTCGGCCCGGTGCGCGCGGCGACCGGGTCGATGCCCGGCGTGGGCGGGATGAGGACGGCGAGGCCGATGGCCAGCGCGCCCGCCAGCGTACCGTTGGCGTAGGCGGCCGCCGTCGGCGCCCAGAAGGCGAGCGGCGCGAACAGCAGCCAGACGCCGACCGCCGCCGCCGCCCAGCGGGCCCAGCCATGGGCGGCGGACAGCGAGACGAAACCGAGTGCCAGCAGCAGCGCGCCCGAGACCATGTCGCTCACCGCCATCGCCGTCGACCCGTAGGCCAGCGTCGATGGCGAGGCGATCAGCCAGGCGCCGACCGCCATGTTCAGGAAGCCGCCCCACAGCGTCATCCGGTGGGTCCGCCGGAAGTCCTGCCGATGGTGCTGGCGCAGCCGTTCCGGCCCGGCCGGGTCGTCGGTCTTCTGCGCGGCGATGGTGAGCCAGTCGGGCGGGGTGATGCCGTTCGCCTCGTACCAGCCGGCCGGGTCGCGCTTCAGGGCGTCGACCAGGTCCGGCAGCACGTCGCGGATGTTGTGCCGCGGCGTCCAGCCGAGCAGGTCGCGGGCGCGGGCGATGTCGAGGGCGTAGTGATCGCTGGCCATCTCCACCATGAACGGCCGGATGAACGGCTTCTCCCCCTGGTCGATGGCGTCGGGGATCAGCGGCTCCCCCTCCGTCTCCAGCCAGGCGCCAAGCTTCGCAACGCCCTCCGGCACGGTCAGCGTGGTCCAGCGCTCCTTGCCGTGGATCAGCGTGCCGATGCGGTCCTGCAGGTCTGCATAGGCTGGCGGGTCAGGCTCGCCGACCAGGATCGTGGTCTCCTCCGGCAGCTCACCGCGGCGGTCGACGGTGCGCCGCACCGCGTCGACCAGATCGTCGACATGGACCATCGCCTGGCCGGCGCGCAGGTCGCCGGCATAGAGATGGCTCTTCAGGTCGCGCTCGTAGATGCGGGCGATCTGGTGGGACAGCGTCGGCACCGCCGTCTCGCCGTCATAGAGACCGGCCAGGTGAAGCAGCACCGCCGGGATGCCGCCCCGGCTCTCGCGGATCGCCGCCTCCGCCCGCGCCTTGGAGATCGGATAGGCCCATTTCGGCTCGACCGGCGTGGCCTCGTCGATGCGTTCGCCGGGTTCGGCAGGCCGATGAACGAGCATGGTGCCGGAATAGACGAACTGGCCGACCTGGAAGGGCTGCAAGGCCTGCAGCAGCTTGGCGCTGCCCTCGACGTTCAGCTTCTCGTAAAGCGGGTGGTCCTCGCCGGTGAAGTCGAAATAGGCCGCGAGGTGGATCACCGAGGCGATGTCGTCGCCATACTCCTCGCTCAGCTTGCGCAGCGCCAGCTCGATCGAATCGGCCGTGGTCAGGTCGACCTCGTAGCAGGGGCACGCCGCACCCTCGGTGGCGATGTCCAGGCCGACCACCGTGTAGGCGTCGGCGAGCGCCCGGGTGACGGCCGTGCCGATGGACCCGGCGGCGCCGGTGATGACGACGAGCGGTTTGCGGTCTTGCCTGTCGGACATGCGATCGGATTCCGTGGTTCGAAGCTGGTCGCGGGCGCGGGCCGGCGCCCTCACCTGTCGTGCGAACGGGCTGCCGCGTCCCCGGTTCCCTTGAGATCCGGGATCAGGCCGCCGGCGAGCAGCAGGTCGCGAGCCCGGCGGTTCTCCGGCAGCCGGCAGTCGAAGCGCCAGTCGCCGCCATTGACCGACACGGTGACGTGCCTGCCGTCGCCGCGCAGCGCCTCGCGCAGGCCCTCGATCGCGATCCGGTCGCCCCGGGCGAGGCGGGCATGGCGATCCGGGTCCGCGACGATCAGGGGCAGGACGCCGAAATTGATCAGGTTCTGGTGGAAGATGCGGGCGATGGAGCGTGCCAGCACCACCCGCATGCCGAGATAGCGCGTCGCCACCACGGCGTGCTCGCGCGAGGACCCCTGACCGAAATTGCGGCCGGCGACGATGGCGTGGCCGGTCCCCGCCTCGTCACGACACGCCGCCGCCTCGCCGGCATAGTCGGGCGCCACCTGGTCGAAGGCGAAGCGGCTGATCTCCGGTATGCTGCTGCGATAGGGCAGCGCGCGGGTGCCGGCGGGCAGGATCTCGTCGGTGGAGACGTGGTCGCCGAGGTCGAGCAGCACCGGCAGTTCGATGCTGTCCGGCAGCGCGTCGAACTCGGGCAGCGCCTCGACATGGCCGGGACGCACGATGCGGACCTCGATGGCGCGCTCCGGCGGCAAGGGCGCCTCCAGCAGGTCGTGGAAGGCCCTGGAGCGGGTCGGCGGGTCGGGACGCGGACAGTCCATCGCCATGTCCCGCGGATCGGTGATGCAACCGGCCAGGGCCGAGGCCGTCGCGGTCTCCGGGCTGCACAGATAGACGCTGTCCTCCCGGGTGCCGGAGCGGCCGGGGAAGTTCCGGGGCACGGTGCGCAGGCTGTTGCGGCCGCTGGCCGGCGCCTGACCCATGCCGATGCAGCCGTTGCAGCCGGTCTGGTGCAGGCGCGCGCCGGCGGCGAGCAGGCGTTCCAGCGATCCGTCGGCCGCCAGCTGGTCGTAGAGCTGGCGGGAGGTCGGATTGACGTCGAGGGAGACCGTGTCCGGCACCGTCCGGCCGGCGACCATCGCCGCCGGCACGGCGAAATCGCGGTGGCCCGGATTGGCCGAGGAGCCGAGATAGGCCTGGTAGATCGGCCGCCCGGCGACCTCGCGCACCGGCACCACCCTGTCCGGGCTCGACGGCAGGGCGATCAGCGGCTCCAGCGCGCCGAGATCAATGGTGTCCTGCCGGTCAAAGGCCGCGCCCTCATCGGCCACCAGGGCGGTGAAGTCCTCGCCGCGTCCCTCGCTCTCCAGATAGCGCGCCACCTCCCGGTCGGCGGGAAAGACGGTGCTGGTGGCGCCAAGCTCGGTGCCCATGTTGGCGATGACGTGCCGGTCCATGGCCGACAGCCCGTCGAGCCCCGGCCCGTGATACTCGATCACCATTCGCTGCGCGCCGTCGACACCGTGCCGGCGGAGCATCTCCAGGATCACGTCCTTGGCGCTGACCCAGTCGGGCAGCCGGCCCTCCAGCCGCACCCCGAAGACGCCCGGCATGGTGAGCGGCAGCGGATGGCCGGCCATCGCCGTGGCCACCTGCAGGCCGCCGGCGCCGATCGCCAGCATGCCCAGCGCCCCGGCCGCCGGCGTGTGGCTGTCGGAGCCGACCAGCGTCGCCCCAGGCCGGCCGAAGCGCTGCATGTGCAGCGGATGGCTGACGCCGTTGCCCGGACGGCTGAACCAGATACCGAAGCGGCGGCAGGCGCTCTCCAGGAACAGGTGGTCGTCGGCGTTCTTCTCGTCGGTCTGCAGCAGGTTGTGATCGACATACTGCGCCGAGACCTGCGTGCGCACCCGGTCGAGGCCGAGCGCCTCGAGCTCCAGCATCACCAGGGTGCCGGTGGCGTCCTGGGTCAGTGTCTGGTCGATGCCGAGCCCGATCGCCGCGCCCCGCTCCGGGGTTCCCCGGCGCAGATGGCCGTGGATCAGCTTTTCGGTCAGCGTCAGGGGCATGGCTCGCAGGTCGGGTCATGGCTGCCCGCGGCCGCCGGCGGGCTGCGCCACAGCATGCCCGCCGAATTGGCCGCCGCGTTAACCTGGGATAACGCGGGACCGCCCGGGGAGTTCCATTCTCTTGCGTCAGCAAGGTTGGGGAGTCGTCCGGCGAGCGGGCGGCTCCGCAGCCTGCTTGGATGACCACAGCCAGGAAATGCGAGGTCAAATCATGTCTGTCGCCAGAACGACGGAAATCTCCTCAACCTCGACGAAGAGCTTCGAGGACGCCATCGACCAGGGGATCGCGCGCGCGGCGAAGACGCTGCGCAACCTGAAGAGCGCCTGGGTGAAGGAGCAGGAGGTCGTGATCGATAACGACCGCATTGCCGAATACAAGGTGCACCTGCTCATCACCTTCGTGCTCGACGACTAGAGCATCCTGCGCCCGAACGGGCGCAGTTAAGATGCTCTACGCTATTGAGAATTGGGCAGATCTCCCGCGACCGAATGGGTCCATTCGGTCGCGATCTGCCCCGGCGACCGCGACCAACGGCCCGGTCCCGGTGGCGCAGCGCCGCCGGGGCCGGTTGACGGTTAGGAGAGATCATGACCACGGTCGACAGGGAGCAGGTTAAGCAGATGATCGACGAGGACGCGGCCGAGGTGGTCGAAGTCCTCGCCCCCGACCACTTTGACGACTTCCACCTGCCGGGTGCGCTCAACGTGCCGGTCGGCGACGACTTCGAAGACGATATCCAGGCGACGGTCCCGGACAAGCACAGGCCCGTCGTCGTCTATTGCCTCGACGCTGATTGCGACGCTTCGCCCCGCGCCGCCGAGCGCATGGAGGCGCTGGGCTACGACCGCGTCTACGACTACGCCGCCGGCAAGCGGGACTGGCGCCAGGCAGGTCTGCCGATCGAGCAGTGACCGGTCACCGGGCCCCACACCTCACCTGCCGGCAGCGGCCGTGTCACTCAGTGTGCACATCACAGTCAAGCATGTAGCCCACGCCGCGGATCGTCGTGATCAGTTCCGGATGCCTGGGATTGCTCTCGATCTTGCGGCGCAGGCGGCCGACCTGAACATCGATGCTGCGGTCGAAGGCCTCTATCTCGCCGCCGTGCAGGTGATCCATCAGCTGGTTGCGCGACAGCACGCTGCGCGGATTGTCGACGAAGGCCAGCAGAAGGTTCAACTCGCCCGTCGTCAACTCGATCTCGTTGCCGTCCAGGTCTGACAGGGTGCGCGCCGAAGGGTCCAGCCGGAAGCGGCCGAATCGTGCGATCGGCCGTGAAACCCCGGTCGGGGCGCCGTTGACATGACTGCTGCTGTGATCGCGGCGGCGAAGGACGCTTCGAACACGGGCCAGCAGTTCGCGCATATGCACGGGCTTGGCGATGTAGTCGTCGGCGCCGATCTCCAGCCCGGCGACACGGTCGGCGAGTTCGTCCTTGCGTGTCAGGATGATGATCCCCGCATCGCTCGACCGGCGCAGCTCGCCGGCCAGGAACAAGCCGTCGTCGTGGGCCAGTCGCACGTCCAGGATCACCAGATGCACAGGTGACCGCGCCATCGCGTGGCGCATCTCATCGCCGTCACGCGCCAAGCTGACCTCGAAGCCCTCCTCGCCGAGATAGGCCCGCAGGGTGTCCAGCGTCTCCTCCTCGGTGTCCACGAGAAGGATATGACCGTGATGCTCCATCATTGTGTCAATCAAGCCCGGCCTCGCTCACGCAGCCTGCCCGATCCGTGCCGCCGCGTCTGCCGCGGCAACCGATCGAGGCCCTGCCAGCCGGGCAGGACTTCCGTTGCGCATCGGGCGACCGGGCTGTCTGTCGCGCGATGACGTGGGAAGAAACGATGTCCGTTACAATGGACATATCAGTTACCACAGTTTGCGTCCTGGGACATCCCACGGACATCGGATGGGTGCATGGTGAACACAGTCGCCTGGCGCGCCTGACATCTCTCTCCGGCCGCCCCGCGGCTGAAGAAGATTGGAGGCCGCGTTATGAACGAGGTTCAAAAACATATCGAAACCCATATTCCGCAGTTGCGGCGCTACGCGCGGGCGCTGACACGCAATCCCGTCGCCGCCGACGACCTCTTGCAGGAAAGCGTGCTGCGCGCGCTCACCAAGGCACATCTCTTCAGGGCCGGCACTAACCTGCGTGCCTGGCTCTTCACAATTCTGCACAACCAGCACGTCTCGACCGTCCGCTGGGAGGGCCGGCACGCCCGTTCGACGGAGGAGCCGGACGAGATTTCCCGGTTGAGCACGCCACCCAGCCAGGAACACCATCTGATGGCCCGCATCATGGATAAGGCGCTCCACCAGCTGCCTGACCAGCAGCGCGTGCTGATCGAACTGGCGGCGCTGCGTGGCGAATCCTATGACGCCATCGCCGCGAAGACGGGCCTGGCGATCGGCACCGTCAAGTCACGCATCTCGCGCGGGCGTGCCCGTCTGCTTCGATTGATGGACGGCGACGCCAACGACAACCTGGAACCGGCGCGGCCGATAAGGCTGGCCGTCGCCGACCGCCGCCGCCGGCGGTGAAGCCGACCGGCGTTGCGGCAGGCCGGCGCGCGCGAAGGTACCGGCGCACCGGCCCCTCACGCCTGCCCGATCCGGAATTTCCCATCAATCCCTGACATCAATGCACGACCGGCGGCGCGATCTGCCGCCGGAAACGGTCGAGGTCGATCAGGCAGCTGTCGGCCAACGCCCGCGGGCTGTGGATGACGATGCGGCGCTGATCCACCGCGATCACCCCGTCGCGCACCAGGCACTGCAGGGTGCGGCAGACATGGACCGTCGAGATGCCCGTCAGGTCGCCCAGCTGCGCCTGGGTCAGCGGCAGGTCGAAACCGTGGTCGCGCGCGACGCCAATCGCCTCCAGGCGCACATAGAGCTCCAGCAGGGTGTGGGAGATGCGCTCGTAGGCGGTGCCCTTGCCGAGGCGCAGGATGCGCTCGGCCTGGCGCGCCGTCGCCGCCGCCGCCAGCCGCGCCAGCAGCGGCGGCACGTCGCCGTCCCGCCGCCACGCCTGGGCCAGTTCGGCCTCCGACAGGGCGGCGACGACCGTGTCGGTCAGCGCGGTGACGCCAAAGGGGGCCGTGCCGTCGCCATCGCCGCCGGCCACCACGTCGACCGGCAACAGGATGTCGACGAACTGGAAGCGCCCGTCGCCCAGCATCTTGGTCAGGCCGACCCAGCCTTCCAGCACCCAGAGCGCCCGGTCGCAGCGATCGCCCTCGATGGTGATCTCCCGGCCGGCGCAGACGTGCCGGGCCCGGTTCGTCAGGCTGCGTCTCAACTCGCCATCGCGCAGGCGCATGGTCGTTCCCGTCCCTTCGGCCGGCCTGGCGCCGCCCGGACGGCGGCACCGCCCGCGACGCGTCGGGAAGCTAACGGCGGGGCGGGTGCTTGGTTCCGCGGTCGCGCCTCGGCTCTGCTTGTCCGCCCGCTCCCGGCCGCCCTATGCTGCCGGCAGACAGCCCACGGGACAGCGGAGGCGGCGATGCGCGACCGGGCCTATCCCCGAGACATGGTCGGCTATGGCCGCCTTCCGCCCGATCCGCGCTGGCCGGACGGCGCGCGCATCGCCGTGCAGTTCGTGCTCAATTACGAGGAGGGCGGCGAGGCCTGCGTGCTGCATGGCGACGCCTCCTCGGAGGCCTTCCTGTCGGAGATCGTCGGCGCCCAGCCCTGGCCCGGCCGGCGCAACCTCAACATGGAGTCGCTCTACGAATACGGCTCGCGCGCCGGCTTCTGGCGGCTCTGGCGCACCTTCACCGAACGCGGCCTGCCGCTGACCGTCTTCGGCGTGGCCATTGCGCTGGCCCGCAATCCCGAGGCCGTCGCGGCGATGCGCGAGGCCGGCTGGGAGATCGCCAGCCACGGCCTGCGCTGGATCGACTATCGCGACGTGCCGGAGGAGGAGGAGCGCCGCCACATCGCCGAGGCTGTGCGCCTGCACACCGAGCTGACCGGAGAGCGGCCGCTCGGCTTCTACCAGGGCCGCGGCTCGGACAACACGCTGGCGCTGACCATGGCGGAGGGCGGCTTCCTCTACGGCGCCGACAGCTATGCCGACGACCTGCCCTACTGGGTCCAGGGGCCCGCCGGCCCCTTCCTCATCGTGCCCTACACGCTCGACGCCAACGACATGCGCTTCGCCACGCCGCAGGGCTTCAATTCGGGCGACCAGTTCCTGGCCTATCTCAAGGACAGCTTCGACACCCTCTATGCCGAGGGCGCGGCCGGCAGCCCCAAGATGCTCTCCATCGGCCTCCACCCCCGCCTCTCGGGCCGCCCCGGCCGCACCGCCGCCCTGGCCCGCTTCCTCGACCACGTGACCGCGCACGACAAGGTCTGGGTGGCAAGACGGGTGGACATCGCGCGGTGGTGGGTGGGGGAGGCTGGGCGAAATCAGCGCACTGCAGCGCCCCCGGGATCTGAGACGACGTGAACGCGGGTGGTTCTCCTGTGTAAATGTAATCTCTTGGCCAAAATTCCTGGATAGCAACCGCTGAGATGGACACCGAGCGTCGATCGGGCGGCCGTGCCTTATGGATCAGCGGAATGTCAGCGATGGCGCCAACCGCGACTGTGGCTCGAGTGCTGGTCTGATCGCGAAGTCGTTGCATCCTGACTGGAAGAACCAGTGCCGGATGAGCCGGAATTTGACAAAAAGTATGTTCATTTATGAAGTTAACGGAGACGTTGGCCATTTGAACACAACAATAGACGCGGCTCATTGCCCATAAATCAGGGTGTGTTAAATTTTTCTTCTTTTTATATTTCGATTTATCTTATTTTCTCAGATTTATTAATCGAGAAGGTAATAAATGGGCTCGAGCGCCCTCCGGTTCACGCGAACCCGCTACTCGGCGGCTTCATGAATTGTCGCGCCACGGGTAGACTTGGAAGCGATATGGCACGGGTCTCATCCAAGACTATCGACGCGGCGAGGGCCGCGTATGAGTGCAACGCCTGGCACGACGCGACCGAACTGTTCCTGCGCGCGGATGCCGAGACCGGGCTGGAGGCCGGGGACCTCGAGGCGCTGGTCTGGGCTGCCGGGATCGCGGCGCGCGACGGCGACATGCTGGCGGCGCTGGAACGGCTCTACGCGCACTACGAAGGGCTGGGCGACCATGCCAACAGCGCCCGCGCGGCATTCTGGTGCGGCCTGCGCAACATGATGATCGGCGAGGTGGGGCTCGGTTCGGGCTGGCTGCAGCGTGCCGACAAGCATGCCGCGCGGACGCCGCCGGACTGCGTGCAACGCGGATACCTGGTCTTGCCGCAGGTCTTCATGCAGCGCGCCAAGGGCGACTACGAAGCGGCGGTCACGGCCGCCGACACGGCGCTGGCATTCGGCGAGACAGCCGCGGACGACGACCTGGTCGCGCTGGCCGGCAGCCTGAAAGGGGGGATACTGTTCCGGCTCGGCCGGATCGAGGAAGGCTACGTGCCCATCGACGAGGCGATGCTGTTGGCGAACGCCGGGCGGCTGTCACCGATCGTCAGCGGTGTCGTCTATTGCGAGATCGTCGGCTCGTGCTGCCGGGTGCAGGAGATGGTGCGCGCCCGGGAATGGACCGCCATCCTGGATGCCTGGTGCAAGCGAAATCCGCAGGCGCGCGCCTTCAACGGAGTCTGCAAGGTTCATCGCGCGGAGGTCCTGCAACTGGAGGGGAACTGGGCCGAGGCCTACGCCGAGGCCGAGCGCGCCGGCGACGGCTTGAAAGGCACCACCGAGCGGACGGCCATGGCCACCGCCGCCTATCGGCGCGCCGAGATCATGCGTCTTCGCGGCCGTGTCGACGACGCCGAAGCCGAATACCGCCGCGCCGGCGAGATGGCGCTGGACCCTCAGCCGGGGCTGGCTCTACTCCGCCTGTCGCAGGGTCGGACCCGGGAGGCCGCGGCGATGATCCACCGCGCCATCGAGACGGCATCGGACTTGCCGCGCAAGACGTCCCTGCTGCCGGCGGGTATCGAGATCTGCATCGGGTGCGGCGATCTCGAGGCCTGCGAAGCGCTCTGCACCGAGCTGTCGGAGATCGCCGATCGGTTCGGGACCATGATCCTCGCCCGCGTCGCCGACCAGGGATGCGGGATGCTGGCGCTGGCACGCGGCGACGCCGCGGAGGCAGTCGCCACGCTCAGCCGGGCAAGGCGTTACTGGTCGGAATTCGGCGCACCGTACCTCGTGGCCCGCCTGCGCGTCGACATCGCCCGCGGCTGCGCCGAGCTCGGTGACGGCGAAAGCGCCGCGATGGAGCTGGAGACGGCGGAGCAGACATTCCGTGATCTCGGCGCCGAACCCGACCTCGCCCGGTTGCATGCGATCCGCGGCGACAGTGCGCCAGGAAAGGCCAGCCTGACGGCACGCGAGCGCGAAGTGCTGGCGTTGCTGGCGGAGGGTGGCTCGAATCGCGAGATCGCGGCCGACCTCGCGCTCAGCCCGAAAACCGTGAACCGGCATGTCGAGAACATCTTCGACAAGCTCGGCGTCACATCGCGCGCCGCCGCTGTGGCAAAAGGCTTGAAGGGCGGCATGATCTGATCGTGCCTGCGAGCCTGCGCCACATGGGGTGAACGCCCCACTCGCCCGCATCGCCACTATGGGGCGTTCTCACGATGAGGGGCTCCGAGCGCCCTGTTAGGCTCGTCTCCAGCAATCGTACTGGAGCGGCCCGATGGCACAGACCCCGATGGCACAGACCCCGATCGCACGGACACTGCAGAGACCGTCTCGAGACCGTCATCCCGCGGACCTGGTGGAAGCAGGCAACGCACTGCGAACCCAGCCGGAGACCTTCCGCGCCAAATCCCCGGCAGCGGCGCCCGAGCGACATCAGGTCGTGGTGATCGGTGCCGGACAGGCCGGCCTGTCGGTCGGCTATCACCTCAAAAGGCGCGGCATCGACCACATCATCCTCGACGGGGCGGACCGGATCGGCGACGTCTGGCGGAACCGCTGGGACTCGCTGCGCCTGTTCACCCCGGCAAAGTTCGACGGGCTCGATGGGCTGCGCTTTCCCGCGCGGCGCGACCATTTCCCCGGCAAGGACGAGATGGCCGACTACCTCGAATCCTATGCGGCCCATCACTGCCTGCCGACACGGACCGGCGCCCGTGTCGAGCGGCTGCACCGCGCGAACGGCATGTTCCGCGTCGAGACGACGGCCGGCCGGTTTGAGGCGCCCCAGGTGGTGGTCGCGACGGCGAGCTATCAGAAGCCTCGGATCCCCGAATTCGCCGATGCGCTCGGACCGACGGTCACGCAGCTGCACTCGCGCACCTACCGCAACCCGACGCTCGTCGGTGAGGGTCCGGTCCTGCTGGTCGGTGCCGGAAATTCGGGAGCGGAGATCGCCATGGACCTGGCGCCGACCCACGAAGTCTGGCTGGCCGGCCGCGATGTCGGCCATGTGCCGTTCGACATATCGGGCTTCATGGGGCGCAAGCTGCTGATCCGGCTGGTGATCCGCGGTCTGTTCCACCGCGTTCTGACGATGCGGACCCCCATGGGGCGGGCGTTTCGCAGAAGGATGCACGGCCATGGCATGCCGCTGATCCGCACCCGACCCGGCGACCTGGAGCGCGCCGGGGTGCGGCGGATCGGCCGCGTCACCGGCGTGCGTGACGACAGGGTCGTCGCCGAGGACGGGACCGCGCTTTCCCCGGCCACGGTGATCTGGTGCACCGGCTTCCATCCGGGCTTCGACTGGATCGACCTTCCGGTGTTCGACGACGACGGCGAGCCGCGCCACCGCTTGGGCCGGGCTACCGATGTCGCGGGTCTCTACTTCGCCGGCCTGCATTTCCAGTACGCGGTCTCGTCGACCATGGTCGCCGGCGTCGGACGCGACGCGCGTCGGGTCGCCGGCTGGATCGCCGACGCGCGACAGAACACTGACAGGTGACGTCAGCCCGGCCCCGATGAAGGAGGACGACATGAAACGGATCGTGACGGCAACCATTCTGGCCACGCTTCCCGCGATGGCATGCGCCGAGCCGATAATCGTGCCGAGCGACGGCACGGTGCCGGAAACCGTGGAACGGCTCACGGCATCGGTCGAGGAGGCCGGAGGACGCGTCTTCGGCGTGGTCGACTTCGGGGGAGATATCCGCAGCATCGGCGGGGACGTCGGCGAGGTGCAACTGGTGATCTTCGGCGATCCCCGGATCGGTGAGCTAGCGCTGTCGGCCGACCCCATGGCGGCGCTCGACCTGCCTGGCAAGGTGCTGGTGTTCGGCACGGCCGACGGCACGGCGATGGCCTATATGCGGCCCGCCGAGATGCTGGCCGAGTGGGACATCCCCGCCGACGCGCCGGTGCTTGAGATGATGCTTCGCACCCTCGACGCGGTCACGAGCGCCGCCGCGCAGTGATCGGCGCGCAGTGATCGGCGCGCAGTGATCGGCGCACAGTGATCGCCGCACAGTGATCGCCGCACAGCAATCGCCGCCCCTGCTGGTGCGGCGACCGGGACTGTCCGGACCCCACGGCGCACGGCATCGCCCTCCGGCAAGTCAGAAGCGACGCCTGAGAAACCAGTTCAAGCCCGGTTCAATGTGGATCGTACCCGTGAAATAATGGCGGAGAGAGAGGGATTCGAACCCTCGATACGGTTTCCCGTATACACGCGTTCCAGGCGTGCGCCTTCAACCACTCGGCCACCTCTCCGCAGCGGGCCGGGACATTAGCGACCGGGTCGGCGGAGCGCAAGCCGCGACAACCGGCGATTTTTCGCACCTTGGCATGCACCGGCCTGTTCATGTCTAATGCGCACGGCCGCGCGACCGGTGGTGTCCGGTGCCGCCGGCCGGTCGGGCCTCCCGGGGGCTGATCGGATCGGCGCCCTTGACGGCGAGTGCCGCGGGGGGCCTGCCGGATTGGCTGGCGGGCGGCCCGGCGGCTGGTTGCCCTCCCGGGTCCGGAGGGCATCGGAAACCGCCCGGCCGTCGACGGCGTATCGCCCAACCACCGCCCAGGGAGCACCGACCGCCCCATGATCGTCTTCCGGATCATCGGCTGGATCTTCGTCCTCCTGGGGCTGGCCGCGTTCGGCTACGACCTCTGGCGCTGGCTGATCGAGGGCCAGGCCTTCGGGCTGATCACCGGCGGCGAGCTCTGGTTCATGCTCGACCGCGAGAGCCTGAACGTCACCCAGGCGGTGATCCAGCGCTATATCTGGGCCTGGCTGTGGGACCCGGCGATCGTCACCGTGCTGCTCTGGCCGGCCTGCCTGACGCTGCTGGGCTTCGGCCTGATCCTGCTGATCCTTTTCCGCCGGCGCCGGCGCCGGCTGTTCGACTAGCACCACCGTCGCCGGTTCGTGGGCCATCGCTCGGCGCCAGTCCGGTCTGTGCGAACCGCCCCGGCGACCGCCGCCACGGCGCGCCCCAGGCGTTCGAGGTCGGCCGGGCGGGAGAGCCGGTGGTCGCCGTCCGGCACCAGGTCCAGCGTCGCGCCCGTCCCACCGCCGGCCCCCGCGAGCGCCTCGGCCAGGCGGCGGCTGAGTTGCCAGGGCACGTCGGCGTCGGCGCGGCCATGGATCAGCCGGGCCGGACCGGCGAAGGCGAGGCGCCGGCCGATCACGCGGTGCTGGGCGCCGGAGGCGAGCAGCGCGGCACTCCACGGATAGGGCTCGTCGCCATAGCGCGAGGGCCGCTGGATCGTGCCGCCGGCCGCCAGTTGGCGCGCCTCCGCCGGTGTCAGGCCGGGGCGCAGCAGCTCCTCGGTGAAGTCGGGCGCGGCGGCCAGCGTGACCAGCCCGGCGACGCGGGCATTGCGCGCCGCCGCCAGGACGGCGAGCCAGGCGCCCATGGAGGAGCCGACGAGGATGACTGGTCCGCCGGCGGCGGGGCCGGCCAGCACCGCCTCCAGGTCGGCCAGCCAGTCACCGATGCCCAGTTGCTCGAACCTGCCGGGCGAGCGGCCGTGGCCACGATAGTCGAAGCGGATGACCTCGAGCCCCAGCGGCCCGGCCCGGCTGGCGAGCCAGCGGGCCTTGGTGCCCTCCATGTCGGAGCGGTAGCCGGGACAGAAGACCAGGCGCAGGCCGGTTGACGGCGGGGTGCCGCTTCGGCGATACGCCAGGGGGCCGTGCGCGGTGTCGAGCCACAGGACCGGCCCGTCGGCTGATTCGGCGCTGTCGGCGGCGCCGGATGCGGATGGGCGGGACGGGTCCGGCATGGGCACGGGGTCCGGCTGGTGGGGGCGGCTTCGCGCGGGCGAGCCGCCGGGGGGAGATCGGAACAAGAGATGGCGGGGTCCGGGCACGTTGTCCATGTGCTGGAGGCGATCGGCGACGACCCGCCGGGACGCGGCCTGGTCACCTGCGCCCGGCTGACCAGCCAGGCCGGGCACCGCGTCACCGTGATCGCCGAGCGCTGCGAGCCGGCGACCGCGCTGCGCCGCGCCCGGGCGGAGCTGATCGAGCAGCCGCTGGCCGGCCGCCAGGCCCGCCGCCGCCTGCCCGACCTCGTGGCCACGCTCGGCTGCGACATCCTGCACGCCCATTCCGCCGCCGCCGCGGCCACCGCCGGCGGCGTCGCCCAGGCGCTCGGCCTGCCCCTGGTGCTCAGCCTCAATGCCCCGCTCGACCTCGGCGGCTTCCGCAACCGGCGCAACGCCGCGGCGACCCAGGCCAGCATCGTGCTGGCGGTCAGCGACGCGGTGGCGAGGGGCCTGCGCGACACAGGCGCGGTCGCGCCCGGGCGCATCCGCCTGCTGCGCCCGCCCTACGATGCCGAGCAGTTCGCGCAAGGCCGCGTGCCCGGCGCCCGCGTGGTGGCGCTGGCCGACCGCTGGCGGCTGAGCGACGCCCAGGCGGTCCTGCTGGTGCCCGCAGACGCGGAGCTGCTGAAAACGCCACGGCCGCTCTGGGACGTCCTGCGGGCCTTCGCCGGCAGCGAGCTGCGCTGCCTCGTCGCCGCCCTCGACGCCGTTGAGCCCGACACGCTGCCGGGTGTGGAGGAGAGCGCCCGGCAGGCCGGTCTCGGCCATCTCGTGCACGTGCTGCCGCGGGTCGACGACTGGCCGGCGGTCTACAAGCTGGCCGACGTGGTGCTCCGCCTCGGCCGCTCGGCCTGGGCGCACGACATGGTCACCGCCGAGGCGCAGGCGATGGGCCGGCCCGTGATCTCCACCCTGGAGGGCTCTCGCGAGCTGATCGTCGAGCAGCTGACCGGCCGCCTGGTGCCCGATGGCGACGCCGGCGCGGCGGCGGAAGCCCTGCATGCTTTTCTCGACCTCGACGGCGAGGCGCGCGAGGCGCTGGCCGCGCGCGCGGTCGACAACATCGCCCGCCTGGCCGATCCCGCGCGCTTCCTGGCCGGCCTGCTCAACGCCTATGACGACGTGCTGTCGGGGCGGGTGGGGTAGCGTCGCCGGTCCGCCATGCCGGAGACCCCTTCCCGGGCGAGCCTTCCAGCGCATGCGCGGCAGGCATGTGCCGGGCGCCGCGCCCTTGCTTGACAGGGCGCCCCGGGGCCATATGGTTCGCGACCGCCCGCCGGACCGCCGGCGGGCGGG
>Ga0207773_100251_pt1 | contig 31846 bp, 27 predicted proteins | sample TtaePargueraPR_2_FD_187281 | JGI IMG/M metagenome (GOLD analysis project Ga0207773, IMG submission 187281) | Aerobic enrichment media microbial communities from Bioluminiscent Bay, La Parguera, Puerto Rico - Tt and M1 (3) (SPAdes) | ecosystem: Environmental > Aquatic > Marine > Unclassified ...
TGGCTACGTGCTGGGCCGCATGCTGGAAGACGGCTACATCGCCCAGGACGAATACGAGGTCGCCGTGGCCGAGCCGCTGCAGGTAGCCGAGCGGCGCACCGAGTTCGCCCGAGCGCCCTATTTCTCCGAGGAGGTGCGCCGCCAGCTGCAGCGCCTCTACGGCGACGAACAGCTCTACGAGGGCGGCCTGACCGTCCACACCACCATGGACCCGCGTCTGCAGGAGATCGCCCAGGAGGCGCTGCGCAACGGCCTGGAGGAGTACGACCGCCGGCATGGCTATCGCGGCCCCGTCGACGTGATGGAGGACTTCAACGACTGGGCGGCGCAGCTCAACGAGATGGAGCCGCCGGCGGGCGCGCATGACGACTGGGAGCTGGCCGTCGTGCTGGAGGTCGCGGAGGACAATGCCAGCCAGGCCATCCTCGGTCTGCCGGGCCAGCGCCGCGGCCTGATCAGCTTCGACGGCGTGTCCTGGGCCGCCCCCTGGGTCGAGGGACAGCGCGTCGGCAATGCCCCCAACAGCGTCGACGACGTGGTCTCGCTCGGCGACATCATCCTGGTCAGCCGGGTCGGCGCGCCGCCGGCGGACATGTCCGCGCTGTTCGAGGGCGAGGAGCTGGCCGAGGGGCAGGAGGCGCCGGCAGCCGATCTCTGGCAGCTGGAGCAGGTGCCCGACGTGCAGGGCGCGCTCGTCGCCATGGACCCGCATACCGGCCGGGTGCTGGCCATGGTGGGCGGCTACGATTTCGCGCTCAGCGAGTTCAACCGCGCCACCCAGGCCGCCCGGCAGCCGGGCTCGGCGATCAAGCCCTTCGTCTATCTGGCGGCGCTGAACGAGGGCTACACGCCGTCGACCATCATCCTCGACATCCCCATGGCGATCGAGCAGGTGGGCCAGGCCGACTACCGGCCGCAGAACTATGGCGGCGACCAGCTCGGCCCGCAGCCGCTGCGCGTCGGCGTGGAGCGATCGCGCAATCTGATGACCGTGCGCATCCTGCAGGAGATCGGCATCGAGCCGGTGCGCGACGTCACCCGCGAGTTCGGCATCTACGAGGACATGCCGCTTCTCTACTCCATGGCGCTGGGCGCGGGCGAGGTGACGCCGCTGCGCCTGACCGCCGCCTACGGCATGATCGCCAATGGCGGCCGGGAGATCGAGCCGACGCTGATCGACTATATCGAGGACCGGCACGGCAACGTCATCTTCCGGCACGACGCGCGCGACTGCGTGCCCTGCGTGCAGCAATCCTGGCAGGCCGGGCTGGAGGCGCCGATCCTCGAGGATCCGCGGCCGCTGGTCACCGACCCGGTCTCGGTCTACCAGATCCAGACCATGCTGCGCGGCGTGGTGCAGCGCGGCACCGGCGCCAGCCTGGCCAGCCTCGGTCTGCCGCTGGGCGGCAAGACCGGCACCACGAACGACAGCTTCGACGCCTGGTTCGTGGGCTTCTCCCCCAACCTGGTGGCCGGCGTCTATGTCGGCTTCGACACGCCGCGTACGCTTGGCCCGCGGGAAACCGGCGGCGCCGCCGCGGTGCCGATCTTCGGCGAGTTCATGAGCCGGGCCCTGGAGGGCACCGATCCGGGCGACTTCCCGGTACCCTCGGGCGTGGAGTTCGTGGCGGTGGACGCGGAAACCGGCCTGCGCGCGGTGGATGGCGACCGGGCGATCATGCAGCCCTTCGCGGCCGGCACGGCACCGACGGAGACCACGGCCGAGGCGCTCGGCGGGCCGACCACGGTCGGCGGCGACACTGTGCGTCAGTCGACCCAGGGCACCGGCGGCCTCTACTGAACCATAGCGCCGTCTTTACAAGCCGCCGGGCCAGACGCTAGACCGGCTTGCCGAGGGGCCGGCGCGCGCCGTCCGGCCCGCCACTTCACGCGTCGCCAAGTCCGAAGGAGGCCGCCCGCACCATGCGCGCCGAGATGCAGAGCCTGTCCGATGAGATCAAGCAGACATTCGATCTGCTGAGGAGGTCTCTTTGACTACGACCAGTCGAGGAAGCGCCTGGAGGAGCTGAACGCCCTCGCCGAAGACCCGAGCCTCTGGGAGGATCAGGAGAAGGCGCAGGCCATCCTGAAGGAGCGCACGCGCCTCGACGGCGCGCTCACCGCCTATGAGGGGCTGGTGCAGGAATATGACGACGCGCTGACCCTGCTGGAGCTGGGCGAGAGCGAGGAGGACGCCGACAGCGTGGAGGAGGCAGAGGGTCTGCTGCGCAAGGTCAAGACCCGCGCCGACAAGGCCCAGCTCGAGAGCCTGCTGTCCGGCGAGGCCGACGCCAATGACTGCTATCTGGAGGTCAACGCAGGCGCCGGCGGCACAGAGGCCCAGGACTGGGCGGAGATGCTGCTGCGCATGTATCTGCGCTGGTGCGACCGCCGCGGCTTCAAGACGGAGTACCTGGAGGAGACCGGTGGCGAGGAGGCCGGCATCAAGTCGGCGACCGTCATGGTCAAGGGCCACAACGCCTATGGCTGGCTGAAATCGGAGTCGGGCGTCCACCGCCTGGTGCGCATCTCACCCTTCGACAGCCAGGCCCGGCGCCACACCTCCTTCGCCTCGGTCGCCGTCTCGCCGGTGATCGACGACAGCATCGACATCGTGGTCGAGGACAAGGATCTGCGCGTCGACACCTACCGGGCGTCGGGGGCGGGCGGCCAGCACGTCAACCGTACCGATTCCGCCGTGCGCATCACCCACATCCCCACCGGCATCGTGGTGCAGTGCCAGAACGACCGCTCGCAGCACCGCAACCGCGCCCAGGCCATGGAGATGCTGCGCGCCCGGCTCTACGAGGCCGAGTTGAAGGCGCGCGAGGAAGCCGCCCAGGCGGAGGCGGACGCCAAGTCCGACATCGGCTGGGGCCACCAGATCCGCTCCTACGTCCTGCAGCCCTACCAGATGGTCAAGGACCTGCGCACGGGCGTGGAGACCGGCAACAGCCAGGGCGTGCTGGACGGCGACCTCGACCCCTTCCTGGAAGCCGCCCTGGCGGCCAAGGTCGGCTCGACGCGGGAGGGGTAGGGGCGCTTCTTCATCTTCAGGCGGAAGTTCAATTCAGCGCCGAAATTCCCATTATCTTGAATCTCTTACCGGGATTTTCTGACATCAAGAATGTCCTGCGCCCGCCGCCTCACCCCACGCCCAGCGGCTCGTAGAAAGCGCTGGAGAAGCCGGCCTTCTCGCGGCTTGCGTGGTTGAAGGGGCGCTTGAGGTCGCCCTTGAAGTAGCGGCGGACGAGGGACTGCCAGGTCTCGACGGGCGGCAGGTTTCGCACGGCGCAGAGATGCTCGAACCAGTGCCTGCCGATCGCCACATGGCCGATCTCGTCGTCGTGGATGATCTGCAGAATGTCGGCCGAGGCGTCGTCGCCGGCGCGGCGCAGATTGGCGATCATCGCCGGCGTGACGTCGAGGCCGCGCGCCTCCAGCACCATGGGCACGACGGCGAGGCGGGCGGCGAGATCGCCGGCGGTGGCGGCCGAGGCCTCCCACAGTCCGTCATGGGCCGGCAGGTCGCCATAGGCCGCGCCAAGTTCGGCCAGGCGGTCACTGAGAAGCAGGAAGTGCCGGCCCTCCTCGTCGCCGACGCGGACCCAGTCGTCGGCGAAGGCTAGCGGCAGGTCGATGCCGGCACGCGCCGGGTCGGTGAAGCGGGCGACCACGTCCCAGGCGAGGTCGATGGCGTTGAGCTCGATATGCGCCAGCGCGTGCAGGAGCGCGATCCGACCGGCCGGGCTGAAGCCCTTGCGGCGTCGGGGCATGTCGCGCGGCAGGCGCAGTTCCGGCCGTTGAGGGCGGGCCGGACGGTCGGGCAGTACGTCGGCGTCGATCCGTCCGATCGCGCCGATGGCGCCGTCGCGCCAGGCGGCGGCCAGCGCCCGGCTGCGCGCGGCCTTGGCGCGGGCATCGGCGGTGCCGAGCACCTGGAGCGCGGACTCGGCGAGCGTGCCGGAAAGAGCGGTGGGATCGGCCATCGTCGGCGGTGTCGCGCATTTGCCGGCGCCGCGCAAGACGCGGACGCGTCGGTCTGGCGTGGCGCTTGGGCTCAGACCGTCACCACGCCCTTGTCGATGAGGCTGCGGGCGGCGGCGAGCACGGCCTCCTCGTCCGGCCGGGGCTGCCAGCCCAGGCGTTCGCGCGCGTTGCCGGTGTCGATGATCCGCACCTTGCCGAGGTCGCCCGAGATGGTGCGAAGGTCGCGGTCGAACAGCGCCACGGTCTTGACCATCCAGTCGGGCATGCGGCGCCGGGGAACCTTGCGGGCCTGGCCCGGCAGGCCCCGTCGCAGCGTCTCGGCGATTTCCTCCAGCCACATGAAGCCGCCCGAGCAGGGGAAGCGCTGGCCGCCCGCCGCCGGAGTCTCCATTGCGGCGATGTGCATGGCGGAAACGTCGCGCACGTCGACGACCGGGAAGCCGACGCGCGGCAGTGCGGGCATTTTGCCGGTCAGCAGGCGGCGGACGATCTCGACCGACGTGCCGTGACCGGCGTCGAGGATGGGGCCGAGGACGAGCGACGGGTTGACCACCGCCAGGCTGTCGCGCCGGCCGCGCCGCTCCACCTCGTCCCAGGCCGCCTTCTCCGCATGGTACTTGCTGGCGACATAGGCGCCGACGTCGGGCTGGTCGACAATCGTCCAGTCGGCCTCGGTGAAGGGTGCCGTGCGGTCCATCGGGTGGCCATAGGCGATGGCGGCCATGGAGGAGGTGAGCACCACCCGTTCCGCCCCGGCGTCGAGGGCCGCGGCGACGACCCGGCGCGCGCCGTCGCGGGCCGGGACGATCAGCTCGTCGGGGTCGCGCGGCGACGAGATCGGGAAGGGCGAGGCCGTGTGCAGCACCAGGCGACAACCGGCCACCGCCTCGGCCCAGCCGGCATCGCTGCCGAGATCGGCCTCGGCGATTTCGAGGCCGTCGGAGTCGGCGCCGTTTTCCGCCATGGTGCGGCGGACAGCCTCGCCCTTGGACCTGTCGCGGACCGTGCCACGGACCCGATAGCCTTTCCTCAGGAGATCGAGCACGATGTGCTTGGCGATGAAGCCGCTGGCCCCGGTGACGAGGACGCGCGTGTCGGAATCGGTCATGGCGCCTTTCCTTGACAATGTCTAGATGAAGGTGTCGCGGCCGCGCGCGATGTCAAGGTCGCATGGCCGTCCCGGATCGCGGCCGTTCGCGCTGACGTCCGTGGAACCGTCCGCTCCGGTAGACGATCACGATGGTCGTGCTTGCGGTGGGAGGTGGTTCCAGATACAACCGATATCGGATATGTTGCGAGGTATGGACGGAATGACGGAGCGACTGATCAAGCGGGGCGGTGTGCGCCTCTGCGCCGAGAGTTTCGGCGACCGGCACGATCCGGCGGTGCTGCTGATCATGGGCGCCACCGCGTCGATGCTGTGGTGGCCGGACGACTTCTGCCGGCAGCTCGCCGCGCGCGGTTTCTTCGTGGTGCGCTACGACAACCGGGATACCGGCCGGTCCACCACCTATCCGCACGGCACCACGCCCTATACGCTGGACGACCTGGCGGGCGACGCGTTGACGGTGCTCGACGACTACGGCATTGCCCGGGCCCATGTGATGGGCATGTCGCTGGGCGGCATGCTGGGGCAGATGCTGGCGCTGATGGTGCCGCACCGGATCGCCAGCCTGACCATGATCGCCAGCGCGCGCTTCGACGTGGACGATCCGGACCTGCCCGGCATCGATCCCGACTTCCTGGCGGCCTTCGGCGGGATGGACGCGGTCGACTGGCGGGACGAGGCGGCGGTGGTGGCCTTCCAGCTGTCCCTGGCTCGCATCATCAACGGCCGTGTCCGCCCCTTCGACGAGGCGCGCATGAAGAGCCTGGCCCGCCGCGAGTTCCGCCGCGCCGGCGATCTCTTCGCGATGTTCAACCATTCAGGGCTCGCCGGCGGAGAAAGCTGGCAGGGCAGGCTCGGTACGCTCGACCTGCCGGCGCTGGTGATCCACGGCACGGCGGATCCGATCCTGCCCTATCCCCACGGTGTCGCGCTGGCGGCCGCCGTGCCCGGCGCCCGGCTGCTCACGCTGGAGGGGGCCGGCCATGACCTGGCGCCCGAGGACTGGCCGGCGATCCTCGACGGCTTCGCCGAAACGGCCGGCCGGGACGGCCTCTCCGGCGCGGCCGCCTGAGCGCCGGCGACCTGACGGCACGAAAAAGGGGGCGCCGGACGAAGCGGCGCCCCCGCTCTCCCCCAAAATCGCCGGGGGATGGATCCGGCCCGGTGGCCCTCAGGCCGGATCGAGATCGGTCGACCAGAGCGTCTCGCCGGCGATGTTCATCAGGCTGACCGTCATCACCTCGCTGTCGCCGTCGATGGCGACATGGCCGAAGAACTGCAGGCCGGCGGAGGGTGGCAGGTTCACGCCGTCGGGCACCGCCTGGAAGCGCACCTCCGGCCCGAAGGTCATGTCGAGAGCGTTGGGACCGAAGGTGCCGGCGTGGATGGGCCCGGAGACGAACTCCCAGAACGGGGCGAAGTCCTGAAACTGCGCCCGCTCCGGCGAATAGTGGTGGGCGGCGGTGTAGTGCACGTCCGCCGTCAGCCAGACGGTGTTGGCGATGTCGTTGTGGTGGATGAAGCGCAGCAGGTCGGCGAATTCGAGCTCACGGCCGGCGGGTGCGCCGTTATCGCCATTGGCGACGGCCTCGACGCCCGATTGATCCTGCCAGTTGTTCCAGACGATCAGGCCGATGGGCATGTCCGAGGCGATCACCTTCCAGGTGGCGTTGGAGGCGAGCAGTTCCTGCTTCAGCCAGCGCATCTGCTCCCGGCCCAGCACCTGGGCTTCGGGGGACAGGGTGGTCTCCATGCCGTCGCCGTTGACGCCGCGATAGCTGCGCAGGTCGATCATGAAGATGTCCAGCGATGGCCCGTAGGCGATCTTGCGGTAGACCCGCATCGGCTCGTCGGCGTTGGGCCGGAGGGGCATGTACTCGTGGAAGGCGCGGGCGGCCCTGGCGGCCAGCAGGGAGGCCGACTTGACCGTGTAGCGGTCGTCGGCGTCGAGCGTGTAGCCCGGGAACCAGTTGTTCACCACCTCGTGGTCGTCCCACTGGGCGAACATCGGCACCGCGGCGTTGAACTCCCGGACATTCTCGTCGAGGAGGTTGTATCGGAAGTTGCCGCGAAACTCCGCCAGCGTCTCCGCCACCTTGGACTTCTCCTCCGTCATCAGGTTGCGCCAGATGCCGCCATCGGCCAGCTCGACCGTCTCCCGCAGCGGGTTGTCGCAATAGACCGTGTCGCCGGAGTGGATGAAGAAGTCCGGGTTCGTGTCCAGCATCGCCCGATAGCCGCGCATGCCGCCCCAGTCGAGATTGATGCCCCAGCCCTGGCCACAGGTGTCGCCCGACCAGGTGAAGGCGATGTCGCGCCTGGCCGCCGGTGCCGTTCTCAGCCGGCCGACCACTGCCTCGCCATCGACATTGACGTCGGCAAGGTCGCGGAAGTGCACGCGGTAGAAGATGTCCTGGCCCGCCGGCAGGCCGGTCAGCCGCAGCTTGCCGGTGAAGTCGGTGGCGTCGATCACGTCGGGACCACGCAGCACGGTGGCGTCGCGGAAGCTGTCGGTGGTGGCCCATTCGACCAGCATGCTGGCCGGCCGATCGGCGCGGGCCCAGACGACGGCATCGTGCGGGCCGACATCGCCGGACTGCAGGCCGTGGCTGACGGTGGGCCGTCCGGCCTGCGCGATCGCCGGCCTGGACAGAATGGCGGGCGCGGAGGCGAGCGCGCCGACGGCGACGGTGGACCCCAGGAACCGGCGGCGGTCGAGACGCAAAGAACGGCTCATCATCATCCTCGTGAAGCGTGGTGGCGGGAAACCGGCGGACGGCTTCGGCTCTCTCTCCCGTGAGCGGTGCCATGAATGACAGGTTTCGATGAAGCGTGTGTGTTGTCCATCTGATCGTTCGATTACGGCTGCGTGAAGCGCAATGCTGGGGCGGCGCCAGGCCCGTGTGGCCAGGCCGGCGCCAGGGCGGCAGACTGGCGACGGCATAATCACGGAGGGGAGCTGGGCATGGGCGGACGCAGCATCGCGCTGGTGACGGGCGGCGGGCGTGGAATCGGTGCCGCCACGGCGCGCCTGCTGGCCCGCGAGGGCTATGATGTCTGCGTCAACTATGCCGGCGACCGGGCGAGCGCGGAGGCGGTGGCGGCGGATTGCCGGCAGGCGGGCGTGCGGGCCTTCACGCACGCCGCCGACATCGCCGAGCCGGCCGCCGTGACCGGCCTGTTCGCGGCCTGCGACCGGGAACTCGGCCCGGTCAGCCATCTCGTCAACAATGCCGGCATCATCGGCGGCGCCACGCGGGTCGACGCAATCGCGCCGGAGACCATCGGGCGCGTCTTCGCGGTCAACGTGACGGGCACGATCCTGTGCGCCCAGGCGGCGATCCGGCGCATGGGGCGGCGGCATGGCGGCCGCGGCGGCGCCATCGTCAACCTCTCATCGGTGGCCGCGACGCTCGGCAGTCCAGGCGAGTACGTCCACTACGCCGCCTCCAAGGCGGCGGTGGACACCTTCACCGTCGGCCTGGCGAAGGAGGTCGGTAGCGACGGTATCCGGGTCAACGCCATCCAGGCCGGCACCACGGACACGGAGATCCACCGGCGCTCCGGCAATCCTGACCGGCCGGCCGCCGTGGCGCGCAGCGCGCCGCTGGGCCGGGCCGCCACCCCCGACGATATCGCCGAGGCGATCGCTTGGCTGCTCTCCGACAAGGCCGCCTACGTCACCGGCGCCATCCTGCGGGTCGGCGGCGGGCTGTAGGCTTGGGGGCGTTCTGGGATGACCGAGTTAGGGATGAATAACCATTCTACGTCGTCATCCCGGCCGACCAAGGGGAGAGCCGGGATCGGCCTGTCGTCATCGCCGGCGTCGACTTCCTTGAGGACGGGCAGCCGGTCCCGGGTCTGCGAAGCGGTACTGCGCACCGCATCGCGCCCGGGACGACTCGTCTTATTGGGCAATGCAGGTTATCGGGCGGTCCACGCTCAACGGGGCAGGGCAGGCCGCTGCGGCTGTATGCAGCGCTACTCGCCGATCGGCGCCAGCAGTTCGTGCGCGGTGACCAGGGCGCGGACGCCGTGTGAATGGTCCTCGCCGAAGACGTTGCCGTTTTCCGCCCAGGCGTGCAGCGAGGCGATGTCGAGACGGGCGCAATGCGGCCGCACGCTCCAGGTGACCTGGAGGGGCGAGCAGGTCTGCTGATCGTAGCTGGGCCCGGTGGTGGAGCCGGCGAAGACCACGGGATCGCCGGTACCGGCGGGGAGGGACGCGGGCTGGTGCAGGCCGTCCGTCGCCATGCCCGGATAGTCGAAATCGGCGAAGTCGAGCGCGTTGGGATCGTTGACCAGCAGGAAGACCTGTGCCTCGACGCGCAGCTGCGGGTTGGCGCAGGCATCGCTGAGGCAGGCGCCGAGACCCTCGCCCGGGCCGACCGCGCAGGTCGTGTAGACCCAGTGCACCTCGATCGTGTCGCCCGGCGCCACGCCGGCGAAGGCGCCCTGGCCGCCGGCCGGATCCTCGAGCTCCGCGGCCGTCAGGCTGTCGGTGTCGTTGCAGCGGTAGCCGCCATGCTCGCCCGGACCGGCGAAAACGGTGAAACCGGGCCCGCGATGCTCCGCCTGGGTGTGGGTGTGGATGTTGCACAAGTTCATCGCCGCGGCGGGCGGCGCGGTTGAGAAACCGAGCGGGTTGCCGCCGGCGGTCTCGGAGATGTCGCGTGGCGTCTGCGGACCGAACCCCTGGCAGATATCCTGCGCGAGGACGTTGGCTGGAACGAGCGTGCCGAGGACGATTGCGGCCAACGCGACGGGAACGGTTCTTGCCATGCGGGGTGCCTCCGATGCGCAACGGGTCGGCGAAGTATAGGCGCTATCGCGTCGGTTACGAAACCGAAACGAGAATTCGGGTATGGCGGGAGTATGGGCATGCCCCGCGTCTGGCGGCGCCGCCCCGGGCGTGGCTGGATGGTGCCAGCCGAGGCGGAGGATCAGGGTTAGGGATCGTCCGGGCCGGCGCACGCGCCGAGGCGTTCCACCAGCCGCTCCACCGGCCAGGCCTCGGACTCGCCGCCGCGGATCATGAGGCCGCCGCCCGTGATCGCCTCGCGCACCACCGGGCGAGAGAGCACGACGCCTTCGAATACCATCGGCACCGCCTCGCCGATGCGCGTGGTGGTGATGGCGGTGACGACCGTCCGGCCGAGCGGGGTGAGCTCGACCTGAAGGGCCGGGCCGAAGCTGTCCTCCTGCAGCAGGATGCAGACCACCGTATCGGGCGAGAGGTCCAGCTGACGGGGCGCGCGGCTGCCGTCATCGGCCAAGAGGGAAGCGGGGGAGACGGCGCAGAGCGCCAGGCCCGCGAGCAGTGATCCGACACGCATGTGATTTTCCCGTCAGGATGGATATCCAGGCGCGTCAGTGTCGCCGAACCGGCGTGACCGGTCAAAGCCTGACGGTGCGCGGCCCCGCCCGGTCGCCCGGACAGGGCCGTCGCGCCCCCGCGGATCGCCGTGCCGCGGCTGCCGGCGTTTCCTCCCCGAAACATCGGCGCGATCCGGACGGGGGATCCTTCCCGGCCTCAGGCGCGGGCCTGCTCCACGGCGATGGTGTAGCGGGCGGTCGCGTTGTGGCGGCTGGCCTCTGCCAGCTGACGCCACTGGCTGAGCGCGCGATCATAGTCCGCGAAGGGGCCCGCCAGTGTCTGGCTGCCGGGCTTCAGGTCGCGGAAGCTGGTGTCGCTGTAGTCGCCGCCGACGATCCAGAAACGCTGTGTCATTGTCCGTCTCTCCCCCTGTGACGCGCCCGGGTCCGCGGTCGTGGGGCCCGGACGCCGATTGGCCCGAGGCTCAGTGGAACTGCGCGGTCTCGGTGGAGTCCGCCATGGCGGTGGTCGAGGCCGACCCGCCGGAGATCGCCAGGCTGACCTGGTCGAAATAGCCGGTGCCGACCTCTCGCTGGTGACGGGTGGCGGTGTAGCCCTCCTTCTCCGCGGCGAACTCCGCCGCCTGCAACTCGGCATAGGCCGCCATCTGGCGCTGCTGATAGCCGCGGGCGAGGTCGAAGGTGGCGTAGTTGAGCGAGTGGAAGCCGGCGAGCGTGATGAACTGGAACTTGTAGCCCATGGCGCCCAGCTCGCGCTGGAACTTGGCGATGGTGGCGTCGTCCAGCTTGGCCTTCCAGTTGAAGGAGGGTGAGCAGTTGTAGGCCAGCATCTTGTCCGGATGCTGCTTGCGGATCGCCTCGGCGAACAGCCTGGCCTGGTCCAGATCGGGCGTCGAGGTCTCCATCCACAGCAGGTCCGCATAGGGCGCGAAGGCGAGGCCGCGGTCGATGCAGTAGTCGAGGCGGCCCTCCTTGCGGATCGGATAGAAGCCCTCCTCGGTCCGGTGCTCGCGGTCGATGAAGGGCAGGTCGCGCTCGTCGATGTCGGCGGTGATCAGCTTGGCGGACTCCGCATCGGTGCGGGCGACCAGCACCGTCGGCACGTCCATCACGTCGGCGGCGAGCCGGGCGGCGTTCAGCGTGCGCACGAAGGTCTTCATCGGCACCAGCACCTTGCCGCCGAGATGGCCGCACTTCTTCTCGGAAGCCAGCTGGTCCTCGAAATGGACGCCGGCCGCCCCCGCCTCGATCATCGCCTTCATCAGCTCGAAGGCGTTCAGGGGCCCGCCGAAACCGGCCTCCGCGTCGGCGACGATGGGCGCGTACCAGTAGCGGCGGGCACCGCCCTCGGCATGCTCGATCTGGTCGGCGCGCTGCAGCGTGCGGTTGATCCGGCGCACTACCTCCGGCACCGAGTTGGCCGGGTAGAGCGACTGGTCGGGATACATGTTGCCCGAGGTGTTGGCGTCCGCCGCCACCTGCCAGCCGGACAGATAGATCGCCTCCAGCCCGGCGCGGACCATCTGCATGGCCTGATTGCCGTTGGTCGCGCCCAGCGCGTTGACGAAGTCGCGCTGGTGCATGAGCTCCCACAGCCGTTCCGCGCCGAGACGGGCGAGGGTGTGGTCGATGCGGATGGAGCCGGCGAGTCGGGCGACGTCTTGCGCCGTGTAGTCGCGGCGGATGCCGGCGAAGCGGCGCTCGCGCCAGGCCCGGTCGCGCATGCGCGGGCTGGTGTCGGTCGGCGTGGCGGTCGGGTTGTCGAGCGGAGCCATGGTGATGAGTTCCTTGTAAATAATGTGAAGGATAGTCCGCCGCATGGACGGTATTGGATTTACATTGCTGGCTTGCTTCGTCTCGATCAATCCAGAAATCGAAGGTTTCGCGCGTGATTGCGTAAAGTGGCGGATTGTGTAAATGTTCTGCGAAAAATTCTGTGGAGGTTGTAAAGATGGCGCGCAAGGCGATGCTCGGGCACAAGATCCGCCGGCTCAGGCGCGATCAGGGCATCACCCAGGCGGCGATGGCGGAGCGGCTGGGCATCTCGGCCAGCTATCTCAACCTGATCGAGGGCAATCAGCGCCCGGTGACGGTCGAGCTGCTGCTGAAGATCGGCCAGCTCTGGGACGTCGACATCGCCAGCTTCGCCGAGGATGACGGCTCCCGCCTGCTCGGCGCCCTGCAGGAGGTGTTCGGCGACCCGCTGCTGGCGGGCGAGGACGTCAAGCGCCAGGACATGATCGACCTGGCCGAGCAGGTACCCACCGCCGCCAATGCCCTGGTGCAGCTCTACCGCGCCTATCGCGACCTGGCGGATGCCGACCGGCTGGAGGCGGAGCGCGCGGCGATCGGCGGCGAGGCGGTGACGCGCAGCGGACCCGCCAACCCGGCCGACGAGGCTGGCGCCTTCTTCCACGACGCCGGCAACCATTTCCCGACGCTGGAGACGGCGGCGGAAGAGGTGTGGTCGGCCGGCGGGCTCGAATCCGCCGGCATCCAACAGGGCCTGATCGACCATCTCGACCGCGAACTGACCGTGCGCGTGCGTGTCCTGCCGGTGGAGGTGATGGGTCTGGTGCAACGCCGCTACGACCGGCATGGCCGGCGGGTGCTGCTGTCGGAGATGCTGCCGCCGGAGAGCCGGACCTTCCAGCTCGCCCTGCAGATCGCGCTGATCGCCCATCGCGGCCTGCTCGACCGGCTGGCCGGCGAGGCGGAGGTGACGTCGGAGGAGGCGCGGGCGCTGGTGCGCGTCGGCCTGGCCAACTACCTCGCCGGCGCCATCGTCATGCCGTACGACCGGATCTGGCGGGCGGCGACGGCGGTGCGCTACGACATCGCCGTGCTTGGCGCGCGCTTCCAGGCCAGCTTCGAGCAGGTCTGCCACCGGCTCACCACGCTGCAGCGCCCGGGGGCGCGCGGCGTGCCCTTCTTCATGGTGCGCATCGACAAGGCTGGCAACGTCTCCAAGCGCTTCTCCGCGGCGGGCAGCCCGCTGGCCCGCTTCGGCGGCGCCTGCCCGCGCTGGAATGTGCACGACGCCTTCCGAGCGCCCGGCCGCATCCAGGTACAGGTCTCCGAGATGCCGGACGGCCAGCGCTACTTCTCGCTCGCCACCACCGTCGCCAAGCCCGGGGCCGGCCATCGCCAGCCAGGCCAGACCTACGCCCTGGCCCTGGGCTGCGACCTGCAGCACGCGGCCCAGCTTGTCTATGCCGACGGCATGGACGTGCTGGCGGACGAGGCGGCGGTGCCGATCGGCCTGCACTGCCGCATCTGCGAGCGGCCGGACTGCCCGCAACGCGCCTTCCCGCCGACGGGTCACGCCCTGGTGGTCGATGACTACGAGCGCGGGCCGACCCCCTATGGCTTCCGCGAGGCGTGAGGGCGCGGCCTCTTCCGGGGAGCGAATTTCGATGTTGCTATTTTGTTCTCGTCCGTCTAAGGTCGTGTCTCGATCGAAACCGAACGCGGGGAGGGCGAGGTGGCCCAACGGGTACTCGGCCTGCGCACCACGATCTACAAGGTGGGCGACCTGGCGGCGGCGAAGCGCTGGTTTACCGACGCCTTCGGCACCGCGCCCTATTTCGACGAGCCCTTCTATGTCGGCTTCGAGATCGGCGGCTACGAACTCGGCCTGCTGGAGGATCCGACCGACCCGACGGCGAAGACGCCCAACGTGCTGACCTATTGGGGCGTGGCCGACATCGAGGCGGCGGTTTCCCATTTCCAGTCCCTTGGCGCGACCGTGCATGAGAAGCCGACCAATGTCGGCGGCGAGATCGTCGTCGCCGGCGTCAAGGACCCCTGGGGCAACGTCATCGGGCTGATCCATAATCCCGAGTTCAAGGGCGGCGGCTGAAGTCGGCCGCGGCGGTCGCACACCGCCGGCCGGCATTGTCCTGACCAATCGCCTGCGCTACACGGGGGCGCATGGGTGCCGTCCTGCAGATCGCCATCGTCGTCGCGCTGGCCGCGATGCTGTTCCCGTGGATACGCCGCCGGCTGAAGACGGCCGGTCTGCTGACGGTCGGCGCGATCCTGATCTTCGCGCTGGTGGTCACGCTGACGCAGGAGTTCCGCTGACCGCGCTCCGGCGCAGGGATGCCGGCGTTGGAGCGGCGGATGGACCGGCTGATCGCCCCGACGCCCAAGCGGTCCCGACGGCTGCCTATTCCGCCGCCTCCCGCTCGATGTGGTACCTCTCCAGCCACTCCCGGTCCCAGGCGGGCTCCGGTCCGAAACGGCGGACCAGGAAGTCGACGAAACGCCGGACCTTGGACGAGACGTGACGGTTCTGCGGGTAGACCGCGTGGATGGCACCGCCGCGCACGGTCCAGCCGCAGAGGATGGGCACCAGCAGCCCGGTGCGCACGTCCTCGCCGGAGATGAAGGTGGGCTGGGCGATGATGCCGGCGCCACCGACGGCGGCGGCCCTGAGGACATCGCCATTATTGGCCCTCATGTGGCCCGATATGCGCACGGTGACCGATTCCTCGCCGCGCTCGAAGGTCCAGAACTCGGGCCGGCTGGAATAGGTGTAGACGAGGCAGCGGTGCTGGCCGAGATCGTCGGGGTGCTGTGGCGTGCCATGCGCCGCGAGATAGGCCGGCGAGGCCGCCGCGACCATGCGCACCGGGGCGATCTTGCGGGCGATATAGCTCGAATCCGGCAGCCGGCCGATGCGCACGGCCACGTCGTAGCCCTCCTCGACCAGGTCGACATAGCGGTCGTTGAGGGTGAGGTCGACGGTCAGCTCCGGGTTCTCGGCCAGGAAATCGGGCAGGGCCGGGCCCAGATGGACGATGCCGAAGGACATCGGCGCGTTGATCTTGAGCACGCCGCGCGGATTGTCGTGCAGGTCGGTGACCGCCAGCTCCGCGTCCTCGAGATCGGCCATCGCCTGGCCGGCGCGCTGCAGATAGGCGAGGCCGGCCTCGGTCAGGCTGACCCGCCGCGTGGTGCGGTTGAGCAGGCGCACGCCCAGCCTGTCCTCCAGCGCCTTGACGTGCTTCGAGGTCATCGCCCGGGACAGGCCGAGCAGCTCGGAAGCGGCGGAGAAGTTGCCGGTTTCCGCCACCTTGAGGAACACCTGGATCGAGGTAAGCGTGTCCATGGCGTCGACTGTTTCCTCAGCGAAGCATATATATCCCCAGATTAGGGGATTATCCGACAGGGCGAAATGATTATTGTCGAGGTGAGCCGCCGGCGGTCTGACCGGCCGCGCGGAACCGGAGCGGAGATCGAGGAGAGGATGTCATGACGACGGCCGCACCCGCCCTGTTCGTCACCCATGGCGCGCCGACGCTGCCGCTGGAGGACATCGCCGCCCGCGACTTCCTCTCGGGGGCCGGCGATCTGCTGGACGGCGCCCGCGCCGTGCTGGTGGTCAGCGCCCATTGGGAAGCGCCGGTCGCCAGCGTCTCCGCCGCGACCCGGCCGCGCACCATCCACGACTTCCACGGCTTCCCTGAAGCGCTCTACCGGCTCGGCTACCCGGCGGCCGGCGACGCCGCCGTCGCCCGGTCGGTGGCCGACGCCCTGCGGTCGGCGGGCCTCGCGGTTCGCGTCGACCCCGAACGTGGGCTCGACCACGGCGCCTGGGTGCCGCTGCTGCTGATGCGGCCGAAGGCCGATCTGCCGGTACTGCAGCTTTCCACGCTGGCGGGGCAGGGACCGGCAGCCCATCTGGCGCTGGGCCAAGCCCTGCGGCCGCTGCGCGACGAGGGCGTGGCGGTCCTCGCCAGCGGGTCGATCACCCACAATCTGCGCGATATCGACTGGACGCCGGAGGCGGGCGAGCGTGACTGGGCGCGCGCCTTCGCCGACTGGCTCGCCGACCGCGTCGCGGCGGACGACCGGGAAGCGCTGGTCGACTACCGCGCCCGGGCGCCACACGCCGTCCATGCCCATCCGCATGACGATCACCTGATGCCGTTCTACGTCGCACTCGGCGCCGGCGGCGCGGGCGAGCGCCTGCATGCCAGCACCAGCCATGGCACCCTGGCCATGGACGCCTACCGTTTCGCCTGAGGGAGCCTTGAAGCGGGGCGCGCGGGCTTGGCCCAGCGTTAGCCCTGCTCCAGCGCCGGTCAAGCCCTGGTCTATCCCTGGGCCGCCTTCAGCACATCCTCGACATGCCCCGGCACCTTCACCTTGCGCCACACGGCGGCGAGCTTGCCGTCCTCGTCGATGAGGAAGGTCGAGCGGTCGATGCCCATGTACTTCTTGCCGTACATGCTCTTCTCCACCCAGGCGCCGTAGCGCTCGACCGTGTCGCTCTCGGCGTCCGAGGCCAGGGTGAAGGCGAGGCCGTATTTCTCCTGGAACCGGTCGAGCTTGCGCACCGGATCCTTGGAGATGCCGATCACCTCGGCATCGAGCTTCGAGAAGTCCGGCAGGGCGTCGTTGAAGCCGCAGCTCTCCTTGGTGCAGCCGGGCGTGTCCGCCTTGGGATAGAAGTAGACGACGACCTTGCGCCCCTTGAGGCTGGACAGGCTGATGTCGCCGCCACCGGCCTTGGGCAGCGTGAAATCCGGGGCCTTGTCACCGACGTCGACGCTCATCTCTGCTTCGTCTCCTCTCGCACGACCACGCTGTCCTGGTCGAAATTGCACACGCTCAAGGTAGGCGCTGCTGGGCTCAGAACAAGCATTGATCCCATGGCGTCAATCGGCCCCGTCATCGGCGCCGTCCTCCGCCCCCCAGCCGGCCTCGACGGCCGCCGCCTCGACGATGTCGTCATAGCGCCGATGGGCCATCCGCTGCGCCCGCGAAAGCCGTTCCGCGGCATCGTCGAACGCCGTCTCGTCCGCCTTCGGGCCGAGCACGGCACGGGCGAGGCTGGCCCTGACGGAAACCGCGGCGGCAACCGGGTCGAAGCTGCCGTCCTGGGTCAGGCGCAGATAGGCCTGCACGCGGTGCTGCAGGGTCAACGCGTCGATCAGGTCGTTGGCGCCGTCGAGGTGGCGGGCGCGACCAAGGCGCGCCAGCGCCTCGGCGGTGCCGCGGGCGAGCACCTCGGGATCGTCGGCGGCGTGCACCAGTTGCAGGGCCTGGGCGATGAACTCGATATCGACGATGCCGCCGCGCACATGCTTCACCGCCCAGGTGTCGGTGGTGCCGTGCTGCCTGTCGATGCGCCGGCGCATCGTCGCGACGTCGCGCCACAAGGCATCGGTATCCCGCGGCCGGCACAGCACCTCGCGGATCACCGCGTCGACCCGGCGGCGCAGGTCCGGCGGGCCGCAGACCGGACGGGCCCGCGTCAGCGCCATGTGCTCCCAGGTCCAGGCGTCCTCGCGCTGGTAGCGCTCGAAGGCCGCCAGGCTGACCGCCACCGGCCCGGCATTGCCGGACGGCCGCAGCCGCATGTCGACCTCGTAGAGCGCGCCCTCCGCCGTGGGCGCGGTGATGGCGGAGACCAGACGCTGGGTCAGCCGGGTGAAATAGAGGCTCGGCGTCAAGGGCTTGTCGCCGTCCGATTCCCGGGGCGCCTGCTCGTCCTCGCTGGTGTCGTAGATCATGATGAGGTCGAGGTCGGAGCGGATCGACATTTCCCGGCTGCCCAGCTTGCCGAAGGCCAGCACGGCCATGCGTGAACCGCCGAACCCGCCATGGCGGCGCGCGAACTCGCGCTCCACCAGGGGCTGCAGCGCGGCGATGGCGACATCGGCGACGTCGGAAAGGTAGGGCGCGAGCGCCTCCGCCGGCGTCAGGCCGCGCAGCAGATGCACCGAGGCGCGGAAGCGGTGGTCGTGGGTGAAGCGCCGGATCAGGTTCAGCTCGTCTTCGAAATAGCGCTGCCCGGCGAGCTGTCGCGACAGATCCTCCCCGAGCTCGCCGCTGACCGGCAGGGCCTCGAAGAAGCCTGGGGTCAGCACGGCGTCGAGATGGTCGGGATTGCGGCTGAGCTCGTTGCCGAGATGGTCCGAGGTGCCGAGGATCTCCGCCAGCAGGGTCAGCATCTCGGGATTGCTGTGCAGCAGCGCGAAGATCTGGATGCCGGCGGGCAGGCCTGACAGGAAGCGGTCGAAGCGCACCAGCGCCGCATCCGGCTGCGGCAACCGGCCCAGCGCCTCCATCAGCGGCCGCAGCAGGTCGCTGAGCATGCGGCGCGAGCGTTCGGTCCGGGTGGCCCGGTAGCGGCCGTGCAGCCAGCCGCGCACCGTCTCCACCACGGCGGTGGTATTGACGAAGCCCATCGACGACAGCTCGGCCTCTGTCTCCGGCAGCTCGTCCACGCCGGTGAAGGACAGGCGGTCGCTCTCCCCGAACTCGGCGATGAAGAGGTCCTGGTAGGCACCGGAGATCGTGCCGAGGCTGGTCTTGAGCCGGTCGGCCAGCGCCGCGGCGTCCCGGTCGCCGAGGAAGCGGGCGAAGCGGTCCAGCGCCTCGCGGTCGGCCGGCAGCGTGTAGGTCTGGCGGTCGTCGACCATCTGCAGGCGGTGCTCGACGCGGCGGAGATGGCGGTAGGCGGCCGTCAGGCTCTCCGCGGTCTCGGCGTCGAGCAGGCGCAGCTCCGCCAGGCGCGACAGGGTTTCCACCGTGCCCCGGCAGCGCAGCCTGGGCTCGCGTCCGCCGAAGATCATCTGCTGGGCCTGGGCGAAGAACTCCACCTCGCGGATGCCGCCGGCGCCGAGCTTGATGTTGTAGCCCGCGATGTCGATCGACTGGCCGGCGCGGGCGTCGATGCGTTGCTTCATCTGGTGGATGTCGGAGAGCGCGGCGAAGTCGAGCGCGCGGCGCCACACGAAGGGCTCGAGCTGACGCAGGAAGGCACGCCCGGCGACCCGATCGCCGGCGACCACCGAGGCCTTGATCATGGCCGCGCGCTCCCAGGTCTGCGCCAGGCTCTCATAGTAGTTCAGCGCCGCCTCGACGCTGACCGCCAGCGGCGTCGCGCCGGGGTCGGGGCGCAGGCGCAGATCGGTGCGGAAGACGTATCCATCCGCGGTGCGCTCCTCCATAATGCGGACAAGGTCACGGGTCAGCCTCACCATGGTCTGGCCCAGACGATCCGGGCGCTTGAGCGCGACACGCTCCGGATCGAACAGCACGATGAGGTCTATGTCGCTGGAATAGTTGAGCTCCTCTGCGCCAAGCTTGCCCATGCCGAGCACGATGAAACCACAGGCCGCGAGCCGATCCGCTGCCGCCGGCGGATCGATCTCGCCGCGTTGGGCCAGGCGCTCGAACAGGTGGGCCAGCGCCGCGTCGAGGGTGCGGGAGGCGAGTTCCGACAGCGCTCCGGTGATTCGCTCGACCGGCCACAGACCGCCGAGATCGGCGAAGGCGGTGATCAGCGCAGCCTGCTGCTTGGCCTGGCGCAGCCGTCGCATCAGCTGGGCCTCGTTCTCGTTCTCCCCGGCCTCGCCGCCCAGGGTGTCGAGCAGACCGCTCCAGGCCGCGTCCGGCCCGTCGGCGACGAGGTCGAGGGCCAGACAGGGATTGCGGCAGACCAGCCCCGACAGGAAGGGTGAGCCGCCGAAGATCGCGGCGAGCGGGCCGGCCTCGCGGTCGAGACCCGTGGCGATCGCCATCCGCCGGTCGCCCAGCCCGGCATCGGCGACGGCATTGTCCCAGTTCTCCCAGCCCACGCGCAGGGCATTCGGGTCCGCCGGGCGCGGCCACAAGGCGCCGGTTTCCCCGGCGGCGGCGCCGTCGCTGCTCATCGGCGCGCCATCCGGCCGGTCGCGGGCTTCGCCGCACCCGTGATGACGCGGACAACACGGGTCTTCATCTCGGGTCTGGCGCTCATCCTGTTCGCCCTGCTGCTGGGTCTTGCCGCGCTCGCGGTGCGGCTCGCCGCGGGGCCGCTGAACGTCAGCTTCCTCACCCCGTATATCGAAGACGCGATGGAAGATCAGCCCTTCCGGCTGCAGGTGGGCGAAACGCTGCTCTCCTGGGAGGGTTTCGGCGCGCCGATCGAGCTGGTGGCGGAGGACACCACGATCGCCCGGCCGGACGGCTCGCCGATCATCTCCGTCTCGGCCCTGCATATCAGCATCAGTTTCGGCGAGCTGCTGAACGGGCGCCTGGTGCCCAGCGCCATGCGCTTCGCCGGCCCCAGGCTGACCGTAACCCGGCATCAGGACGGCAGCTTCGATGTCGATCTGGGCGGCGACCCGGGCCGGCCGGCGGACGAGACCGGGTTCCTCGGCCAGACGCTGCCGGCGGCGGACGGCGACGACGGCGTCTGGGACAGCCTGATGGCGGCCCTGGACCGCGATCCGGCGGAGGGCACGGGCATGGCGGCGCTCTCCACGCTCATCGTGGAGGACGCGACCATCGAGATCGTCGACGAGGTTGTCGGCGTCACCTGGCGGGCGACCGATGCGGATGTGCAGCTCCGGCGCAACCCGGCCGGCATCGGCATCGACGGCGCCGCCGAGCTGGCGATGGCGGACACGACGCTGGCCACCCGCTTCGATCTGGATCTGGTGCTGGCCGCCACCCATCCGTCGATCTCCGGGTCCGTGCAGCTGCGCGCGCTGTTCGCCGGGCGTCTGGCGAGTTTCGACGGCGATGTCGATTTCACCAGCGGTCCCCGTTCGCAGTTCACCGCCGCCGGTACGGTCGGCATCGCGGCCTCTGAGGATGCCGCCTTCATCAATGCCGAGATCGAGCTGGAGCACGACGTCCAGGCCGCGTCGACGATCATGCGCTATTCGGTCGACAACGTCGTGCCGGCCGATCTGGTCGACTTCGACCCGGCGCTGACGCCGCTGGCGACCGTCGATTCCCCGGTGATCGCCACGGGTTTCGCCACCTTCGGCAGCGGCTTCGAGCCGACCGCGCTCGTCTTCCACGCGCGCGGCGGCGCCGGCCGGCTGGTGCTGCCCTGGCTCTACGACGAGCCGGTGACGGTCGCCGGGCTCGGCCTCAGCGCCCGCGCCGACCTGATCGAGGACCGGCTGACCGTCGACAGCTTCGAGGTCAATCTCGGCGGTCCGGTGGTCAGTGGCGAGGGCGAGGTCGCCATCATCGATGGCCGGATCCTGGACGTCGCGGGCTATGCCGAACTGCAGGGCCTGCCCGTCGACCTGCTGGGCCGCTACTGGCCGCCGGTCGCCACGGGCGGGCGCGACTGGGTGCTGTCGAACATGAGCCGCGGCGAGGTCGAGCGTGCCACGCTGACCATGCAGGCCCGCGTCTCGGCCGACAGTCCGGAGGCGAACCTGGTCGCCATCGACGGCACTATCGAGGCGACCGGCCTGACCGTCCGCTTCCTCGAGGGACTGCCGCCGATCACCGGGGGCACCGCCACGGCGACCTTCAGCGAGGCCGGCTTCGATATCCAGGTCAGCGAGGGCATGGTCGACGACGTCACCATCGTCGACGGTGCGGTGCTGATCGAGGGGCTGGATGGCGAGCGTCCGCAGCGGCTGTCTGTCAATGCCGGCCTGTCGGGCGAGCTGCCGGACCTGCTGGCCGTGCTCGACCAGCCGCCATTGGAACTGCCCTCCGACGCCGGCATCCGCCCGGCGGACAGCAGCGGCGCCTTTTCCGGCCGGCTGCGTGTCGGCCTGCCGCTGGGGCAGGAGATCGATTCCGGCGACATCGCCATCGCCGCCCGGGTCAACCTGGCCGACGCGGATGTCCGCGCGATCGCCGGCGACACCGACATCAACGACTTCACCGGCGTGCTGGACATCGACGGCCGATCGCTGCTGGCCGATGGCCGTGGCACCATGCTCGGCGTCGGCGCCAGCTTCCGCTGGACCCAGTACTTCTTCCCCGCCGACCAGGTCAGTGGCCGCGGCACCATGTCGGCGACGCTGGGCGAGGCGGACCGCCTGCGCCTCGGTATCGACCTGGCGCCCTGGATCACCGGCCCGGTTCCGGTGCGCGCCAACGTCACCGCCGCCACCGACGGCACCACCAGGCTGGCGGCCGACCTCGACCTGACCAGCGCGCGCATCGGCGTCGCGCAGGTCGGCTTCGCCAAACCGCCGGGGGCGCAAGCGAGCGGGTCGGTCGATCTCACCTTCGCGGGCTCCGAAATCCCCTATGTCAACGGCTTCACGGTCGCCGCCGACGGCCTGTCGGTGGACGGCACGGTGCGGCTCGACCCGGCGACGGGCGCGTTGAGCCGGCTCGACCTGGCCAGCGCCTCGCTCGGTCTGAACGCTCTCTCCATCGGCGTCGATCTCGGCGAGCCGGGTGCCGTCGACGTCCGCCTGACCGGCTCGAGGCTCGATCTCAGGACCCTGCTCGACGATTTCTTCAGCGGGTCGGCGGGCGGTGTCGGCGCCGCCGAGGCGTCGCCCACGGCGCCGGATCTCGACGTCCGTCTCGACGTCGCGGACGTGCTGCTGACCGACAATGGCGGCCTCAGCGGCGTGGTGGGGCAGGCGCGGCGGGTCGGCGGCGCCTGGCAGCTGATCGAGCTGAACGGCAGCCACGCCTCGGGCGAGGCGTTCTCCTTCTCGCTCAGACCGCTGGAGGGCGCGGTACGCTCGGTCGAGATCATCTCAGACGATGCCGCGGCGCTGTTCGGCCTGCTCGACACCCTGGACGGCATCGCCGGCGGCCGGCTCCTGCTCGATGCCCGGATCGGGCCGGGCGGCATCTCCGGGCGCACCCAGCTCGACGAGTTCGCGGTGCTCGACGCGCCGCCGCTGGCCCGCCTGCTGGCCGCGGAGCCGGTGCAGCGCCAGGGCGCGCCCCCCGACAGCCTGACCTTCGACCGGCTGCTGGCCGACTTCACCTATACCGCCGATCGCCTGACCATCCAGAGCGGCCGCGCCTCGGGCGGGCTGCTCGGCATCAGCTTCGCGGGCACCGTGGATTTCGCGGTGGAGCGGCTCGCCTTCTCGGGCACCCTGATCCCGGTCTACGGGGTCAACACCTTCCTCGCCGACATCCCGCTGATCGGCGACATCGTCACCGGCATCGGCGGCCAGGGCATCTTCGCGATCAACTACGCCGTCGAGGGGCCGATCGGCAGCCCCAGCGTCAACGTCGACACGCTGTCGGCCCTGGCGCCGGGTATCCTGCGCGAGATCTTCTTCGGCCGGACGCCTGGGTGAGGGCGTTGAAGACCCAAGAAACTATGAGGCACAAATGAACTCAACTCGTGAAAATAGTAAAATACTTTGCTGCAGCAATTGCTTTAGTTGTTTTGGTCTGATTAAGGAAATGGAAAAATTTGGGCAATTAGATAACAACATCTGTCCAAATTGCGGAGAAAACGATGGATTTAAACTTGATGAGAATAATCTCGTTGATGCTACGCTGTCGTACTTTGTTTTAGGAACTTTCCATAAGACGGAATATGGTGGATCGAATGTCATTGCAATGAATGAATATCATTTCGGTAAAGATGAGGTCATTTTTCCAGAATGGATTTCCAGCGATGCCATGTTGATCGGGAACCTATTGAAGGTAGGATTTTTCTATTACGCACCCCAAATGTGGAGAGTTGGGGAGACTGAAGCTTTCAATGAATTATCAGACACAGAAACAAGAGGCGATCGAGCTCTTTCCATAGTTGATTCTGCGTCTGAAACCATAATTTCTCCCGGAAAGGTTCTCTATAGAGTCAGGAAAGATATCGAATCTGGAAAAGAGAATGAGATTGATCAGTACGATTCACCCCCTGAAAAATTCAAAGCAGCTGGGCGTATTGGAGACGGCAGCTATCCAGTGTTTTATGCCTCTGATGATCTTGAGATATGTCTACATGAGACAAGAGTGGCAATTATTGACAAATGCTATATCGCGATATTGAGAGTCGGACAGGAAATCAAATGTATCGACTTCACGAAGAGATTATCGCAGAAGGACGTCTATACACCTTTTGATGATTTGAATATTGTCATTTCTCAATTATTTGATGCTGAAGAACACAGTTATCCAATAATAAACGCGATATCAAATCAGATTCGATATAATGGATATGATGGCATCATATATCCATCATACTATGGGCAAATAAAGAATAAGCAAATACCAAATATCGCCTTATTTGGCAGGCCGATTGCAGAAAAGAAAATAAAATTTGAATCAGTGAGCAGAGTTTTCATCGATCAAGCAAATTATTCTTACAGATTCGGGCTAAGCATTTAAAAAAATTTATTATCGCTCAGACCGGGCGGACGAGGGCGTGGCGCTTGCGGCCGGCGGAGAGCTTCAGGACGCCCTCGGGGTTGAGCGCGGCCAGATCGATGATGTCCTCGGGACCGGCGATCTTCTCGTCGTTCAGCCGGCCGCCGCCGCCCTGGATCAGGCGCCGGGCCTCGCCGTTCGAGGCGGCCAGGCCGGTCAGCGCCAGCAGCCGGAAGGCGGGCAGACCCGCCGCCAGCTCGGCGCGGCCGATCTCCACGGTCGGCAGGCCCTCGGCGCTCTCGCCCGCCTCGAAGGTCTGGCGCGCGGTCCGCGCCGCCGCCTCCGCCGCCGCGCGGCCGTGCAGCAGGGCCGTCGCCTCGTTGGCCAGCACCTTCTTCGCCTCGTTGATCTCGGCCCCGCCCAGGGCTTCCAGCCGGGCGATCTCGTCGAGCGGCAGCACGGTGAACAGGCGCAGGAAACGGCCGACATCGCCGTCCTCGGTATTGCGCCAGAACTGCCAGTAGTCGTAGGGGCCGAGCCGGTCCGGCGCCAGCCACACGGCGCCCTGCGCCGTCTTGCCCATCTTGGCGCCCGACGCCGTGGTGATCAGCGGCGTGGTCAGGCCGTAGAGCTCGACCCCGGCGATGCGGCGGCCGAGCTCGACGCCGTTGACGATGTTGCCCCACTGGTCCGAGCCGCCCATCTGCAGCGTGCAGCCATAGCGCCGGTTGAGCTCCACGAAGTCGTAGGCCTGCAGGATCATGTAGTTGAATTCGAGGAAGGTCAGCGGTTGTTCCCGATCGAGCCGCAGGCGCACCGAATCGAAGGTCAGCATGCGGTTGATCGTGAAGTGCCGGCCGACATCCCGGAGGAAGGGAATGTAGGCGAGACCGTCGAGCCAGTCGGCATTGTTCGCCTGGACCGCATCGGCGCCCTTGGTACCGGCGTCGTCGCCGAAGTCCAGGAAGGCCTCGAAATGGCGGCGGATGCCGGCGATGTTGGCGGCGATGATCTCGTCGGTGAGCAGCTGGCGCGCTTCGTCCTTGCCGGACGGGTCGCCGATCTTGGTGGTGCCGCCGCCCATCAGCGCGATCGGCCGGTGGCCGGTCCGCTGCAGCCAGTAGAGCATCATGATCTGCACCAGCGAACCGACATGCAGGCTGTCCGCCGTCGCGTCGAAGCCGATATAGCCGGTGATGCGGCCCTTCGCGGCGGCGGCGTCCAGCGCCTCCAGGTCGGTGCCCTGGTGGATGAACCGGCGCTCGGCGAGCGTGCGCACGAAGTCCGAACGGTAGGCGGTCATGGCGTCAGGCTGTCTATTTCGGGTCGGGGTGGGACGGGTGCCGCGTCCCGCTGGCGGCTCACTCCGCGGCGTCGGCCTCGCCCAGTCGGGTGTCGAGATAGCTGCCGACATGGCCGGACAGCAACTCGATATGCTGGGTGAAATAGTGGTTGGCCCCGTCGATCAGCCGGTGATCGATCTCGATGTCCTTCTGCTGCTGCAGCTTGCCGACCAGCTTCTCCACTGCCTCCGGCGGCACCACGTCGTCGCGGGTGCCGTTGATGATCAGGCCGGAAGCGGGGCAGGGAGCGAGGAAGCCGAAGTCGAACATGTTCGACGGCGGGGCGACGGAGATGAAGCCCTCGATCTCCGGCCGACGCATCAGCAGCTGCATGCCGATCCAGGCGCCGAAGCTGAAGCCGGCCACCCAGCAGGTGCGGGCGTTGGCGTTGTGCGCCTGCATCCAGTCGAGCGCCGAGGCGGCGTCCGACAACTCGCCCTCGCCGCGGTCGAACACGCCCTGGCTGCGGCCGACGCCGCGGAAGTTGAAGCGCAGGACCGAGAAGCCGCGCTGCTGGAAGATCTGGAACAGCAGGTAGGTGATCTTGTTGTTCATCGTGCCCCCATGCTCCGGATGGGGGTGCAGGATGAGGGCGACCGGCGGATTGCTGCCGCTGCCATGGCGGTAGCGCCCCTCCAGGCGGCCTTCGGGTCCGTTAAAGATCACTTCGGGCATCCCGACCTCATTCGCTCCTGCCGGCGGCCCGTACGAGGCCGGTGAACCACAAACCCGAGCGTCTTGCTCGGTTTTCTTCGCCGCGATCGATGTGGAGAGCCGGCTAATTCTTGACCCCGATGTGGGGGTTCTTATATCCACAGTCTCGCGGGTTCATGGGGCGCGCCCGCGCGGGGCCCGGTCCGGGCCTTCCGGGCCGCAGGCCGGCGAGCGGGGCGCTCCGCCGAAGACTGCGCGGTATATCACAAGGGGCGCCGCAATGTTCAAGCGACTTCGCGAAGACATAGCAACCATTCGCGTTCGCGATCCCGCGGCGCGTTCGGCGGTCTCGATCTTCTTCACCTATCCGGGCCTGCACGCGGTGCTGGCGCACCGTCTGGCCAACCGGCTGTGGCGCTGGGGGCTGCAGGGTCTCGCCCTGTGGATCGCCTACATGGCGCGGGTCGCCACCGGCATCGAGATCCACCCCGGCGCCACCATCGGCCGCCGCTTCTTCATCGACCACGGCACCGGCGTGGTGATCGGCGAGACGACGGAGATCGAGGACGACGTCACGCTCTACCAGGGCGTCACGCTGGGCGGCACCTCGCTGGAGAAGGGCAAGCGCCACCCGACCCTGAAGGCCGGCGTCATCGTCGGCGCCGGGGCCAAGATCATCGGGCCGATCACGCTGGGCCGCAACGTCCGCGTCGGCTCGAACGCGGTGGTGAACAAGGACGTCGCCGAGGGCGTCACCGTGGTCGGCGTGCCGGCCAAGCCGGTCGGCAAGGCGCCGGAACCGGCGCCGGCCTTCGTCGCCTACGCCACGCCCTGCGACGACCTGACCGACCCGGTCAACCGCGCGCTGTGCGGCCTGGGCGAGGAGATCGCCGCCCTGCGCCAGCGGGTGCAGCAACTCGAGGGCGAGAACGCCGCCATGCGCGCGGCCCTGCCGCCTGGCGAGGGCCAGGGGGAGGCGAATGACGACCACGGTTCCGGGCACGCCCGCCGGGCCCGCGTCTGAGGTCCTGGGAGCCGCGGAGGAGAAGCGCGTTGGAGAAGCGAGCATGAAGCTGAGCACCAAGGGCCGCTACGCCGTCATGGCGATGGTTGACCTCGTCCGCTACGCCGAGGGGCGTCCAGTCGCCCTGGCCGAGATCGCCGAACGTCAGGAGATCTCGCTCTCCTATCTTGAGCAGCTCTTCGCCAAGCTCAGGCGCAGCGGGCTGGTGCGCAGCGTCCGCGGACCCGGCGGCGGCTACCTCGCCGGCCGGCCGGCGGGCGAGCTGCGAGTGGCCGACATCATCCTGGCGGTGGACGAGCCGATCCGTGCCACCCGCTGCACGCCGGGCTCGGGTGCGGGCTGCCATTCCGACAAGTCGCGCTGCCTCACCCACGATCTGTGGGAGGAGCTGGGCCAGCAGATCCACCGCTTCCTCTCCGCCGTGACGATCGAGGACGTGATCGAGCGGCGCGTTCTGGGCGTGGTCCCGCCGATGGCGCTGCCGCGTACGGCGCGGGCGCCGGGCCGGCGCGAGCCGGTCGCCGCCGAGTAGACGCCCCCGGAAGAGATTTCGAGCCGTGCCGAGCCCAGCCGAGACCGCGATGACGGGCGCACCCGAGGAGCGCCTCTATCTCGACTACAACGCCAGCGCGCCGCTGCTGCCGGCGGCGCGCGCGGCGCTGCTGGCGGCGCTCGACCTCACCGGCAATCCCTCCAGCGTCCACGGCCACGGCCGGGCCGTGCGGGCGCTGGTCGAGGATGCCCGTCGCCAGGTTGCCGAAAGCCTCGGCGTGGGGGCCGGCCAGGTGGTGTTCACCGCCGGCGCCACCGAGGCGAATTGCTGGGCGCTGCAGGGCTGTGGCCGACGGCACCGGCTGGCCAGCGCGGTCGAGCATGACAGCGTGCTGGCGCAGCCCGGCGTGGAACGGCTGCCGGTCGATGCCGACGGTCTGCTGGACCTCTCGGTGCTGGCGGCGCGGTCGCGCGCCGTCGGGGATGACGGCGTGCTGAGCCTGATGCTGGCGAACAACGAGACCGGCGTGATCCAGCCGGTGCGAGAGGCCGCGGCCATCGCCCGAGCGGCGGGGCTGCTGGTTCACTGCGATGCCACCCAGGCGGTCGGCAGGATTCCGGTCGACTTCGCCGATCTCGGCGTCGACATGCTGACCCTGTCCGCACACAAGATCGGCGGGCCGAAGGGTGCGGGCGCCCTGGTGCTGCGCGACGGGCTGGCGCTGACACCCCTGCTGCACGGCGGCGGGCAGGAGCGCCGCCGCCGCGCCGGTACCGAGAACGTGCCCGCCATCGCCGGCTTCGGCGCGGCCATCGCCGCGCAGGACGGCGACGCCTTCGCCCGCCTCGCCGGCCTGCGCGACCGGCTGGAGCGCGCGATCGCCGCCATCGAGCCGGCGGCCGGTTTTCCCGGCAGCGGGGTGGCGCGGCTCGCCAACACCAGCGTGGTCACCATTCCGGGCGTGCCGGCGGAAACCCAGCTCATGGCCTTCGACCTCGCCGGCGTTGCGGTCAGCGCCGGTTCCGCCTGCTCGTCGGGCAAGGTCGGGACCAGCCACGTGCTGCGCGCCATGGGCGTGCCGGAGGCCGAGGCGGCGACGGCGATCCGGGTCAGCCTGTGCCCCGGCGCGACGGCGGCCGACATCGACCGCTTCGTCGCCGCCTGGCGCGACATCCACCGGCGCCGGCCGGCGGCGCGGGCGGCGTAAGGCATGGCCGCCGTGCCCGGCCGCATGCACGCCATGCGACACCCGGCTAGGTGCGGCGGCGCGATTGGTCTAATACCCCTCGGCCCGCGAGGGGCGGATTGTCTGGTTGGAAGCAGTTGCGAACGCGGAAGGAACACGGTCGACGATGCCCAGGATGACCTTTATCGACCCGGACGGAACGCGCCACGAGGTGGAGGCGCCGGTCGGCCTGTCGGTGATGGAGATCGCCCACAAGCACGGCGTGGATATCGAGGGCGCCTGCGAGGGATCGCTGGCCTGCTCGACCTGCCACGTCATCGTCGACCCGGACTGGTTCGACCGCCTGAAGGACCCCGAGGAGGACGAGGAGGACATGCTCGACCTCGCCTTCGGGCTGCAGGAGACCTCGCGCCTCGGCTGCCAGATCATCATGACGGAGGAGCTGGACGGCCTGGTCGTGCAGCTGCCCAAGGAAGTGAACAATATGATGCTTTAACCTGACTCAAATCAGGGGTTTTGTGGCGGCGATTTTCGTTGATCCGTAGAGGCGCCGGCATACATAAAGGTGAGCAATAACCGAGTAGAAAAGTCGGGATTGCGTAAGGACACGGATCGGAGCGCCGGTAGGGTGCCGGACGGTCCGGCGATGACGGTACGCGCGGCGAGGCCGGAAGGCCGGCGCCGCCTGTTGCAAGGGAGAGGGCATGGCCGCGGTTAGGGAAACCATCGATACGGTCAAGGAAGTCGGTGGCCAGCGCTACAAGTACGGCTTCGTCACCGATATCGAGCAGGAGACGGCGCCCAAGGGGCTGAACGAGGACATCATCGCCTTCATCAGCGCCAAGAAGGGCGAGCCGCAATGGATGCTCGACTGGCGGCTGGAAGCCTATCGCGTGTTCCAGCGCATGACCGAGCCGAACTGGGCGAAGGTGACCTATCCGCCGGTCGACCTGCAGGATATCCACTACTACGCCGCGCCGAAGAAGAAGGACGGGCCGAAGAGCCTGGACGAGGTCGATCCCGAACTGCTCGACACCTACAACAAGCTCGGCATCCCGCTGGACGAGCAGAAGGTGCTGGCCGGCGTGGTCGCGGTCGACGCGGTGTTCGACAGCGTCTCGGTGGTGACCACGTTCAAGGAGAAGCTGGCGGAGGCCGGCGTGATTTTCTGCTCGATCTCCGAGGCCATCCAGAAGCATCCCGAGCTGGTGCGCAAGTACCTCGCCTCGGTGGTGCCGCACGGCGACAACTACTTCGCCGCGCTGAACTCGGCCGTGTTCACCGACGGCTCCTTCGTCTACGTGCCGCCGGGCGTGCGCTGCCCGATGGAGCTGTCGACCTATTTCCGCATCAACGCGGAGAACACCGGCCAGTTCGAGCGCACGCTGATCATCGCCGACAAGGGCGCCTACGTCTCCTATCTGGAGGGCTGCACCGCGCCGCAGCGCGACGAGAACCAGCTGCACGCGGCGGTGGTGGAGCTGATCGCGCTCGACGACGCGGAGATCAAGTATTCGACGGTGCAGAACTGGTACCCGGGCGACGAGGAAGGTCGCGGCGGCATCTTCAACTTCGTCACCAAGCGGGCCGACTGCCGGGGCGCGCGCTCCAAGGTGAGCTGGACGCAGGTCGAGACCGGCTCGGCCGTCACCTGGAAATATCCGTCCTGCATGCTGCGCGGCGACGATTCGGTGGGCGAGTTCTACTCGGTCGCCATCACCAACAACCGCCAGCAGGCCGACACCGGCACCAAGATGATCCATATGGGCCGGCGCACCCGCTCGCGGATCATCTCCAAGGGCATCTCGGCCGGCAGGTCCGACAACACCTATCGCGGGCTGGTGCGCATCCAGCCCAACGCGGACGGCGCGCGCAACTTCACCCAGTGCGACAGCCTGCTGGTCGGCGACCGCTGCGGCGCGCACACGGTGCCCTATATCGAGATGAAGAACCCGACCGCGCAGGTGGAGCACGAGGCGACCACCTCCAAGGTGTCGGACGATCAGCTCTTCTACTGCCGCCAGCGCGGCATCCCGGAGGAGGAGGCCCTGGCGCTGATCGTCAACGGCTTCTGCCGCGAGGTACTGCAGGTGCTGCCCATGGAGTTCGCCGTGGAGGCGCAGAAGCTGGTGGCGATCAGCCTGGAGGGGTCGGTCGGCTGATGCGCGGCTTCGGCGCACCCTGGTTCGAGACGCGGCCCGGCGGGCGCGGCGTCCGCCCGATCAGCCCCTGGGGCTGGGTGCTGGTGCTGGCCTATCTGGTCGTGCTCGGCTCGGCGGCCGTGCTGGCGGCCGACACGCCGGAGATGGCGGTCGAGGATCGCTTCCTGCGGCTCGGCGTGCTGCTGGTGATGATGCTGGCCGTGACCGGCATCTTCGTCTACGTGGTGCGCCGCCGCACGCTGCGCCGCGACGGGCCCGGCGGGCGCCGGCCGCGGTCGCGATGACGGCGGGGGTGACGACGATGACCACACTGCCGCCCGGTATCTGGTTCGCCCGCTCCCGTCGCGGACGGGGCTATGCCCCGGTGACGCGGGAAGGCTGGCGGGTCAGCCTGCTGTTCCTCGTCTTCATGATCGCCGCCGGCGGGCTGGCCGGGCTGCTGATCGCGCTGACGGGGGAGGTGGCGTGGATCGCGCTGTTCGGCGTCGGCGCGGCGG
>Ga0207773_100252_pt1 | contig 31683 bp, 26 predicted proteins | sample TtaePargueraPR_2_FD_187281 | JGI IMG/M metagenome (GOLD analysis project Ga0207773, IMG submission 187281) | Aerobic enrichment media microbial communities from Bioluminiscent Bay, La Parguera, Puerto Rico - Tt and M1 (3) (SPAdes) | ecosystem: Environmental > Aquatic > Marine > Unclassified ...
TTATTGCGCCCGCCCGGACGATCAAAATGCCCTGCCAACTGACGGGCAGGTGATTGGCGCCGTCCAGCGAGCCGCCACCGACGGCGCCATTGCCATGTGTGCGGCAGGCACCATGCCGGGCGCGCTCAAGTTGCTTTGGCAGCCATCCCAGGGCGGCTACCATATGGAATACGGATATTCCTGCATGGGTTACGAGGTGGCCGGTGCAATGGGCCTCAAGCTTGCGCGGCCGGAGCGTGAAGTGATCTGCTTTGTCGGTGACGGCTCCTACATGATGGCCAATTCCGAGCTTGCAACGGCCGTCATGCGCCGCATTCCCTTTACTGTGGTTCTCACTGACAATCGTGGTTATGGCTGCATCAACCGGCTGCAGACGATGGGTTGCGGCGGCGAGCCGTTCAACAACATGTATGTCGACTGCAGTGTCGAGGTTCAGCCCGAGATCGACTATGTCGCTCACGCTGCTTCCATGGGGGCTTATGCGGTCAAGGCTTCAGGGACCGATGCGCTGGAGGCCGAACTGAAGGCTGCCCGCTCACGCAATATCCCGACCGTCATCGTCATCGATACGATCGCAAAGGACTTCCCCGGAACCGGCCTTCAGACCACTGCCGGTGATCACGGCTTCTTCTGGGACGTCGCTGTCCCGCAAACATCCGACCGTCAGAAACAACGCGACAGATATGTCGAGTATCTCGGTCAGATCGCCCGACAGAGCCTGATCAACTAAGGCACTGGGTCGATCAGACCAACCGATAAAAGGACATGTCCATGACCAACCTTCAGCGCAAACCTTTCGGCACGCACGGCAAGGTGCATGAGATCACGCCGCAATCGGCCGGTTGGCGTTTTGTCGGCTTCAGTCTCTACCGGCTGCGCGCTGGTGACTTCATCTCAGAAGTCACCGGCGACCGCGAAGTGATCCTGGTCATGGTCGAAGGCAAGGCACAGTTCCGGGCCAACGATAAAGACTGGGGCGTCTTTGGCGACCGCATGGATGTGTTTGAGAAAACGCCGCCCCATTGCCTCTACCTCCCCAATGACAGCGCCTGGGAAGCGATCGCGACCACCGATTGCACCATTGCCGTCTGCTCGGCGCCCGGCAAAAGTGGTCACGAGGCCCGTCGCATCGGACCCGATGGCATTACACTCACGGCGCGCGGCAAGGCCTCCAACGAGCGGTGGATCAACAACATCGCCATGGAGAACGAGGACTATTGTGACAGCCTGCTGGTCACGGAGGTCTTCACACCGGAAGGGCACTGGTCGTCCTATCCTAGCCATCGCCATGACGAAGACGACTATCCGCGTATCACTTATCTCGAAGAAACTTACTATCACCGGCTCAATCCGGATCAAGGTTTTGGGGTGCAACGCGTCTATACCAATGACGGCACGCTAGACGAACCCATGGCGGTCCAAAGTCATGATGTCGTTCTCGTGCCCCGCGGTCACCATCCCTGCGGGGCGGTCCATGGCTACGAAATGTATTACCTTAACGTTATGGCCGGCCCCCGCCGCGCTTGGCGCTTCGAACCAGATCCCGAACACAAGTGGGTCATTGATCGGGACGCAACTTGATAGATTGCCGATAGCTGGACCTTTTTTCAAAGGTTTCGTGGAATTACGCACTGAGACTGTGTGATCCACAAGTCGCCGTGATCTGGTTGGGCGGAGATCTTCCGTGTTTTTCGTGTCTGAGACTATGGCCCTGATTGGGTCAGTCCGACTGGCGGGTGAACGTCAATGCCAATCAGGGATGCTCCGTTGGGAGCTTGGGGTTGTAGGACATCTCGATATTCTCGAATGCGTCCTGGCAGGCTTCCTGGCGGGTCCGATGAGTTCGGCGCTTAAACCCTTTCGCCCTTGAGGTGGGTGAAGGAGTTTTCAGTTTCGACATTGTCAAGGCCGTCGCCGTGCCGGCTCATGGAGTGCAGCAGATTTTGTTGCTGCCGCTACGGCAGGAGGCTTATCGTTTCGATAGATTACGACCTTAACCAGTCCAGCGTTCCCCCGCACCACACGCCGCGGGTAGCGAAACCTGGGGAACGTAATGCCCGATCCATGATAGGGTCATCACAACATAGAGATGAGGGTAACGCTGGCAGCGCTGAGCGAAGGCTTTGCTCCAGCTCGCCGAGCGCTCGCGCTTGGAGATAGGCCAACGCCTCTGTAAAGCGGAACGGGGCATGCTCGGAGGACCAACCCGCTTGACGGCATTGAGGCGCGGACAGCGGCTGATAGATGCCATTACGCCAGATTGGTAGGAGTGCTTCGGTGTTGGTATCGGGATAGCCCGACGCTTGCGTGGTATACTGCACAGAACGCCGCGCTTGGCCGTTCGGCGATTGCCCCGTCGATCGAGGGTAACCGCCCTTCCCAACAGCGACCAGCTCGGCGGCTTCGGTGTTTTCTCGCCGTGTCACGCCAATTGCTTGAACCATCCCTGGGATGTTCTGGCTCATGCCCTTGAGAAACGATGTTCCGTGGGCCACCAACAGCGCGTCGAGAATTGCAGCATCGATCAAATGGCATCCCAGTCCGCTCTGCGCCTGGTTGGGTTCGATATGCTGTATATCCATCGAGCTGGACAATTCGCAATGATGACCAAACGCCGTTTCCCAGCGCGTGAATGAAACTGCTTCCGCAGCAGCCTTGAGCACCGCTACAACACTAGGCAGCGAACGGAAGTTCCTTACTTGCGATTCCTCAAGAACTGGCCCGCAGGAGTGCCCCGCAGCGATCCGTTTTCCCCTGGCCTCGATATTTACGAAGACATGCAGATATCGCGAGGGACCGAACAAATCCCGCAGTGGCGCAGGCAGTCTTGTACCTTCTACACCAGTATCGCGCACGGCGACCGCGCTTTCGATCACTCTGAAACGTGGGGCTTCCATATCGCTCCTCACTGCCTCACGCGCTTGCCGGCGTTTCTGGCAAATCCGCGACCAGCACGGCTCATTCTGAATACCATTTGCGGATTCATCAGAAAAATAGGAAATTCGTCGCCAGAGATAGGAAAAACCTATGGGAACATGATGGACAAGCTCTTGGTGCAGTTTTTGGCGGTCGCCGAAACTGGGACAATAACAGGGGCGGCAGATAGCCTCCTCATCGCCCAACCGACCCTCACGGCCAATCTACAAAAACTTGAGAAAAGTCTCGGCGTACAGCTCTTTGAGCGGTCGGCGCGCGGCGTCAAGCTGACCCGATATGGCGGCGCACTTTATGAGAATGTCGCCCGAATGCAGCGGCTATACAATAATGCCGTCGGGACGATCGAGCGCCTGCGCGTCCAGGAGGAAGAGGGCTTAAGCATTGGCTCGGGCTATACGTGGTGGTCCCTGTTCCTCGAGGAATTCGTACTCGACTATGGCAGGCGGTTTCCCAAGGCGTCGGTCAATGTCACGCTCGGCCACACGCTCCGTTGCATGGATCAGCTCATCACCGGAGATATCGGTCTGTTTGTGGGCCATCGCATCAACGACCTGTCGCCAAGTGCCCATGCCCATTTCGTCGAAATTGGCCCGGTGCGCGATGGCTTCTTTGTCCGCGATGGCCATCCATTGCTCGAATGTCGGCGCAGTCAGGCCGATGTCCGCCGCTATCCAACGGCATTGGCATTTCCGCCAGATACTCGTCAGCAGCGGCTCTTGCTCGATCATGACTACACGCTAGGAGATGTGCAGCAGCCAGAACATCTTGGACATGCCTTTACGTCGAATTCTCTCGAGGCGTGCTTAGCCTACGTGCGTTCGAGCGACGCGGTGATCCGGCACACCGAGCTTATCTCCGACAACTTCAGGGCCAAGGGATTGCGTCAGGTGGAGATGTTTGAAGGCGACGAACCCCCGTATCGACCGATGGGCCTATACTTGATGCCCGAGCGGCTTGGCGACCCTCGCGTGATGAGCCTCGTGGAGACGATAGGTGAGGGCCTTCGCAAACTCGTGCAGCAACCGATGGAAACCGTGAACCGATAGCGGACTACATTGCAAAGCGCACCTTGAGCCGCTCGGCGAGCTCGTCGTCGGCCGGCGGAGCGCGATGCGTGTTCTCGAGGTAAATCTTCTTCTCGCTCTCCGGCATCAGGTATTCTTTGTGCCAGAGGAAGAAATCAGGATTGTCTCCGAACATGCGGTAGAACGAGCGGAGTGAGCTGACCGAGTAGATCGTGATGTCGACATTGGTGAGCCAGTCGGCACGGAAGAAGTGTTTCCACTTGCCATGTTCCGTTTCCTTCATTGCTTCAGTGGTCCCGCGATATGACCAGATGGATTGAGAAGCGAGAACAAACGCTTGAGGGTATTGGCCCTCCAAGAAGGCAAGGACGCTCTGGCACAGGTAAGCGAGCCCGGCCGCGCTCGTTTTGTGGAACCGGGTTTGGAACAACAGGTAATCGCGAAAGAATACGGCTTCAGCGCCCTCAAGGGATTCCAAAGTGGAGAGACATTGCTCTTCCAGCTCCTGGAAGCGCGCAGCCGCGGCTGAAGCGACGTGTTCGAACCAAGCGACTTGGTCCTTGAAGGCGAGATCGCCGGTGGCCCAAAGAAGATCCGCAGCAGACCGATCGGTATTTCCCCGCATCAGATGCCCGACGATTGAGCGGGCAGGGTGGTGGTAGAACTCATCTCCCGCACGGTCATCCTCGTGTGGCCCGTAGGCGATCGATGCGTTGTAAAACCCTGTGAGGCAATCGGCCGCTTGCTGGGCCGTCCCTGCAAAGAACCGCTCACAGAAGCGTCGTGGTGCATTTCCTGCGTCCACCAACCCATCGCGCCACAATGTTGCGAAAAGATCGAGGGCGAAAACATGTGGCCGAACATTGCCGCAATTCACCAGGAGGAGGTCGTCGGCGCCAGCCGCGAATGCCGCCTCGAGCTCGCTCACGAGCAAGGTTTGCGAAACCGGCAGCATGGTCAGGTGGCTCGATGCCTGCAGATCGTGGAACGTGGCGTGATAATAAATGCCGTGCGGCCCCCGATCACCCGCATTGGGCAAGGATGGCACGCGAAGATTTTGGTTGCCTTGGCGCCGTGAAGCCATGCGGCCATATCCATTGTCCGACCAGATTTTGCAGACGCCATCCGGTACGGCAATGTGGCCCTCACGGTAAAGTTCGGCGACTTCCCCATAAAGATAGGTGACGCAGGGGGCACCGGGCACCGAAGCCTGGAGCATCTCATATTGAACCCGGATCGCTCGGCTGATCAGTTCGCCGCGGCTTTCGGGTGTGTCGAATGACGGGTCTTGCTCCCAGAACGGGCAGTCGCCTTGGCCCCGAAAGCCAAGGGTCCAGACGATCTGCTTGCCTTTTTGACTGTCGATGGCCTCTTGCCATAATCCCATAAACAGTTCCGGATTCTTGTCGAAACTGGCATCGGAATTGGGATAAGCCCGGAAGAACATTTCGGCACCGAGCGGCTCGGCGTGGTGGTGGGTCAGATAAAGACCCATTTCCGAAGCGACCTGCCTGTGAATCCCATCGCGGGGAAGATCTGTGCCGGGAATGACGATATTGCCGCCGAGACGCAAAAGCGTCTCGAACACGATTTCCCAGACCGGGCGCGGCGGCGGATACTGTTCCGTCCACCCAATCAGGCAAACCTCGTCATTTACGAACCAGCCACGGAAGCGCACCCGATTTGACTTGGAGTCGAAATCCACGGCAGGAACGGAAATCGCGTCGCGCCGTATCGGCGTTTTGTCGGTCCAGTACCAGAGCGGATCGACACCGAGTACGCTACGGGAGAGATGAAGCAGACCATAAATGACGCCTAGATCGTCCTGGCCGATGACGGTCAACCGGGGCCGGCTATCCTCCTCGTCGAAAATGACCCGGAACGCTTCGGGGCCCAGTTCGACGCCAATCTCGGCGGAATATGCCACCCGGATATTCGCTTCGTTCCAAGATGCTTGCCGCAAGGATGATCCGAAAACCGTCTCGAAATCTCTGGAGAAAATCTCTAAACCCTTCCGAACCGGGGCCGAGGCGGTCTCCGACACAAAGACAGAGGCGTCGCTGTGAAGGACAAATTGCGCTGTGTTCATTGGTTTTCCAAGCAAAGCTGGTCTTCGCGGCGGCGATGTTTCGCTCGCTGCCGGCCTGATTGACGGACAAAAAAGCGGGCTCGAGGAGGCTGGCTATGCGATTTGAGAGCGCGTTCCGGCGGAAAGTGGTTCGGAAGAGCTGACTTCCAGGCGAAGACTGCCGATGTGACGCGAAGCGGCCTTGTATGCAGCGTCGGCCTGACCCGACCTAATAGACGCAAAGATGGCGTGATGGTCACCGATCCATTGGGGGCGTGCGCTATCCCCGAACAGTGTTTCCTTGGCTGCCACAAGATCGGGCGATGCCAACCAAGCCTCATGCAGCTTTCCTACGATTGCCACCAACATGGGATTTGACGTCGCCTCCGCCATCGATACCTGGAACTGAGACGCAAGCTGGCAGAAGTCGTCTGGCGACATCGGTCGGATCATTGCCGCCAGATGATCCTCGAGCGCTCCGAGACTGGCGCTTCTTCTTCCAGCCACGAGAAAGGCAACGTTGGTTTCAAGCGAGAAACGAGTCTCCAATAGCCCTTGAATACTGATGGGAACGTCGGCGCTTTCGAAAGTGGTTTGCGCCGAGGTCTGCGAAACGGGCAATATCATGATCCCGGCTCGGCCCTTTACCCTGACGACCCCACTGACCTCGAGTGCGATTATCGCTTCTCGGATCACCGGCCGGCTGACCGAAAACATCTCCGCCAAATCGCGCTCGGCGGGAACGCGCCAGTCGGGATTTGTCCGGTTATCCTCAATGAGGCGTCGAATGTGACGGGCTATCACCTGGTATAGACGCTGTTCGCCCTCGAACGCGGCGATCGGATTGTCGTCAATCATGACAGTTCCTCGGTTCCCCTCGATTGGTAAGGCCAAATGGTCAATTTCGTCAAGTATTTGCAGGGTAACGCAGAAAATTTCGTGCCCGATTGACCGCCTTGGTAATACCAATTGCCGGTGCATTGCGGCAAAGCGGACAATTGTCGAGGCCATGCCTTGAGACAATATCGCGTAGAGCTGGTCCTCTACCGCGTTGAGCCAGGCGCCGTCCTGTGCGAGTGAATCCTCACCAGCTGCGGCCAGCGCATCAGTGGTGAAAACGGTCAGATGAGCCCGCATTAAGGCTCTAAGACCAATATGGACGATACCCACACCATGCTGGGATGGGTGGTACGTTGGCTTGGTAATGCCAACTGGGATCTGGGCGAGATCGTGCAGGATGCTCATGGCAGTCGATAGGCCTCCTTGGCCGCATTGTAGCAGAGCCACTCACCAAGCTCGGATGCGCTGCTGAGGGAAAGGCGGTGCTCGGCGACCATTTGGGCTAAGTGGCCGCAAACTTCTCGCCGCCAGACGTCGTGGCGGGCGGGGATCGAAAGCAATGCGCGCGTGTCGTCATTGAAGCCGGCGAGATTGTAGTAGCCGGCGGATTCGTGCATGGCGTCGAGGTATCGCCGCATGCCTTTAGGACTGTCATGAAACCACCACGGCGGACCGAGACGAATAGCGGGCCAATACCCAGCCATCGGCGCAAGTTCCCGCGCGTAGGCGGTTTCGTCCAGCGTGAACACGATCAAACGGAAATCTGGGGAATTGCCATATCGAGACAGAAGCGCCTGTAGGCCGCCGACGAAGTCGCAACGGACGGGAACGTCAGCGCCGAGATTGGGGCCGCGTTGCGACAGGAGCACGGGATCGGTATTCCTCCGAACCCCGGCATGAAGCTGCATGACCATCCCGTCTTCTACGGATAGGCCAGCCATCTCGGTCAACATCTGCGCCCTGAATAGCTCCGCGCCTTTTGGGTCAAGCTTTGCAGCAAGAGCGCGGTCCAGCAGTGCCTGTTTTTCTGTTACGGCCAAATCGACGGTCAGGGCCGTTGGGGTCCCATGATCGGTAGCGGTGGCGCCCATCGCGCGGAACTGCGCGCGCCGTACCCGATGGGCGTCGAGCATTCCAGCCCATACGGTGGGGTCCTTGCCCGTGATCTCGCCAAACCGCGCGAGATTATTGGCGAAATCGGGTACTTCCGGATCGCAGACGTCGTCGGGCCGATAGGTCGTGCGTATTCTGGCGCCCAGGCCGAGTTGCTGCAGGCGACCATGATTGGTCAATGAATCCAGGGCGAACTCCGTCGTGGCGATCGTTTCGACATTGCACCGGTCGAGGACGCGGCGGGGACGAAGGTCGGGAGAGTTGAGCCGCTCTTCAACTTTGTCGAACAGCGCAGTCGGCATTGTCGACGCCCAGCCGCTCATGAATGTCGAAAAACGACGCCAGGCTGTGCTGAACCCAAAGAGAGGAAGGGGTGCCCTCGAACATACGCCAATTGGCGCACAGCACTCGCCAAGCGGCCCGGGGGGGGGGGGGGGCGGTGACGGACCCATCCTTGCGCGGCACACCAAGATCGTCATAGCTCACGCCCTGGCTGCGCAGCATCCTGAGAACATAGTGATCGGGCGTGAGCAGAAGCGAGGCAGGATCGGCGAAGCGCCCATTTTCCGCAAACCAGGCTGGGTCGGTATGCCCATGCGGGCTGACGATCGGTAGATCGGCCACCCGATCATAGAGCGTAAGGGCTATCGCGCGAATACTGGCGTCCGCCGGAAACAGGCGACCAGGGTGGAGCAGCGGCATGGATCAATCGCTCGATGGAGGGCGTTGCAGGGACTATCGACTTGTGGACTTTGCGCGCCGAATTCGTCCTCGCTCGTCCGCCTCCAGCAACTCGTCAATCACATTGCGGATGTGCCGGGACATAGCCTTGTAGGCGGCGTCCGGGCTGCGCATCCGAATTGCCGATAGAACGGCGTGGTGGTCGCCCACCCATAGAGGGCGGACGTTGGGCGCATGAATGTGCTCGTGTAGCTTGCGCCACATCACGGATGAGTCTCGTAACGCCCATAGTCCCTCGACCATCGAGACGATGATCGCGTTGTTGGTCATCCTCGCTATTGTCAGATGAAAATCGCGATCGCCTTGCTCTTGGAGAAGCACAACCTCGGTTTCACGTTCCATTTTGGCGACGCATTCTTCGAGGATGACGTAGTCGTATGGCGTGCCGCGCTCCGCTGCGATCGCTGCCGCGCTGGCCTCGACGGCCAGCCTTGCTTCCAAAAGCTCGAAAGGTCCAGGGCCAGGGTCGGCGCCGGCAACGTCTAGACTGATCTGAGAGGGGCGGGAGTTCAAGACCACGATGCCTGCACGGCCACGCACTTCGACGATCCCACGCATCTCGAGCGCGATAACGGCCTCGCGAACGACCGGGCGACTCACCTGTAGCTCTTCCGCCAATTCCCGCTCTGACGGCATTCGCCAGCTCGTATCAGCAGCATTGATCTCGATCAGCTTTGCAATTCGGCGTGCGACGACTTGGTAAAGCCGCTGCCCATTCAGCAATTCCAGCGGTGACCTGACTGCTCCTATATCCACCTATATGGCTCCCAAATTCAGTACGCAGAATTTTCGTAAAGGCCGGTCCTTGGTCGCAGACGCTCCATCCGCGAGTACTGACCCGGGCTTCATTTGGTAATACCAAGGGTATAGCTTTATTGTCCGAATCTGCTTGTAAGGTTCGATGAATCCCTTGATTTCACTAGGATAATATGCACTTGACAATCTGGTCTGTCCAAACAATTCTTTGGACAGACCAGACGCGGATCACGGTGAGCGTGTCGAAGCGTGGCGGGTCCGATTGAGGAGGAAACAATGAAAATGACGAACTTCGGCGTTATCGCGGCCCTCGGGGTGCTGATGACGTCAACGGCACCCGCGGCTATTCTGGCCCAGGAGATCACTGTCTTCTGCGGTGAAGAAAGCGGCTTTAGCTGCACGAACATCCAGCCGATCGCCGACGCCTTCGAGTCTGCCAATCCCGGCAAGACCGTAAATCTCGAACCCGTTCCCTACCAGGCGATCCTGGAGAGCCTTCCCGTTCAACTCGCCTCGGGCGAAGGACCGGATATCGCTTTCGTCAACGACCTAGGCGGTCTCAGCCGCTACTATCTCGATCTGCGTCCGTATGTTGACGGCGACTATTTCGACACCGAGTGGTCACAGACGCTGCAATGGCTCCGTGGCGGCGTCTCCAATGATGCAATCGGTGGTATGCCGGCCGCGCTCACAGTCAATGGCGGTTACGTCAACGTGACGTTGTTCGAACAGGCCGGTGTGCCGGTTCCGGAAGAAGGGGCGACTTGGGAAGAATGGGCCGAAGCGACGCGCAAGGTCGCCGAAGCCACTGGCACCGACTTCTCCATGGAAATGGATCGCTCCGGCCACCGTTTCGCCAGCCTCGCCATCAGCTATGGCGCGGAGTTGGTGGACGACGAAGGCAATCCTGTTGTCGATGATGGCCTGAAGGCAGCAATCGAGCAGTTCGTCGCTTGGCACAAGGACGGCACCATGCCCATGGACCTGTGGGGTGCTGTCGGTGGTGCAACCCATCGTGAGTTGTTCTCGGACTTCCTCAACGCCAACACGGTTCTCTATTTCGGCGGCTCGTGGACGCTCGGGCAGATGGATCGCGAGGTCGGCGATCTGTTCGACTGGAAGGTCATTTCCGCTCCTTGTGGTCCATCGTCCTGTACTGTCATGCCTGGTGGTGGCGCGCTGGTCGCCTTTGCGCATACCCAGGAGCCGGAGACGGTCGGTGCCTTCCTGAACTTCCTGGCACAGCCTGAAAACCTCAGCCAGGTCCTGTCGGCGGCCGTCGAGATCCCGTCCTCCAAGACGCTGGTCGAGCAGGGCGTTCCGTATCCAACGGCCTCGGAGCGCACCCAGGAAGGCCTCGCCACCTTTATTGCGCAGGTGCCGAAGATGGATGAAGCGGCGTTCCGCTTCCAGGGCTGGCGCTACCAGCGGGCGATGATGAATGCGCTGACCACCCGCATCAGCCAGGTTCTTAATGATGAACTGACCGTCGATGCGGCTCTCGAGCGCATCAAGGAAGACGTCAACCTCGCCATCGAGGCTGCTAAGGCCCAGTAGGTCTTCGCATAGGAGCAGAACAGCATGACTTCGTCAGACCGGCTATCAAGCGCATTCGGCGCCATGGCCTCCCTCCCAGCACGCGCCGTCGAGCCTTTCATGGCTGGCCTTCAGCGGATCATCGGCATCAAGAGAATGCCGTGGTTCTTTCTGGTGCCGAACCTGGTCGCGGTTGTGCTGTTCTGTCTCCTCCCCGTCTTTATCAACATATTCTTCTCCGTGACCGGCAGCGATCGCCTCTACCCCAGCGAGAGGCCCTTCATTGGCGGTTACAACTACCAGACCCTGCTGGATTGCTCCAACTATCTGGACCCTTCGACCTGTTCGCGCGATTTGTTCTGGCGGGCCGTCGGCAACAGTTTTGTCTTCGTGCCCCTCCAGGTCGTAGCGATGGTCGGCATCGCGTTGCTGACCGCGATTTGCCTCAACGGCAACATCAAGGGGCGGGGCTTTTTCCGCGGGGTCTTCTTTTTTCCGGTGATGCTGTCGCCTGTCGTGGTGGCATTGACCTGGCAGTGGATTTTGCAGCGAACCGGGGCGCTCAACGGCATCTTCACGTCCATGGGCCTCGAGTCCGGCGCCTGGCTAGTCGATCGGAACTGGGCATTTTTCTGGTCCATATTCGTCACTGTCTGGGCTCATATGGGCTTCTATACGATCATCCTCCTGGCTGGCCTGCAGGCGATCCCGAGAGATGTGTACGAAGCGGCCAAAATGGACTCCGCCAACCATTGGCGTGTCTTCTCGCGGATCACAGTGCCGCTGCTCCAGCCGGTCCTGCTTGTGGTCTTCGTGCTTGCCGTCATCCGCTCCGTGCAGACTTTCGATGAGCTCTACGTCCTGACGGGTGGCGGTCCCGGATCGGCAACCACACTGATCGTCCAATACATCTACGAAACAGGTTTTGCCGTGCAGCCGCGTAACTTCGGCCTCGCTGCCGCTGCCTCCCTGCTCCTGGGGCTGGTCCTGCTCGTCTTCACCCTTTTGCAGATGCGCCTATCCCGGAGTTCCAAGAATGGCTGACAGCTCAATGACCAATCAGCGCCAGGGGCTCGGCAGCTTCCTTTTCGCACGCAGAGGCCGCAAGCGGCTCGCGCTCTCAGACATTCTGACCTACGCCTATCTTCTCCTTGGCGTGGTCATCATGTTCGGCCCGGTCGCCTGGGTCGTATTGTCTTCGTTCAAAACGCCGGCGTCCTTGCAGGAATTTCCGCCGACTGTCCTGCCCTATGCAACAGAGTCGGTCGCCCTCGATGGCTTCAACGCGCCCCTCCCGCTCTATGACGTCACCATGGAGGATGGCGAGATTCGCCGCATGGCGCAGGTACGTCGGGTGGGACTCAATGCGCAGATGGTCGATCCGGAAAATCCGGCCGCCGAGCGCGTCACCGTTCCCGCCGCGAGCACCGAGCCGGTGCGCAGGGTGCATTTCGCGGTCGAGAATTACACCAAACTGCTCTCAAACTCGGGCTCCGACATTTGGCGCTACGTCTTCAATAGTCTCTTCATTACCGTCGTCGCGACGGCCATTACCCTGATCATGAATTCGATGGCCGCATTCGCGCTATCGAAATACAGGTTCAGAGGTAGCAATGCCGCATTGATGGCCATCCTGGCCACGCTGATGATCCCTGCGACCGTGGTTCTGGTTCCGACCTATCTGATCGTGGCCCAGCTCGGTCTCGTCAATAATCTCTGGGGCGTGATCCTGCCGACAGTGGCGACACCGACCGGAGTATTCCTGCTGCGCCAGTATATGTTGACGATTCCAGACGAGCTCATCGAGGCGGCCCGAATGGATCACGCCAGCGAATGGCGAATCTTCTGGCGGATCATGCTGCCCTTGTCCGCGCCGGCTCTGGCCGTTGTCGCCATCTTCTCCATCCTGTCGCGCTGGAACGACTTCTTGTTGCCCCTGGTGGTCCTCAGTCGTCGTGAATCCTTCACCCTCCAGCTCGCGCTGGCCTCTTACCAAGGTGAGAACGTCATCCATTACGATCAGCTTCTGGCCATGACCACGCTGACCGCTCTCCCTCTCGCCGGGGCCTTCATTTTCCTGCAGCGCTACATCACCGCAGGCGTGGCCTCCACTGGAATAAAGTGATTTGAACATGTCTAATCTTGTATTGCGCCACCTCAGGAAATCGTTCGGATCCGTGGATGTCATCCCCGGTGTCGATCTCGATATCTCGGATGGTGAGTTCGTTGTCTTCGTCGGGCCTTCGGGCTGCGGCAAGTCCACCCTGCTGCGGCTGATTGCCGGGCTCGAGGACGCCACATCGGGCGACATCCAGATCGATGGAAAGAGCGTCGTCGACGTACCCGCCGCCGACCGTGGCGTAGCCATGGTTTTCCAATCCTACGCCCTCTATCCCCACATGACGGTGCGGGAAAACCTGTCGTTTGGGCTTGAGAACATCCGTATGCCTAAGGCGGAGATCGAACAGCGCGTTAGCCATGCCGCTAAGCTGCTGCAGATCGACAAACTGCTCGAACGCCGACCCAAACAGCTCTCGGGCGGGCAAAGGCAGCGGGTCGCCATCGGTCGCGCCATCACCCGCGATCCCAAAATTTTCCTGTTCGACGAACCATTGTCGAACTTGGATGCGGAGCTGCGCGTGCTCATGCGTGTGGAAATCACCAAACTGCATGAGCGGCTCGGCAATACGATGATCTATGTCACACACGACCAGGTCGAGGCCATGACGATGGCCGACAAGATCGTGGTGCTGCGCGGTGGAGTCATCGAGCAGGTTGGCGCGCCACTCGACCTATACAACAACCCCAAGAATACGTTCGTCGCTGGATTCATCGGCTCGCCTCGAATGAACTTCGTCGAGGGCGCGGTGAGGGCCGAGGGTGGGAGCGGTGCGTTTGTCAGCCCCGACCTCCCTTCCTTGGACCTGGCCGGCAGGTCGATCCCCGCCAGTATCGATCAAGTCACGATCGGCATCCGACCCGAGGATTTCGACGTCTCCACCGAGCCGGGCAACGGATGGCCGGCCACGGTCGAAGTCTTGGAGCAGCACGGGGCCAACAGCTATTTGCACTGCACGTTGCCGGGCCGGCGGATGCTGCTGATCCACCAAGCTGGCCAGAGCTCGGCACGGCGCGGGGACATCCTCTACGTCGCGCCCCGAGAGGGATTGTTCCATCTCTTCGATGGCCAGGGCCTAGCCATTCGTCCTTCACCGCGAGCCCAAGTTCTAAGGTAGCCCTATATGATCGAGACATGGCGCTGGTTCGGCCCTCGAGACGTCACCACCATCTCCGATATCATGCAGACGGGAGCCCAAGGGATCGTGTCAGCGCTCCATCACATCCCCGATGGGCAGGTGTGGCAGTCCAAGGAGATTGAGCAGCGGCAGCAGGAGATCACGGCCACTGTCGATGGGCGCCCCTCCGGTCTTCAATGGCGTGTCGTCGAGAGTCTTCCAGTCTCGGAGGACATCAAGCGCCAGACCGGTGAGTGGCGCAATCATATCGCCAACTACAAAGTCAGCTTGGAGCATCTGGCCGCAGCCGGGCTCAAAACGATCTGCTACAACTTCATGCCAGTGATTGACTGGACGCGAACCGATCTCCGTTGGCAGCTCCCGAACGGTGCCGCCTGTATGCGCTTCGACGCAATCGATTTTGCGGCTTTCGACATTCACCTTCTACAGCGCCATAGTGCGGAGGCGGATTATGACGAGCGCATTGTCGTCATGGCCGAGGAGCGTTTCGCCGCGCTGGAGGAGAATGCCAGGAAGCGGCTTGTCTCGAGCGTTTTGGCCGGCCTTCCGGGCGCCGACGAGCTGTCTTTGGACAGTGCCAAGGAGCACCTCGCACGCTATGACAATATCTCGCCCGACCGCCTTCGCCGTCACCTTCTCGACTTCCTCGAAGAGGTTGTTCCAGTAGCAAGTGCGCTGGGGATGGCTCTGTGCTGCCATCCAGATGATCCGCCATTCCCGCTCATGGGATTGCCGCGCATCATGTCCACCGAGGCGGATTTTGCTGCCATCCTGGATCATATCGAGGATCATGCCAATGGCATGACCCTATGCTCGGGAGCCTTGGGCGCACGTCCCGACAATGATCTGCCAGGAATGATGAAACGTTTGGGGCATCGCGTTCACTTCCTCCATCTCCGCAATGTTCACCTTGAAGACGATCGGGTGGGCGGTTCGTTCTTTGAAAGCGAGCATCTCGACGGTGCTGTTAGCATGCCGGACCTCATCCAGGCGATCCTGGGCGAAGAGGCGCGGCGTCGCCAAACTGGCCGCGAAGACGTTGCTATCCCCATGCGCCCGGACCACGGGCAGGACATACTCGATGATATCGGTAGAGGCGCTCAAGCTGGATATCCGCTGATCGGGCGGCTGAAGGGGCTCGCGGAATTGCGGGGGGTAGCGAGAGCGCTGGAGCGGCGGCAGGGCCTGTGAGGATCTGTCGAGACAAGGCGCCCATCTGGAGAGACGGCTAGTCGTTCCGACCCGTGAGGGCAGTGTCGGACGAATTTGGGAGGAAACAGATGATTAAGCTGCCGAGGCTGACGCTGACAGCGCGAATGGCGCTTATCGTCATCGCATCCGTGGTCCTTTCCGTCATGTTGGTTTCGGCAACGATTTACCTCACCCTTTCAAGTTCGACACGCACAGATGCTTTGGCTCAGCAGACGAACAACCTCAAGACGGCCGCCACAATACTCGAAGGGTCCAGATTGCCCGGACCAAAAGTGGTTTGGTCAGAGACCGGCGAGATCGCCTCATTTTCGCTCTTGGCGATGCCGCGCAACTTCCCCAACCATGACATCGTTGACTCGGTCGCTCGCGTAGCCGGGGCCGAGGCGGTCATCTATGCATGGGACGAGACCGACCAGACCTTTGTCGAGCTCACGTCGACCGTGACGGATGCGACGGGAAATCGTGTCGTCGGAACGCACGAGGACTCCCGCCCCGTTTACTTTCAAGAGGCGATTGCGGGTCGGAGCCATGTAGGGGAAAGCGATCTGCACGGTCGCGTCTATTACTCGGCATATCAACCACTGACCGATCATACCGGCAAGACCATGGGCGTGCTGTTCGTTGGGGTGGACAAGGCCCAGGTAGAGGCCGTTATCTATGACACGCTGCAGCGTCTTCTATGGGTCGGCCTTGGCGTGCTCGTCGTGCTAGGCACGATAGGGCTCGTTGCAGCCCGGGGGATGATGTCGTCAGTACCCGCTTTGGCCTCCACCATGCGAAATCTGTCGGCGGGAGACTATTCGATCGACGTGCCTTTCCAGAATCGAAACGACGAAATCGGCGACATGGCTCGGGCCGTTGGCGTGTTTCGTGAGAATGGCCTTCGCGTTCGTGAAATGACCGAAGCCGAACGCGCCACTGAGGCGCATCGCCAGGCAGAGAGAGCCGAGATGATGCGCACACTGCGCTTGGCTTTCGGCGAAGTAGTCGACGCGGCAAGCGAGGGGGATTTTTCCAAGCGCGTGCTGGCCGCGTTCGATGATGAAGGGTTGAGGGCGCTCGCTCAAAGCGTCAATACCCTTGTGGCCACTGTCGAAAAAGGGCTGATGGCAACAGGCAACGTGCTTGATGCGTTGGCCCACCTCAGACTGGACCGGCGCATGGACGGCAACTTCAGGGGAGAATTTGCCAAGGTCCAGGCAGATACGAACCGCGTGGCGGATCGGCTCAGCGACATTGTGCGAAAATTGCAGTTCACGTCGCGCCGACTCCGCGACGCCACCGGCGAAATTCTTTCCGGGGCGAACAATCTGTCGGAGCGAACAACGAGGCAAGCCGCGACCATTGAAGAAACTTCGGCCGCGATGGAACAGCTCGCGGAAACCGTGCAGGACAACGCCGGCAGGGCCGAAGAAGCTAACCTCAAAGCCCAATCGGTCCGGAGCGGGGCGACGGCGAGTGGTCAGACCATGCAGCAGGCCAGTGCCGCTATGGAGCGGATCACGGAGTCTTCGAGCCGCATCTCCGTCATCATCGGCATGATCGACGAGATCGCCTTCCAGACCAACCTGCTGGCCCTCAACGCATCAGTCGAAGCGGCGCGCGCCGGCGATGCCGGGCAAGGATTTGCTGTAGTGGCGACGGAGGTGCGGCGGCTCGCCCAATCGGCGGCCGATGCCTCGTCAGAAGTCAAGGCCCTGATCGAACAATCCGCGACCGAAGTGGATAGGGGAACATCGCTTGTGTCCGAGGCCGCGTCGCAGCTTGAGGCGATGCTCAAAGCCGTCGCCGAGAATGCCGACCTGATGACTTCGATCGCGAGAGCGAGCAGCGAGCAGGCCTCGGCGATTGACGAAATGTCGGCGGCGTTCAGGGTGCTCGATGAGATGACCCAGCACAATGCTGCCTTGGTTGAGGAGACCAACGCCGCCATTGAACAGACAGAAGAGCAGGCGCGACAGCTCGACGGACTAGTCGCAGGCTTCCAGCTCGATGACCAAGTGGGCTCGACCAGCACCGTCGCCGGCTTAAACAATCAAAAGGAGTTCGCTTAATGTCGCAGCACGCTTCGCAGTTCCACCCGTCGGGTAGCCACAACATTCACGGCGCACTTGCAGGGAGACTTCTGACCAACAGATTTCGCCTGACCGGAAGCGATTTGAGTGCGTCGAACGGCGCGGAAATGCTCTTGTTGGCCTTTTGCAGAAGGACAGAACTGCGCCAATGACTACTCAGCGACGATCGTGAAAGACCCTATAACAGGATGGTCGTCAACTCATCGCCGATAGCCAGTGGAGGCCGTCCGTCCCCGTTGGCCAATCGGAATTCCCAACGCTGAGCCCAATAATTGTGTTGACAATCAATCTTGAATGAGAAAAGGTTTGCGCAAGTGAGAAAACGTTTTCTCAATTGGGGCGGGCGGGAGGGATTCGTGGCAGGAACTGCGCGGGTGCGGATTTATGAGGTCGCGAAGGAGGCCGGGGTGAGTGTTGCCACGGCGTCCAAGGCGTTGAACGATACCGGCCGCATGCAGGACTCGACTCGAGCACGGGTCAAGGAAGTGGCGGCACGCCTTGGTTTTCGTCCCAATGCTCTGGCGCGGGGCCTGATTAGCAAACGGAGCTTCACGGTCGGTCTGCTCACCAATGACACCTACGGACGCTTCACCCTGCCTCTGATGGCGGGCGTATCGGAAGCTCTGGTGGACAGGGGGGTCTCCGTCTTTCTTTGCGCGATAGAGGACGACCCTGCAATGGCTCAAGTCCATGTGGATGCCATGCTGGACAAGCATGTCGATGGGATCATCGCCTCCGGCAAGCGCATCGATCGAAGATTACCAGTCGATCTCTCCCACCTACCGATCCCGGTCGTATACGCCTTTACGCAGGGTCCTGAAGACAGCGTAACCTTTGTCTCCGACGACAGGCAAGGCTCTAGGGACGCGGTGCTTTGGCTTCAATCGGTGGGTCGCAAGCGCATTGTCCATGTGACCGGCCCGAGCAGCTTCGAGTCGGTCACTTGTCGTGCTGAGGCTTACCGCGACGTTGTTGGAGTCGACGCCAAAGTGCTGAACGGCACATGGAGCGAAGCCTGGGGGCATCAGGCAGTCGAAGAGCTCTGGACTGCATCTGACGACAAACCTGATGCGCTGTTTTGCGGTAACGATCAAATCGCCCGTGGTGCGATCGATGCACTTCGTGAACGCCGCATCAGCGTACCGACCGAGGTTTCAGTGGTGGGCTTCGACAACTGGGAGATCGTGGCATCCGCCACGCGTCCGCCACTAACGACAATCGACATGAATCTTCGAGCACTCGGCCGGGAGGCGGGACTCACGGTCCTGTCCATGACCGAGGGCGAGGACGTTGAGCCTGGTATCAGGCGCATGCCTTGCGCGCTTGTGGTGAGACAATCGTGCGGAGGCGCACGAGACTAGGTTTGCGTCGGCGACGACGCAAGAACTGAGCAAAAACGGAGGAGTCAATGCTCAAGAAACTAATCGGAACTGCCAGCCTGGCCACAATTCTTATGGCGCAGGGTGCTATCGCCCAGGAAACCATCAATATGTGGGTGCGTACCGGTATTGGTACAGCATTCACCTCGCTGGCCGACGCCTATAATGCCAGCCACGAAAACCAGATCGCGCTCACCGAAGTACCCTTCGCTGAATTGGTGCAGAAATATGCAACCGCTATCGCCGGCGGTCAGGCGCCGGACGCGCTTTCGCTCGATCTCATCTACACGCCTTCCTTCGCTGCGTCAGGGCAGCTGGAGGATCTCACAGGTTGGGCGCAGGGCTTGCCCTATTTCAGTGCCTTGGCTCCCGCTCACGTGACTCTCGGCACCTATGACGGAAAGAACTACGGTCTGCCGCTTCTTGTTGAAACCTCGATTTTTGCCTGGAACAAGGGTCTTTATGAGCAGGCGGGGCTCGATCCAGAGAAGGCTCCGGAAAGCTGGGAAGAGATCAAGGCCAATGCGGACAAGATCCGTGCGCTTGGAGGTGACAACTATGGCTTCTACTTCTCGGGTGGTGCCTGCGGCGGCTGTATGATCTTTACCTTTGCCCCCACAATTTGGGGCTCTGGTGGGGACATTCTGTCGCCCGATGGCCAGACGGCCACCCTCGACACACCGCAGGCGCGCGCAGCCGTCGAGAATTACCGGTATATGGTGAAGAACGATCTCGTTCCCGCCAGTGCCGAAACCGACAATGGCGTCAACTTCATGTCCTTCACCAATGGGAAGATCGGACAGCAGTCCATCGGCGCCTTTGGCATGGGGTCGCTGATCAATGACTTCCCGGATGTCGAGTTCGGCGTCACCATGATTCCTGGTGCCGAGGGTGGCGTGTCATCCTTCGCCGGCGGCGACAACATCGTGGTCACCAAGGGCACCCCACGTCTTGCGGCCGTGCAGGAGTTCATTGAGTTCGCCTATTCGCCGGAGGGCCAGAAGATCCTAGCACAGAACGGTTCTCTGCCGACGCGTCTGGATATCGCCGAGGAAACCCTTGAAGGCCTCGATCCGCGCCTTCAGGTGGCAGTTGATGCTATCGAAGTCGCCAAGACTCCGTATACGCTTCTGTTCAACGACCTGATCAACAGCGCGAACAGCCCTTGGGCGATCTTCACGAATGCCGCCATCTATGGCGACGACGTTGACGGTGCCTTCGCCAATGCTCAGGCTGAAATGCAGTCGATCATTGACAACGCCCCCTGATTGAACGGCCGGGAGGCGAGATACCTCCCGGCCACCTCTTCGGAGCCAGCCATGTCTATCACCACCACTGCCCCCGTGGCCGAGCTGACGCGTCCCCGCAGACGCGCGAGTCTTCGGCAATGGCAAGGGGTATTCTACGTCGCGCCGGCCATGGCATTGGTCACCGTGTTCTTCATCGTTCCCGTGCTTTTTACCGTGTGGATGAGCCTGCACAATTGGCCGCTGCTCGGCGAACCCAAGTGGATCGGACTCGACAATTACGTCCGTATGTTCTCGGACAGTCGCTTCTTTGCTGCTTTGAACTTCACCGCTTACTACACGCTTGTCGCCACGATTGCCATTTTTGTGCTGGCGTTTCCGCTTGCGCTTTTCGTCGAACGGAAAAGGACCGGTGTTTCGGCCTACCGAACCATCTTCTTCCTGCCCGTCGTCGTGGGCCTCGCCACTGCATCTCTCCTGTGGGTCTGGTTGGCAAATGTGGATGCCGGGCTGTTCGGACCAGTCCTGCGTATGTTTGGCATTACTGGTCGGGCCTCCAACGTGTTGGCCACGTTCGACAGCGCCTTCATTGTTATTGTTGTGATGGTTGTCTGGAAGATTGTCGGGTTCACCATGATCATCCTGCTGACCGGCCTGCAGGCCATCCCTACCGATCTCACCGAGGCCGCTCGCATCGATGGTGCCAATCGTTGGCAGCGTTTCCGTCGCCTCACGCTTCCGCTCATGCGTCGCACCCTAGCGCTCGCGCTCATACTGTCGGTGACTGGCTCGGTCCTCGCATTCGACCAATTCTACATCATGACGAGCGGGGGGCCGCAGAACCGAATGATCTCGGTGGTCTACTATATTTTCAACCAGTCCTTCGTCTCATTCCAGCTCGGCTATGGCTCCGCACTGTCCATAGCCCTGTTGGCCATCCTAGTCGCTCTCAGCGTCATCCAACTGCGACTTCTTCGTGTGGGAGATGAACGATGAGCGCGTCAGTTCGGGCGCGTCGGGCGCGTCGGCATCTCCTCGGAGGCCTCGGCTACCACGGCTTCGGGATCATTGCCTCATTCTTCTTCCTTGCCCCTTTCATCTGGGCTGGCCTGGCCTCGCTGCGCAGCGGATCGGAGGCGCAGACTCCTCCTATGCCGCCATGGCCACAGAACGGTATCAGCTTCGATTCCTATGAGACGCTGGACACGTTTGGCTCGGGCATCTGGCAGCACACGATGAACTCGTTCCTCGTCGCCGCCGGCACGGTCGTTCTGACGGTCGTAGTGTCGCTTCTCGCGGGCTATGGGTTCTCGCGCTACCGGTTCCCGCTCAAGAACGTCATGTTCGTTCTCATCATCGCGACATTGATGATCCCGTTCCAGTCAATCCTGACGCCTCTCTTCATCATCCTGGCGCGGCTCGGCCTCAACAATTCGCTCGTAGGGCTGATGCTGGTCTATGTGACGCTGCAACTCCCGTTCTCGGTCTTCATGATGCGGAACGCTTTTGATGCCGTGCCTCGTGAAATCGAGGAAGCAGCCCGGATCGATGGGGCGCGAGATCTGAAGTTACTGTTCAAGGTCCTCCTGCCGCTCGTCATGCCTGGCGTCGTGACCGTGGCGATCTTCGCCTTCCTGAACTCGTGGAACGAGTTCATGGCGGCGCTGATCCTACTGTCCGAAAACGACAAATACACCTTGCCGGTGCTGATGACCGCCGTGCGCGCGGGACGGCTCGGTGCGATCAACTGGGGTGCGGTACAGGCAGGCGTGATGGTGATGACCATCCCGTGCCTCGTCGTCTTCCTTCTCCTGCAACGCTACTACATGCGCGGTCTCATGGCCGGCGCCGTAAAATGAGAATTCGGAGTCTATTATGTCACACGGCACATCCCGACAGTTCCGCCCGCTCCCCGTTCCCAACGTGAAAGTTGGTGGCTACTGGGGCGATTGGCAGGACGCAGTGTGCGACAGCACAGCCGAGATTCTTCTCGACCGTTGCGTCAAGGCACGCATGCTCGAGCAGATCGACGTCAATGTACCAAGTCCGGGCATAGTCATACCTATCACCCACTGGCTCGGGACCTCGCAGATGTTCTGGGATAGCGACTTGGCCAAGTCGATCGAAACGATCGCATACGCCACCTATCGCAAACCCAATCCGACACTAGAGGCACGAGCGGACGAAATTATCGAAATGTATGAGCGTCTTCAGGAGCCCGACGGCTACCTCAATTCGTTCTTCCAGCGCATTAAGCCGGAATGGAAGTGGGCTAATTTGCGCGATTTCCATGAGCTCTACTGCTCAGGCCACCTCATCGAGGCCGCCGTCGCCTACTACCAGGCTACCGGAAAGCGGAAGTTCCTCGAGATCATGTCACGCAACGCCGATTTGCTGGTGCAGCGGTTCGGACGGGGCCCAGGTCAGGTTCGCGGCTATTGCGGCCACGAAGAGATCGAACTCGCTCTGGTGCGGCTCGCCCGCGTAACCGGCGAGCGAAAATATCTCGATCTAGCAAAATTCTTCATCGATGAGCGTGGCGCAGAACCGCACTTCTTCGATGAGGAATCGAGGCGCGCCGGGCGCGACCCATCCGACTACGTGTTCAAGAACTATGAATACAGCCAGTCCCATCTGCCAGTTCGCGAGCAGCGCAAGGTGGTTGGCCACGCCGTGCGCGCCATGTACCTTTATTCTGGCATGGCCGACATTGCCACCGAGTACCATGACGACTCGCTCACTGAAGCCCTCGAAGCACTCTGGGCGGACCTGACAAGCAAGCAGATGTACATCACAGGTGGCATCGGTCCTTCGATGGCCAATGAGGGGTTCACTGACTATTATGATCTGCCGAACGACACAGCCTATGCTGAAACTTGTGCTTCGGTGGCGCTGGTCTTCTGGGCGAACCGAATGCTAGGCCGCGGTCCGGATCGGCGCTATGCCGATGTGATGGAACAGGCGCTATACAATGGCGCGATCTCAGGCCTGTCCAGCGACGGCAGGACCTTCTTTTACGACAATCCACTCGAGAGCACTGGCAAACACCATCGCTGGGTCTGGCACCATTGCCCCTGTTGCCCGCCGAACATCGCCCGGCTCGTGTCTTCGATTGGCTCATATTTCTATGGCGTAGCTGACGACGATGTAGCCATTCACCTCTATGCAGAGAGTTCCGCGAATCTCGAATTGTCTGGTGGTCGCAAAGTGACGATCAGCCAGACCACCAACTATCCATGGGATGGGGCGGTCAAGATTGACGTCACCCCTGAACATCCCACAACGTTTGGCCTTTCGCTTCGCATTCCGTCGTGGGGTAAGGGGACCAAGGTGTCGGTGAACGGAAAAGCTGTCTCATCGGATGAGGTTGGTGTCGACGGCTATCTGCGGATCGAGCGGGAATGGACATCGGGGGATTTGATTACCCTCGACATCCCGCTTGTGCCGCGAGCGGTCCGGGCCAACACGAAGGTTCGGCAAGACGCGGGACGCGTGTCGGTGATGCGCGGCCCGTTGGTCTACTGCTTGGAAGGTGTCGACAACGCACCTGGGCTAAATTCGATCCTTCTCGGACAGGGACTTGGAGCCGCCAAGACTGCCGTGATACCCGACCTGCGACATGCGATCGCCATCGATCTGCCCGTTCTGCGGGAACGATCAGCCAACGAAGAACTCTACTCCGAAGAGCCCCCGGAGGTCGTCGCGACCGACGCGAGGTTCGTCCCCTACCATCTGTGGGACAACCGCGATCCGGGCGAGATGCTGGTGTGGGTTCGCAGCGGTGGGGCCGCCAAATGAGCGACAAAAGCAGTGGAATGCGACTAGTTAACGTGCGCAAGGACTACGGTAAGGTAGCGGTGATTCATGGGGTGGATCTTGAGATCGACGGTGGCGACTTCGTAGTTTTCGTCGGCCCGTCCGGCTGCGGTAAGTCGACCCTTCTCCGCATGATCGCCGGCCTTGAAGAAGTAACCGATGGCGTGATCGAAATTGGTGGGCGCGATGTTACCGATCTCGACCCGTCGCGACGCGGCATCGCGATGGTCTTCCAGTCCTATGCACTCTATCCTCACATGAGCGTGAGAGAAAATCTGGGCTTCGGCCTCTCCATGGCCAATGTCCCCAAGGACGAGATCGCCCGCAACGTCGAAGAGGCGGCCCGTATCCTCAAGCTCGAAGCTCTACTTGACCGCCGACCAGGTCAGCTCTCTGGCGGGCAGCGCCAGCGTGTCGCCATCGGCCGGGCCATTGTGCGCAAACCGGAAGTGTTCTTGTTCGACGAGCCATTGAGCAATCTCGACGCCGAATTGCGCGTTTCCATGCGCATCGAGATTGCCCGCCTTCACAGGGAGCTGGGCAACACGATGATCTATGTGACGCACGACCAGACCGAGGCCATGACCTTGGCCGACAAGATCGTTGTTCTCCGTGATGGCCGCATTGAGCAAGTGGGGACACCTCGGAACGTCTATGAGGACCCATCGAACACCTTTGTCGCTGGATTCATCGGATCACCGCGCATGAACCTCCTCAATGGTAAAGCCAACGGTGACGTCATTGAACTAGCAGACAGCACCCTCTCGCCGGGTCATCCCGGTCTTCTGTCAAATGCTGACATTATCGTGGGCCTGCGTCCTGAGCACTTGATGGTTGGCGCTGCCGGGGAGGGGACGCTCAAGGCCACCATCGATTTCTCCGAGTATCTGGGCGGCATTCGTTACCTGTACTGTCAGCTCGATGACGGCCAGACTCTGATCGTTGAGCAGCGCGAAGGAGACGAATACCATTCTGGCGATGAAGTGCATCTGTCCTGGAAGCCAGAGAAGCTCAGGCTGTTCACCCCGGACGGCTCCCGCATCCGTATGTGATGGAAAAGGCCCGCCTCGTGCGGGCCTTTTCTGTGCTGCGAAATGCGGAGAATTTTACGTGATCCAAGCTAGTCTATCGCCACTAGGTGGCCTGCCCGATGATTGCGCCTACCAGTGAAACGCCGGGGCCAGTTCGTGCGAGGCCTTGAGAAAAAGGTCGCTCAGCAGACGGGATGGCGCAGAATCGACCTCGCTTTCGCCGCTTTCGAGTTGCTCGGCGAAGCGCATGTATATAGCTGAGTATTCAGGGGTCGTATCGTTCACGATCGGCTGGCCGTCCACTACCAGTCTGCGCCCGCTTTGATCCAGCATCAGTTCATGGCCATCGTCAGTCCTGAACGAGAGACGCCAAAACTCGCTGCTCCGCGCCGTCCAATCGAAGTCTGCCGACATTTCTCCACGCTCGAACTGGCTGGATCGGAATACGACTTTTGCCTGGATCGGTCCCTGTCTGTTCGATGAAGAGACCAGTTTCGAGCGATCCACGAAAACAGGGTAGGGCATAACCCGCGTCAAAATAGAGAACGCGTTGATGCCCGGCTCGCAAACACCGAATCCACTCGGCTGCCATATCCATTTCTGACCCGGATGCCACTTTCGCACATCCTCGCGCCAATCGATGTGGAACGAACGGACGCCTTGGTGTGCAAGGAACTGTCTGGTCGTCTCGACCGACCGATTGTGCTGACTATGCCAAGCCTGGAAGAGAGTGCACCCGCGATGCTCGGCGAAGGCTACTAGGTCCTCGAGCTCCGAGATCGTGGATGTGGGCTGTTTCTCCATCAGGACGTGCTTGCCCGCCGCGATAGCCTCTCGAACGAGGTCGTACCTTGTGCAAGGCGGTGTGCAAGTCGCGAGGACCTCGATGTCCGGCTCCGCGGCACGGAGGGCCGCTATGCTGACGAACACCGGAACAGGCGCTGCAGACTGTGGCCTCAACGAAACGATTGCGGCGAGCTCGAATTCCGGCGAAGCGGAAATAGTGGGTATGTGCTGGTCCCAGCGATCTTGCCCGCGCCCACGATGCCAAACTTGCGCGTGATCACTCGTTTGTCTCTCGTTGCTCGGCGATTGGCAGTGACTGAGAATTTCTTCTGGAGCCCGCCGATCGCGACGCCAACGTCCGATAGGTCAGTTTCTCTGGCCGTAGTAGGCACTGGGCCCGTGCTTCCTGAAGAAGTGCTTGTCCAGCAGGGACTGAGGGATCGGTCGCGTCTGCGGATTGATCGTCATGGACTGGCAAGCCATCATCGCGCTGAATTCAAGTACGATAGCGTTCTCCACGGCGGACTCTACGCCGACGCCCCAGGTAAAGGGGGCGTGGCCACCCACTAGTATGCCAGGAACATGCAGCGGATCGAGGAAGAGCTCGTCGAATGTCTCTACGATCACCTTGCCTGTGTTGAGTTCATATTCCTTCTCGACTTCCTGCTCATTCAAGTCCCGTGTGAATGGGATTGGGCCGTGAAAGTTGTCTGCATGGGTCGTGCCGTAGCAGGGGATCGGCCGACGAGCCTGAGCAAAGCTTGTTCCGTATGGGGAGTGAGTATGCACCACGCCACCAATTGCGGGCATTTGCCGATAAAGGTGCAAGTGTGTCGGAGTGTCGGAGGACGGGCGCCGTTCGCCGTGCACGAGTTCGCCTGTCTCTATCGAGAGGATCGGGATGTCATCCGGCGTCATTGTGCGGTAGTTCATGCCGCTCGGCTTGATCGCCATGACCCCGGCAGAACGGTCAACCCCACTGGCGTTTCCCCAGGTCAGAACCACCAGTTTCGCCTCCACCAATTGGAGGTTTGCCTGGTAGACCCGTTCGCGCAGTTCTTCGAACATCTCGTCCTCCCTGCTACAACGCAGCCAGGCCAGGAGCGAGATGATAGTAGACCTCGCCGTTCCGCAGGCTAGTCTTAAAGGGTTCCAGGCGCGTTTCGGCGTCGATCACGGCAAGCTCGACACCGACCATCTCCGCAAAATCGATGATTTGCTGGGTGCCCAACGCATAGCTCAGCACCGTGTGATGCGCGCCACCGGCCAACAACCACGCAGTGGCGGACGTGACGAAGTCCGGTTTGGTTCGCCAGACCGCGCGCGCGACTGGAAGCTTTGGCAATTCGTGGGGCACGTCGATGACATCCACCTCGTTCAGTACGAGGCGGAACCTGTTGCCAAGATCAACCAACGAGACATTGATTGCGGGGCCTGAATCTGCATTGAACACGAGGCGCACTGGATCGGACTTGCCTCCAATGCCGAGAGGGTGGCATTCGAGTCGCGGACGCTCTGCCGCAATGCTTGGATCGACCTCGAGCATATGGGAACCCAGAACCAGGGGATCTTCGGGGTCCAGATGGTAGGTGTAATCCTCCATGAAGGATGTACCACCCGGCAGGCCTGCAGCCATGGTCTTCATGGCGCGCAGTAGGGCCGCAGTCTTCCAGTCGCCCTCGCCGGCGAAACCGTAGCCATCGGCCATGAGCCGCTGAACCGCAAGACCGGGCAGTTGCCGCATCCCGTGCAGGTCTTCAAAGGTGGTGGTGAATCCTTTGTAGCCGCCGCTCTCGAGGAATGCCCGGAGCCCCAACTCGATCCTGGCGGCGTCCCTGACAGAGCCATGACGAGCGCCCCACGGTAGAAGGTCGTCTGACATCTGATACAAGTCGGCGTACTCTTGTACGAGGCGGTCCACCTCTTTGTCGCCGGTTTCTGCGATAGCGGAAACCAGATCGCCAATGCCGTGCGTATTCACGGAAAAACCGAACTTGGCTTCTGCTGCGACCTTGTCGCCATCGGTCACAGCGACAGACCGCATATTGTCCCCGAAACGAACGAAACGGGCGCCCTGCAGATCGTGATGGCCGAGGGCTGACCTCGCCCAGCCGCTGATCTCACTCTGTACGCGAGCCTCAGCCCAATGCCCGACCACTATCCGGCGATTGAGGCGCATGCGGGTATGGATGTGTCCCGCCTCCCTGTCCCCATGTGCCGCCTGGTTCAGGTTCATGAAGTCCATGTCGATTTCCGACCAAGGCAGAACGTCATTGAATTGGGTGTGCAGGTGCAGGAATGGCTTTTGCAGGAGCTTCAGGCCACGGATCCACATCTTGGCAGGGGAAAAGGTATGCATCCAAAGGATCACCCCGATCACCTTCGGCGAGGCGGCGACCTCTCGGCATGCCGCGGCGATTTCGTCCGGACCTGTCAGGACTGAGCGAGCGACGATCCGCGCCGGAACGAGGCCACAGTCGTTAAGTGCCGTGACCACATGCTGGGCGTTGGATGCGACCTTTCGCAGAGTTTCGGCACCGTAGAGGTGCTGACTGCCGGTGAGGAACCAGATTTCAGGAGTGCTATCGTTGGTCATTGGCCTTGTTTCCTAGGCAGCGGCGGACGGCCGCGAGCGCATTGCGTCATCGCGCAGAGTGAGCAGATCTTTCATGATGTGCGAAAGGTCTTTCGAGCCGCCCGGAACTCCGAATGCGTCGTGGAGCTGTTGGTACAGACTAAAAAGCTTCTCATAGACCGCAACTTGGTACGAGGGAGTGAAGGTGGTTCCGCCCCTGTCGGCCATGCATTTGACAGCGACCCCGAAGTCGGGATGCGCGCCGGCTGCCACCGCGGCAGCGATCGCGGAACCGAGGGCGCAGGTCTGCAGTCCGGCGGATACGATGACCGGTCGGTTGAGCACGTCGGCATAGATCTGCATAGCAAGGGGATTGCGGGCCGAGATGCCGCCGCAATTGATAACAGTTTTCACCGAGACGCCGAATTTCTCCAGTCGTTCAACGATGACCCGGGCGCCGAAAGCCGAAGCCTCGAGCAGGGAACGGTAGATATCGACCTGGGTCGTGTGCAGCGACATCCCGACAGTGAGACCGGTGAGGCGTTGGTCGACCAGGACGGTTCGGTTGCCATTGTGCCAGTCCAGGGTCAGGAGTCCGCTCTCGCCTGGCAATAGATCTTCTGCCGCGCGGGTCATGGCCTGGTGGCCTCGATTTTCAGTTTCGCCTGACCCAATCTGGTTGACGAACCAGTTGTAGATGTCGCCAACAGCGCTCTGGCCTGCTTCGAGGCCAAGGTACCCAGGTAGGACGGAGCTTGGAACGATTCCGCAGAGACCGGGAATGTACAGTTCGGTCCTTTCCTCTCGCGCAACCATAATGTCGCACGTGCTGGTCCCGATAACCTTTACCAGTGTGTCCTCGCCGATACCGGCTCCGATGGCCCCTAGATGTGCGTCAAAGGCTCCTACGGCAACCGCTATGCCTTGCCTTAGGCCGAGCTTTTCGGCCCACTCCTCGGTGAGAAAACCGGCGGGGGTGGAAACATTGTAGACCTTGGATGGAAGGGTTGTGACGACGCGTGCCAGAACTGGATGAAGTTGCGCCAGCCACGTAATCTCGGGATATCCGCCCCAGGACGGGTGGTACATCGCCTTGTGACCTGCCGCGCAGACCCCACGACGCAGAGCATGCGGCTTCGTCATCCCGGAAAGTATTGCCGGTATCCAGTCTGCGATTTCGACCCAGGTGTGGGTTGCCTTTACGACGCGCGGATTCGTGCGGGCGAGCTTCATCAGTTTGGCCCAGAACCATTCGGACGAATATCGTCCACCGCATGTCTTCAGGTATCCAGGATGATGATCCAATGCGGACCGCGTGATCTCCTCGGCTTCCTGAAAGGCCGTGTGGTCCTTCCAGAGCCACACCATTGCGTCGAGCTCGTCTTTGAACTCGGGAAGGAGCGCCAGCGCGGTTCCTTCACTGTCAAGCGGTAGCGGGCTGCTGCCCGTCGTGTCGACTCCGATACCTACGACATCATCGGTCGAAAACGATGGTTCCTGTCGCGCGATGTCCAGCGATTGTCGAACCGTCTGCGTGATGCCCAAGAGATAGTCGGCAGGATGTTGGCGCGCCACATTGTCGTCTGTCGGATCGAAAAGCACCCCATGGTCACCCGAGGGATATTCATGCACGGAGGACGCCAGTTCACGCCCATCCATAGTGTCGATGACAACTGCACGTACGGAATTCGTGCCGAAATCGAGCCCGATGGTGAACTTGCCCATCGCCACCTCCCATATTAATTTCAGACTGAAAAATACCCCATGTACTGATATGTGCAACAGTAAAAGTGACTTGTTCGACGAAAGGCTGAGGCTTGGCGACCACATCGGACGTGAGAGGGCAGAACCGGGCATCGGTCATGCGCGCCTTATTGCGAAGGGGCACGACCACGCGTGCCCAGCTAGGAGCCGACTGCGGTATGAGCCCGGCAACGATTGGTCGGGTGGTTGATGATCTGCTCAAGGAATCTCTGGTCGAACTCGATGAGACCAATGGGGCGGGAGGGGTCGGCCGACCTCTGAAGAACGTCCGCCTGGATAAGACGCGGCCGCGTTTCGTGGTGATCGAGATTGGTCCGAGGATCACGCGCCTGGCAACCTCTCCGACAGATTTCCGCAGTGTGGAGAAGTGGCATTCGGAACATCCCACTCCGACCAGCGCGAAGGAATGGAAGGCCTGGTTTCCCGCCGCCTACACCGAGCTCGACCTTCCAGGGACACCTGACCTTGTGGCCTTGAGCTTGCCAGGGATCGTGGATGAACGAAATGGTCGATCGTTGCTCTCCCCTAATCTCCATTGGGTGGAGAGCTTCGAATTCGAGGCTGTGATCGGTGGTATAGCGGGGGCACCGGTCCGGCTCGTCCAGGAAGTCCGGGCGCTCGCCAGAGGTTTCATTATGGATGCCGAGACGCCATCATCGTTCCTGCTGGTGGATTTCGGGACGGGGCTGGGTGCTGCCGCCGTGATCAACGGCCAGTTGTATCAGGGTGCACTCCCGCTGGGCGGCGAAATCGGCCACACGCCGGTGGACGGCCATTCGTTACCGTGTGGCTGCGGTGGAAGGGGGTGCCTTGAGACGATCATGGGACGCCGTTTCCTGCTCGCGCGGACCGAAATGGAAGATTTGTCCGGATTTGGGAAACAGATCGAACGCACCGGCCTTCCGCCGTGGTTCGCTGAAAGGCTCGATAGAACAGGGGAAATAATAGGTGGCGCACTCAATACCCTCGGTCTGAACAACGTGGTGCTGACGGGCTACTTTGACAGTCTTCCTGCAGAGGCGATCGAGCGTCTGGCTCAGTCCATCCGAGAGAGCACTCTATGGGCGCGTTTTGGCGAGGTGCATGTGCAGCGAGCGCTGCGGCGACGGCTGGTAGGCTTGGCGGCCACGTGCCTCGACCATATCTTGGACGTTGTTTGATCCTTGTACTTCAAGGCCGGCCGGGAGGTTGGCACCAATACGCCGGGGTGAGAACCATGAGGGCGGGGCGATCGGATGCGCGCCGCGGATCGGCCTCCTGCCGATGAGGATCTCCGGCAGCCGACGCGATTCGAGGCAGATGGAGCCATGCACACCACGATGAAGATGGGCCGTGGGCAACGTCACAATCAGCGAATTCGCCAGCCATCGACACTGGATAAGCAGGCCGCATATCGCCAGATGTCAACTCAAGGCCTCTCTGTAAGGCCATGGAGCGTGGTGCTCAGGTCAGGTGATTTCCGGAACTAAAATTCACGAATTATACGTATTTTGCACGTATTACGCAGATTTATGATCCCGAATCT
>Ga0207773_100253_pt1 | contig 31644 bp, 32 predicted proteins | sample TtaePargueraPR_2_FD_187281 | JGI IMG/M metagenome (GOLD analysis project Ga0207773, IMG submission 187281) | Aerobic enrichment media microbial communities from Bioluminiscent Bay, La Parguera, Puerto Rico - Tt and M1 (3) (SPAdes) | ecosystem: Environmental > Aquatic > Marine > Unclassified ...
CGACGGCCAGGCCGACCGGTCGCAGGCGAATCTCGACCGGGAGTACGCCGCCCTGCAGGAAGCGCAGGCCGACGACGGCCCCCGTCAGTCGTGGTGGTACTTCTACGACGAGTCGTTCTACTGGAGCACCACCGCGCAGCAGGCGTTGGGCTTCCACGACGCCGACCGGGTGCTCGCCGCCACCGACAAGACGTTGAGCCTGATCGACCCGGGCAACCTGCACAACCGCGCGTTCGGGCTGCTGTACCGCGCCGAAGCGTTCGCCCGGCAGCGCGACATCGACCAGTCCTGCCGGACCGCCACCGAGGCAATCGAGCTGACCTCGGTCAACTCCAGCAAGCGGATCACGCAGCAGGTGCAGAAGCTGCGCCGTGGGCTCGACCCGTGGAAACGCACCCGCCCCGTCAAAGAGCTCGACCAGGCGGTACGCAGCTACCGGTCAACGCCCTTCGGCTGACCACAGCGGGCGCACGAACACGGCGTACTCCCGGTAGTAGGCACCCGGCGGTCCAGGCTTCGTGCCGACCCGCACCCACCCCCACCGCTCGTAGAGCGCGTGGGTAGCGGTCGCGACCGGGTTGGCCGACAGCGTCGCCCGCTCCTCACGTCGACCACCGAGGAACGTGTCGTGCAGGCCACGGCCGATGCCCCTGCCCTGCCACGCCTTGCGTACCTCGATCTCCGCCAGGACCACGGTGCGCTCGCCGCCACGCTCGTCGGTGAAACCCGGCTCCGGCACCGGATCGAGCCCGCCGAACCAGTCCCGCTCCTGCCGCAAGCTGTACCCGAAGACGAAACCCACCAGCTCCTCGCCGACCCTGGCGGTCACCAGATCGTAGTTGCGGGCGCCCAGCGCGGCCGTGGCCCGATCACGGAAGGCGTCCGCCTTGACGCCGGTGTCCTCGCCGGGGACCTGGCCGTAGGCGTCGGCGTACGCCTCGGCCAACTGGTCCAGCATCGCGGCGGCAGCGGCGGCGTCGAGACGGGCGTACGAAACCTCAGTCACACCAACCACCGTACGGACGAGCAGACGCCTGTCCTTCCCCGCGCCACGGGGAAAATGGGCCCCAGCAGTCACTGTTTCCCTTGCCGAAGCCGATCGGGGTAAGCGACAATATCCACATCGGCTAGTTGGCGACTACGCGACGGAGGTGGGACGGCCACGCCATATCGCGAGCCCTCCATCGAGGACGGAAGACGCATCGATGCACGCAAGATTAGGTGCCAGAGATGTGACCAAATGTCGATTGTGACAACCTCCGACACGCCCGGGATCCGGGGGAGGTTGGCGGAAAGATCCCAAACTGCCCCCGAGCTGCGGAAACCAGCCCCACAGAGATCATCTAAGCCGCCACCAAGATCATGATCAACAGGAGGTTGCCCTCTGGACCCCCTGTTTGCCCAGGTCAGACCGCCCGACATTTCGGACACGGGTCCCCGAGCACACGAAACCCGCGCCGGATTGAAACTGAAAGAGGGCGTTGAGCCCTTCCCTTTCGAAACGGTCCCCGAGCACACGAAACCCGCGCCGGATTGAAACTTGCCGGGGCACTGGTGGTTTTCGGGCTTCTCCCATAGTCCCCGAGCACACGAAACCCGCGCCGGATTGAAACCCCCACGCGCGGCGTAGGTTCAGGTAGATCAGCGTGTCCCCGAGTACACGAAAACCGCGCCGGATTGGTAGCCCTACAGAGAATTCAAATGCCATCTGTCGATAGATCGACCATCGACGATATGTTGCAGGTTGACCAGGTGCTGAGAGAAGATGAAGACGTGATCTGGTCCGGCTTGGTCAAACGCGGATACGACCGGGAGATCCGCGCCGCATGGCCGACACGCTCAGCAGTCCCCCGGGAACTCTGGAACGACCTCATCCACCGCGCCACGTCCCGCATCTGGTGCGCCGGCTACACCTCCTACTTCCTCTGGACCGAGGTCCCCGGCATCACAGCCACCCTGCGGAGCAAGGCCGTATCCGGCCTCGACCTGCGCTTCCTCCTCGGCCACAAGGACTCACCCGTCACCCGCGACCGCGAACGCGTCGAGAACGCCGCCCTGTCGATCTCCACCCGCATCGACATCACCACCGCCGAACTGGCCAAGATAGAACCCACCTCCCAGGTACGCCACACCGACCGCCACATCAGCCTGTCCGTCTGGATCTTCGACGACGAAGCCCTGGTCAGCACCCACCTCGCCGACCAACTCGGACACGCCTCCCCCACCCTGCACATCCGCCGCCGCGGACCCAGCGGACTCTTCGACCAGTACGCCAACCACGTCGAACACCTCTGGGAAACAGCCCACGCACCAGCACCGGCCCCATGACAGAACCAGCCTGGACCAGCAGCTAAGACCCGTACCTCGTCGCGCAGCAGCACGACGCGTGGTCCGCCGAGGCCGCCGGCCGGGGACGCGTCGGCACCCAACAGCTCCTCGGCGTCGAGACCGTCGACGCGGACACACAGGTCAGACGCGCGCTCGGACTCGCCGCCGGCGAACGAGCCGTCGTCCGCCGCCGCCTCATCCTCGAAGACGACCGGCCCGTCGAACTCGCCGACTCCTACTACCCGGAGCCCATCGCCGCCGGCACCCCACTCGCCGACAACCGCAAGATCAAAGGCGGCGCGGTACGGGTCCTCACCGGCCTCAACCTCGCACCCCACCAGGTCACCGAACACGTCACCGCCCGACGGCCGACCGACCACGAACAGGAACTCCTCGACATCGCCTCCGACGAACCGGTCCTCGTCCTCACCCGCATCAGCCGCGCCGCCACCGGCCAACCCGTCGAGTACGCCGTCATGCACACCGTGACCAGCCGCTCCACCGGCCACACATACCAAATGCAGGTCCCACCCGCATGACCAACCAACCCGACCCCGCCGCCGCCAACGACGTACGCGACCGCCAACGCCAGATCGCGGCCGACCTCCGCCGACAGATCCTCACCGGCGAGTTCACACCCGGCGACAAGGTGCCCTCCACCGCCCAACTCTGCCAGCGGGACGGCGTCTCCAACCTCACCACCCAACGCACACTCACCATCCTCAGAAAGCAAGGATTCGTCCGTGGCGAGTCCGGGGTCGGCGTGTTCGTCACCGCCAACCAGCCGATCGCCGTCGAAGCGAGCCCACTACCCGGGCCGGCGAACCGATCGAAGTCACCGAGATGATCAAAGCCGCCCACCTGCGCAAGGCCAGATACCTCCTGCCCGGACCAGACAAAGCCTGATCTCACCGCCCTCCCGCGACACTTACCAGACCGCCACCGAGGTAGTGGAGGTGGCCACGGCGAACTCCGCTTGGCGAACCGCAGCACGCGCACAACGGACAGCTGCTACCCCTTGCCGGAGACGACCGGGTACGCGACAATTTCCACTCGGCCTGCCGGTGGTACCGGACGGAGGAGAGATAGCCACGCCGAGCCCAACAGCATCCGTTGAGGACAGACAACGCATCGATGTACGCAAGATTAAGTGCCGGAGTTGTGGGGAAATGTCGATTGCGACAACCTCCGACACGCCCGGGATCCGGGGGAGGTTGGCGGAAAGATCCCAAACCGCCCCCGAGCTGCGAAAACCAGCCTCATAGAGATCATCTAAGCCGCCACCAAGATCATGATCAACAGAAGGTTGCCCTCCAGACCCTCTGTTTGCCCAGGTCAGACCGCCCGACATTTCGGACACGGTCCCCGAACACACGAAAACCGCGCCGGATTGAAACTTCGCTTTTCAGTGCCTCGATCTTGGTGGCGAGTTCCTGTCCCCGAACACACGAAAACCGCGCCGGATTGAAACTAGCGATTGCCCCTGCTGCTCCCCCCTTTTTCTACCCGTCCCCGAACACACGAAAACCGCGCCGGATTGAAACGCAAGGGGAGACGAAAAAAGAAAGAACCTTGCGTGTCCCCGAACACACGAAAACCGCGCCGGATTGAAACCGGCCCCAGACCATGTTTCTCACCTCCTCTCGGTGGTCCCCGAACACACGAAAACCGCGCCGGATTGAAACATCATCCGGCCTTGCCGGGTCGATTTCTGGCAAGTCCCCGAACACACGAAAACCGCGCCGGATTGAAACTGGCGAACCGCCCCCTCTTCAGCCCCCTCGCCTGCTTGTCCCCGAACACACGAAAACCGCGCCGGATTGAAACTCTCCGGTGCGGAGGATGCGCATGAAGTCCACCTGGTCCCCGAGCACACGAAGACCACGGTTGTACTCGAAGGAAATTGAGGCAGGTCGGCCGTAGACTTGGTCTTTGACGGCGCTGCCGCTATCGGGTGCGAAGGCCAGGCTTCCTGGGGTATCCGACGAGGTCGACCGAAGTCATGGCAGCGTTCGTATCAGGCGCAACGGCCGCGAGTGGTGGTGCTGATCTCGGCAGAGGAGCCTGAGTCGCTGGAGGCAACCGTCGAGCTGCTTCCTTCTGGAACGGGCCGGATGAGGGGACGGACTCCGCTGGCCCGTCACCCCACCGCGAGCCGCGACCGTCAGCGACGGCCGGTGACGATGTACTGCAGCTTGAGCTCGTGGTCGGGTGCCACGCCGAACCGTTGATCGAGTTCGTAGATCGAGGTCAGCGGTGCGGCCGTGACATCGCGCAGACCGGCTCCTTCCAGCACCGCCACGGTCTGGTCGATGGACTTCGCGGTGGCCAGCGGCAGCGCCGACCGGACCGCGTCGTCGTAGTGGTCGGCGAAGTTCTCCGAGGCGTTGTCCAGCCCATCAGGGAACCAGGTGCTGTCGACCACGGCGACGGTGCCGCCGGGGCGGAGCAGGCGTACCCAGTTGGCCACCGCGACCTGCGGCTCCCGCAGCGTCCACATCAGGTAGCGGCTGGTCACCGCGTCGAAGCTGGCCGCCGGGAAGTCCGGTGCGACGGCGTCGCCGTGCGCGATGACCGGGCCGTCGGCCATGGCGGCGGCGTGGTGCCGGGCCCGCTCCAGCATTCCCTCAGACAGGTCGATGCCGGTGACCCGGTGGCCGAGGCCGGCCAGCACGATGGCCGCCTGCCCGGTGCCGGTGCCGACGTCGAGCACGTCCAACGGGGCCGGCGGCAGTGCCGCCGCCCAGACCTGTGACCAGGCCTGCTGGTCGGCGGCGAACCGCTCCGGGCGCTGCACGTACTCGTCGTAGCCGGGTGCCCGGCCGGTCCAGTACGCGTTGATCCGATCTTGTACGGCCGTCATGCCGCGATCCTTTCCTCGGTGACGTCGTGTGGGTGGAACAGCAGGTGGATGGCTCCGTCGAGGTCCAGTCGCCGGATGCCGATCCCGTAGACCGGTTCGAGCACCGCCGGGTCGAGCACCTCGTCCGTGCTGCCGGCGGCCGCCACCTGACCCTCGCCGAGCAGCACCAGGTCGTCGCAGTAGCGGGCGGCCAGGTTCAGGTCGTGCAGTACGACGATGGAGCAGGTGCCGAGGTCCCGCACCAGTTGCAGGACCTCGTGCTGGTAGCGGATGTCCAGGTGGTTGGTCGGCTCGTCGAGCAGCAGATGGGTGGCCTGCTGGGCGAGAGCGCGGGCGATCAGCACCCGTTGGCGTTCGCCGCCGGACAGCCCGGCGAACGCCCGGGCACCCAGGTGGGCGGCACCGACCCGGGCCAGGCACCGGGCCACGATCTCGTGGTCGGCCCGACTGGTCCGCTGGAACGTCGACAGGTGCGGACCCCGGCCCAGCAGCACCAGCTCGGCCACGGTCAGTGCGGTGTCCGCACCGCCGGCCTCCTGCACCACCACGGCCAGCCGGCGGGCGACCTCCCGCGACGGCAGGCCGGTCAGCTCGTCGCCGTCCACCACGACCCGCCCGGCGCCACCACCACTACGCCCGGCACCGCCGCTGCGCAGGGCACCGTGGAGCAGGCGCAGCAGGGTGGTCTTGCCGCTGCCGTTCGGGCCGATCAGCCCGAGGACCCGGCCCGGTCGGGCGGTCACGCTGACCCCGTCGATCACCGGGTTGGCGCCGTAGCGCCAGGAGACCTCGGTCGCGGTGATCACGACTCGGCCTGGAAGTGCTGCACGATCCGTTCGAGTCCGTCGATGGACAGTGGGGTTGGCGGCTCGGTGAAGTTGAACAGCTGGGTCAGCACGTCGCCGTTGCGCACGGCGGCCAGGTTCTCCGCCCCGGGCAGCCCGGTCAGGCCCTGTTCGACGGCGGCCGGGTCGCCGTCGCTGTACAGCAGGATCAGCACGTCGGGGTCGCGGCCGAGCAGTTCCTCCACGGTGACTTCGAAGACCCGTTCGGGTACGTCGTCGAAGACGTTGCGGAAGCCGGCCACCTCCAGCTGCGGGTGCGCCATGCTGGCGGTGCCGTACGCGTAGGTGACGCCGCCGCCGACGGTCGGATACAGCACTGCGGCCGTACGGCCGGTGCCCGCCCCGGCCTGGGCCTGCACCTGCGCCATCCGCTCTTCCAGCGCGGTGACCGCCGCTGACGCCTCGTCGGCCCGGTCGAACACCTCGCCGTAGGTCCGCATCTGGGCGTAGATGTCGTCGAAGGTCGGCACCGTCGTGCTTCCCGGGCACATCGCCGGCTCCTCGAGCAACGGGATGTCCACCGCCGACAGCGTGTCCCGGGACAGGTTGTCCACCTCGCCGAGCACCAGGTCCGGCTGTTGGCTGATCACCACTTCCTTGGAGATCTGCAGGTGACCGCTGGTGTCGGTCTTGTCGGTCAGCAGCGGGATCCGGTCCAGCTCGGCGAGGGTCGCCTCGTCGTAGTACTCCGCCGGGTACTGCCCGGCCCGGGCGGTGACCCGGTCCAGCACGCCGAGCGCGTGCAGGTACGGCACAGCCGCGCTCTTGAGCAGCACGACCCGCTCCGGCGCGGCGTCGAAGGTGACGTCGACGCCGCAGTTGGTGACGGTCACCGGGTAACCGTCGGCCGCGTCCGGGGTGGGGTCGGCACCGGCCTCGCCGCATCCGGCGGCGAGCAGCACGGCGGCGGAGACCACCGCGACGGCGGTGGTACGGGCGGTCGTCATCATTGCTCCTCGAAGGTCGCACCTGGTCAGGCAGAGGTGGCGTGCAGGCGGCGGATCAGAACCAGCAGGAAAGGTGCGCCCAGCAGCGCGGTGATGATCCCGATCGGGATCTCCTGGGGGGCCAGCAGGACCCGGGCCAGCACGTCGGCCCAGACCAGCAGGATCGCGCCGAGCAGTGCGGCCACCGGCACCACCCGTACGTGTGGTGCGCCGACGATCCGCCGGGCCAGGTGGGGCACGACGAGGCCGACGAAGCCGATGCTGCCGGCGGCGGAGACCAGCACGCCGACGCTCAGCGAGACCAGCACCAGCAGGCGCAGCCGGAACCGGTCCGGGGACACGCCGAGGGTTTGCGCGGTTTCGTCGCCGATGGCGAGCACGTCCAGTCGCCGGCCGACGATGGTCAGGTACCCGGTCATCCCGACCAGCACGACGGCGGCCACCGCCAGCAGGGCGTCCCAGCGGGCCAGCCCCAGCGACCCGAGCAGCCAGAACATCACCGACCGGGCACCCTCGGCCGACCCGGAGGCGAAGATCAGGAAACTGGTGGTGGCGTACAGGGCGTAGCCGACGGCGACGCCGGACAGCAGCAGCCGGATCGAGGTGACCCGGCCACCGCTACGGGCGATCAGGAAGACCAGCAGCGACGCGGCGAGGGCGCCGAGGAAGGCGCTGGTGGACAGGGCGTACTGGCCGAAGCCGGCGCCGGCCCCGAACAGAATCGCCGCCGCCGCGCCGCTGGACGCTCCGGAGTTGATGCCCAGCAGGTACGGGTCGGCGAGCACGTTGCGGACCATCGCCTGCAACGCCACTCCGCACACCGCCAGCCCGGCACCGACGAGCATGCCGAGCAGCACCCGGGGCAGCCGGACCTGCCAGACGATGGCCTGCTCCGGAAGGCTCCAGGTCGCCTCACCGGGCAGTCCGACGAGTTGGTGGCCGATGATGGCGGCGACGGTCGTCGGGGCGATCCCGATGGCGCCGGAGCTGACGGCCACCACGGCGGTGGCCGTCAGCCCGACGGTCAGGACGACCAGCCAGATCCCGGTCCGGCGGCGCTGTGCGGCGACGCCGAGCAGGTCACCGCGGACTGCCGACAGGGTGGCCGCCGCCATCGCCCCACCCCCATACGCCGAATCTTTGCTCTTGCAAGGCTATGGCAAGAAGCTAGCAGCAAGATCAAGGGATCGGAAGGCGGTGAGTCACTGTTCACCTCGGCGTCGGTCAGCTGCGCCGGAACTGGTAGTTGCGGCCCTTGCCGGCGCGCTGACCGCGACCGGCGAGCCGGTCCGGGCGGGCGCTCCTGCCCTGCGGACCGGAGCCCGGTGCGACGGCGCGGGCAGCGCGCCGACCATCGGCGGGCAGCCCGACATCAGGTAGGTCGATCTCGGATAGAGCGACCTCGGGCAGCGCGAGTTCACTCGGGGTGGCATCGGGCACGGTGAACCCGGGCGTCGTCGTGTCTTGTTCTGGTCGTTGCGCCATGCGAGAAGACCTCCTGGCTACGAACCGCCACGCGAACCCGCGGCGGTGACGGGTGAGATGCGGGAGGCGGGCGCCGCAGTCACCGACGACGGTCCACGATGACGGGACCAGACAGCCGGAAACGCCGTGACGCCCGCAGTGCCGACCGGCGGCGGGAACCCCGCACGGCACGGATCGACGGCGACCGCCGAGCGGTCGCGGCACTGCGAAAAAGAGGGCGTCAGTAGCGCATGACCGTCACGCTAACCAATGCGGTCCCCCGGCGCACCCGGTTTTCCAGACAGCCCCGGCGGCGGTGCCGGATCGGGTCGGGGCTCAGCCCTGCGGGGCGACCGGGTTGGGCAGGGCCCCGCCGAAGCGACGGTCCCGCTGGGCGTACAGCTCGCAGGCGTACCACAGGTGACGCCGGTCGAAGTCGGGCCAGAGGGTGTCCAAAAAGACCAGCTCGGCGTAGGCCGACTGCCAGAGCATGAAGTTCGACGTCCGCTGCTCGCCGGACGGCCGCAGGAACAGGTCCACCTCGGGCACTTCCGGGTGGTAGAGGTAGCGGGCCAGCATCTTCTCGTTGACCCGGGCCGGGTCGACCTTGCCGGCCGCGACGTCCCGGGCGATCGCCGCCGCCGCGTCGGCGATCTCCGCCTGGCCGCCGTAGTTGACGCAGAACTGCAGGGTGAGCGTGCTGTTGTGGCGGGACATCTCCTCGGCGGTCTGCAGCTCGGAGATCACGCTCTTCCACAGCCGGCCGGCCCGGCCCGACCACACCACCCGTACCCCCAGGTCGACCAGCTGGTCGCGGCGGCGGCGGATGACGTCGCGGTTGAAGCCCATCAGGAAGCGGACCTCGTCCGGCGAGCGCCGCCAGTTCTCCGTCGAGAAGGCGTACGCCGACAGGTACGGAATCCCCAGCTCGATCGCGCCTTCCACGGTGTCGAACAGCGAGAACTCCCCCTGCTCGTGCCCTTTGGTCCGGGGCAGACCGCGATCCTTGGCCCACCGGCCGTTGCCGTCCATCACGATCGCCACGTGGTCGGGCAACGCCTGCTTCGGCAGCGCCGGTGGCCGGGCACCGGACGGGTGCGGAGTGGGTGCCACCGGCGGGCGCAGGCCTCTGCCCTTGGTCATGGTTGCGTCTCCTGGGAACGGTCGACCAGCGGCAGCGAGCGTAACCCGCGCTCAAGATGCCACTGCAGGTGCGCCGCCACCAGCCCGCTGCACTCCCGGCGGGTGGCCGGTTCCGACGTGTCCGCCACCTGCCAGTCGCCGGTGGCCAGGGCGGCCATCAGGTCGATGGTGGCCGGGGCCGGATGGGCCGCGCCGGGTGGTCGGCAGTCCGGGCAGACGCACCCCCCGGCCGGTACGGAGAACGCCCGGTGCCGGCCCCGGGTGCCGCACACCGCGCAGTCGCGCAGCGCCGGCGCCCAGCCGGCGAGGGCCATCCCCCGCAGCAGGTACGCGTCGAGCACCAGAGTGCCGGCGTGGTCGCCGTCGGCCAGGGCCCGCAGCGCGCCGAGGGTGAGCTGGAACAGCCGCAGCGACGGCTCCCGTTCCACCGGGGTGAGCCGCTCGGCGGTCTCCACGATCGCGCTGGCCGCCGTGTAGCGCGGATAGTCGGCCAGGAACCGTTTGCCGTACAGGTGCAGCCCTTCGACCTGGCTGACCGTGTGCAGTGAGCTGCCGGGACCGTCGGGGTTCCCGGCGATCTGCAGGTCGACGTGGCCGAACGGCTCCAGCCGGGCGCCGAACCGGGAGGTGGTCCGGCGTACCCCCCGGGCGACCGCCCGCAGCCGGCCGTGCCGGCGGGTCAGCAGGGTGATGATCCGGTCGGATTCGCCCAGCTTCTGTACGCGCAGCACCACCGCGTCGTCGCGGTAGAGCTGGCGGCGGTATCCGGGCACCCGGTCATTGTCCCGCGCCGACCGGGCGTGCCGGCGGCCGGCCCTGATACGGACTCAGGGTCGCGATCCGGGACAGATCCGTGGCCGTGCCGGATGTGCCCCGTCGCTGGCGCTCATAGCGTCACCGGTATGACTCGCACCCGCACCACGACCACCGCACTCGCCGCCGCGTCGACCGTCGCGCTGCTGGCCGTCACCTCGGCGGCCTGCGCACCGCTTGACTGGCACCAGGAGGACTTCAACGACACCGAGACGGTCCCGATCACCGCCGTACGGATCGTGGAATCCGGCGACGGGGACGTGCTGGTGCGGACCCGGCCCGGTGACACGGTCGAGATCCAGCGGGTCGTCCGCTATCAGCGCTCCGAGCCGGGTCGGACCTACCGGATCGACGGGACGGTGCTCGAGCTGGACACGTCGTGCGGCTGGCGGTGCGACGTGTCGTACGACATCGTCGCGCCCCCGGGCGTCTCGGTCGAGGGTGAGAACGGCTCCGGCCAGCTGATGCTGTTCGACGTGTCGGACGTGTCGGTGCGGGTCGGATCGGGCAGTATCACCATCGACCGAGCTACTGGTCGGGTGGACGCGCGGACCGGTTCCGGCGGCATCACCGCGTACCGGCTGTCCGGTCCGGCGGAGCTGCACACCGGTTCCGGCTCGATCGATGGCCGCGGTCTCAGCGGCGATGGCGTGGTCGCGACCACCGGCTCCGGGAAGGTGGAACTCACCCTTGACGACCCTGGTCCGGTGCGTGCCGAGACGTCCAGTGGGTCGGTGCACGTCACCGTGCCCGCGGGTAGCTACCGGATCCGTACCGAGACCGGATCCGGATCGGCCGATGTACGGGTGCCGGACGATCCGGACGGCGAGCATCTGATCGACGCGCGGACCGGCAGCGGGAGCATCGTCATCGATCGCAACCGGCCCGCACCAGTGTGACGTCCCGCAGATGCCGGGTCAGAAGCCCAGCTTGCGCAGCTGCCGGGGGTCGCGCTGCCAGTCCTTGGCCACCCGCACGTGCAGATCGAGGTAGACCCGGCTGCCGAGCAGCTCCTCGATCTCCCGGCGGGAGCGGGTGCCGACGTCGCGCAGCCGGCTGCCGCCGGCGCCGATGACGATCGCCTTCTGACTCGGCCGCTCAACGTAGATGTCGGCATATATCCGGATCAGCGAATCCTCCGGGAGCATCTCCTCGACGATCACCGCGATCGAGTGTGGCAGCTCGTCCCGTACGCCTTCCAGCGCGGCCTCCCGGATCAGCTCGCCGATCAGCACCTGCTCGGGCTCGTCGGTGAGCATGTCGTCCGGGTAGAGCCGGGGAGATTCGGGCAGGTGGCCGGTCATCACCTCGACCAGGGTCTGCACCTGGTGGCCGGTGGCGGCGCTGACCGGCACCACGTCGGCGAAGTCGCCCAGCTCGCTGACCGCGAGCAGCTGCTCGGCGAGTCGGCCCCGGTCGACCAGGTCGGTCTTGGTGACCACCGCCAGCACCGTCGCTTTGAGCTCGGCGATCTCCCCGGTGATGAACCGGTCGCCCCGGCCGATCGGCTCGTTGGCCGGGATGCACAGCCCGATCACGTCGACCTCACTCCAGGTCTGGCGGACCAGGTCGTTGAGGCGTTCGCCGAGCAGCGTCCGCGGCCGGTGCAGCCCCGGGGTGTCGACCAGGACAAGTTGCGACTGCGGCTGGTGCAGTACGCCCCGGATCACGTGCCGGGTGGTCTGCGGCTTACTGGAGGTGATCGCGATCTTCTGCCCGACGATCGCGTTGGTCAGGGTCGATTTTCCGGCGTTCGGGCGGCCGACGAAACAGGCGAAGCCCGCCCGGAAGGTCTCCGGCGGAGCCGACCCGCGCCGGCTCACTGGCGTACCGTGCCGAGCAGTTTGCCGTCCGGGGCCGCGACGTGGACCGGCGCGTCGGTGGCCAGGTCACGCACCACCGCGTGGCCAGCACCGTCCAAGGTGGAGGCTTCGGTGACCACCGCGGCCGCCTCCAGCCGGGTGGCCCCGGACGCGACGGCCGACGCGACCGCCAACTGCAACGCGGTCAGCGTCAACGACGGCAACGCGACGTTCGCCCCGGCGTAGGTGCGCCCGTCCTGGTCCCGCACGGCGGCGCCCTCGGCCGCCCCGATCCGGGCCCGGGCGCTGCGGGCCAGCACGACCAGCTTGCTGTCCTCGGCGCTGAGCTGCGGCTCCGGCTCCGACCCGGCCGGCGTGGCCGACGGCGACTCAGGCATCTGCGTGCTGCCTTTCCTCTGCTCTGGCATGACGGTGGTCTCTGCCGCCGGCGGTACGCTCGGCCGACGGCTCGGCCGGCCGGTCGACGGTCCGGCTGACCAGGACGGTGTCCACCCGGTTACGCCGGCCGGTAGTGCCCTCGGCGACCAGCCGAAGACCGGCGACGGTGACCTCCGCACCGGGGATCGGCACCCGGCCGAGCAGGTGGGCCATCAACCCGCCGACCGTCTCGACCTCGTCGTCGGAGATCTCCACGTCGAACAGCTCGCCGAGGTCCTCGACCGGCAGCCGGGCGGTCACCCGGACCCGATCGTCGTCGAGTCGTTCGACCGGTGGCCGCTCGACATCGTACTCGTCGGTGATCTCCCCGACGATCTCCTCCAGGATGTCCTCGATGGTGACCAGTCCCCCGGTGCCACCGTACTCGTCGACCACGATCACCAGGTGGGTGCGGGCGGCCTGCATCTCGGAGAGCAGGTCGTCCACCGGCTTGGACTCCGGCACGAACGTCGCCGGACGCATCAGCTCGACCACCGGGACCTCGTCGCTGCCCGGCCCGACCGCGTGGGCCCGACGGACCACGTCCTTGAGGTAGATGATGCCCACCACGTCGTCGACGTTCCCGCCGATCACCGGGATCCGGGAGAAGCCGGACCGTAGGAACAGCGCCAGCGCCTGGCGCAACGTCTTGTGCCGTTCGATCCACACCATCTCGGTCCGCGGCACCATCACCTCACGGGCGATGGTGTCACCGAGCGCGAACACCGAGTGGATCATCTGGCGCTCGCCGTGCTCCACGACGCCGCGCTGCTCGGCCAGGTCGACCAGCTCCCGCAGCTCGATCTGGGTGGCGAACGGGCCTTCCCGGAAGCCCTTGCCCGGGGTCACCGCGTTACCGATCAGGATCAGCAGCGAGGCCAGCGGGTTCAGGGCGCGGCCCAGACCGCGCACCAGCGGCGCGGTCGCCCGCGCCACGACGAAGGCGTGCTGGCGGCCGATCGTACGCGGGCCGACCCCGACCACCACGAAGCTGACCACGGTCATCGCCCCTGCGGTGACCAGCGCCGCCGTCCAGCCGGCACCGAAGGTGTCCACGGCGACCAGCGCGACCAGGGTGGTGGCGGTCAGCTCGCAGAGCAGCCGGAGCAGCAGCAGCAGATTGACGTGCCGGACCGCGTCCGCTGCGACGATCTGCAGCGCCCGGGCGGAACGACTGCCGTCGCGGGCCAGCTCGGCGGCCCGGGCCGGAGAGACGACGACCAACGCCGCCTCGGTCATCGCGATGATTCCGGCCAGCACCACCAGACCGGCGGCGATGACCAACAGTTGCAGGTCCGGCAGCCCGGTGGCTGCCGCAGCGGCGGCCAGCGGGGTGCCGGTGGTATGGCCAGAGTTCACGTGGCCCGGGCTTCCTTCCAGCTGTAGAGCAGGCGAGCCTGCAACTCGAACATCTCACGTTCCTCGTCCGGCTCGGCGTGGTCGTAGCCGAGCAGGTGCAGCACCCCGTGCACGGTGAGCAGGTGCAGCTCGTCGGCGGCGGCGTGCCCGGCGGTGGCCGCCTGCTTGGCGGCCACCTCCGGGCAGAGCACGATGTCGCCGAGCAGGCCCGGCTCGTCCGGGCTCGACTCGCCCGGACCGTGGTCGACGCTGCCCTCGTCCATCGGGAAGGCGAGCACGTCGGTCGGCCCGTCGCTGCCCATCCAACGGTGGTTGAGCTCGGCCATGTAGTCCTGGTCGACCAGCAGCACCGACAGCTCCGCGAGCGGGTTGACGCCCATCTCGTCCAGCGCGTGACGGGCGACGGCGAGCACCGCGTCGGTGTCGACGTCGACCCCGGACTCGTTGGCGATCTCGATGGACACGTGTCTCTCCCGAAGCTCTATCGGCGCCGGTTCGCCCGGCCACCGTGGGCGGTCCGGCCCTGGACCGCGTGGACGCCCTGATTCTGCTGTGCCTCGCGGTCGGCGTCCCACCGGGCGTACGCGTCGACGATGTCACTGACCAGCCGGTGGCGTACCACGTCGGTGCTGGACAGCTGCGCGAAGTGCACATCGTCCAGGCCGGTGAGGATCTCCCGCACGGTACGCAGCCCGCTGGAGGTGCCACCGGGCAGGTCGACCTGGGTGATGTCGCCGGTGACCACGATCCGGGAGCCGAAGCCGAGCCGGGTCAGGAACATCTTCATCTGCTCGGCCGTGGTGTTCTGCGCCTCGTCGAGGATGATGAAGGCGTCGTTGAGGGTGCGACCCCGCATGTAGGCCAGCGGCGCGACCTCGATGGTGCCGGCCGCCATCAGCTTCGGGATGGAGTCAGGGTCGAGCATGTCGTGCAGCGCGTCGTAGAGCGGACGCAGGTAGGGGTCGATCTTCTCGTAGAGCGTCCCGGGCAGGAAGCCGAGCCGCTCACCGGCCTCGACCGCCGGCCGGGTGAGGATGATCCGGTTGACCTGCTTGGCCTGCAGGGCCTGCACCGCCTTGGCCATCGCGAGGTAGGTCTTGCCGGTACCGGCGGGGCCGATGCCGAAGACGATGGTGTGCGCGTCGATCGCGTCCACGTACCGCTTCTGGCCCAGGGTCTTGGGCCGGATGGTCCGCCCGCGCCGGGAGAGGATGTTGAGGGTGAGCACGTCGGCGGGGCGCTCGCTGCCGCCCTGCGCCAGCATGCCGACGGTACGCCGGACCGCGTCGGTGGTCAGCGTCTCGCCCTTGGCGATGAGCTCGAGCAGCTCGCTGAACAGCCGCTCGGCCACCGCGTTGTCCGACGGCACACCGGTGATGGTGATCTCGTTGCCGCGTACGTGGACGTCGCTGGCGAGGGACTGCTCGACCAGCCGCAGGATCTCGTCGCCTGCGCCGAGCAGGTTGACCATGATCTGCGGGTCCGGGACGGTGATCCTGGTCTGCACCCGGGCCTGCCCGGGAGGTGGAGTGCCGGTCATGGGTCGGCCTGACGGCCTTTCGCACCTGCTTCCATTTCAGCGCCCCGACCCGGTCGGCCGTGGCGGGCGGACTTGCTGCCATCGTATCCGCTCAACGCCCGGCGCAGCGGCTCCATTTCCGCCGGTTGTCAACGGGACAGCAGCGGACCGAGTGGTGCCCCACCCAGCACGTGAGCGTGCACGTGGAACACCTCCTGACCGGCGTACCGGCCGGTGTTGAAGATCAACCGGAACCCGTCGGCGGCCAGCCCTTCGGCCTGCGCCACCGCGGCCGCCGTGGTCAACAGCTCGCCCGCGACGGCGGGGTCGGCCGAGGCAAGCGCGGCGACGTCGGGGTGGTGCTGCTTCGGTATCACCAGCACGTGGGTGGGTGCCTGCGGGTGGAGGTCCCGGAACGCGACCGTGTTGGCCCCGTCGTACAGCAGGGTGGTCGGCAGTTCCCCGGCGGCGATCCGGCAGAAGACACAGTTGTCGCTCACCCGACGGATGGTAGCGGCGACCGGGGTCCGGCCGGTCCACCGCCGCGCCACCAGCGCCTCAACCACGGCGCCACCAGCGCCTCAACCACGGCGTTACCAGCGCCCCAGCCGACCGGAGAGCAGGGCGAGTGCCGCGACACCGGCGGTCGACGTCCGCAGCACCGCCGGGCCGAGCCGCACCGGCCGGGCCCCGGCGTCGACGAAGGTGGCCAGCTCGGCGTCGTCGATCCCGCCTTCCGGCCCCACCACCAGCAGCACCGACCCGTTGGTCGGCAGATCGGCGACGGCCAGCCGCTGCTGCGCCGACTCGTGCAGGACGAAGCTGGCGGCCGACGCCGCGCACCGGGCGGCGACCGCGTCGGTGGGCTCGGCCGGCTGCTGGTCGGAGCCGCCGATCGTCGGCAACCACGGCCGGCGGGCCTGTTTGGTGGCCTCCCGCGCGGTGTCGACCCATCGTTGCCGGGCCCGGGCACCACGGTCGTCGCGCCAGCGGGTCACCGAGCGGGCGGCCGCCCACGGAACGATCTCGTCCACCCCGACCTCGGTCATCGCCTGCACCGCCAGCTCGCCCCGGTCGCCCTTGGCGAGGCCCTGCGCCACCACCAGCCGGGGGTCGGTGGCGCTGACGTACCCGGTGTCGAGGACCCGCAGGTCGAGCTGGTGCCGGCCGACGGCCTCGACCACCGCGTCGGCGACGCCGCCGCGCCCGTCGGCGAGCCGCAACTGCTCACCCGGGCGCAGCCGCACCACGGTCGCGGCGTGGTGGCCCTCCGGCCCGTCGAGGGTGTGGGTCGGCCCGGTCGGCAGGCGCTCGACGAGAAACAGTGGGGCGCTCACGTCGGATCGGTTCTCCGCTGCTGCTCGCTGTGGCCGGACCGGGCGGCGGGTCAGCCGTGGCCGTTGAACGCGTCGCGCATCCGGGAGAAGAACCCGCCCTGCTTGGTCAGCTCGGCGACCTCCTCGCCCCGGGCCTTAGCGAACTCCCGCAGCGTCCGCTCCTGCTCGGCGTCGAGCTTGGTCGGGGTACGCACGTCGAGGTGCACGTAGAGGTCACCGCGGCCGGTGCCGCGCAGGTGCGGCACGCCGCGCCCGCGCAACCGCAGGGTGGCACCCGGCTGGGTGCCCGGCTTGACGTCCACCGGCTCGTCGCTGTCCAGGGTCCGGATGGTCAGCCGGGTGCCGAGCGCCGCGGCGGTCATCGGCACGGTGACCCGGCAGTGCAGGTCGTCACCCTTGCGGGAGTAGACGTCGTGCGGCCGCTCGTGGATCTCGACGTACAGGTCGCCGGCGGTGCCCCCACCCGGCCCGACCTCGCCCTGCTGGGCCAGCCGGATCCGCATCCCGTCCTCCACCCCGGCGGGGATCTTGACGGTCAGCGAACGCCGGGTCCGCACCCGGCCGTCGCCGGAACAGGTGGCGCAGGGGTGCGGGATGACGGTGCCGTAGCCCTGGCAGGCGACGCAGGGCCGGGACGAGACCACCTGGCCGAGGAAGGTCCGTTGCACGGACTGGACCTCGCCGCGCCCGCCGCACGCCTCGCAGGTCGCCAGGTGGGTGCCGGAGGCGGTGCCCGCACCGGAGCATGTGGTGCAGATCACCGCGGTGTCGACGGTGATCGGCGCCTCCACGCCGAACGCGGTGTCGGTCAGATCGAGCTCGAGGCGCAGGATCGCGTCGGCGCCGGGACGGGTCCGCGACCGGGGCCCACGGGAGCCGGCCGCCGCCCCGAAGAAGGCGTCCATGATGTCCTGGAAGCCGACGAAGGGCCCGGCCCCACCGGGGCCGCCGCCGGGCGCGCCGCCGGGTGCCAGCGGGTCACCACCGAGATCGACGATCTGCCGCTTCTGGTCGTCGGAGAGCACCTCGTACGCGGCGTTGATGTCCTTGAACTTGTCAGCCGCCACCGGATCCGGATTGACGTCCGGATGGTACTGCCGGGCCAACTTGCGGTAGGCCCGCTTGATGTCGTCAGCGGAGGCGTCCCGGCTCACGCCGAGAATCCCGTAGTAGTCCTTGGCCACTGCGTCTGGTGTCCTCATGTGTCAGTCTCGCATGTGCAGTTCGCCGGGTCGTTTTGATCCTGCCCGCCGGTCAGTTCTGCGCCAGCAGATCGCCGACGTAGCGTGCCACGGCGCGAACCGTGGCGATGGTGCCGGGGTAGTCCATCCGGGTCGGCCCCAGCACGCCGAGGCCACCGACGATGACGGTGCCCGGACCGTAACCGGTGCTGACCACGGATGCGGCCCGCAGGTTGTCGATCTCGTTCTCGTCGCCGATGCGGACCCGCAGGGTGCTCGGCTCCACCTCGCCGATCAGCTTGAGCAGGACGACCTCCTCCTCCAGTGCCTCCAGTATCGGGCGCAGGGAGCCCTGGAAGTCGAGTAGTCCCCCTCTGGTCAGGTTAGCCGTCCCGGCCAGCGCAATGCGTTCCTCGTGCCGCTCGACCAGCGTCTCCAGCAGGACCGTCGAGAGCGTGGTCATCGCCGGTCGCAGGTCGGACGGCGCCTCGTCGACCAACGCCTGGACCAACGGCGGGGTGTCGGAGAGCCGACAGCCGTCGAGCTTTTCGTTGGCCAGCCGACGCAGGTCGGTCACGTCGTCGGCACTGATCGGCGCCGGCAGCTCCACCAGGCGCTGCTCGACCCGACCGGTGTCGACGATCAGGACCAGCATCAGCCGGGTGGTCGAGATCGGCACCAGCTCCAGGTGCCGCACCGACGACCGGGACAGGCTCGGGTACTGCACCACCGCGACCTGGCGGGTGAGCTGGGCGAGCAGCCGGACCGTGCGGTGCACCACGTCGTCGAGGTCGACGGCGCCGGCGAGGAAGCGTTCGATCGCCCTGCGCTCCGCCGGGCTGAGCGGTTTCACCCGGGACAGCCGGTCGACGAACAACCGGTAGCCACGGTCGGTCGGGACCCGCCCGGCGCTGGTGTGCGGCTGCCGGATGTAGCCCTCCTCCTCCAGCACCGCCATGTCGTTGCGGACGGTCGCCGGTGACACCCCGAGCTGGTGCCGCTCGACCAGCGCCTTGCTGCCGACCGGCTCCTGGGTGGCGACGTAGTCCTCGACGATCGCCCGGAGCACGTCGAGTTTGCGGTCGTCGAGACCCATCTGCACCTCCTCCGCTGGCACCGGTCGGACCGGTCCGAGGCTACGGTCCCGGCCGTCGCGGCGGCCGGTGGGTGGCCGGACCGACGACGGACGCCGTTGCTGGCACTCGCCGGCAGTGAGTGCCAGCATACGTCGATCGGGCCGGGCCGGCGATGATCAGTTCGCCGGGCGCGGGCGTACCGGGCGATATGTCACCAAGCGCACTCACCCGGGTCGGATCGGTCGGCCGGCGGGGCTCCGCAAGCCGGCCGGCGGGCCAGAGAAGCCGGCCGGCGGGCCCCACGCAAGCCGACCGACCAGCGGAGACGGCCTGCCCGGACGGGAAAATCGTCGGCGGGGCTAACTGGCGCGGCTTGATCCGTCCCCCTACCGTGTCGGGCATGACTGAACCACCTCGCCCACCAGGGGAGAACGGTCCCGGCGGCATGCCGCAGGACCCCAACTCCCCGCCGCCACCTCCAGCGTCCTACTCGATGCCGGGCGAGGCCTCCTCTCCCGGATACCCGCCGCCGCCCGGCGGCGCCGGCGGATATCCCCCGCCCGGCGGTTACCCGCCCGGCGGTCCGGCGTACGGAGGTCAACCCCCGTCCGGCTACGCCACCAACGACGACAAGACCTGGGCCCTGATCGCCCACTTCGGTGGCGCCCTGGGCGCGTTCATCAGCTTCGGACCGCTCGGCTTCGTCGGCCCGCTGATCGCCTACCTGGTCAAGGGTCAGCAGTCACCGGCCGTACGGGCGCACGCGCTGGCCGCGCTCAACTTCCAGATCCTCTGGTCGGCGATCGCCTTCGTGCTGCTCTTCGTCAGCTGGTGCCTGCTGTTCATCCCCAGCCTGGTGGTGTTCGCGATCCAGATCATTCTCGGCATCATCGCGGGCGTTAAGGCCAACGAGGGGACGCTGTACAAGTACCCGATGTCCGCCAACTTCATCAAGTGACACCGCTCGCCCCCGGATCCGTACCGGCTCCGGGGGCGTCACCGGTGGCGGGCAGTGCGGGCCACGCCACGCAAGGCAGCCCAGCAGCGGGTCTCACGGGAGCAGGTCCCGGACGACCGCGTCGGCCAGCAGCCGGCCGCGCAGGGTCAGCACCGCCTGCCCGGCGGCGAGCGCGCCGGGGTCGAGCAGCCCGTCGTCGCCGGCTTGGCGGGCCGCGACCCGGCCGGCCGGGGCCAGTCGCGCCAGCGGCAGCCCACTGGCCAGGCGCAGCCCCAGCATCACCTCTTCGACCTGCTGCTCGGTGCCGGTGAGCAGTTCCCGGCCGTGGCCGGGCGACCGTCCGGCGGCCAGCCGCTCGGCGTACGACCGGGGATGCCGCACGTTCCACCAGCGGACCCCGCCGACGTGGCTGTGCGCCCCCGGCCCGAGCCCCCACCAGTCACCGCCGGTCCAGTACAACAGGTTGTGCCGGCACCGGCCGGCGGCCGACCGGGCCCAGTTCGACACCTCGTACCAGTCGAATCCGGCGTCGCTCAGCGCCGATTCGGCGGCGAGGTAGCGGTCGGCGGCGACGTCGTCGTCGGGATACGGCAGTTCGCCGCGCCGCATCCGGGCCGCCAACCGGGTGCCGTCCTCGACGATCAGCGCGTACGCGCTGACGTGGTCCACCCCGGCCGCCACCACCGCCGCCAGCGACTCGTCGAAGTCCGCCGCGCTCTCCCCCGGCGTACCGTAGATCAGATCGAGATTGACGTGCTCGAATCCAGCCTCCCGGGCCTCCCGGGCGGCGGTGACCGCGCGGCCCGGCGCGTGCCGGCGGTCCAGCACGGCGAGCACCGTCGCTGCGGTCGACTGCATGCCGAGCGACACCCTGGTGTAGCCGGCGGCCCGCAGCGCCCGCAGCGACGCCGGGGTCACCGACTCCGGGTTGGCCTCGGTGGTGACCTCCGCGTCGACGGCCAGCCCCCAGGTGGCGTCGATCGCGTCGAGCAGCCGGGCCAACGCGTCGGCGGGCAGCAGGCTCGGCGTGCCGCCGCCGATGAAGACCGTGTCCACCTGCCGTGGCGGGCGGTCGGCCAGGACCTTCGCGGCCAGTTCCAGCTCGGCCAGCACGGCGTCCAGGTACTCCCCGACCGGTGCGCTGCCGCCCAGTTCGGCGGGCGTGTACGTGTTGAAGTCGCAGTAGCCGCAGCGGGTGGCGCAGAACGGCACGTGCAGATAGACCCCGAAGCCGCGCTGGCCGCTGCGGGCGAGCGCGGACGGCGGCAGCGCCCCGTCGGCGGGCACCGGCGTACCGGCGGGTGGTGCTCCTGGCATGGGACTAGTGTGCCGGCATGGATGAGCCCCGACCCACCAGGTCCGCGCAGCCACTGATCCGTACGGCCACCGCCGCCGGGATCACCACCCTGACCCTGGACAGCCCGGGCAACCGCAACGCGCTGTCCACCCCGCTGATGACCGAACTGCTCGCCGGCCTGGCCGAGGCGGTCGCCGACCCGCAGGTCCGGGTGGTGGTGTTGAGCCACACCGGGCCGGTCTTCTGCTCCGGCGCCGACCTGAAGGAGACCGCCGAGGCGTACGCGACCCGGCAGGTGCCGGTCGGGATGCTCGGCGACGTACTGGCGGCGCTCTGGGAGTGCCCCAAGCCGGTGGTGGCCCGGGTCGGTGGCCCGGCGCGGGCCGGCGGGCTGGGGCTGATCGCCGCGGCCGACATCGCGATCTGCGACGCGGCGGCCACCTTCGCCTTCACCGAGGTACGGCTCGGAGTGGTCCCGGCGGTGATCTCCGCCACTGTGCTGCGCCGGCTGCAGCCGCGGGCTGCGGCGCAGCTGTACCTCACCGGTGAGCTGTTCGACGGTGCCCGGGCGGCGCAGATCGGTCTGGTCAGCGCCGCCGTACCGGCCGGGGAGCTGGATGCCGCGGTGACGGCGAGCTGCGCCGCGCTGGTCCGGGGCGCCCCGGGCGCCCTGGCCGGCACCAAGCAGCTGCTCCGCCGCACCCCGGCGGCGGACGTCCGGGCCGAGACGGCCGAGCTGCGTGAGCTCTCCACCGGATACTTCCTCTCCGAAGAGGGCCGCGAGGGCGTACGGGCGTTCCGCGACAAACGCGACCCGAGCTGGCTGCCGGGGCGGTGACCACGGATAGTCGCCCCGAAACGGGGTATCTCCGACGTAAGGGGTCGAGGCGTACGGCGTAAGGGCCGGCGTACGACAAGCGCGGGACCCGCTCCCGCTGGACGACACAACCGTCCCTGGTGTACCAAAGGTCCCAGCAACACGCGTGGGGGTGACGGTGCGGGCTCGGACGGTGCTGGTGCTGGTCGCCGTGCTGGCGGCAATCGCCCTGTTGGGCGGGGTCGGCCTGGGCCGGTGGATCGGCGATTTCGCGTTGCCCGGTGGCTGGCGGGGCTGCACGGTCGAACTGCCCGACTCCATGCCCGGGGCTGGCGACGGCCAACTGCGTCGGGTGTCGCTCGATCCGGAGCAGATGGCGAACGCCGCCACGATCGCGGCGATCGGGGTGCAGCGTGGGCTGCCGCCCCGTGCCGTGGTGGTGGCGCTGGCGACCGGGTTCCAGGAGTCCAAGCTGCGCAACCTGACCGGCGGCGACCGGGATTCGGTCGGGTTGTTCCAGCAGCGGCCCAGCCAGGGGTGGGGCACGGTCGAGCAGATCAGCGACACCAGGTACGCGACGAACGCGTTCTACGCCGGCCTGGAACGGGTCCGGGGTTGGCAGGACATGCGGGTCACCGATGCCGCCCAGGCGGTCCAGCGGTCGGCCTTCCCCGAGGCGTACGAAAAGTGGACCGACGAGTCGCAGGTGCTCACCGCGGCGCTGCTCGGCGAGGCCACCGGCGCGGTCGCCTGCACGGTGACCCGGGATCCGGTGATGCGCGGTGCCGAGGCGACGGCGGCGCTCACCGACAATCTGCGGCTGGACTGGGGCGGCCTGGAGTCCCTGCTGCCGGTGCCCACCACGCCGTCACTGAGCGTCCCAGTGGAGAACACGCAGGCCGGGTGGCGATATGCGCACTGGCTCGTTTCCCATGCCACTGATCATGGCGTCAGAAGGGTCACGTTCGGCGATCAGGAATGGACTGCGGAAGGCGGCAGTTGGTCGTCGATTTCCGGCGGGGACATCGAGACCGGGCGGGTGATGGCGGAGGTCTTCGCCTGACGTCGACAACCGGCCCCCGGTTGCATATCTTAACCGACAGTTAGCGCAACATACGGCAAATTATGCAATCCAGACATTTTGCACGATGGACCTGTACCGAAAGTGCGTGCCCCGACACCTCACGTGCAATCAGCTGTGGCCAACCACACGGCCCGCGAATTGCTGACAATCGGCCCGGGCGGGCCGGCCGAGAGGCGGGCTAGGATCGGCATCCGCCAGGCCCGAAAAGGGGCGCACCACCGACAGGACGGGAAAGCTGTGTTCGATTACGGCGGGCGGACCGGTTACGAAGCGATCAGCGACATCGACCGCAAGGAGTTCCACGAGCAGGGCTTCCTCCTGCTGCGCAACGTGCTGACCGAGGACCACCGGGCAGCGCTCGAGGCCGCGGTCGACCGGGTGTACGCCGAGGAGAAAGCCGCCGGCAGGACCACCGCCGACGGCACCCTGCACCTGCTGGGCTTCCTGGACCGCGACGAACTCTTCGGCGACCTGCTCACCCATCCGATCGCGTTCCCCTACATGTGGGGGCTGGCCGGTTGGAACATCTACACCCACCACAACCACCTCGACGTCACCCCACCGGCGCTGGAGCCGGAGAAGCCGTACTGGGGGTGGCACCAGGACGGCTACCGGCAGAACTCCGACCCGGAGACGATGGACCCGAACCTGCCCCGGCCAATGTTCTCGCTGAAGGTGGCCTACGTCCTGTCCGACCTGTCGGAGACCGGCCGCGGCGCCACCAAGGTGATCCCCGGCAGCCACCTGCGCAACTCGCTGCCCCGCCCGGCCGACCTCACCGTGCAGAACCCGGATCCCGAAGGCACGGTCGAGATCACCGCGAACCCGGGCGACGCGTTCATCTTCGACCGCCGGCAATGGCACTCCCGGTCGACAAACCTGTCGACGATCACCCGCAAGATGCTGTTCATCGGGTACACCTACCGCTGGATCCGCCCGTTGGACGAGCTGCATGTCGACAAGGACGGCCAGTGGTGGGCGAACCGGACGCCGGTGCAGCGACAGCTGCTCGGCGAGGGCACCCATACCGCCAACTACTGGGGCATCAACTGGGACGGCTACATCGACGACGAGATCCCGCTGCGTAAGGAACTCAAGGAGCGTGGGCTGCTCGACCGCAGCATCCCCTGGCTGCGCTGACCTGCGGCAACCGGGTCCGTCGTCGGCGTCCACCCGGCCTGTGCCGGGGATGGGCGCCGACGACGGACCCGGTGCCGTCAGCTGTCGAGCGGTCAGTCCGTCGGCCGACCGCTCGGTCAGTCGACCCGGCCAGTCAGTACCGGCTCATGCTGCGCCGGCCACCGACCCCGACGACCAGCGCCACACCGACCGCGGCCAGGATCACCTGCACGAAGAACTCCCGCCAGTCGAAGCCGGCGGTGCTGGCGAAGCCGCCGGCACGGGCGATGACGGTGCCCAGCAGGGCGGCGCCGACGCCGATCAGCATGGTCAACCAGATCGGGATGTTCTGCTTGCCCGGCACGACCAGACGGCCGAGCGCACCGATGATGAGGCCGACGATGAGAGCGGTGATGATGCCCATGACGGTCATTGTTCATCCTCCTTGTCGGAGATGTCGTGTTGTCCTTGGTGACCGCTAAGTTCCCGGCCATCGCGACAACCAAACCGATTCATCTCCGCCGGACGAGCAACCGCGTCAACGTCCGAAGGATGCCGCCACGTCCCGTACCGCCGCGTCCATGGTCGCGAAGGCCAACGGCGGCGGCTCGGCGAGGGCGAACCAACCGCACTCGGTGGCCTCGGCCGAGTCGAGTCGGACCCGGTCGCCGGCCAGGGTGGCCAGGAAGAAGCACTCCAGCACGCTCAACGTCTCGTCCTGGAACTCGTACTCACCCAGATAGAGGCCGACCAGCGCACCGAGCTCGACCTCGACGCCCAACTCCTCCCGGCACTCGCGCAGCGCCGCCGACCGGGGGTGTTCCGCCCCGTCGCAGAACCCGCCAGGAGTTTCCCACTGACCGGCCCGGGGCGGCTTGGCCCGCCGGATGGCCAGGAACCGGGTCCGGGCCGGGTCGGTCACCACCACGTTGACGGTCGGCCGGGAATTCTGGAACAGCTGGTAGTCGCAGCCACCGCAGCGCACCGGCGGCGGACCGGGAAGCCCGGCCCCGCACCGCGGGCAGTACGCCGCGCTCGGTCCGTACCCACGAGGGATCACCGCTTGCCACCGGACTTCCCGTCCGAACCACCGCCGTCCGAGGTGGACAAGGCCGCGATGAACGCCTCCTGCGGCACCTCCACCCGGCCGACCATCTTCATCCGCTTCTTGCCCTCTTTCTGCTTCTCCAGCAGCTTGCGCTTACGGCTGATGTCGCCGCCATAGCACTTGGCCAGCACGTCCTTGCGGATCGCCCGGATCGTCTCCCGGGCGATCACCCGGCTGCCGATCGCCGCCTGGATCGGCACCTCGAACTGCTGGCGCGGGATGAGGTTGCGCAGCTTGGCGGCGATCGTCGTGCCGTAGCTGTACGCCTTGTCCTTGTGCACGATCGCGCTGAACGCGTCCACCGGCTCACCGTGCAGCAGGATGTCCACCTTGACCAGGTCCGACGGCTGCTCGCCGGAGGGCTCGTAATCGAGCGAGGCGTAGCCCTTGGTGCGGCTCTTCAGCTGGTCGAAGAAGTCGAAGATGATCTCGGCGAGCGGCAGCGTGTAGCGCAGCTCGACCCGGTCGGCGGAGAGATAGTCCATGCCCTGCAACGAGCCGCGCCGCCCCTGGCACAGCTCCATCACCGCGCCGACGTAGTCGTTCGGGGTCAGTACGGTGGCCCGGACCACCGGCTCGTGCACCTCGGCGATCTTGCCGGTCGGGTACTCGCTCGGGTTGGTGACGGTGGCCGTCTCGCCGTCCTCCATCACCACCTGGTAGACCACGTTCGGGGCGGTCGAGATCAGGTCGAGGTTGAACTCCCGCTCCAGCCGCTCCCGGATGATCTCCAGGTGCAGCAGGCCGAGGAAGCCGCAGCGGAACCCGAAGCCGAGCGCGCCGGACGTCTCCGGCTCGTAGGTCAACGCCGCGTCGTTGAGCTTCAGTTTGTCCAGCGCCTCGCGCAGCGCCGGGTAGTCGGAACCGTCGATCGGATACAGCCCGGAGTACACCATCGGCCGCGGGTCCTTGTAGCCGCCGAGCGGCTCGGTCGCCGGCCGGCCGTTGATGGTGACGGTGTCCCCCACCCGGGACTGCCGGACGTCCTTCACCCCGGTGATCAGGTAGCCGACCTCGCCGACACCGAGCCCGGTCGCCTTGATCATCTCGGGTGAGATCACCCCGATCTCCAGCAGCTCGTGGGTCGCGCCGGTGGACATCATCTTGATCCGGTCGCGGGCCTCGATCCGCCCGTCGATCACCCGGACGTAGGTCACCACCCCCCGGTAGACGTCGTACACCGAGTCGAAGATCATGGCCCGCGCCGGTGCCGCCGCGTCACCGACCGGCGGGGTGAACTGGCGGACGATCTCATCGAGCAGGTACGGAACACCTTCGCCGGTCTTGCCGGAGACCCGGATGCAGTCGGCCGGATCGCCGCCGATCAGATGCGCCAACTCCTCGGCGTACTTCTCCGGCTGCGCCGCCGGCAGGTCGATCTTGTTGAGCACCGGGATGATGTGCAGGTCGTTCTCCAGCGCCAGGTACAGATTGGCCAGCGTCTGGGCTTCGATCCCCTGCGCCGCGTCGACCAGCAGCACCGCGCCCTCGCACGCGGCGAGTGAGCGGGACACCTCGTAGGTGAAATCGACGTGCCCCGGGGTATCGATCATGTTGAGCACGGCCGACTCGCCCTGGCGTTCACCGGCGCGGATCGTCCAGGGCATCCGTACCGCCTGGCTCTTGATCGTGATGCCGCGTTCCCGTTCGATGTCCATCCGGTCCAGGTACTGGGCCCGCATCTGGCGCGGGTCGACCACCTCGGTGAGCTGGAGCATCCGGTCGGCGAGGGTCGACTTGCCGTGGTCGATGTGCGCGATGATGCAGAAGTTCCGGATGCTGCCGGGTTCGGTGGCACCGGGGGCGTTCACGCCGGAATCGGGCGTCGGAGGCACGGTGGTCCGTTCTGCTGGGCTGGAGTCCGTCGTCTCAGCCGGCGTCGCCGGCCGCAACCTATGTTCCCACGCCCCGATCGTCGGGGTGCCCATGCCCACCACTGGGCCACCACCTAGCGCGGCTGCCGACGCCGGATGCCGGCCGGGTGCCGCTGCCGGGGTTCGTGGCGGCGGCGCGGCAGGATGGAGGGGTGGCTACAGTGCGGTTGCCCGCTATCCGGTACGACGCGACATCGATTCGACCTGCCTGGGCGGACCTTCCACCCGATCTGCGCGCGGCGATCTGCGGCCGGCTCGGCAGCCCGGTGACCTGGGCGACCAGCGCCGGCGGCGGCTTCACCCGGGGCTTCGCCGCGACCCTGACCACCTCCGCTGGCGAGCGGGTGTTCGTCAAGGCCGCGTCGTTGGTCGAGCAGCGGCACCTCAGCGACTGGTACGCCCGCGAGGCGGCGCTGACGGCGGAGCTGCCGGCCCAAGTGGCGGCGGCCAGGCCGCGGTGGACACTCACCACCGCCGGCTACTTCGTACTCTGTCTCGACGCGGTCGACGGCCGGATGCCGGCGCTGCCCTGGGCTCCGGCCGAGCTCGACGCGGCCCTGGCCAGTTGGGCTGGCGCGGCCCGCGCCCTGCGCCGGCCGCCGGCCGGACTGGTCAACGTCGGTCTGCCCCGGCTGGCCGACCTGGCCAGTGCCGACCTGGCCTGGTGGCAGGAGATAGCCGCCGGCCGGGAAGCCATGCCGGTGTTCGACACCGACACCGACGGCGACGGGCTGCTCCGGCGGCACCTGCCAGAGCTGGCGTCGCTGGAGGCGGACCTGCCCCGCCTGGTGTCCGACGACGCGGTCATCCACGGCGACCTGCGCCTCGACAACCTGCTGATCGACCGGACCGGGATGGCGTGGATCTGCGACTGGACCTGGGTGTGTCACGGTCCCGCCTGGTTCGACACGACGAGCCTGCTGGTCACCGCGTACGCCAGTGGTCTCGACGCGGACACGCTGTTCGCCCGGCACCCGACCGCGGTCGACGCGCCACCCGGTGGGCTGGACGCGGCGCTGGCGGCGCTCTCCGGCTACTGGTTGACCCGGGCGTCCGCCGGACCCACCGGCGCCTCCCCGCACGTCCGCGCCCACCAGCGGTTCAGCGGGGAGACGGCGCTGGCCTGGCTGGCCGCCCGGCGCGGTTGGCCCGGCCCGTTTTGGCCGGCGCACCGGTGAACTGGTAACCTTGCCCTTCGCGCGTGGCGACACGCGCCGCCAGCATGCATCCCGGTTGTCGGGCCCGGCCATCCGTCGGACTCCCGATATCTGTCCGGACCGGCCACTGCGCCGGACCCGGTCACCGGGATGACTCGGGCGGCCGCGTACGCCGCAGGCGGATTGTCATTTTGGTCGTTTCGATTTCGGATGAGCAGGGCGAGGCTGTCGCGTGGCGAACATCAAGTCCCAGATCAAGCGCAACCGGCAGAACGAGAAGCGTCGGCTGCGGAACAAGTCGGTCAAGTCGGCGCTGAAGACCGCCGTCCGCAAGTTCAACGAGGCCAACGCGAACGGCGACACCGAGCAGGCCGCCGCGCTGATGCGGGAGGCCAGCCGCAAGCTCGACAAGGCCGTCAGCAAGGGCGTGATCCACAAGAACCAGGCGGCGAACCGCAAGTCCGCGATCGCCAAGCGCCTGCAGTCGATCGGCTCCTGACGAGCACGTTCCCACCGACCAGCCGACCCGCGAGGTCGGCTGGTCCTTTCGGGTGACCGATGCCACCAGCTGGCTCCGACCCAGCTGAGCTGCGTCAGTCCCGACCCAACTGGTTTACGTCACTCGGATACCGGTGGTTGGTGCTCGCTGAGCTGACCGGTGTGGAGCACGTCCAGTAGCACTGTCGGCGCGGCAAGCGCAGCAGCGGTCGCGGTCGCAGGGCAGGGCGGGACGGTCTGCAGGAGTACCGTCGGCGCCGCGAGGGCCGCACAGGTCGCCGCTGACGCAGTAGCCGTCGCCGCGGTCGCCTCGACGTGGGCACCACCGATCCGTCTGATCCGGATACCGGGACCAATCTGGACACCGGAGCCGGTCTGGACGCCGGGGGCGGCGCCGCCGGCCGGAAACGCCGGTCCGGTCCGAGTCCCGATCACCGGCCATACATGCTGCCCGGCCGCTGGGACCACCTCGCGACGGAACATCTCCTGTTCCCGCTCGGGGACCAGCTCCGCCGAGCGTTCGACCGCACCAGCGACCAGATCGTTGATCTTCACCATGACAGCCACCGCGACCGGCAGGACCAGCATGCCCCACCAGGGGATCAGTTCTGCCAGGGCGAGCAGCCCACCCACTACGAAGCTGCCTTCGAAGAAGGCCAGACAGGTCAACCCGCTGGGCTGCACGTACCGGAGCCGCAGCGCTCGGGCGTATAGCGGTGGCAACTCGTCCTCGACGGCATCCTGCTCGTCGGCCGGGTCCTGATGGTCACGCGGCTCCCGATGGTCGCGACCACTCACCGCTGATCACCACCGCTGCGGCGGGCCTGCGCGACCGCGACGACGGCCCGCTCCAGTGCGTAGTCCCGGTCGTCCGACCCACCCTTGACATCGGCGTTGCACCGCGCCGCCGCATGCATGGCATCGACCAGGCCTTCCGCGCTCCAGCCCCGGCTCTGCCGTTGCGCACGCTCGATCTTCCACGCGGGCATGCCGAGACTGCTCGCCAGCTGGTACGGGCTCCCCCGACCGGCGGACGCGACCCGGGCCACGGTACGGATGCCGTCGGCGAGCGCGTCGGCGATCGGCACCGGATCTACTCCGACGTGCAGGGCCCACCGCAGTGCTTCCAGGGCTCCCGGCACGTCGCCGATGATCGCCGCGTCGGCCACGGTGAATCCGCTCACTTCGGCACGACCCCGGTAGTACCGGGCCACGGTCGCCGCGTCGACCCGGGCGCCCGTGTCGGCCAGCAGTTGGGCGCAGGCCGCGGACAGCTCCCGCAGGTCGTTGCCGACGGCGGCGAGTAGCGCCTCGGCCGCGTCGTCGGTGCACCTGCCGCCGGCGCGCCGGAACTCGTCGCGGACGAAGGCGACCCGTTCCCGGTGCCCCTTGAGCTTGGCCGCCGGTACCACGGTCGCCCCGGCCGACCGCAGCCCGTCGGCGAAGGCCTTCCCTTTGGCACCGCCCACGTGGGTGACCAGCAGCGTCACGTCCGGATCTGGTTGCTTCGCGTACCCGAGCAACGCGGCGGTCAGGTCCTTGCGGGCGTCCTGGCCACTGCGCAGGACGAGCAGTCGCCGACCGCCGAACAGGGACGGGCTGAGCATCTCGGCGACCTCGCCGGCGCTGACCGCGCCCGCCTCGTACTCCCGGACGTCGGCGTCGGGATCGGTGGCCCGGGCAGCCTGGACGGCTTCCGTCACAGCCCGAGTGACCAGAAGTTCCTCGTCACCGAGCACGAGTACCACGGCGGGCGGGGCGGCAATTTTCACGCCCGCCATAGTCGCACGGGTCGTAGCACCGAGATCAACCCCCAATTTCTCGCTGAGTAGCTGTTCGATCACGCTCCGATAATAGGGACATTTGCCGGCGAGCTGTCACGAACGACACCGGAACACCGCAGTTGACTGCGGTGTTCCGTCCCACCCGGATCAGCCGCTACGGGCGTTGGCATCAGCTCTCTGGTGGGAGACCGCGAGCCCGCCGTCACGCCGTACCACCGCGAGATCACCGTCGACATCGGTCCGCAGCACCCGCGCTCCCCGCGCCGACAACCGGGCGAGCACTCCCGGATCCGGATGTCCGTACCGGTTGTCGGCACCGACCGGCACCACCGCTACCCTGGGTGCCACCGCGTCCAGGAAGCCGACGTCCTGGAAGGCCGACCCGTGGTGGGCGACTTTGAGCACGTCCGCCCGCAGCCCGGCCGCCCCGAACCGGTCCAGTAGCGCTTCCTGCGAGTCGTGCTCGGCGTCACCGGTCAGCAGGATCCGTACACCGTCCACGACGGCCAGCAGCATCAGGGAGTTGTTGTTCGGATCGGACCTGGTCCCGATGAACGGCTCGGTCGGACCGAGCACCGTCAACTCGACCGGGCCACGACGGTAGCTCCAGCCAGGCGGAACCGGTCCGACCGCGACGCCCCGGGCTGCCGCCGCCAACTGCACCGCGGCCCGGCCGGCAGCCGGCTCCGGCCACCCGGTGGTCGCCACCGCCGAGACCAGACGGTGCCGCAGGACACCGTCGACGCCAGCTACATGGTCGGCGTGGAAATGACTGATCACCAACAGCGGCACCCGGCTGATGCCGAGACGACGCAGGCACCGGTCGGCCGCAG
>Ga0207773_100254_pt1 | contig 31611 bp, 27 predicted proteins | sample TtaePargueraPR_2_FD_187281 | JGI IMG/M metagenome (GOLD analysis project Ga0207773, IMG submission 187281) | Aerobic enrichment media microbial communities from Bioluminiscent Bay, La Parguera, Puerto Rico - Tt and M1 (3) (SPAdes) | ecosystem: Environmental > Aquatic > Marine > Unclassified ...
CCAGGAAGTAGAAGGCGTCGACCAGCTTCGCCGGCGTCGCGCCCGCGAAGGCGCCGCAGGAGAGCAGCAGGTCGACCCCGCCGAAGGCGCCTTCCCAGGCGGATGTCAGCACCTGGCGCTGGCGGTAGGCATCGGCGAGGTCGGCGCCGTCGACGAAGGCGCCGAGCGAGATGCGCTGGCGGGTGCAGCGCGTGTAGTCGAGTCCGCGCCCGGCCAGCCAGTCGCGGTGCAGCGCATAGGCCTCCGCCAGCGAGATCAGCAGCACAGCGGCCGTGTAGTCCTCCAGCGGCGGCAGGTCGACGTCGACGATGGCGGCGCCCAGCCGTTCGAAGACGTCGATGGCGTCGCTGGTGGCCGCCGCCACGCCGGCGTTGGCATAGGGCTCGACATGGGCGCGCACGAAGCCGATGCGCAGGCCGTCGAGACGGGGCCGCGCGGCCCAGCTGGCGGCATCGGTCGCCGGCATGCCGGCGCCGATATCGCCGGCGAGGGCGTCGAGGACGAGGGCGCAGTCCCGCGCGCTGCGTGCCAGCGGACCGATCTCGTCGAGGCTTTCGGAGAGCCGGACGATGCCGCGCCGGTCGATCCGCCCGGCGCTTGGCTTGAAGCCCGTGCAGCCGCTGAAGCAGGCCGGCAGGCGTACCGAGCCGGCGGTGTCGGTGCCGAGCGTGAAGGCCATCAGCCCGCCTGCCACGGCCGTGCCGGAACCGCTGGACGATCCGCCAGCATAGCAGTCTGCGTTCCAGGGGTTGGCGGCGGGCGGGAAGGCGCCGTCGTCGGACGGACCGCCGAGGCAGAACTCGACGGTCTCCAGCTTGCCCAGCAGCACCGCGCCCGCCTCTGTCAGGCTTGTCACGGCGGCGGCGTCGGCATCCGGCACGCGTTCGAGAAGCAGGCGCGATCCCGCCGTGGTGCGCACGCCGGCGGTATCGAAGACGTCCTTCAGCCCATAGGGCACGCCGTGCAGCGGTCCGCGCCGCCGGCCTTCCCGGAGTTCCCGGTCCAATCTGTCGGCCGTGGCGCGGGCCGCCTCCGTCGTCGGTGTGATGACCGCCCTGAGGCGGGTGTCGGCGCGCGCGATCCGCTCGAGATAGAATTCGACCCAGTCGCGGCAGGACCGTTCGCCGGCCTCGATCGACCGGGCGATCGCATGGATCGTCGGCTCGCTCACCTGAGCGGGCCGGGCTCTGACGGGTGTCGCAGGCGGCCGGCCAGACGGTCGAGCTTCGCCGTCGCGGCCAGCAGGGCGGCGCGGTCAGCCTCGGTCAGGGTCAGGCGATGGCGGGCGACCTCGATCCGGAACCAGTGCTCAAGATCGGCCGGATTGTCGGGCGAATCGGTTTCCATGCCCGTCAGTTGGGCACGGTTCCGTTCGTGTAGTCCACGCCGTTCGAGCCGCGCCGCTCGCCCACCCGCTCGGCGAAGCACTCCGGCAGGAACCGGTTGGTGGCGCAGTTCGGCTGGTCGATGGGGAAGCCGTAGCCCTCGTCCTCCTCGGCGGCGGCGGGGGCGGCGTCCTGCGTCGCCGGCTGGTTGGTGCAGGCGGCGCACAGCACGGTCGTCACGAGGAGCACGAGGCGCATCTCATCCTCTCCCATCCGGTGGGCGGTCGGGGCGACCGCCCTTGGCCGGGAGAGCATAGCAGAAACGGCCTCACGGCACGTTCATGACGTGCTGACCGACATTGTTCCCCTCATTGGTCTCCCCGGTGCTGCCGCCGGCATCGGCGGTGATGGTGAACTGGTAGTTGCCGGATGCCCAACTGAGGCCATTCCAGAAGCCGAAATAGGCGGTGTGGACGTGCCCGGGCGGGATCGATGGGATCGCCACCACGGCCGCGTTCGGGAAGGCCGGGTTGGTGTACTCCGCCAGTCCGGGCGACTCCGCGCACGGGCTGCGGGTCAGCGGCTGGCAGACGACGGTGGCGACACCCGGCTGCGAGGGTGCGGTGCCGGCGTTGCGGATGGAAACCGCGCCGTGGACGATGCGGCTGGGGATCGGCACCAGATCGGCGCCCTGGGCGGTGAGCGTGAGTTGCGCCTGGGCCGGCGCGCCGATGGCGGAAATGACGAAAAGGGCGGCCGCGGCCGCGACGATCGAGCGTGACATCCTCGTTTCTCCCAGAAAGTGCCGACGGCACGACGCCCGGCATGGGAGGGACCCTAGCCGGTGCGGCGCCGCTATTCAGTGAGCGTCGGCACAGCGGGCGTGCGCGAACCGCCTCAGCCGTGGATCGCCAGGCTGTCCGCCGGGGCTTCCGCCCGCTCGTTCATGGTGTAGTCGCGCAACACCTCGGCCACGCGCAGCCGGTACTCCCGGAACAGCGTCGATCGGCCCAGCGCCTGCGCCTTGCGGTGCTGCGGCAGGTTGCGCCAGGCCCGAACCGCCTCCTCGTCGCGGAAGAAGGAGAGCGAGAGGATCTTGCCGGGGGTAGTGAGGCTCTCGAACCGCTCGATGCTGATGAAGCCGTCGATCGTGTCGAGCAGGCTGCGCATCGCCGCCGCGGTTTCGAGATAGGTCTCGCGTGAATTGTCGTTAGGCTCGAACTCGAAGATGACGGCGATCATGACGGGCGCTCCTCTCCCTGTGACACGGAGAGGAGGAGGACACGGGTCCGCCCGGGATCGCAACAGAAGGAGGCTCGTGGCTGGTATGCCGGAGGCCCGGGAAATGCTCTTCATTCACGGCGGCAGCCACGGCGCCTGGTGCTGGCAGCCCGTGATCGCGGCCCTGGAACGATATGGCGTGCGCGGACACGCGATCGACCTGCCCGGCGCCGGCGAGGACCCGACGCCGCGCGCCGGGCTCGGCCTCGCCGACTATGTGGCGGCGACCGTGGCGGCGCTCGACCGGCTTGGACCGCGTCCGGTTACCCTCGTCGGTCACTCCATCGCAGGCATGGTCCTGCCCGGCGCGGTGGCGGCACGGCCGGAACGTGTCGCGACAGTGGTCTTCCTGGCGGCCCTGACGCTGCGGCGCGGCGAACGCGGCATTGACCAGGTACCCGCGGCGCGACGTCCCGCCTATTTCGCGATGGCGGCGGCATCACCCGACAACACGCTGAGCCTGCCCTTCGACGAAGCATGGCGGCGCTTCTTCAACCACCTGCCGGAGACCACTGCGCGTGCCGCCTACGCCCGGCTGACCCCGCAGCCCCTCGGCCCCTATCTCGACCGCGCCGGGCAGGGGGCCGATGGCATGACCTGTGCCGCGCGCTATCTGGCGATGGACGACGACCACACGTTCCCGCCGGACACGGCGGCAGCCTTTGCAGCCAAGGCCGGTCTGGTGCCGACGCTGATCCCGGGGGATCACTGCGTCATGCTGTCCGATCCCGGAGGACTGGCGGCCGCCTTGCTCGATCACGCCTGACGGTGGCGATCCAGGTTCCGACGGGGCCTATTCAGAATGATCCATTCCCCCGGGGCTTCGCCGTCCTCATGTTGCCTGTAGCGGCCCCTGCGGCCGGCCCGACCACCGAGCGGAGAGCCACCAGCGATGACGTCATCAGCGACGACGCCTCAATCCGCGCCGACACCGATCACCGTGGCGCGCGGCGACGGTATTGGCCCGGAGATCATGGACGCCAGCCTCGCGGTGCTGGAAGCGGCCGGCGCCAGGCTGGCCATCGAGGAGATCGAGGTCGGCGAAAAGGTCTATCGCCAGGGCATCAGCACCGGCATTCCCGACGCCGCGTGGGACAGCCTCCGGCGCACCCACGTGCTCTACAAGGCACCGATCACCACGCCGCAGGGCGGTGGCTACAAGAGCCTAAACGTCACGCTGCGCAAGTCGCTTGGCCTGTTCGCCAATGTCCGGCCCTGCGTCGCCTACGCGCCCTTCGTCAGCACCCGCCATCCCGGCATGAACGTCGTCATCGTCCGCGAGAACGAGGAGGACCTCTATGGCGGCATCGAATACCGGGTGACCGACGAGGTCTTCCAGTCGCTGAAGGTGATCACCCGGGCAGGCTGCGAGCGCATCGTGCGCTACGCCTTTGACTACGCCCGGGCGCATGGCCGTCGGCGCGTCACCTGCATGACCAAGGACAACATCATGAAGCTGACCGACGGTCAGTTCCACAAGGTGTTCGACGAGGTGGCGCCGGACTATCCGGAGATCGAGGCCGAACACCTGATCATCGACATCGGCACGGCGCGCCTCGCCGCCCGGCCGGAACGCTTCGACGTCATCGTCACGCCGAATCTCTACGGCGACATCATCTCCGATGTCGCGGCCGAAATCACCGGTTCGGTCGGGCTGGCGCCGTCGGCGAATATCGGCCGCCACGGCGCCATGTTCGAGGCGATCCACGGCTCCGCCCCCGACATCGCCGGGCAAGGCATCGCCAACCCGTCCGGCCTGCTGCTGGCCGGTGTCACCATGCTGACCCATATCGGCCAGCAGGACGTCGCCGAGCGCATCCACAACGCCTGGCTGACCACGATCGAGGACGGCGTGCACACCGGCGACATCTTCACCCCCGACATCTCCCGCGAACGGGTCGGGACGCGGGCCTTCGCCGAGGCGGTCATCGCCCGCCTGGGCCGCCTGCCGACGCGCCTGCCGGTGGTCTCGCTGGGCGAGGGCTCGGGCGCCATCTCCATCGCCGAGCCGACCAAGCGCGAACCGGCGGTACGGCGGCTGGTCGGCGTCGACGTCTATGTCCAGGAGACCGACCCGGACGCCGAGAAACTGGCCGGTCGGGTCGAGGCGGCGGCGGACGGTCTGCTACCCCTGGTGATGATCAGCAATCGCGGCATGAGCGTGTGGCCGCGGGGCGCGCCGGAGGCCTACAAGACCGACGAGTGGCGCTGCCGCTTCGAGGCCCCCGACGGCGGGGAGATCGACCGCCAGACGGTTATTGACCTGCTGTCCCGCCTGGCGGCGGCCGGCATCGACTTCGTGATGACCGAGCTTCTCCACACTTTCGACGGGGAGCGCGGCTTCTCGCTGGGGCAGGGGCAGTAGGTGGTCACCAGTGCGGCCGTGTCGGCCGTGCGATGATCTGCCGGCCGAACAGGCTGGCGGCCAGTTCCGCCATCGCCCGGGCGCTGCGTCCCCGCTCGTCGAGGATCGGATTGAGCTCGACGATGTCGAAGGAACCGACCAGTCCGCTGTCGTGCAGCATCTCCATGATCAGGTGCGCCTCGCGCCAGGTGGCGCCGCCGGGCACCGTGGTACCGACGCCCGGCGCGACCGCGGGATCGAGGAAGTCGACATCCAGGCTGACATGCAGCACGCCGTCCTGCGACGCCACCGCCTCGATCACCTCGCGAATCATTACCGAGACGCCGAATTCGTCGACGCGGCGCATGTCGATGACGCCGACGCCGCGCGCGACCAGCAGGTCGCGTTCCTCCCGGTCGATCGAGCGGATGCCGAACAGGTGGAACCGCGCCGGGTCGAGGGGCGTGAAGCCGTCCGGGCCGAACAGCCAGCCGAGTTCCGCCTCGCCGGTCAGCGCGGCGATCGGCATGCCGTGCATGTTGCCCGAGGGCGTGGTGAAGGGCGTATTGAAGTCCGCATGCGCGTCCAGCCAGAGGATGAAGAGCGGCCGGTCCCGGCCCTGCCAGTAGCGGGCGACGCCGGCGACCGAGCCCATGGCGAGACTGTGGTCGCCGCCCATCACCAGCGGGATCGCGCCCGCCGCCAGCGTGTCGTACACCTGCCGGGCGATCGCCCGCGTCCAGCCGGCGATGATCTCCGCGTGGCGCGCGCGGCCGCCGGCGGCACGGTCGAGGCTGACGCGCTCGGGCGCGAGATTGCCGACATCCGCCACCTCGTAGCCGAGGTCCCGCAGGCTGTCAGCCAGGCCCACCACGCGCAGCGCGTCGGGTCCCATCAGGCATCCGCTCTGGCCAGCCCCCTCGTCGACGGGCGCACCGATCAGGGTGATCCGCCGTCGCTCTCCGGCCGTCGTGTCGTTCATGCCAGTCTCCTTTGTTGCCGGCGATAGCGCGATTTCAAGTCACCTGTCGAGACGGGGCGCGCATGCCGGCCATGGCCGGAAGGCCGGTTGATCGCGGCCGGGCGGCTGGCCGATGGTCCCCTGCCCAACGGTTTCGCCCCTCCGGTGCCGATGACCAAGACATCCGCGCTCAAGCTCACCGTCGGCGGCCTGCTCGCCCTGGTCGCCGCGATGGGCATCGGTCGCTTCATCTATACGCCGATCCTGCCGCACATGGCGGCGGGCGAGCAGCTGAGCGCGAGCGAGACCGGCCTCATCGCCTCGGCGAATTTCGCCGGCTACCTGCTCGGTGCCGTCGGCGCCGCCATTCCCGCTCTCGCCCGGCGGCCGCGCGTCTGGCTGCTGGCCGGCCTCGGCGTCAGCGTGGCGACGACGCTGGCGACCGGCCTCGTCGACGGCATGCCCGCCTTCCTCGCGGTCCGCTTCGTGGCCGGCGTGGCGAGCGCCCTCGCCCTCGTCTTCGTCTCGGCCATCGTGCTCGAGCGCCTGGCGGGCAGCGGCCATGCCGGCCTGTCGGCGGTCCTGTTCTCCGGTGTCGGCGTCGGCATCGCGCTGTCCGCGCTCACCATCTCCTCCAGCCATGCCCTGGGCGGCGGCTGGCGGGCGGACTGGATCGCCGGCGGTGTCATCGCGCTCGCCGCCGCCGCCATGGTGCCGATGCTGATCCCGGGGGCCGGCCCGGTCGCGGCGCCGGCGACGCCGGCGTCGCGGCCACCGGACCGGACGCTGCTTCGCCTGATCGCCGCCTACGGCCTCTACGGCTTCGGCTATGTCATCACGATGACCTTCCTGGTGGCCATCGTGCGAGGCGCGCCGGACCTGGCGCCGCTGGAAACCACAGTGTGGGTGGTGGTCGGCCTGTCGGCCGCCCCGTCCATAGCCGTCTGGCAGTGGGCCGGGCGGCGCCTCGGCCAGATGCGTGCGCTCTCGCTCGCCTGCGCCATCGAGGCGGTCGGCGTGACGCTCAGCGTCGCCGACGCCAGCATCGTGCCGGTGCTGGCCGCCGCCTTCCTGCTCGGTGGCACCTTCATCAGCATCGCCGCGCTCGGCCTCACCGCGGCACGCCAGGTGACGCGCGGCGACCCGACCCGAGCCGTCGCCCTGATGACCGCCTCCTTCGGCGCCGGCCAGATCATCGGTCCCGCCTTCGCCGGCCTGCTCGGCGACTGGACGGGCAGCTTCCTGATCCCCTCGCTGGTGGCCGCAGCCGCGCTGCTGCTGGCCGCGCTGATCACCGCCGGGCCGGCGGCCCGCGCCGCCTGAGACGCGAGTCCGCTCACATCTGGCTGGGCAGGAAGGTCGCGACCTCCGGGAACAGTACCAGCAGCACCACCGCCAGGCACATGATCAGGAACATCGGCAGGGCGGCGCGGGCGATGAATCCCATTTCGCGCCCGGTCATGCCCTGCAGGACGAACAGGTTGAAGCCGATCGGCGGCGTGATCTGCGCCATCTCGACGACGACCATCAGGTAGATGCCGAACCAGATCATGTCGAAGCCGGCGGCCTGCACCATCGGCTCGATCACGGCCATGGTCAGCACGATGGAGGAAATGCCGTCGAGGAAGCAGCCGAGGATGATGTAGAAGACGGTCAGGATGGCGATCAGCGCCAGCGGGGAGAGCTCCCAGCCGCCGATCTCCGTCGCCAGCGCCCGCGGGATGCCGGTGAAGCCCATCGCCAGCGACAGGAAGCTGGAGCCTGCCAGGATCAGCGCGATCATTGCCGAGGTCCTGACCGCCCCCATCAGCGATTCCCGGAAGCTTTCCCAACTCAGGCTGCGCTGCAGCCGCGACAGGCCGAGCGCGCCGACGACACCCAGCACCGCCGCCTCGGTCGCGGTGGCGATGCCGGTATAGATCGAGCCGATCACCGCGACGATCAGCGCCAGCACCGGCACCAGGTCCTTCAGGGCCACCAGCTTCTGGCGCCAGGAGAAGCGCGCCGCCTCGTCGCGCTGGCCGGTGACCAGGCCCCAGATCGCCACATAACCCATGAACAGCAGCGCCAGGCCGATGCCGGGCAGGATGCCGGCGATGAACAGCTTGGCGATCGACTGGTTCACCGTCACGCCGTAGATGATCAGCGCGATGGAGGGCGGGATCATCAGACCCAGCGTGCCGGCTCCGGCCAGCGTGCCGATGATCATCCGCTCGGGGTACTTGCGCGCGCGCAGCTCCGGGATCGCCATCTTGCCGACCGTCGCCACCGTCGCGGCGGAGGAGCCGGAGATGGCGGCGAAGATGGCCGAGCCGGCGATGTTGGTGTGCAGGAGCCCGCCCGGCAGGCGGCTCATCCACGGCGTCAGGCCCTTGAACAGGATTTCCGACAGGCGGGTGCGGAACAGGATCTCGCCCATCCAGATGAACATCGGCAGCGCCGTCAGCGTCCAGGACGACTGGCCGGCCCAAAGGTTGATGGCGAGGCTGTCGCCGACCGGACGGCTGGTCAGCAGCATCATGCCGATGATCGCGCAGGCGAGCAGGCTGATGCCGACCCAGACGCCGGAACCCAGCATCCAGAACAGGGCGGCGATGAAGATGCCGGTGGCGAGCGCCTCTGTCATCGGCGGCCCATGGTGTCTGGAACCATACCTCGGGCGCTCATACCTCGGGCGTCCCGGGCTTCTCGATGCGGTCCATCATCGCCCGGTCGACAAGGGCGCGCAGGAAGGTGTGCACCCCGCAGACGGCGAAGACGACCGCGCCGGCCGCCAGGAAGCTCTGCGGTATCCACAGCGGTACCGCGTCCGCCGCCTGGCTGCGCTCTCCGAAGCTGTGGGAGAACCAGACGAGGCGGCAGGTATAGACCGCGAGGTAGACGGTCACGACGGCCAGCACGCCGAAGCACCAGAGGTCGTTGGCCCGCTTCCACGGGCCGCGGAAGTTGCGCACCAGCAGGTTGACCCGGATATGCCCGCCCGAGCGGAAGGTGTAGGCCATGGCGAAGAAGGCGCCGGCCGCCATGACATAGCCGGCGATCGCCGTGACGCCCGGGATGTAGACGCTCAAGAGCCGCCCCAGGATGCTGGCCAGGATCAACCCGGTCAGCACCACGAGCAGCACGGCGGCCACCGCGCCGCACCAGCGGTAGAGGGCGTCGAGCCCGCGGTCGAGCCGTCCCCACATCGTCTCACGCCCTCGCCAGGGAGTGGGCCGGGACCCGGCCCCAATGGGGACTGTCCCGGCCGGTCCCGATCAGTTTCAGCGTGCCTCCCGGTAGGCCTCAACGATCGCGGCCCCGGACTCGCCGGCGCTCTCGAGCCATTCCTCGGTCATGATCTCGCCCATCTCGGCGAAGTCGGCCGCCAGCTGCTCGGAGGGCGGTTCCACGGTCATGCCGTTCTCGGCCAGCTGCTCGGCGTACCAGCCGGAGAGCTCCTGCGCCGTCTCCCAGCCGCGCGCCTCCGCACTCGCCGCGGCGTCCAGCACGATCTCCTGGATTTCCGGCGACAGGCCGTCCCAGGCGTCCTGGTTGACGATCACCATGTTGCGCGGCAGCCAGGCCTGGATATCGTACCAGTAGTCGACATGCTCCCAGATCTGCCGGTCGTAGCCGGTCGAGCCCGAGGAGATCATGCTCTCCGCCACGCCGGTGGCGAAGGCCTGCGAGAGCTCCGCCGCCTCGATCTGCGTCGGCACCGCGCCCATCAGCTCGGCCAGCCGCGAGGTGGCGGCGTTGTAGGCGCGGAAGCGCACGCCCTCCATGTCGGCCACGCTCTCCACCGGGCTCACCATGTAGAGCCCCTGGGGCGGCCAGGGCACGGAGTAGAGCAGCATCATCCCCTGCTCGGCCAGCAACTCCTCCAGCGCCGGGCGCGATACGTCGTAGAGCGTGCGCGCGTCCTCGAAGGAGGTGGCCAGGAAGGGGATCGAGTCGATCTCGAACAGCGGGTCCTCGTTGCCGAGCGCCGAGATCAGCCGCTCGCCGATCGGCACCAGCCCGCGCCGGACGGCGCCGTAGATCTCGCCGCCGGGGAAAAGCGACCCCGAGGGATGGGTGACGATCTCCAGCTCCCCGCCGGTGCGCTCCGTCACCTCCGCGGCGAACTCGGCCGCCAGTTCGGAATGGTAGTTCGAGGCGGCGTAGGCCAGCGCCATGTCCCAGGTCTCCGCCTGGGCAGCCGCGCTACCGCCCAGCACAAGGCTGAGCGTGGCGGTGGCGGCGAGCAGTCGTGTGGTCGCAATGGTCATCGTCGAAGTCTCCCTGGTTCCGGCGCGGTCCGGCGGCACGGCCGGCGACCCGCACCTTATCCGGTCCATCGGGCTCCACCGGGGTGCCGGCCGGGTTCCTCCCGGCTCGACGCCGCCGCGCTTGCGCGCGAGACCACCGGCGGACGAGGCGGCGATGGTACACGCGCCGCGCGCCCTGGGAAATCCTCCCGGCGGATCCTCCGGCGAATCCTGGAGGCGTTCCCCGTACCCTGGCGGCGTCGGCAACCGCGTGTCGCCGCGAAAAACCTTAGCAAACCTTATCAAACCTTAACATTCCGCGACGCTCGGGGTCTCGAGGCCAGCATGGAGATAGGACTATCGTCATAGTTCGCGCGGGATGCAAGCCGCTTGTCTCACGCTCGCCGACGCGCCGCGCGCTCAGGCGGTGCGCCGGCGGGTCGCCTCGTTGATGACGCCGGGCGTCGGCGGCCGCTGTCCGGCCGTGTCCGGCCCTTGCCGAAATCGCTGCATGAAGCGGTAGAGCCCGGTGCTGAGCGAGCCCTTGACCACCACCCGGTCATCGGGGACGAGCGCGCCCGGCAGGATGTCCTCGAGGTCGTCGAGGCCAATGACGGCGAAGCGCGGGTCGCCGGCCACCCGGTCGCGGCAGGCCGCGAAGCCGTCGCCGAGGAGATAGACGCGGTCGAACGGCGCCTGCCGCAGCTCCGCCAGCAGCCGCGCGTGCTCGGCCGCGCTCGCCGCGCCCAGCTCGGCCATCTCGCCGAGGATGGCGAGGCGCCGGCCGGAACCCGGCAGCGCCAGCACGTCGTCGATGGCCGCGCGCATGGACCCCGGATTGGCGTTGTAGGAATGGTCGAGCAGGCGGGCCGTGCCGCCGCCCACGGCGAGCTCGATCAGCCGGCCGCGGCCGGCGATGGCGGTGAAGCCCGCGAGGCGCTGTCCAAGCGCCGCCACCGGCAGGCCCAGGGCGGAGAGCGCGCCGGCCACCGCCATGGCGTTGTAGACCGCGTGCACGCCGCGTCCCGGCAGGGTCAGGTCGAGGGGTTCCCCCATCACGCTGAGGCGGACGCCGCTGAAGCCCGTGGCGCCGCCGGCGGGGTGGACGTCGGCGTCGCCGGCCATGCCGTAGGTGAGGAGGCGCAGGCCCCGCTTGTCAGCGGCGTCACGCACCACCGCGAACTCGCGCATGTCGGCGTTCAGCACGGCCACGCCGCTATCGGGCATGCCGGCGAAGATCAGCGCCTTGCGCTGGGCGATGGTGCGGGTGTCCTTGTGGTAGATCAGGTGCACGGGGTGGATGTTGGTGAAGACGGCGACGTCCACGCGGGCCAGCCTGCTGCTCCACGTCATCTCGGCGATCGCCATCTCCAGCACGCAATGGAGGGTATCCTCCGGCACGCAGCCGAGGTTCCAGGCAACGCCGCGCCCGGTATTGGCGTCGGCGCGGGTGGCGTAGACCGGGCCGGCGCCGGCCAGGCAGTGGGCGATCATCGCCGTGACGCTGGTCTTTCCCGCGCTGCCGGTGACGCCGACCACCGGTCCGGAAATCCGGCTGCGTGCCGCGCGCGCCAGGGCGAACAGGGCGTCGTGCGGATTGGGAACGCGCAGCACCGCGCGCGCGGTGATGCCGCGCCGGTCGGTCGGCCCGACGATGGCCAGCGTCGGGATGATGCCCTCGGCCGCCAGCCGTGCCGGCGGGATGCCCAGACCGCCCTCGGCCGGCCGTACGAAGACCATGTCGTCGGGCCGGAAGGTCGGTGCGTGGATGGAAATGCCGCCGACCGTGCGGTCGATCTCGGGCGCCATGACCCAGTCGGCACCGGGGATGAAGTCGCGAACCTCCCGCGTCGTCCAGCGCATCGCCCCGCCTGGATTGTTCTGGCCTGGATATCCCTGGCCCGGAGTGTCCTGGCCCGGAGTGTCCTGGCCCGGAGTGTCCTTGCCCGGAGTGTCCCCGCCTGGAAAATGTCCGTCCGCGGCGGTTACACGGGCCCGATCCTGACCCTATACCAAAGCATGCAGTGCCCGGCGGCGTCGATCAAGGGCGAATGCGGCCGGGCTGATCCCGCCTCACCCCGCCTCGCGGATCCAGCCGTGCACGAAGGCCAGCTTCTCGCGGATCGTCGAGGTCAACACGAAGGGGTAGATGTCGGTCAGCCCCATGGCCCGGTTCACGTGGTTGAGCGCGATGCCGAGATGGGCGGCCAGCGTCAGCAAGCGCTGCGCCTCGGTATCGGCGTAGGCGTCGTAGGCCGTGTCGACGGTCGCGGCGTCCGCGGTCGTCCCGCCGGTCACCGTCTCGGCGATCTCGTCCGAACACAGGCCCGCTGCCAGGAAGCTGTCGGTGATGTCGGTGAGGTGCAGCAGGTGGGCGAAGCTCTCCGCCCAGTCCTCGTGCGGATGCGCGGCGGCATAGGGGGTGACGTGCCGGTCGGCCCAGCCCTCGGGCAGGGCGCGGCCGTCATAGTGCCGGGCCAGCGCCTCGCCATAGTCCGCGCGCTCGTCGCCGAAGACGGCGCGGAAGCTGTCGATGAAGCCCGGCCGCTCGCGCCAGCGCTCGAAGAAGAAATGGCCCAGCTCGTGGCGGAAATGCCCGGTCATGGTGCGCAGCTGCTCGCCCAGCGCCTCGCGCCGCTGGGCGATCTCGGCCGGATCGGCCTCCGTCACGTTGATCGTCACCAGGCCGCCGGCATGGCCCATCACCACCGGCACCCGGCCGATGCGGCTCTCCTCGGCCAGCAGGTGGAAGATCGGCCGTGGCCCCGGGTCGGCCGTCTTGAACCAGCCCCAGCGGCCGAGATTGGCCAGCACCCAGCGCTTGGCCTGCTCGGCCTCCGCCCACAGGGCCCGGTTCTCGCCGTGGAAGGCGTCGGGGATCACCTCGGTCATGGCGCAGGACCGGCAATAGCCGCCGCCGCTCGGGCCCGGCGGGGTGTCGACCACCCAGTTGCACCAGATCGCCGCCCGGTTGGCGCACCACGCAATGTCCGGATGCCCACCCCGCTCCGGCGCCAGCACGAAGCCCTCCGCCTCGGGGTCGTACCCCACCGAAGCCCCGCAGACACAGGCCACGTTGCTGAAATAGAGCGCCCCGCCACAGGCGGGACAGGCGAAGACCTTCATGGGACGTGTGCTGCCGGTGTCGTTGGAGACGTCGGAATGTGGCGAGGCCGGTAGGCCGGGGCAAGGGGGAACGGATTCGGATCCTTCGGCCCGCGAACCGGGCCGCAGATGGCGGAAGGTTCACAGGGCCAGGACCCATGAGACGGTTTCGTAATTCGGCGGCGACCTGACTCAAGCTCCCAGGTGGTGGGCGCACTCGAATGTCGGATATCCTCTGGCTGACGAAGCAGCAGTTGGCGCGGCTTGAAGCCTGTCCGCCCAAGGATACGCGCGGGTGTCGCGGGTCGATGATCGCCGCGTGATCAGCGGTATCGTGCACGTTCGGAGGTCGGGCCGTCGCTGGAAGGACACGCCAGCCGGGGCGGCCGGAACACCAGGCTGCATGCCGTGTGCGACGGGCATGGCCGGCCGCTGACCTTCGCTATCATGCGTTTGAATCTGCTACAGCTAGGGCGACGTAGGCATCCCCCATCATCATCTTGTAGTGGCCGTCGTGGCCTGACTCTTCGAATATGCGCTGAAACACGGTGAGGTAACGATCAACCTGACCAGGATCACAGGACATGAACAAATCGTCGTTGGAAAAATGAGAGCCGTCATTGATCCAGGACAAAAGAGAGGCACAGATTTTCTTATCCTGCCCGTCGAATTTCTCGATGATATTTTCCGGCGCGATGCCGCCGAAAAACTTGAAATAATGTTCAAGTATGCGACGCGTCACATTTTGGATTGTGATTTCCGATGGCGGTTTTTGCCTGATCTCCCGCCATAGCAGCTCGTAGCTGGATTTAATAGGGTTCTCTGGAGACGAAATAAGTTCTGAGCGCGTTGCGGTCTTCCGAACGATCCAGAAGGTTTCGTATTTCATCGCGTCGGAGCCGCTGCGCATTTTATTGAATGTGACCTCCTTATGAAAATAAATATTATGCGTCAGCACAAACACCTGTTTGATCGCGCTGTTTCCGTCGCGCATTTCTTCAATCACGCCTTTAATCAGACTACACACGATAAAGAGAATATCGGCATCGAGGCTGGATACCGGATCGTCGAAAACCACAATGCGATCGGTATTCGCACCGCTTGCGGAGAACGAGCCTTTTATATGGTGGTAGAAATACAGGAAGGTGATGAAGGACTTTTCACCCTCGCTCAGCGTTCCCTTGGCGTCTTCGCCACCGGGCCGCTTGACCTCGTAGTAGCCCTCATCGCCGCTTTCCACCAGGTGGAAGTTCACGAAACCGAATGATTTCAGAAGCTTGTTGATCGCCTGAATCGTTGGCTTGATGCTAGTGATCTGCTTCTCGGTATCCTCGATCTCCTGTCGCTTTTCGTTCAGTTCTTCTTCGAGCTGCGTGATCTGCCCCGTCGGACTGGTGATCGCCGCGTCCAGATGGCCGCTAGCCGTCTTGTACTTCTCATAGATCGGTCTGGTGTCTTCGAGCAGTCGCCGCCAGACCTGTGCGATCAGTGTCTTCTTGCGCGTATCGAGATTGTTCAGCGTCTCGTTGTTCTCCCGAACTTTGGCGTTCGCAGCATTGAGATGCATTTCCACCGCTTCGACAAGCGGCTGTGTATCCTTGAGTTTGACCGGTGTACTCGGCTCCTTCTTCTTCACCTCGATAGCGTTGCGGTTAGCCTCAAGGGCAAGCCGCAGCGCTGAAAGATCGCTTTCGAAGGCATCGCGGTCCAGAAACGGCGACTCAACAACATCCGGAGACTCGTAGGCGTCAAGCAGCGCGGTTGCCTTATCCTCGTAGTCGGAACGCAGGGTTTCGATGGCCGCGAGGTCGGCGACGTAGATTTCATCGAAATAATCTTCGAGGCTTTGCCGAAAGGCTGAGTCTGTCTTCTGCTGACAAAATGGACATTGATCGTCCAGTTGATCAAAATAGCGCCGTCCCTGTTGAACCCAGTCACTGTTGCCGAGCTTTTCGATCACGGCGGCGATATTGACGTCGTCCTTGCCGATGATTTTCTTGCCCAGGATTTCAGATGATTCGAGTCTCCGTAGCGGCTGGCTGTCCAGTTTTGGAAGGGCGGATGCACTCGTCAGGTAACTAGAGAAGACTATTCCGGCCTCATCGCGTAATGCCGCTATGTCCCGCAGCTCCGCTTTGTTCTGTTCGGCCACGGAACGGTAACGCTCGCAAAATTTCTTTTTGCTCTTATTCAGGCCGGCAAAGGCTTCATCGAGATCGCTGTAATCCTGCTTGGCCCTCCAGACATCCTCGGCCAGATCTTCATCGAGTTCGTCCCGTTCCTTCTGTTTGCCACCGGCGCCATCATCACCGTGCAGTGTCTTTTTCAGTTTCCTGAGTTTGTTTTCGACCTCGTCTGCATCAGCTCTGAGTGTCGCAACCTTGTTGACGGCATCGACATTGTCTTCGCCCAAGGTGTAAACGCCCATGATACTGCCGGGCGTGTCGAAGTGTTTTTCGACAAAATCGCGGTTATAGACGCGCGTTTCGAGTGGGTTTCCCGCTTCCCAGGTTATTGAACTGTCGTTGTTTTTGTTCGTTCTCGCAATGACGCGGGATATCGTGGTCTTTCCGGAACCATTTGGCCCGAATATGAAATTAAGCGCCTTAAGATTGTCCAGTTTGGTACCCGCTGCGTCGTAGGTGCCCTCGTTGGCCAAACGTATTTCTTTAATCATTTGAACGCGATACTCTATACCTATAATAGGTGTGAAAACTGCCATTAAGACCGATGCTTTGACAATAATTTCCTTGGTTATGCTGTGGGGTACGCCCGTCGGGCCGGGCTGTCGTGAACCGAGCCCGCCAGTAGAGGCAGGCTTGGCCATCGGGTGTCCATACCTCGCGCGGGTTGGCGGCGGTCGCCGCCTGATATGAGTGCGGCGAGTGCCGCACACTTTCCTTTCTCCTCCGCCTTGGGGCCTGTGGCCCTCTGTCCGTCAAGGCGAAGCCCTCCGCCGGTCGGTGGCCTTCTCGGCCTCTCCCCCGCTCATTGGCGCGGTCCTAGGGTCAGTCCCCATTATACGTCTTCGCATGTCAGCGGCGATCCGATTGAAGCCCCCAGTTGGTGAGAGCATTGGAATGTCGGATCTCTTCTGGCTGACGGGTCAGCAGTTGGCGCGGCTTGAAGCCTGTCTGCCCAGAAATACGCGCGGCGTGCCGCAGGTCGATGATCGTAGCGTGATCAGCGGTATCGTGCCCTTGCCGAGGTCGGGCAGACAGCGCAATAGAGGAACACAACAGATTCCTGACATACATCCTTCTTTATGACTATGGACATGATTAAGAATATTACAGACTACATCGACAATCAATTCGCAAGTGAATTGACGGCTATAATCGATGAGGACGCGTGGGTTACTGATCTAAAGAGACGAGTTCAACATCATGGCTATCGCTACGACTACAAGGCGCGGTCAATCGATACCCGGGACGCCCTCGGACCGCTGCCGGAGCCATTGGCTGGGCTTGCCCGACAACTGGCCGATGATGGGATCTTCGCCGTGCCGCCAGATCAAGTCATCGTCAACGAATACCTTCCGGGTCAAGGGATAGCGCCTCACACCGACTGCATACCCTGCTTCGGTCCGGTCATTGCCAGCTTGTCGCTCGGCTCGGCCTGCACGATGCGACTGACCGGTCCCGCTCGAAATGGTCAGGACAGAGATGAAACCATCGATCTTCGCCTGCATCCGGGCAGTCTGCTCGTCCTCTCCGGCGATGCGCGGTATCGCTGGCGACACGGCATTCCGGCGCGCAAGAGCGACATGGTCGATGGTGTCCGCGTGCCGCGCAGCCGCCGCGTCTCCCTGACCTTCCGCACTGTGTTGACGTCTTAGCCGCGGCGCGTCGTCTCGCTGGCTGGGACGTCATGCCTCAAGGTCGTCCCCGCGAAAGCGGGGACCCAGGGTTTGGCGCGGGCGGCGCTGCCGGCCTGGATCCCCGATCGGGTCGGGGATGACCGGGGAGGTGGAACGCCGCCTCCTCAGAACCGCCCGGGATCGAACGGCGCCATGTCTATGCCGGCATCCTCGCCGGTCATCAGGCGGGCCAGGAGTTCGCCGGTGCGGGGGCCGGTGGAGAAGCCGATATGGCCGTGGCCGAAGGCGGCCCAGAGGCGTTGGTGGCCGGGCACCCGGCCGATCGCCGGGCGGCCGTCGGGCATGGAGGGGCGGCTGCCGTGCCAGGTCTCCGGCCGGCCCTCCGGCGTCACCGCCTCGCCAAGCGGGAAGGCCTCGCGGGCGCGGGGCAGCACCGCCTCGATCTGCGCCAGATTGGGCCTGGCGTCGCGGTGGGCGAGCTCGATCCCGGTGGTCAGGCGGATGCCGGCCTCCTGCGGCGAGAGCACGAAGGCGCCCTCGGCGTCGTGCACCGGCCGGCCCAGCACGGCGTTGCCCCGGGTGCCGAACATGCGGTGATAGCCACGCTCGAAGGCCTGGGGGATCCTGACGCCGAGCGGTGCCAGCATGTCCGCCGACCAGGGGCCGAGGGCGACGACCACATGGTCGGCCGAGACCCGCTCGCCGCCCTCCAGCACCACCGCGACACCGCTGTCGCCGTCCGGCGCCAGCCCGGCGACCGGGGCCTGGCGCAAGGCGCCACCGTGTGCCTGGAACAGGGCCGCATAGGCCTTGGTCACGGCGCCCGGATTGTCGACCGAGGCGGTGTCGGTGAACAGGATGCCGCCGGCGTAGAGCGGTGCCAGGTGCGGCTCCAGCTCCGTCAGTCCCTGGCGGTCGAACAGCGTGTAGTTGATGCCGAAGCGGTCGTAGAATTCCCGCTCATAGGCGGTGCCGGCAAGGCCGCCCTCGCCACGGAAGACGCGCAGCCAGCCGGTGTAACGGATGCGGCTGGAGATCCCCGCCGCCGCCATGCGTTCGGTGTGCAGTTCCACGCTGCCCGCCACCAGGTCGTTCAGCGCCGTCGCCGTTGCGGCGGTGCGGTCGCGCGTGGCGTTGCGCAGGAAGCCGGTGGTCCAGCGCCGGTGACGGATCAGGTGGGGCAGGGAATAGCGCACCGCCGCGTGCCGATTGCCGAGATAGCGCCGGAGATGCTTCCAGATGCCGGGATTGTTCGGCGGCATGATGGAGGAGCGGCTGATCACCCCGGAATTGCCGTAGGAGGTCTCCTCGCCCGGGCCGCGCCGGTCGAGCACGGTGACCCGCCAGCCGCGCGCCTGCAGCGAGAGCGCGCAGGAGATGCCGACCATGCCGGCCCCCAGCACCAGGACGGAGGGCGTGGCGGCGGGGTCGGGGGCGGTGTCGGGATCGGCGGTCATCGGCGGGCTTCCGGTGCTGCGGGCGTTGACACGAGCCTACCGATTGCCGGCAAATCGGACACCATGCAAGACACCGCACCGCAGGGCACCGTCCCACTGGGCACCCTCCCGCCCGCCCCTGACGATCCGCCCGCCCCTGACGACGCGACAGCGCCCTGGTCGGCCGTCCGGCCGGTCGGCGTCATCATGCTGGACACGCATTTCCCGCGCCCGATCGGCGATATCGGAAATCCCGCCACCTTCGGCGGCCATGCGCTGATCCGGCGGGTGGCGGCGGCGACCGTCGCCAGCGTCGTGCGCCGCGATGCCCTCGACCCCGCCGTCGCCGAACCGATCCTCGCCGCCGCGCGGGGGCTGGCGGCCGACGGCGCGGCGGTGATCGCCACCTCCTGCGGCTTCCTGGGCGGGCTGCAGGACCGCCTCGCCGCCGAGGTCGGGGTACCGGTGATCGCCAGCGCGCTCAACCGTCTGCCGGCTATCCGCGCCCGTTACGGTGCCGCTGCCCGTCTCGGCATCCTGACCTTCGACGCGGCGGCCCTTGCGCCGGCCCATTTCGGCGGCCATCACGACCCGCGCGACGCCGTGGCGGGGGTCGAGGCGGGCCGGGAACTCGCCCGCGTCATCCGCGGCGACCTGCCGGAGCTCGACCTCGCGGTGGCGGAGGCGGATGCCGTCGCCGCCGCCCGCCGCCTCGTCGCGGCCGCGCCCGGCATCGCCGCCATCGTGCTGGAATGCACCAATCTCGGGCCCTATCGGGGCGCCATCGCCCGGGCCACCGGCCTGCCGGTGCACGATCTGGTCGGCCTGATCGCCCTGACCCTGGCCGCCGGCGACCGGGGCACCGGTACGTCTTCGGGTGCGTCCCCGGGGGTGTCGCCGGGCGGCACCTAGTCCAGCGCCTCGATATACATCACGCTCCAGACCAGGCCTGCATCGTCGCCGCCTTCCGGGGTCAGCGTGCCGGCGGGCGCGAACAGCCAGACCGGGCCACGCCCGCCGATGGCCAGCGGCGCGCCCTCGGCGTGGATCGCCAGGATCACCTCCTCGGGATTGGTCTCGGCGGGGATCTCCCAGGAATAGCCGTCGAAGGCGGTCACCGTCATGTGCGGGCTGTCGGCCCCGACCGCGGCCATGAAGTCGGCCAGGCTCGGGCCCGAGGCCGTCACCTCGCCCGGCCAGTTGGGATAGCTCGCCGTCAGCGTCGTCTGGTCGAGGGCGACCAGATCCTCCCAGCAGAAGGTCATGGCCTCCTCGAAGGCGATGCCGAAGCGGTCGAGCAGCGGGTCGTGGAAGGCGTCCACCGGGCCGCGATTGCTCTCGGTGATGGCGCCGCCGACGGTCAGCAGTACGGGGCAGTCCCCGGCGGCCCGGGCGGGCAGGGCGGGCAGCGTGAGTGCTAGGGCGCAGGCGGCGAGAAGGGCGCGATGGGCCATGGCGGCGGTTCCTTCGTGAGGCGGTTGGCTGGAGAGGAAATGGTGAGGGCGGGTACGGGTCGGCGGGCGTCGGGCCGGCGGTGGCGAGGGGTCAGCGGCGGCGGGCGTGGACCCGGACCGATGCCGGCATCATCGCGCGCCCGCCGGGCCGTCCGCGACGGGGCCGGGCCCGGTCGTCCATCCCCATCACCGCGATCCCGACCTGGACCGAGCCGAAGGTGATGCCGAAGCCGATCAGCAGCATGGGGATGGCCACGGCGGCGAGACCGCTGGAGAAGATCAGCTGGGCGAGGCCGGCGAAGTCGAAGACCAGCATGGCGGCGACCATGCTCCAGCCCACGGCGATGCCGAGCAGGGCGTGGCGGATGACGAAACGAACCAGCGGCGGCATGGCCGATCCCCCGATATGGGCGCCCGGCAAGGGCGCGATGCCGCCAAGCATAGGCCGCCGCCCGGCCGTTCGCCACGGCCATGATGCCCCACCCTCGCCGGAAGCAGAGGCGGTGGTCCGGCGGCACCGGACCAGGGTCGAGGAGGTGTCAGGCGTGCGCCAGCACCAGCAGCCGGGCGCGGCCCCCGGCGACGACGCGGTGCTCGCGGATCACGAGCCCGGCGGCGTGCACGTGGCGCTCCGTCTCCGGCTCGAACCGGGCCCCGTACATCAGCTTCAGCAGCGGCTCGCGGACGCGCATCACCAGGCGGTCGAACCAGCGCTCGGCCAGCCGGTAGTCGAGCAGGCGGATGCTGCCGCCCGGCCGGACGACGCGGGCCAGTTCAGTCAGGGCCGGGCGCTGCAGCTCGCCGGGCAGGTTGCAGAACAGGAAGGCCCCGACCGCGTGATCGAAGCTCGCCGCCGGCAGAGCCAGGCTGGTCGCGTCCATGGTGTGGAAGTCGACGTTCCGGCCCAGTTCCGCCGCCCGCTCCCGCGCGATCTCCAGCATCTCTGGCGACAGGTCGACGGCGGTGATCTCGGCATCGGCGGGGTAGTAGGGGATGCTGAGCCCGGTGCCCGCGCCGATGTCGAGCACCGTGCCGGCGAGCCCTTCGAACAGCAGCGGCCGCAGCCCGCTCTTCCAGTTCTTCTCGAAGCGCGCGTCGAGGCGGTCGTAATGCCGCGCCAGCCGACGGTACTTGGACTGCAGGATGCTGGACGGACGCAGACCGCCGCCCGGCGCCCTCCCGGCTCCTCGGGTGGGCATGTCGACTGCGTGACGTCCATTTGGCATCTGGTCCTGCCTTGTTCTGCCGATTGGTGGTCGAGGCGGGAACTTGAAGGTAGAAAGCCGGCGCGACAAATTCCAGGGTCTGGCCGGACGGTTCACCCCCTGCATCTCGCCCTGTCGTCATCGGCCTCCGCGGTGGTGGCACGTTTCATAACGCAGAGAGTCGCAGCGTCGTTCCCCAATGCGTAGCCGGAAATATCGGCAAACAATCGTCACACTTCGCCGTGTTGACGCATCTGCGTTCGCGCCCACTTGCCGGGTCGACGAGGGCGGCATTCGTCCGTCCCGACACCGAGGAACCGGACCCGCCGCACGGCGTTGCCGGGATGGTTCCTCAGGACAAGGTTTCGAAAGGAGGCCTGCAGATGACCTATTGGAAGCATCTTATCGGCGCCACCGCCGCCGCTTCCGTCCTCGCCCTTCCGGCCACCGCCGTGAACGCGCAGGAGGTCAGCACCGCCGCGGACAATGAGTGGATCAGCCTGACCGGCACCGTCACCGAGGTGTCCAGCACCGACTTCACGCTGGACTACAACGGCAACGACATCGAGGTCGTGACCAGCGACAGCCAGTGGTTCAGCGGCAACGCCCTGAACCGGGGCGACCGCGTCACAGTGACCGGGCTGCTCGACCGCGGCTTCTATGACAATCGCGAGCTCGATGCCCGTTCGGTCTACATGATCGACCAGGAGTCGCTGTTCTCCGATCCGGCGGCCGAGGCCGAGGGCTACTATTCCGGCTATCTCGGCGATGTGCCCGAAGGCGATGAAATGCTCACCGTCACCGGCCGCGTGACCGAGATCGACGGCGAGTTGTTCACCTTGGACACCGGCGGACAGACCTATCAGGTCGACGTGGTGACGCTGGCGGAGAATCCGCTCGACGATCCCCTCACCGATGACAACGAGGGCCGTGTCGAGGTCGGCGAGCGCGTCGTGGTGACCGGCCGGATGGATGCCTCGGACCTGTTCGAGGCCCGGGCCATCGAGGCGAGCCGCGTGATCGAGCTCTCGCCCACCGGGTAATCGCCCGATCAATCTGATCGTGTGTCACACCTCGTGGCATGCGACCGCGAATGGGAAGGCGTCGCGGCCTGGCCGCGGCGCCTTCTTTCTGGATGCTCGTCGCGAAGCCTATTGCAGGCAGCGGCCCTCGCTGCCGTCGGCGCAGATCCGCCCATCGGTCCAGGTGGCATCGTCGAGCGTCGCGTAGGTCAGGTCCACGCCGTCGATATCCGCGCCGGTCAGGTTGGCGCCGGTCAGGTCGGCGCCACGCATGGTGGTGTCCTCGAACAGGGCGTCCGTCAGGTTGGCGCGCCGCAGATTGGCCCGGTTGAAATTGGCCTCCGACAGATTGGCGCCGCTCAGGTCCGCCTCCTCCAGGGTGGCGGAGTAAGCATCGACGCCGGAGAGGTTGGCCTCAGACAGGTCGATGCGGGTGAGGTCGGCGTCGTCGATGCTGATGCCACGCAGATCCTCGCCCGAATAGTCAGCGCCGACGCAGTCGCCGAAGGACGACAGCTCACAGCGCGGCTGCTGCGCCTGGACGAAAGCGGGCATGGTCGATGCGGCCAGGACGATCAGTGTGAAGGCGGCCACGCCGCGCATGTCATCGCTCCTTTGCTCGTATGGGACAGTCTGCAAGCTTTCGGGAGGTCCAACTTAGCAGAGACCGCACCCGGATCAATGACACCTGCCTCTGCTCCGAAACAGGCGCCACGGGATTGCCAATGTTCTGCCGGGCGAGCGCCACGGTCGATTCCAGATACGGAGGTGGGATGCCTCCATCTTCCCGGGGGCATCCCCGACCACACGGAGACAGATGAAGGAGATCGTGTGATGAAAAGGGCTCTCTTTCTCGCGCTCGTCGGGTCCGCGCTGGCCACGACCGGAGCGCTTGCGGACGCCACGTTCTCCCAGGCCGACACGGACAGCGATGGCTTCGTGTCCCTTGACGAGGCGGTGACCACCCAGGTCAACCTGACAAAGGCTGAATTCGAGCAGGCCGACGCCAATGATGACGGAAAGCTCACCGCCGAGGAGTACTCGCGCGCCGGGGCGTCCTAGGCGTTCGGCCCATTCATTCATTCGTTCATTCTTACCTGAACGAAGGCCCCGCCTTAGTTGGCGGGGCCATTTTTCAGGCGAGCGGGACAGCGGTCAAGCCGGCATGCCCCCGTCCCGCCGCCGACACACCACCCGTTCTCGGGGAATGACCACGCATTTGCCGGCATTGCGGTCATGACAGGTGGTGAGACGAGGCGTTTCACACGCCTCAGCTATCCTGCTCGTCCGTCTGGGTATCGGTATTCACCGGCTCGGCCGCGGCCGGTTCGGCGGCCGGCTGCTCGCTCGCCTCGGGGATCTCCATCTCGGCCAACTGCTCGGCGCAGAGCTCCGCCGCCTCGTCGACCGGCTCCTCCATGTCGCCGAACGTGGTCCAGCCGGCGTCGGAGATCAGGCTGTCGCGCGAATAGGAGTTCTCCTCCTGCAAGGCGACGAGCCGGGTGCGCAGGTCCGGAGCGGCCATGAAGTGCTCGACGCACAATGTCGCCGCGAGTTGCGCCCGGCCCTCCTCGCGCTCCTGCTCGGCCATTGCGCGTGCGGAACCGGCCGTATACCAGTCGAACACGGCGAAGCCGAAGAACAGTGTCAGGACAATGCCGCCGACAAACGACCAGACGACGGCTCCCTTGCTCGGCCGGTAGTCGCTCCAGCGTTCCTTCATCGAAGCCATATCATAGCCTCCCTAATTTTTTGGAAATTTCGCACGTCCATTACCCTGATGTCTCGAATTTTGAATTCAACTGGAAACCGCTAAAATTCCGACAAAATGATTCCATGCGAGGAGACGCTTATTTATTGTATACTATTTATTGAAATAATATATCAGACGATTGAAATCATTTTCCAATTCATTCAACATGAGTGTGATCAATAAGAATTATTGATCGTTATGGCCCTCATGGTCTCGAAGGCGCAGTCGGTATGCGCCGATTATCCTTGCTCGTCGTCACATTGCCGCCGCGCCTGCGATGGCGCAGGACGGCGAGGCCGACTCGATCGCCACGCTCTCCGACGCCAGCTAACCCGGCCGACCGGCCGCAGGAGGGGCGACACCGCGCGACGGCGGTGTCGCCTTCATTTTGCCCAGGTACCAGCGGTTCCGGCGGGATCCGGCGCCGCCCTACAGCCGTCCCAGATCGCGCGCCGTGGCGTCGATCGCCGCCTTCGCCAGGGCCAGCATCTCGTCGATCTGGTCGGTGGTGATGGTCAGCGGCGGCGCCATCACCATGGCGTCGCGCACCGCCCGCATCACCAGGTTGCGCGCGAAGCAGTGATCGCGGCACAGCGTGCCGACGCTGCCGTAGTCGGGGAAGCGCTCGTGCGTCTCCTTGTCCGCCACCAGTTCGATGGCGCCGATCAGCCCGTCGGAGCGCACCTCGCCGACGATCGGGTGGTCGGCGAAGACCTCCCGCAGGCGGCGCGCCAGATGGGGGCCGGTCTCCTCACGGGTGCGCTCGACCAGGCCCTCGCGCTCGATCAGCTCGATATTGGCGAGGCCGACGGCGCAGGCCACTGGATGGCCGGAATAGGTGAAGCCGTGGAAGAACTCCTCGCCCTTGCCGATCAGCACCTCGGCCACCCGGTCGCCGACCATCACGGCGGACAACGGCAGGTAGCCCGAGGTCAGGCCCTTGGCCATGGGCATCAGATCGGGCCGGATGGCGAAGCGGTCCGAGCCGAACCAGTGGCCGGTGCGCCCGAAGCCGCAGATCACCTCGTCGGCGATCAGCAGCACGTCGTATCTGGCGCAGATCTCCTGCATCCGCGGCCAGTAGGTTTCCGGCGGGATGATGACCCCGCCCGCCCCCTGGATCGGCTCGCCGATGAAGGCGCCGACGCTGTCCGCGCCCAGTTCGAGGATCCGCTGTTCCAGCGCGTCGGCCGCCTTCAGTCCCAGCTCCTCCGGACTCAGGCCATGGCCATAGTCGTACCAGTAGGGCGGCATGATGTGGGTGAAGCCGGGCAGCGGCAGGTCCGCCTGGCGGTGCATGGCGTGCATCCCCGACAGGCTGACCGCCGCCAGCGTGGTGCCGTGATAGCCGTAGACGCGGCCGATAATCGTCTTCTTGCGCGGCTGGCCCTTGAGGTTCCAGTAGTGGCGCACCAGGCGGACGACGGTGTCGTTCGCCTCCGACCCGGAATTGGCGAACAGCACGTGGTCGAGGCCGTCCGGCGTGATCCGCGCCAGCGTCTCGGCCAGCGCCACGGCCGGCGTGGTCGTGGTCTTGAAGAAGGCGTTGTAGTAGGGCAGCTCCATCAGCTGCCGGTGGGCGGCGTCGGCCAGTTCGTGCCGGCCATAGCCGACATTCACGCACCACAGCCCGGCCATGCCGTCGAGCATGCGGTTGCCCTCGGAATCCCAGACATGGATGCCCTCGCCGCGGGTGATGATGCGGGAACCGCCTTCCGCGGCCAGGCGTTTGAAGTCGGTGAAGGGGTGCAGATGGTGGGCCGTGTCGGCGGCCTTCCAGTCTGCCGTGGAACGATTGACGAGCGTCATGGGAGACGTCCTTCTGACGGGAAATCTGCGATCTGGCGATCGTGGGAAAGATCGGACCGGCGCGGCGGATGGCGGGCTGCCGCCGGCTTGCGGGCCGGGAGCCGGGCACGCGCGTCGGGCGCGGCTCAGGCGCGGGGCGGCGTGTAGCCGATGCGCGCGCAGCAGATCAGCAGGGTCGTGTGGGCGTCGATCCGTGTCATGATGCGCCCGAGGATAGCAGAAGCGCCGCGGCTTGACAGCCGGAATGGCGCCCGCCGAGATTGGCTGGACCGCCAACCACCCCAGGATCACCATGACCGCCCAGTTGCAGTACGCGGCCCCGATCGACGCCGTCCGGCAGTTCCGCGATGCCCATCCGGACGTCACCCGCGTCGACGTGCTGATCCCCGACGCCCAGGGCGTGCTGCGCGGCCTGCGCCTCGGCGTCGACGCGCTGGAGGACCTGATGGAGGAGGGCGTGGGCTTCCCGGGCTCGCTCTACGCCACGGACATCACCGGCTCGACCGTGGAGGAGACCGGCCTCGGCTTCGAGGACGGCGACGCCGACCGGCCCTGCATCGCCGTGCCGGGTACGCTGGTGCGCGTGCCCTGGGCGGAGCGGCCGACCGGCCAGGTGCTGATCCGCATGACCGAGGCCGATGGCAGCCGTTTCTACGCCTGCCCGCGCAGCGTGCTGGAGGGCGTGGTGGAGCGCTACCGGGCCGACGGCCTGACCCCGGTGGTCGGCATCGAGCTGGAGTTCTACCTGGTCGACCGGGAGCGCGACGAGCGCGGCCTGCCGCAGCCGCCGCTGTCGCCCGCCACCGGCCGCCGGCAGAGCACCGTGCAGGTCTACGGGCTGGAGGAGCTCGACGAGTTCGACCACGTCATCGACGACATGCTGTCGGCTCTCAAGGCGCAGTCGATCCCCGCCGACTGCGTGGTCTCGGAATACGCGCCCGGCCAGTACGAGATCAATCTCGACCACATGGCCGACGCCGTGCGCGCCTGCGACCAGGCCCTCCTGTTCAAGCGGGCGATCAAGGGCGTGGCGCGCCGGCACGGCATCGAGGCCACCTTCATGGCCAAGCCCTATCCGCAATGGGCGGGCAACGGCTTCCACATTCATCTCAGCGTCTTGGACCGCGACGGGCGCAACATCTTCGCCGACCCCGACCCGATGGGCAACGAGACCCTGCGCCACGCCATCGGCGGCCTGAAGGAGACCATGGTCGACGGCCAGGCGCTGTTCGCCCCGCACCAGAACAGCTATCGCCGCTTCCGGGCCAACGCCTACGCGCCGCTGGCGCCGACCTGGGGCGTGAACAACCGCTCGACCTCGCTGCGCATCCCGCAGAGCGGCCAGACGGCGCGGCGGGTGGAGCACCGGGTGGCCGGGGCGGACGCCAATCCCTATCTGGTCATGGCGGCGGTGCTGGCCGGCGCCCATCACGGCATCGCCAACCGCATCGACCCGGGCCGGCCGATCGAGGGCAACGCCTACGAGTCGGAGCCGGCGCTGCTGACCTCCTCCTGGCTCGCCGCCGTCGACACCTTCGGCGAGAGCGGCGTCTTCCGCGACTATCTCGGCGACGCCTTCGTCGAGGTCTTTCTCGCCATCAAGCGGTCCGAACGCGAGACCTTCCACGCCACGGTGACGCCACTGGAGTACGATTGGTACCTGACGAAGGTCTAGTGTGTGCGGGCGCCGCGGCACCACATTGTCTCTGGCGCTGAGGCACCGGTGGGCATTTTGCAGTCTGGGATGAACATGATTGACGCCGCGAGACGGCGCCGCGCTACCTGTCGCCGTTGTGACCGCGTTGACGCGAATCAGGCCGCCCGCCAGACGGCCGGGGGCGGGATAGGACTCTGGCGCGGACTCGTCTGTCTGGGCGCGATGATCCCGGCCGGCGCCCTGGCACTGACCTACGACGTCACCATCGAACCGACCGGCATCCCGGTCATCGATGGCGCCGCCGGCGACGCCTCGCTGCTGCTGCAGCTGGAGGCGGAGCCGGTCGACGGCCTCACCCTGCTGGGGCGCGCGCGCGCCGACCATGACCGGCTCGAGCAGGTGCTGCGCTCGGAAGGCTTCTATGGCGGCGAGGTCGCCGTGACGATCGATGGCGAGCCCATCGACAGCCAGGCGCTGCGCGACCGTCTGGCCGAGGCCGGGGAGTCGGAGGCGGTCGCGGTGACCGCCACCCTTGAGCCGGGCCCCCGTTACCTGGTGGGTTCCATCGACGTGGTGGGACCGGACGACGCCCCATCGCCCTACCGGCCGGAGGAACCGCTGCTGACGGTCGGCGATCCGGCGCGCGCGGAGGCCATCCTCGCCTATGAGCAGCAGGTGCTGGCGGCGATGCGGGAGGACGCCCGGCCCTACGCCGCCGTGCCCGACCGCCGCGCCGTGGTCGACCACGCCGCCCAGACCATGGCGCTGACCTTCACGACCGAGCCCGGACCGCAGGCGGTGCTGGGCCAGGTCACCTTCGAGGGGCTGGAGCGCACCGATGCCGACTTCCTGCAGACCACCATTCCTTTCGCCTTCGGCACGCCCTACGCGCCGGACCGCATCCGCGCCTTCCGCGAGGATCTGACGGAACTCAACCTGTTCCGCTCCGTCCGCATCGCGCCGGCCGAGGAGCTGACGCCCGACGGCTCGCTGCCGCTGACCGTGACGCTCGAGGAGCGGCCGCCGCGGACCATCGGTTTCGGCGCAGCCTACGGTACCTCCAGCGGCCTCTCCTTCAACGCCTACTGGCGCCACCGCAACCTCTTCGGCCAGGCCGAGCGGCTCTCGGTCGAGGGCGAGGTCTCGGAGATCCTGGAGAACTCGGCGGAGGATTTCGGCTACCATCTCGACGTCTCGTTCGAGAAGCCATACTTCCCGATCCCCGCCATGTCGGTGCTGGCGGAGGCCTCGGCCGACCGCGAGATCCTCGAGGCCTATGAACGCGAGGGCTTCGAGCTGTTCGGCGGCATCGCCTACCAGTGGTCGGAGGAGGTCACCCTGCGCGGCGGCGTCCTCGTCTCGCAATCGTCGATCCTTGAGGATGGCATGCGCGACGACGTCTTCCTCGTCGGCCTGCGCGGACGGGCGATCTACGACGACCGCGACGACGTGCTCAACCCGACCGAGGGCATCAACGCCTCGCTCACCATGTCCGGCTTCTCCGAGGCGATTGGCTCCGACCGCAGCTTCCTCTCCGCCCGCCTCGACGGCTCGACCTATCTCGACTTCGGCAGCGAGGGCGACGTCGTGCTCGCCCTGCGCGGCGCGCTTGGCAGCATCACCGGGGAGGAGACGGCCGACATTCCCGCCGACCGCCGCTTCTACGCCGGCGGCGGCGGCTCGGTCCGAGGCTACGATTTCCAGACCGTCGGCCCGCTGAGCCCCGACGGCAGCCCACAGGGAGGCCGCAGCCTGGTGGAGGCGAGCGCCGAACTGCGCATCCGGCTGTTCGAGGATTACGGCATCGTGCCCTTCGTCGACGCGGGCCAGGTCTTCGACGACAGCTATCCCGACTTCGGCGAGGAGTTCCAGATCGGTGCCGGCATCGGGCTTCGCTACTACTCCGATTTCGGGCCGATCCGGCTCGACTTCGCGGTGCCGGTGAACCCGCGCGACGGCGATCCGGACTTCGCCTTCTACGTCTCCATCGGGCAGTCCTTCTGATGCGGGCCCTGTGATGCGAATTGTCTGGCGTCTCTGCCGCTGGCTGCTCTACGGCCTGGCCGGCGTCCTGGTGCTCCTGCTCGCCGCCTTCGGCCTGGTGCAGACCGAGTGGGGCAAGCGCCAGCTCGCCGCCTGGATCGGCGATCTGGCGTCCAGCGAGGCGATGACCGTCTCGATCGGCCGCATCGAGGGCTTCCTGCCCTTCTCCATCCGCCTCGCCGATGTCACCCTCGCCGATCCCGAGGGTGACCTGATCGCCGTCGACGCCGCCCGGCTGGACTGGTCGCCGCTCGCCCTCATCGGCGGCACGGTCGCCGTCGAGCGGCTGGATATCGGCACCGTGCGCATCGATCGGCTGCCGATCGCTGGCGAGACCGCCGTCGCGCCCGAGGCGGCCGGCGTCGACCTGCCGGACCTGCCCAGCCTGCCGGTCGCCCTCCACGTCGAGGCTTTGGCGGTCAACCATTTGATCCTCGCCGAGGCTGTCTTCGGTGTGCCCGCCGATCTGCGCGTCGAGGGTTCGGCCGACATCACCCAGGGCTCGCCCATGGGCAGCCTGCACCTGCGGGTCATGGAACGCCGGGCGGATGGCGACGTCGCCGACCTCGCCCGTATCGATCTCGCCTATGACGGCACCGCCGGCACCTACGGCACGGCCACCGTCGATGCCCGGGTTACCGACCGGCAGGGCGGCCTGCTGACGACGCTGGCCGGGCTGGAGGACGCGCCGGCGATCGACCTCACGGTGATGGGCTCGGGCCCGCTCGACGTCTGGCAGGCCGATCTCGACGCGCGCGTCGGCGGCGAACGGGTCGCCGAGGGCGGCCTGACCATCCTGAGCGATGCCGAGGGGCGTGCCATCACCGGCGACCTCGTGCTCAGCCCGGGCCGCTTCCTGCCGGCCGAGATTCGGCCGATCCTCGGCGAGACCGTCAGCGCCGACCTCGATCTCGTGGTTCCGGCGACGGGCCGGCCCTGGCTGCGCCGGGCCGGGGTCGAGGCCGGCATCGGCAGCATCGTCGTCACCGGCACGGCGGAGAACCCGTTCGCCGGCCGCGCGGTCGTCACCGCGCCGGACGCCGCGCCGCTCGCCGACCTCGTCCCCGGCCTCGCCTGGCGGGACCTGGTGCTCAGCGTCGAGACCTCCCTCCCGGGGCCGGGCGAACTCGCCACAGCCGACGTCGATCTTTCCGCGGAGTGGCGAGAGCTGACCCTCCCCGGCGTCGGCGACGACCTGCCGCCCGGGCCCGGCGGCCTGGCGCTCTCCGGCCGCTTCGACGACGCGGCCGACCGGCTCGTCATCGAGGCGGGCACGCTCGACGCCTGGAACGCTGAAGCGACGTTTTCGGGTGCCCTCGACCTGGCGACGACCTTCATCGACCTGGCGCTCGAGGCACGGTCCGGCGATCTCGCCACCTTCGCCGACCTCGCCGGCCTGCCGCTCGCCGGCGCCGCGGACATCGCCTTCGACGGCCGGATCACGCCCGAACGGGTCGCCGGCGGCGTCCAAATCGCCGGCACCGGCATCGACATCGGCGAGCCCGAGGCGGCCCCCTGGCTGACAGGCACCGTTCGTGTCGCCGGCGACATCGCGGTCGACACCGGCACGGGCGAGGTGACCGTCGAGGACATCGAGGCTGCTGGCGAGGGCTGGACGCTCGCCGGGTCGGTCGCGGTCGAGCCGGAAACCCTGGCAGCCGACCTGACAGCCAGCCTCGCCGATCTCGCCCGCTTGGACAGCGTCCTCGACGGCGCGGTCCTGCGCGGTTCGGCCGACCTCGGCGTCGCCGGCCGCATGGCGCTCGACCTCTCGGCCTTCGCCGCCGACCTGACGCTGACCAGCCCGGGTCTGACCGCCTCGGGGGAGCGCTTCGCCGAGGTCTCGCTGAGCGGCGAGATCGGCCTGGGCGGGGCGTACCCGACCGGCACGGGCCAGAGTGAGCAGGGCCAGGGCGGGCCTGAACAACCCGACGGCCTGACGGCGGTGCTGGAGGGCACGGCGCTGTGGCGGGAGACGCCGGTGGGTCTGTCGGCGACGGCGGCGGCGCCGTGGCCGCTCGACGGCACGGCGGGGATCGCGGTCGAGCTGGAGCGCCTGGCGCTGGGGCCGCTGACGGCCACCGGCACCGCCCGCCTGGCCGCCGACCCGCTGCGCTCGACCGCCACGATCGAGGCCGGGATCGAAGACCTCGGCCCGCTCGGC
>Ga0207773_100255_pt1:2500-31394 | contig 31394 bp, 19 predicted proteins | sample TtaePargueraPR_2_FD_187281 | JGI IMG/M metagenome (GOLD analysis project Ga0207773, IMG submission 187281) | Aerobic enrichment media microbial communities from Bioluminiscent Bay, La Parguera, Puerto Rico - Tt and M1 (3) (SPAdes) | ecosystem: Environmental > Aquatic > Marine >...
GGCAGCTGAGATCAAGCGCGAGAAGGGCATTTGGTGGATGCCTTGGCGCATGGAGGCGATGAAGGACGTGGCACGCTGCGAAAAGCCGCGGGGAGGGGCGAGCACCCGTTGATCCGTGGATGTCCGAATGGGGAAACCCGGCCCTTAGGGGTCATCCCGCACTGAATCCATAGGTGTGGGAAGCGAACCCGGCGAACTGAAACATCTCAGTAGCCGGAGGAAAGGAAATCAACCGAGACTCCGCTAGTAGTGGCGAGCGAACGCGGACCAGGCCAGTGGCCTCATTGACGTAACCGGAACGGTCTGGAAAGGCCGGCCATAGCGGGTGACAGCCCCGTACGGGTCAGGCGTCGATGGGGTCCTCGAGTAGGGCGGGACACGTGAAATCCTGTCTGAATGTGGGGGGCCCACCCTCCAAGCCTAAGTACTCCCATGCGACCGATAGTGAACCAGTACCGTGAGGGAAAGGTGAAAAGCACCCCGACGAGGGGAGTGAAACAGACCCTGAAACCGGATGCCTACAAGCAGTCGGAGCCCGGTCTTCCAAGTCTTCGTGTCCGCGACGCTGGTCGCGGGGATGCGGGATGGATGATCGGTGTTCCTGCCTGATCTTCCGCGCATGTGTGTGATGGCCGAATGCGGCCGGATTCTATTGCTTTGAGTGTCTTGGGCGATATCCCTTTGGGCCTCGAAGCGGTCTGGCGTCGGCAATCATACGCTGCGATGGAAGAAACCTCCCCCAAGGCCCGTTGAGGGCCCGCGCCCTGATGGGCGCGTGAAGCCAAGGGCGCGGTAGCGCCCGCCCGGCGCTTGAGGGAACTGAACAGGCGGGAACCCGCGTCATCCAAGGCGAAGCCTTGGATGACCGGGTGACGGCGTACCTTTTGCATAATGGGTCAGCGACTTAGTGTGTCTGGCGAGCTTAAGCCGATAGGTGTAGGCGTAGCGAAAGCGAGTCTGAATAGGGCGATTTAAGTCAGACGTACTAGACCCGAAACCGGGTGATCTAGCCATGGCCAGGTTGAAGATGCGGTAAAACGCATTGGAGGACCGAACCCACGAATGTTGAAAAATTCGGGGATGAGCTGTGGCTAGGGGTGAAAGGCCAATCAAACTCGGAAATAGCTGGTTCTCCGCGAAAACTATTGAGGTAGTGCGTCGGGTGATCACTCTCGGGGGTAGAGCACTGGATGGGCTAGGGGGGCGCGAGCCTTACCAAACCTAACCAAACTCCGAATACCGAGAAGTGCAGCCCGGCAGACAGACGGCGGGTGCTAACGTCCGTCGTCGAGAGGGAAACAACCCAGACCGCCAGCTAAGGTCCCCAAATCATGGCTAAGTGGGAAAGGATGTGGGATAGCCCAGACAACCAGGAGGTTGGCTTAGAAGCAGCCATCCTTTGAAGAAAGCGTAATAGCTCACTGGTCAAGCCGTCCTGCGCCGAAGATGTAACGGGGCTCAAGCCATGTACCGAAGCTGCGGGGTTCCATGTGAACCGGTAGCGGAGCGTTCCGTAGGCCTGTGAAGGTGTGCCGCGAGGCATGCTGGAGGTATCGGAAGTGCGAATGCTGACATGAGTAGCGACAAGGAGGGTGAGAAACCCTCCCGCCGAAAGTCCAAGGGTTCCTCAGCAAGGCTAATCCGCTGAGGGTGAGCCGGCCCCTAAGGCGAGGCCGAAAGGCGTAGTCGATGGGAACCAGGTGAATATTCCTGGGCCTGTGGGTGGTGACGAAGGCTGGATGTTGTTCAGACTTATCGGATTGTCTGGGCGGCGAAGGACTTCCAGGAAACAGCCCCCACGTTAGGACCGTACCCTAAACCGACACAGGTGGACTGGTAGAGCATACCAAGGCGCTTGAGAGAACGATGTTGAAGGAACTCGGCAAATTGCCCCCGTAACTTCGGGAGAAGGGGGCCCGGTTCCTGCGCAAGCAGGGGCCGGGGGCACAGACCAGGGGGTGGCGACTGTTTACTAAAAACACAGGGCTCTGCGAAGTCTTCCAGGACGACGTATAGGGTCTGACGCCTGCCCGGTGCCGGAAGGTTAAAAGGAGGGGTGCAAGCTCTGAATTGAAGCCCCGGTAAACGGCGGCCGTAACTATAACGGTCCTAAGGTAGCGAAATTCCTTGTCGGGTAAGTTCCGACCTGCACGAATGGCGTAACGACTTCCCCACTGTCTCCAACATCGACTCAGCGAAATTGAATTCCCCGTGAAGATGCGGGGTACCCGCGGTCAGACGGAAAGACCCCGTGCACCTTTACTACAGCTTTGCAGTGGTATTAGGAGTGGCATGTGTAGGATAGGTGGGAGGCTTCGAAGCGTTGGCGCCAGCCGGCGTGGAGCCGTCCTTGAAATACCACCCTTGGCACTCTTGATATCTAACCGCGGCCCGTGAACCCGGGTCCGGGACCCTGCATGGCGGGTAGTTTGACTGGGGCGGTCGCCTCCCAAAGAGTAACGGAGGCGCGCGATGGTGGGCTCAAGCTGGTCGGAAATCAGCTGTTGAGTGCAATGGCATAAGCCCGCCTGACTGCGAGAGCGACGGCTCGAGCAGAGACGAAAGTCGGCCATAGTGATCCGGTGGTCCCGCGTGGAAGGGCCATCGCTCAACGGATAAAAGGTACGCCGGGGATAACAGGCTGATACCCCCCAAGAGTCCACATCGACGGGGGTGTTTGGCACCTCGATGTCGGCTCATCACATCCTGGGGCTGGAGCAGGTCCCAAGGGTACGGCTGTTCGCCGTTTAAAGTGGTACGTGAGCTGGGTTTAGAACGTCGTGAGACAGTTCGGTCCCTATCTGCCGTGGGTGTAGGAGTATTGCGAGGCGCTGTCCCTAGTACGAGAGGACCGGGATGGACGCACCTCTGGTGTACCGGTTGTGGCGCCAGCCGCACCGCCGGGTAGCTATGTGCGGACGGGATAACCGCTGAAAGCATCTAAGCGGGAAACCCCCCTCAAAACCAGTACTCCCTATCAGAGCCGTGGAAGACCACCACGTCGATAGGAGGCATGTGGAAGCGCGGCAACGCGTGAAGCTAAGCCTTACTAATCGCTCGACTGGCTTGATCTCCTGCCCTCTTCCCAATCCAGATGTCGGATATCGGAGGTCGGATCACCGACCTCCGGCATCCCGATGCCGACCACTCGGCAACCGCAACCGCGTCCCTTCCGACGATATCCGAGTTCCGATAGCCGAATTCCGATATCCGAATTCCGTTCTTCGACGACCTGGTGGCCATGGCGGGGGTGCAACACCCGATCCCATCCCGAACTCGGCCGTGAAAACCCCCAGCGCTGATGGTACTGCGTCTCAAGGCGTGGGAGAGTAGGTCGCTGCCAGGTCTTCCAAGAACGGAACCACCCCCCTTCGTTCAACACCCAACCAACACCCTCAACGCGGGGTGGAGCAGTCCGGTAGCTCGTCAGGCTCATAACCTGAAGGTCAGAGGTTCAAATCCTCTCCCCGCAACCAGCTCGAGGGACCGTCGCGCCGGTGGCGCGGCGTAAGCCCGAGAGCTCAGTGAACGCCGGAACAGATCGGCAGAAGCCGTCCCCCTGGGGGCGGCTTTGTCGTCTGTGACCGTGCTCCGGCGGGCCTCGCCATCCCCCGCCGCCATGTCGGCCTCGACCATCGCCGCGATCGCGCCAATGAGCTCGATCGTGCCGTCGGCGCGGAGTGTGCGAGCGACGAGGTCGTGAAGCACTCATCGAGCGCAGTATCGGAGCCGGTTTGGGTGAAGGGTTTGGCGTGAAGCCGCCGGGGTCTGGCAGGCGAGCGGGGAGGGCGGCCTGGCGGCGGTTTTGTCGTCGTCCGCCCGGTTGGTCATGGCCCTGCGGGCGAGGATCGGAGCCTGCTCGCGGTCGCCTTCGACCGGCGCGATACCTCGAGGTCACGCCTGCTCCCCTACCGACACACGGGTGACACACAGGGATCCCGTCTCGCCCTTCAGTCCTGGCGGCTCTTGCGCGGCGGCTTGCCGGGCGTGCCGCCGCTGGCCGTGGGCGGCGCCTCGGGGCGGGCGAGGCGGGTCAGGGCCTCGCTCAGGCCGTCGGCGCTGGCCTCCGATATGCCGAGCTCGCCCAGCATGTAGTCGACCAGGGGCGCCTGACCACGGTGGCGCAAGGTGGCGTTGATCAGCTGGTCGGGCCAGCCTTCCTGGCCGCCGCCGAAGCCGCCGCGCGCGTCGCCGCCCAGGCCGGCATTGCCGCCGGCGAGGCCGTCGACATGCAGGATCTTCACGCCGTCGATCTTTTCCAGCGGCTTCACGCTCTCGCGGATGATCGCCTCCATGCGTTCGACCAGGGCGAGGCGCAGCCGCAGGGTCCGCGCCTCGGCGCTGAGCGCGTTGTCGGCCTCGTTCGCCTTGCGCGTGGCTTCCGCCTCGATGCCGGCGCGGATCTCGAAGGCCTCGGCCCGCAGCTTCTCCGCCGCGGCTTCCGCCTCGGCCACCATCCTGGTCGTCTGCGCCCGGTGCTTGGCCGCGGCGCCCTCGGCCTCGGCCGTGGCGACCCGGGTCTTGCCGTCGCGTTCGGCCGCGCCGAGCGCGTTGATCAGGTCGATGCGCTTGGCCCGTTCGGCCCGTTCGACTTCCCGGGCGGTCAGCACCGCCTCCTCGGCCTTGATCGACTCCGCCCGGGCGGCCTCCGCCTCGGCCTGCGCCTTTGAGCGCGCCATGGACTGCTCGGCGATGGCGATCTCGCGCAGCTGCTCGGCGATCTCGATTTCGCGGCGGCGCTCGATATCGGCCTTGTCGAGTTCGCGCTGGCTGGCGATCTCGACCTCGCGATTGGCCTGCTTGGCGCGGATGCGCTCATCCTCGAGCGCCTTGTCCGAGGCGATCTGCGCCTGCTCGATCGCCCGCCTGGCGGCGATCTCGGCCTGGGCGGCGGCCTGGCGCTTGTCCTCCTCGACCGCGGTCACCTCGGCCCGCTGCTCGGCCCGACGCAGGGCGATCTCGCGCTGCTGCTGCAGCCTGGCGTATTCCTCGTCCCGCTGGATGTCGAGCCGCCGCCGCTCGGACTCCAGGTTCTTCGTCTCGATGGCGACGGTGGAGTCCTGCTCGATCTCGTTGCGCCGGCGCCGCCGCGCCTCGATCTGCTCGGTCAGCAGGGTCAGGCCCTCGGCGTCGAAGGCGTTGGTCGGGTTGAAGAACTCCCGATTGGTCTGCTCCAGGCTGGTGACCGAGGCGCTCTCCAGTTCCAGGCCGTTGCTGGCCAGTGTCGCCGCGACCGCCTCGCCGACCTCCTCGATGAACTGGCCGCGCCGCTCGTGCAGCTCCTCCAGGGTCATGGTGGCCGCACGTGCCCGCAACGCGGCGATGAATTTGCCCTCGAGCAGCTCCGCCATGCCGTCCTGAGAGAGCGAACGGCGGCCCAGCGACTGCGCCGCCGTGGCCACCATGTCCCGGGTCGGCTTGACCCGAACGTAGAAGGCGGCCGTCACGTCGATGCGCAGCCGGTCCTTGGTCATGATCGACTGGGCCTGCTGGCGCTGCACCTCCAGGCGGATGGTGTTCATGTTCACCCGGGTCACCTCGTGCAGGACCGGGATGACGAAGGCGCCGCCGTTGATCACCACCTTCTGGCCGAGGAAGCCGGTGCGCACGAAGGCAAGCTCCGTCGTCGAGCGCTGGTAGAGCTTCCACATGATCAGCCAGAGAATGACGATCGCGACAACGATGATGACGATCGTCAGGAGGATGGTGCCGAGTGACTCCATTGCGCTATCGTCCTGCTGCTGACACGGGGCCGCGTCTCGAGATGCCGGATGCCGGCGGTGTGTCCGCCCACACGCGGAAGGCTGGCGGAACGCGATGCTCTATCGGAACTTCTCCACCCAGGAAGAGATCGACCGAGAATACAACGTGGAGGCGGCGGCGCCAGATTTTGCTGCCGTCGCCCGCTTCTTCATCGACGGCAGCGCCCAGGCACGGGCCGATCTCGACGGCGCGCTGGACCAGCGTTTCGGGCCGACGCTGGCGGAATATGTCGACATCTTCCCGGCCGCCAGCCCCGGTGCGCCCGTCCTGGTCTTCATCCATGGCGGCTACTGGCGGCTGCTGTCGGCCAAGGAGTTCAGCCTGGTCGCGCGCGGCCCGGTGGCGCGGGGCTGCACCGTGGTCGTCACCAACTACGCGCTGTGCCCCGAGGTCTCGATCGAGGAGATCACCCGCCAGAGCCGCGCCGCCATCGCCTGGGTCCACCGCAACATCGCGCGCTTCAACGGCGACCCGGAACGCATCGTCGTCGCCGGGCATTCCGCCGGTGGCCACCAGGTCGCCCGCCTCGCCCAGACAGACTGGCCGGGCGCTTACGGGCTGCCGCGCGACATCGTCAAGGGCGGGATACCGATCAGCGGCCTGTTCGACCTCAGGCCGTTTCCCTATTCCTGGCTTGCGCCGAAACTGCGCCTCGACCAGCACACGGTGATCAGCGAGAGCCCGGTCTTCGACCTGCCGAAGGCGGCGCCGCCGATGCTGTTCACCGTGGGCGGCGACGAATCCCGGGAGTTCGTCCGCCAGAGCCGGGAATTCCTCGAGGTCTGGCGGGCGGCGGGGCTCGACGGGCGCTGGCTCGATCAGCCGGGGCGCGACCATTTCACCGCCATCGAGGGCTATTGCCACGCCGCCAGCACATTGACCGACGCCACCATGGATTTCATCGCCGAGGTCGCGCCGGCGATCCGGGGCGCAACGGCCGGAGAGGGCGGTCGGAGCGAGCGTCGCGCGGAGGCGGTGGCGGAGTCGGTGAGGGCGGATCACGGCACCCCACGCTTTCGCACATACGGGGCGGAGCCGCCCCGTCTCGCCTTCGAGCGCGAGCGGCGCTGATCGCGGTTCTGTCGCTGAGACCGGCCTGGTCATCGGACCATCACAATCCCCGTTCGGCGTGCCGGTCGTGCGCCGGCATTGTTGACAAGCTACGAGGGGGCACGCAAAATCTCAATAAAAAGAATGTCGTCTCAAATATTGAGATAGCAAGACGCTGCGCGCCCACCGAACAGGGGCCATGTCGATGGCGATGGCTGGTAACAGTGCCGTTGAGCCGAAACCGCGATCCCCGGCGGACGCGCTGAGTCACGCCCCGAGGAGCCTGCGCAACTATATTGGCGGACGGTTCACGGACGGCGTGGGCTGGTTCGCCGACATCAACCCGGTGGATGGCAGCCTGATCGCCCGCGTCGCCGAGGCGGGCAGGGAAGAGGTCGACCGGGCCGTCGCCGCCGCACGGGCGGCGCTGGCCGGGCCCTGGGGCCGGATGGGGGTGGCCGAGCGCTCGCGCCTGCTGCACGCCGTCGCCGACGGCATCGAGGCCCGCTTCGACGACTTCCTGGCCGCCGAGATCGCCGACACCGGCAAGCCGGCCTCGCAGGCCCGCACCATCGACATTCCGCGCGGAGCCGCCAATTTCCGCATCTTCGCCGACATGGTGAAGTCGGCGGGCAGCGAGTGCTTCGAGATGGACACGCCGGACGGCGCCGGCGCCCTCAACTACGCGGTCCACAAGCCGCTCGGCGTGGTCGCGGTGATCTCCCCTTGGAACCTGCCGCTGCTGCTCCTGACCTGGAAGCTGGCGCCGGCGCTGGCCGTCGGCAACACCGTGGTCGCCAAGCCGTCCGAGGAGACGCCGGCGACGGCGACGTTGCTGGCCGAGGTCATGCAGTCGGTCGGCATGCCCGAGGGCGTCTTCAACCTGATCCATGGCTTCGGCCCGGACTCCGCCGGCGCCTTCCTGACCCAGCACCCCGGTGTGGACGCCATCACCTTTACCGGCGAAAGCGCGACCGGCACCGCCATCATGAAGGCGGCGGCCGAGGGCGTGCGCGGCGTGTCCTTCGAACTCGGCGGCAAGAATGCCGCCATCGTCTTCGCCGACGCGGATTTCGACGAGGCGGTGGACGGCACCGTGCGCTCGGTCTTCGCCAATTGCGGCCAGGTCTGCCTGTGCTCCGAGCGCGTCTATGTCGAGCGCCCGATCTTCGATCGCTTCGTGTCGGCGCTGAAGGAGCGGGCGGAGGCGCTGGTCATGGGGCCGCCGCATGACGAGGCGACATCGATCGGTCCGCTGATCTCGCGCGAGCACCGCGAGAAGGTGCTGTCCTATTACCGGCTGGCGGTAGCGGAGGGCGCCACCGTGATCACCGGTGGGGGTGTGCCCCGCTTCGGCGATGCCCGGGACGAGGGCTGTTATATCCAGCCGACGATCTGGACCGGCCTTCCCGAGAGCGCCCGGGTGGTGAAGGAGGAGATCTTCGGTCCCTGCTGCCACATCCAGCCTTTCGACCGGGAAGAGGAGGCGGTGGCGATGGCGAATGACAGCCGCTACGGGCTGGCGACCGCGATCTGGACCTCGAACCTGAAACGCGCGCACCGCGTCGCGCGGCGCATCGAGGTCGGCATCGTCTGGGTGAACTGCTGGTTCCTGCGCGACCTGCGCACACCCTTCGGCGGGGTCAAGCTCTCCGGCATCGGCCGGGAGGGTGGCCGCCACTCGCTCGGCTTCTACGCCGAGCCCACCAACATCTGCATCAAGCTGTGAGGAGCCCCGGGGTGCGTGAAGTCCTGACCTCCGCCAACCTGCCGCAGCCACGCTTCCGCTACAGCCCCTGCGTGCGCATCGGCGACACCTACCAGATGGCCGGCATGATCGCGCTGGATCACGCCAGCGGCCGGCTGGAGGCGGGCGGGCCGGAGGCGGAAGCGCGCAAGATTCTCGCCAACCTGCTGAAAGCGCTGCCGGATTTCGGGCTCACCCTCGACGATCTGCTGATCGCCCGCGTCTTCACCACCCGCTTCGACGACTTCCCGTCGATCAACAAGGCTTGGGAGGAGGTATTCGGCGCCATCACCCCGCCCGCGCGCACCGCCATGGGCGTCGCCGCGCTTCCCCTCGGCGCCACCGTCGAGATCGAATTCACTTTCCAGAAGAGCGCGGAGGCCGCCTGAGATGGCCAAATCTCCCATGGCCAATCCGCCCGCGATGGCGGGGCCGGCGGGCGCGAAGGGACCGGCCGTCCTGGACGACCGGGCGAAGCCGCGCGGCCGCTATCCGCATTATCGCCGCGTCGGTGACTTCATCTTCGTCTCGGGCACGTCCTCGCGGCGTCCGGACAACACCATCGCCGGCGCGGAGGTGGACGAGATGGGCACGGCCAGCCTCGACATCCGCGTGCAGACCCGCGCGGTGCTGGAGAACATACGCGGCATCCTGGCCGCTGCCGGCGCCGACCTCGCGGATCTGGTGGAGATCACCACCTTCCTCGTCAACATGAACGACTTCGGTGGCTACAACGAGGTCTATGCCGAGTATTTCGACTATGGCGGACCGACACGCACGACCGTGGCCGTCCACCAGCTGCCCCATCCCCACCTGCTCATCGAGATGAAGGCGACCGCCTATCTGCCCGGTCGCGACCAGGAAAGCTGAAGGAGGCGATCATGGCGAACGGAGAGATCATCGCGGGATTCCTGGCGCCCCATCCGCCGCACCTGGTCTATGGCGAGAACCCGCCGCAGAACGAGCCACGTTCGGAAGGCGGCTGGGAGCCGCTGCGCTGGGCCTACGAGCGTGCGCGCAAGAGCCTGGACGAACTCAGGCCCGACGTGCTGCTGGTCCATTCGCCCCACTGGATGACCCATGTCGGCCATCACTTCCTGGGCGTGCGTCACCTGTCGGGCAAGTCGGTCGATCCGATCTTTCCCAACCTGTTCCGCTACAATTTCGAGCTGACCGTCGACGTCGAACTGGCGGAGGCCTGCTGCGCCGAGGCCGGCAAGGCCGGCCTGACGGCCAAGATGATGCGCAACCCGAACTTCCGGGTTGACTACGGCACCATCACCACCCTGCACATGATGCGCCCGCAATGGGATATCCCCATCGTCGGCATCTCGGCCAACAACTCCCCCTACTACCTCAACACCGAGGAAGGGATGGAGGAGATGGACCTGCTGGGCAAGGCTACGAGGCGGGCCATCGAGGCAACCGGACGGCGGGCCGTGCTGCTGGCCTCCAACACGCTCTGCCACCTGCATTTCCACGAGGAGCCGGCGATACCGGAGGACATGTCCCGCGAGCATCCCGAGAACTACGAGGGCTACAAGTGGGACATGCGGATCATCGATCTGCTGCGCAAGGGACAGACGCGCGAGGTCTTCCGCCTGCTGCCGCAATTCGTCGAGGAGGCCTTCGCGGAGATTAAGTCCGGCGCCTTCACCTGGATGTTCGCCGCCATGGGCTATCCCGAGATCCCCGGTGAGTTGCATGGCTACGGCACGGTGATCGGCACCGGCAACGCGGTGATGGAGTGGAACCTGGTCAAGGCCGGGCTGGCCGGGCGTGGCGCGGCGAGCGGCTATCGCCCGGCGCCGGCCTATGCCGGCGCCTCCTACTAGGCGGCCGGGGACGGCCGAGCCATGCCCTGCGTCGCCGCCTTCCTGGTTCCCGGCCTGCCGCACCCGATGCTCAAGCCCGACAACCTGCCCTGGGGCCAGCTCGCGTCCGCCTACCAGCGCGCGGGACGGGCGATGTCGGCGGCGCGGCCGGACACCATCATCGTCTACTCGACGCAATGGCTGGCCGTACTCGACGAGCTCTGGCAGACACGGCCACACCTGAAGGGCCAGCATGTCGACGAGAACTGGTACGAGTTCGGCGACCTGCCCTTCGACATGACCATCGACACCGAGCTCGCCCATGCCTGCATCACCGCGACGCGAGCGATCGGCGTGACCTCGAAGCCGGTGAACTATGACGGCTTCCCGATCGACACCGGCACCATCGTCGCCGACCATTTTCTCAACGAGGGCTCGGCGCCGCTCGTCCTGTGCTCGAACAACATCTACCACGACTGGGCGAAGACGGTCGGGCTGGGGCGCGTCGCCGCCGAAACCGCCGAGCAGTTGGGGCGCCGCTACGCCCTGGTCGGTGTCGGCGGCCTGTCCGGTGCGATGTTCCGCGAGGCCATCGCCATCCGCGACGACCGGATCCACGATCCCGAGGCGGACCGCTGGAACCGCACCGTACTCGACCTGATCGAACGGGGTGACGTGGCCGGCCTGAAGCGCGTCCTGCCGGACTATCAGAAGCAAGCCAAGCCCGACATGGGCCTGAAGCACCTGGCGTTCCTGCTGGGCGGCCTGAAGGAGAATTTCTTCGGCGCCCGCGTCCATGGCTACGGCCCGGTCTGGGGCAGCGGCGCCGCGGTTGTCGAGTTCCGTTTGTAAGCAACTCCGCCGCCCGGCGGAGCAATAATTGACAGGCGACAGAAGGAGGCCAGAACCAATGATCCGTACCTCACTCACGCTGGCGACGACGGCGCTGACGGCCGTTGTCGCCCTTTCCGCCGCGCCCGGTGCGGCGTATGCCCAGGACGACTGCACCATCCTCGTCGGCCGTGTGGTGCCGATGACCGGCCCACTCCTGGACATGGGCCGCGAGACGCCATGGATCGACGAGCACAAGACCGGGCCGATCAACGCGGCCGGCGGTCTGCAGGTCGGCGACCAGCAGTGCATGATCGAGTATCGGATCTACGATTCCGAGGGCACCATGGCCGGCTCGGCCGAGGCGGCGACCCGCGCCATCCTGGAGGACGAGGTCGACGTGCTGATGGCCCAGGGCACGCCAGACACCACCAACGCGCCGTCCGATCTGTGCGAGCGCTACGAGGTGCCGTGCATCACCTCGAACACGCCGGTCGAGGCCTGGCTCTTCGGCCCGGACGGCCAGCCCAAGGATTACGACTACACCTTCCACTTCTTCTTCTCTGTGCCGGACCTTGTGGCCAACCACATCGGCATGATCGAGGCGCTGCCCGGCGGCTTCAACGGCAATATCGGCTATCTCTATCCCAACGACCCGGACGGCGTGGTCTTCGCCTCGCTGTTCGATCCGGCCTTCCGGGAGCAGGGCTGGAATCCGACCGATCCCGGCCGCTTCCAGCAGGGCCTGCCGGACTTCTCCTCCATCATCAACCAGTTCCGTCGCAACCAAGTCGAGGTCGTGACCGGCGTGCTGGCGCCGCCGGACATGCAGAACTACCTGCAACAGGCGGCCCAGATGGGCTTCGCCCCGCGCATGTACATCATCGACAAGGGAACGGGTTATCCGGAGCCGATGCGCGCCCTGGGCGAGTTCGGCGTCAATCTCCTGTCGGTGAACTTCTGGTCGCCCGCCTATCCGGGCAGCTCGCAATATGGCGGCTGGACCGGACAGGATCTGGTCGACGCCTATGCCGAGGAGAACCCGGGCGCGATGTACTCCCCGCCGCTCGCCTACACCGATGCCTCCTATGACGTGCTGTTCGACGCGCTGCAGCGCGCCGGCAGCACGGACAGGGCGGCGCTGCTGGCGGCGCTGGCGGAGACCGATCTGGAGACCGTCGTCGGCCAGGTGACCTTCAACGAGCAGAACTACTCGGTGCAGCCCCTGGGCGGCGCGCAGTGGCAGATCAACGAGGAGGGCGAGCTGGAGAAGGAGAACGTCTTCAACGCGGTCTATCCGGATGTGGAGGTCACCGCCGAAATGCTGCTCTATAACGAGTAGGCGTCCTCCGGCCGGCAGCGGCGTCGCGGGGCAGTTCTGCACGCCCGCCGCCGCTGCCGGCCGGACCGTCGACCTCGACCCCCTTACCCGCGTCCCCGTCACCTCGTCAGCGCATGCGCCTCATCCTCTCGGTCAAGGACCTGTCGAAGAGCTTCGGTGCGCTGCGCGTGACCGATCACGTGAGCTTCGACGTGCGGGAAGGGGAGATCGTCGGCATCATCGGTCCCAACGGGGCTGGCAAGACGACTCTGTTCGGGCTGCTGTCGGGCATCATCCGGCCCGATCACGGGGCGATCGATTTCCGCGGCCTGGACGTGACGACCCTGCCGACGCACGAACGGGTACGCGCCGGTCTCGCCCGCACCTACCAGGTGCCCAAACCCTTCACCCACATGACCGTCGCCGACAACGTCAAGGTCGCCGCGCAGTTCGGCGGCCACATGGGCGAGGAGGAGGCGAGCTTCTGGGTCGACCGGGTGCTCGCCATGACCGGGCTGCAACGCGTCCGGTCCATGCTGGCGGGCCGGCTGCCCCTCTTGATGCGCAAGCGCCTGGAACTGGCGCGCGCGCTCGGCTCGCGCCCCCGCCTGCTGCTGGTCGACGAGGTCGCGGCGGGACTGACCGACCGCGAGGTCGACGACTTCATCGAGCTGATCGGCCAGATCCGCGACCTCGGCATGACGGTTGTCTGGATCGAGCACGTCATGAAGACGATGCTGACCGCGACCGACCGCCTGCTCGCCCTGGCCCAGGGCGCGCTGATCGCGGCGGGGACGCCGGACGAGGTCATCAATTCCAGGGAGGTGCGGCGTGTCTATCTCGGCGCCTGACGCCTCGGCCGCCAGCCCGCTGCTGGAGATCAGCCACCTCTCCGCCTATTACGGCGAGGTGGCGGCCCTGCACGACGTCAACCTGGAGATCATGCCGGGCGAGGTGCTGTCGATCATCGGCGCCAACGGGGCCGGCAAGTCGACCCTGCTGAAGGCCGTGGTCGGCATGATGAACCGGGGCAGGGCGGCCCATATTCGGGGCGAGATCGATTTCCGCGGCCGCCGCCTCGACCGCATGACGACGGTGGACATCGTCGATGCCGGCGTGACCATGGTGCCCGAAGGCCGCCGGCTGTTCCCGCGTCTGACCGTGGAGGACAATCTCCTGGCCGGCGCCTTCCTGCCGCGCGCCCGCGGGCGGCTTCGCGAGCGCCTCGACGAGGTCTACGCCCTGTTTCCCAGGCTCGCCGACCGCAGGGAGCAACTCGCCAGCCAGATGTCGGGGGGCGAGCAGCAGATGGTGGCGATCGGCCGGGCTCTGATGTCCGGACCCTCCCTGATCCTGTTCGACGAGCTGTCCCTCGGACTGGCGCCGGCCATCGTCGACGACATCTACCGTCGGGTTTCGCAGATCATCGAGGGGGGCGTCACCTGCGTCATCATCGAGCAGGATATGAAGCGGGCGCTCGCCGTGGCCACCAAGGTCTGCGTCATGCTGGAAGGCCGCATCGTGCTGCGCGGCACACCGGATGACCTGACGGAGGCCCAGGTCACCGCCGCCTATTTCGGCACCGAGATCGGAGCGCACTAGGCCCATGAACGACGTCTCGCCGATCTACTGGGAAGTCATCGACATCGTCTCCGGCCTGATTTCCGGGACGATGCTGGGCGGCTACTACGCGATCCTGTCGATCGGCCTCGCCATCACCTTCGGGGTCATGCGCCTCGTCAACCTCGCCCATGGCGACTGGCTGGTCGTCGGTGCCTATCTCGCCGTGGTGATCCTGCAGATCGTGCCGATCTCGCCCTTCCTGAACCTGGTCGTGCTCGTGCCGATCATGTTCGCGCTCGGCTATTTCATCCAGCGCCTGCTTCTCAACCGGGTCTCCGCCCAGTCGATGGAGGAGCGCGGCATCTCGCCGACCTTCGCGCTGATGTCGCCGATCCTGGTGACATTCGGCCTGTCGATCGTCATCTCGCACCTGCTGCTGGCGATCTTCGACACCAATGCCCGCAACATCCAGAACGCGCTGTCCTTCTCCTCGATCCGCATCGGCGAGGACATCTTCATCCCGACATTGCGGCTGATCTTCTTCGCGATCACCGTGGCGCTGCTGATCGCGCTGCACCTGTTCCTGAAATACAGCCATATGGGCCGGGCGATCCGGGCGGCCTCCGACGACGCCTCGATCGCCACCCTGATGGGCATGCGCACCCATCAGATCTACGCCTTCGCCTCCGGCCTGTCGGTGGCGGTCGCCGGCATCGCCGGCGTGATGGTCGCCATGTCGCGCACCTTCCAGCCCTTCGACGGCACGCAGTTCCTGCTGATCGCCTTCGGCGTCGTCATCCTCGGCGGCATGGGATCGGTGGTCGGAAGCCTGGTGGGCGGCATCGTGCTGGGCATCACCCAGACCCTCGCCGGCACCTATTTCGGACCCTCGGCCCAGCTCGTCGCCGGCTACATGCTGATTCTGCTGGTGCTGGCGGTGCGACCGCAGGGACTGTTCTCGCGATGACGGCGACGCTGCGCATCGTCTTCGGCGGCTGGCGCGGGCCGATCTGGCTGCTTGTCATCGTCGTGCTGCTGGCGCTGGCCCCGTTCGTCTACGCGACGAACAGCTACACGCTCTATCTCCTGTTCACGATCTTCGTCTTCGCCGTGTTCGGGCACGGCTGGAACCTGCTGGCCGGCTTCTGCGGCCTGCTCAGCTTCGGGACCCAGGCCTATATCGGCATCGCCGGCTTCGCGCTGGGCATCTTCACCTATTATGGCGGGGTGAACGTCTGGGTGGCGGCGATCCTGTCGGGCGTCATCGCCGGCCTGTTCGCCTTCCTGCTCGCCGTGCCGATCAAGGAGCGCTTCGCCGGCCGGCGGGTCTGGAAACCGATCGTCATCGCCCTTGCCATCATCATCCTCTACGAACTCATCATCTGGCTCAACCCGGCGCTCAACATCGTCGAGCAGACCTATGTGCGCCGGGTGATCGAACTCCTGCTCATCTTCCTCGGCGCCCTGCCGCTCCTGCGCCTGCAGGGCGCGCATTTCGCGGTCGCGACCTGGCTGATCGCCGAGGCGCTTGGGGCCGTGTTCAACGAGTGGAGCTACACCGGGGCCGGCGGCGGCATGCAGATCGTCTCCGAGGCGACGATCCCGCAGCTCTACTGGGTGAGCCTGGGTCTTCTGGTCGCCGCGACGCTGGTCATCTGGCGCCTGCTGCGCAGCAAGTACGGCATGGCGCTGACGGCCGTGCGCGACAGCGAGGAGGCGGCTTCCGCCGTCGGCGTCGAGACGCGCTGGGTGAAGATGCTGGTATTCGTCCTGTCCGGGGTTCTGGTCGGGCTGGCGGGCTGCCTCTACTACATCGACGCCATCATCATCACCCCGCCCGCCGCGTTCACGGTCACCTGGTCGGCCTATTTCGTCTTCATCGTCGTGGCCGGTGGCATGGGTACGCTGGCCGGACCCATCATCGGCGCCGTCATCTTCGTTGCCGCCGACCGCATCATCGGCGCCTATTTCGAGGCCGGGCTGCTGGTCATCGGCGCCCTGTCGATCCTCCTCATCGTCTTCCTGCCGCGCGGCGTGATGGGGGTGATCGACGACATCCGCCACGGCGACGGCGGCGGCGACCGGGAACCGCCGATCCTGCGCGCCGCCCGCGTTGTCCTCGGCCTCAAGCCGACCCGCACCCGCCGCGCGCCCGGCGTGGTCGGCGCCTTCCTGCTGCCCGGACACCCGCTGCCGCTGATGCATCGCGACAACCCGCCCTACCAGCCGCTGATCGCCGGCTACGAGAAGGCGCGAAAGTCGATCGAGGCGCTGGAACCGGACGCCATCGTCATCTACTCGACGCAATGGGTCGCCGTGCTCGATCAGCTCTGGCAGGCCCGTCCGCGCCTCGTCGGCCTGCACGTGGACGAGAACTGGCACGAGCATGGCAATCTGCGTTACGACATCCGCGTCGACCGCGACCTGGCCCTGGCCTGTGTCGAGGGCACGCGTTTCGCCGGCATCCAGGCCAAGGCGATCGACTATGACGGCTTCCCCATCGACACCGGCACCATCGTCGCCACCAGCTTCGTCAACCCTTCCGGGTCGATCCCCAGCGTGATCTGCGCCAACAACATCTACCATGACTGGGACACCACCAGACGGCTTGGCGAGATCGCCATGAACAAGGCGGTCGACCAGGGCAAGCGCGTGGTGGTGCTGGGCGTCGGCGGCCTGTCCGCGGCGATGTTCCGGCAGGACGTCGCGCTTGCCGAGGACCGGTTCGCCGACGACGCGGACGACGCCTGGAACCGCGAGTTCCTCGCCGGTCTGGAGCGCGGGGACGCAGGCGCGCTCGGCGAAATGCTGCCGATCTACGTCAAGGAGGCAGGCGCCGACATGGGCATGAAGCACCTGGCCTTTGTCCTGGGTGCCACCGGCGGCCAGTTCCTGCGTGCCGTCGTGCACGGCTACGCCCCCGTCTACGGGTCGGGCGCGGCCGTGGTCGAGTTCAAGCTCTAGGCGCCGGGAGCCCGCCATGGCGACGCCGCTCAACGGTTCGGTGCAGAAGGCGTTCGAGATCCTCCGCCTGTTTGACAACGCCGCGCCCAACCTGACCTCGGGCGAGGTGGCGACGCGCCTGGGCATGACCAACGCGACGGTGCACCGCTTCCTGCTGACGCTCGAGCAGCTGGGCGCGCTTGCCCGCGAGGGGTCGCAGTACCGTCTCGGCATGCTGATGGCCGAGCTTGGCGACCGGGTCGAGCACGACAAGGTGCTGATGAGTGCTGTCCAGCCCCATATCGATCAGCTGGTAGAGATGTTCCGGGAATCCGCCACGCTGACGGTTCTCGATCACGACAGAGCGGTCATCGTCTGCTCCGGGGAGGCGGCGCGGTCGCTGCGCATCGGCCTTCCGGTCGGTCGTATCGTGCCGCTGCATGCGTCGGCCGCCGGCAAACTGCTGCTGGCTCACCAGCCCGACGAGGTCGCCGGCGCGCTGATCGGCCGCCACCCGCTGGAGCGGCTGACGGCGAACACGATGACCGGGCGTCGGCAGCTGGACCTGGCGCTGGAGCGCATCCGCAAGACGGGCTATGCCGTGGATGACGAGGAGGTGGAGGAAGGCTTGCGCTCGATCGCCGTGCCCATTTTCGGGCATGGCGGCAAGGTCAAGGCGGCGCTGGCGTTGTCCGCCCCCGCCGGTCGTCTCGGGCCGGAGCGCGAGGCGATCTATCTTGCGGAACTGCGTGTCCGATCGCAGCGCATCAGCGAGCGCTTCGCGGTCGAAAGCAAGGTTCTGCCGGACAAGGCCGCGCCGCGCGGCAGCTTTCCGCATCTCAAGCGCGTCGGCGACTTCATCCACATCTCCGGCACCAGCGCGCGCCGGCCCGACGACAGCTTCGAAGGGGCGCAGGCGGATTCCCGGGGCGGCGTGCGGCTCGACATCCGGGCGCAGACCCGGGCGACGCTGGAGAAGATCGCCGACATGCTGCGGACCGTCGGCGGCAGCCTCGCCGATCTCGTCGATCTCGAGGTCTTTCTCGTCGACATCGCGGACTACGCGCCGTTCAACGAGGTCTATTCCGCCTTCTTCGGCGAGGACGGACCGGCCAGAACCACCGTCGCCGTCCGCGCCCTGCCGCATCCCCACCAGAACATCATGATCCGCGGCACCGCCTACTGTCCGATCGCGTCAGCCTAGTCAGGATTCACACCGATTGATGGAACAGATTCCGGTTCCATCAATCGGTGTGAATCCTGACTATTATCAATCGATCAGTGCGGATTCACATACCTTGACGGAAGCGCTGACGCGATTCCGTCAAGGTATGATCCGCACTAGCCGCCCACCATGTTGGATGCGTTCCCGCCCGAGAGGCTCACACCAGCGCCTCCGGTGGTGGCGGCGCGGTTTCCGCACCGTCGCGCAGCACCAGCCGCAGGGCGGTGCCGAGCCGGCGTGACGCTTCCTCCAGACGGGCGGGAGGGTTCTGGCCGAACGCCAGCCTGAGGCCCGTGACCTCTTCGGACTTCAGCGTGAAGATGCGGCCGATCAGCGGGTAGACGCCTTCGCGCATGCACTGGCCGTAGAGCCGTTCGGGTGCGAGGCGGGACGGAAGCTCGATCCACACCGAGAAGCCGCCCCTCGGCGCCTCGGGGCGTAGTCGTCCCGGAAGATGCCGGTGCAATCCGGCGAGCAGCGCGTCGCAGGCCTCCGCATAGGCGGCAACCGAGCTCCGGAAGTCGGTCTCGAAGGCGCTGGAGGCGAGGTAATCGGCCACGGCGAACTGCGGATAGACCGAACTGATGCGCGTCACGCCCCGGTTGACCAGCCGCAAGCGGGCGAAGCTGCGGGAGGTGCCAAGGGCGACGGCGAAGCGCAGGGACGGGAAAAACCATTTCGACAGGCTGCAGATGTGGATAACCAGCGCGCTGTCGTCCTGCGCGTAGAGCGGCGGCAGCGGCCGGCCGTCGAAGCGGAAAGGCCACAGGGCGCTGTCCTCGATCGTCGGCAGGTGCCACTTCTTAACGAGGGCGAGCAGATCGCGCGCCTCACCTTCCTCCAGAACATGCCCGCAGGGCGTGCTCGGGCTGCCGGTGAAATAGAACAGGCGGGGTGACCGCGTGCGGCAGGCATGCTCTAGCGCGGCGAGATCGAGACCACGCGGCGTCCTGGCTATCGGGACGACATCGAGGCCGTGCGCCTCGAACAGGTCGAGTGCGCCGTAATAGGTTGGATGTTCGGTCAGGATCGTGTCGCCCGGCCGCGTCATCGCCCTGAGGGCCATGTCGAGCAGCGCGTGCGCGCCATGGCTGAGTACCAGCTCCTCACCGGTGACGTGCCGGCCCATCAGCCGGGTGAAACGGTCGGCGATCGCGTTGCGGGCCTCCGCCGCTCCGTCGGCGGGGTGCAGCGTGGCGATGGCGGCGGCCGAAGCGATGCCGCGTTCGCCGATGCGGGCGATCAGTCCCTGGGCGAGCGCCTTGCCGACATCGCCGTAGCCACCCATCAGCTGGATTCCGTCATTGGCGCGCGCCTCGAAGAGCCAGCGACTGGTCAGGGCGGCGCGGGCATGGCGGCCGGCGATCTCCGCCGGTCCGTCGCCCGAAAGACGCCGCGGCGCCAGGGCCGGACCGGACCGGTCGGAGACGAAGGTGCCCTGTCCGACGCCGGCGCGCAAAAGGCCGCGGTCGCGCAGCATCCGATAGGCGCGGGCGACGGTCCCGGGAGCCAGGCCGGTCTCCTGGCTCATCTGACGCGTGCTTGGCAGCCGCGTTCCTGGCGCGAGGTCTCCCGAAGCGATCCGCCCCTCGATCCGGCGCGCCAACCGATCCGCATTTAATGTATCAAATGTATCTCTCATGGGATTGGATGCTTCGGCATTGCGCTCAGATAAGAAACGACGTATCACTGTTATGGACGGCCAGTCAATTGTATTAAATGTATCAATACTGCCGCCCAGCCAAAACAGAACGATGACAACATTCGTGGGAGGACACCGATGGCCGCACAATTCTCACGTCGGCATGTTCTGAAACTTTCGGGTGGCGTCGCAGCCTCCACGCTGGCCGCGCCCGGGATCATCCGCGCCCAGTCCGGCATCCTGCTGCGCTACGGCCACAGCCAGCCGATCGAGCACTCGACCCATCAGGCGGCGCTCGCCTTCGTCGAGGCCGTGGACGAGCTGAGCGCCGGCGAGATCCGCGTCGACCTGTTTCCCAACAACCAGCTCGGTGTCGATCGCGAGTTGCAGGGGATGATCGAGAGCGGGTCGCTCGACCTGACGCACACCAACTCGGCGACCCTCGCCGCCTTCGTGCCGCAGATGAACGTGATGAACTATCCTTTCATCTGGCAGGATGCCGATCACTATCTGCGCGTCGTCGACGGCGAGTTCGGCGAGCAGATCAACGCGATCACGGCACCGGCCTCGGGCCACCGCTTCATCGCCTGGTGGTTCGATGGCTTCCGCAACGTCTACACGCGCAGCCGCCCGGTTGAATCGCTGGAGGACATGGCCGGACTCAAGGTGCGCTCGCCACAATCGCCGATCTTCGTCGAGACGTTCCGCGCGTTGGGCGCCAACCCGACACCGCTCGCCTTTCCGGAGATCTATTCGGCCCTCGAGGCCGGCGTGATCGATGGCTTCGAGGGATCCAACGGCATCATCTGGAGCTCACACCTCTACGAGGTCTCGGACTATCGCGTGGTCACCGGTCATATCATGGTGGGCTTCGGCCTCGTCATCGCCGAGCAGACCTATGCGGGTCTGCCGGACGAGGCCCGCGCCGTGATCGCCGAGGCGGCCGGGCGCGCCCAGGGCGTCCAGCGCGACATCCAGCTGGGATCGGAGGACGAGCTGGCCCGCCAGTTCGTCACGGAGGGTGGCCTGACCGAGAACCAGCCGGACCTGGCCGCCTTCCGGGAGGCAGTCGAGCCGGTGATCGCGGCCTTCGATGCCGAAGCCGGGACCCAGGAGTTACTGGCGACCATCCGCGCCGGCGCCTGAGCCACCTGAGCCGTCATAGGCCGAGAACGGTGCCGAAGGGAATGCTGTCCCGCCTGACCAGGGGAGGGGAGGAGATGGTCGCGCTGGCGCTCCATCTTCTCTTCCTCGTGATGATCGTCTCCGCCGCGCTGCAGGTGATCACCCGCTATTTCATCGAGAGCCCGCTGGCGTGGACGGAGGAGGTCACCCGGCTGTCGCTGATCGTCTACGTTTTCCTGGGCGCCGCGTCGGCAATGTCCGCGGGGCGGCATCCGCGCTTCGGTGACCTGGTCGATGGCCTGCCGCCGCGACCGCGCGCCGTCATGGACGGCCTCGCCGCCGCGCTGATCATCGTGCCGAGCGCGATGGTGGCCGCCTACGCGATCGGCGTCGCCCGCCACACACGGGAAGTGGCATCGGCCTTTCCGCTGCCGTTTTCCGTGCTCTTCGGCCTGATGGCGCTTGGCCTGATCCTGACTATCGTCTTCTTCCTGGTCAGTGATCCGCGCTTCCGCAACCGCGTGACCGTGGTCACATGCCTCCTCGCCTCCGCCATCTTCGCGGCGGCCCTGCTGCTGATGCCGGCGCCCGACCTGGCGTCGGGTGTGCAAAGCGTGCTGCTGGTCGGCTCGCTCCTCGTGTTCCTCGCGATCGGTGTCCCGGTCGGCTTCGCGCTTCTCGCCTCGAGCGTGCTGGGCTTCTGGATCGACCCGTACTCGGCCTACGACGTGGTGCCGCAGCGGGTGCTCGGGGGCGTCGACTCGTTCCTGTTCATCGCCATCCCGTTCTTCCTGATGGCGGGCGAGATCATGAACCGCAGCGGCATCACCTCGATGATCGTCGCCATCGCCCGCGCCCTGGTCGGGCACATGCGCGGCGGCCTGGCGCAGGTGAACGTGGTGTCGAGCTTCATGATGGGCGGGCTCTCCGGGTCGTCCTCCGCCGACTGCGCGGCGCTCGGCAAGCTGCTGATTCCGGAGATGACGCGGCAGGGCTATCCCGTCCCGTTTTCCGCCGCGACCACCGCATCCTCGTCGATCCTCGCCAATCTCGTCCCGCCCAGCGTAAACCTGCTCATCTATTCCAGCCTCGCCTCGGCCTCCGTCGGTGCCCTGTTCCTCGCCGGCATCCTGCCCGCGGTTGTGCTGATGGTCTCGATGATGCTGGTCGTCTTCGTCATGGCGCGTCGGCACCGGTTCGCGGTCGAGCGTGACGGCTTCTCGACGGCCTTTCTCTGGTCCGCCTTCAGGGCGGGTCTCTGGGCGCTGGGCTTCCCGGCGATCATCGTGCTCGGCATCCGCAGCGGCGTCTTCACGGCAACGGAGGCGGCCGCGGTGGCGGTGCTCTACGCCGCCTTCGTGTCGATGGTGGTGTACCGGAACTTCCCCTGGCGCAACCTGCGCGGGATCTCGCTGTCGGTGGCCCAGGATTCCGCTGTCATCCTGTTCATCATCGCCGCCTCGACCCCCTTCGCCTGGATGCTGACGGTCCAGCAGGTGCCGCAGGCCGTCGCCGCCAGTCTGGCCGTCATCGCCGACGACTGGATCCTGCTTATGCTGCTGATCAACGTGCTGCTGCTGGTGGTGGGGCTGATCCTCGAGCCGGCGCCGGCGATGGTGATACTCGTGCCCATCCTGCTGCCGCTGCTGCAGATCGCCGATATCGACCTCGTCTATTTCGGCATCGTCATGGTCGCCAATCTGTTCATCGGCGCGCTCACGCCGCCGATCGGCAACCTCACCTTCATCGCCGCGATGGTCTCCGGGGTGAAGCCGTCGGCGGTGTTCCACGCGCTCTGGCCTTTCATCCTCGCCCTGGTGCTCGGTCTCGCCGTGATCACCTACCTGCCGGCGATCAGCCTCTATCTGCCCTCGGTCCTGCGATGACGCTGGCGGCGGACACCATCGTCGTCGGTGCGGGCGCAGCCGGCTGCGTCGCTGCGTCGCGGCTGTCGGAGGATCCAGCGCACCGCGTCCTGCTGATCGAAGCCGGCCGCGACCTGCCGCCGGGCGGGGAGCCGCCGGCCATCAGGGACGTCTACTCCTTTTCCGCCGCCTTCGACCGGGCCAACCACTGGCCGGACCTGGCCGCATGGGTCAACCGGCCCGGCATGGGGGAGGGGCCACGGCCCTACGAGCAGGCACGCATCATGGGTGGCGGCACATCCATCAACGGTCAGCAGGCGAGCATCGGTCTCCCCATCGACTATGACGGCTGGGCGGGGGAGGGTGCCCGGGGCTGGGCCTGGCCGGACGTGGCGCCATGGTTCGATCGGCTGATCGGCGAGGGCGGCGTCTTCCCGATCGACCAGGTGGCCGAGAGCGCCTGGCCCGAGTTCACCCGCGCCGTCGCCCGCGAACTCGGCGCGGCCGGACATGCGCGTCTGGCCGATCCGAACCGCCAGCATGACGACGGCTGGTTCCCGATGCCCACGACGAGCGACGGCCGGCAACGGCGTTCCGCTGCCATGGCCTATCTGCCAGTTGCCGTTCGTGCCCGGACCGACCTGATGATCCGCACCGAACACACCGCCATGTCCATCGTCTTCGAGGGGCGTCGGGCGTGCGGCATGGTGCTCAGGGGACCCGGCGGTGAGGAGACCGTGCGCGCGGGGCGGATCGTCATGGCGGCCGGTGCGATCGGCTCGCCCCTCATCCTGCAGCGCTCGGGCATCGGTCCCGGTGAATGGCTGTCGGGCGCCGGACTCCCATTGCGACACGAACTGGACGGCGTCGGGCGCGGTTTGCAGGAGCATCCGTCCTTTGCCATCAGCGCGTTGCTGGCGCCCGGACGGCAGAACGGGATGCGACCGCGGCGGCACATTCTCCTGGGGCAGAGGCTGTCGTCCAACGACCCGGCCGGGATGGCTTCCGACCTCTACATGGTCGCCGTCAATCGGGCGGCGTGGCACGCCGTCGGTTGGCGCATCGCCTCCCTGTTCGGCTGGGTCAACAAGCCGCTCTCGCGCGGCTGGGTGCGCGCCACAGCCCCTACCGCGCAGAGTGCGGTACCGGACGCTGACCACGAGGTCGTGCTCAACCTGCTCGACGACCCGGCGGACGCACGGCGCCTCGCCGACATCGCCCTGCATATGTTCGGCGTGCTGTGCCGATTGCGGCAGGCGGGCGTGGTCACCGATATCGCGCTGCCAAAGGCGGGTGCCGCCTTTCGCGCCTTCGCGGCGGAGACGCGGCTGAAGGCGGCGCTGATGCGCCTCGCGGGCGCCGGCATGGACAGGTTCGGCTTCGCGCGCCGCGCCGTGCTCTCGGGATTCGAACCCGCGGCGCCTTACTTCGCCGACGACGTGGCGGACGATCTGATCCAGCTTCTGAGGCGGCGCGTTGTTCCGGGCTGGCATCCCGTCGGTACCTGCCGGATGGGACCCCCGGCAGACCGGCGTGCCGTGGTCGATCCCCAGGACGGGGCCGTGCACGGGCTCGAGCGGCTGCACGTCATCGACGCGTCGGTCATGCCGGACCTGCCCCGGGCCAACACCGCACTTCCCACAATGATGATCGCCGAGCGCTTCTGCGATCGCCTGCGCCAGTTGGCGCGCAGCCATCAGCGGCGGCCGACGGATGTCGCCCGTCGCGCCCAATCGGTGCTGGAGGCCCGGGCATGAAGATCGTCGACGTCACCGCGACCCTGTTCACCTGGGAGGGATTGCCGGCGGTTTCCTACGGCGGGCGAAATGGCATGTCGCCGACATCGGAACTCGCCCTGATCGAGATCCATACCTCGGAGGGGATCGTCGGACGCGCACTGCTGGGGTCCTCGATCCGCTCTGCGAGGCTGGATATCGACAGCCTGTTCCGGACGGTCAAGCCCTTGCTGATCGGGTGCGATGCCCTGGCGACCGAGTTGGTCTGGCAGCGATTGCGCAAGGCCTATCGGGCGACGACCAACCGGATCCTTGGCACCGTCGACGTGGCGATCTGGGACATCATCGGCCAGGCCGCCGGTCTGCCGGTGACGGCGTTGTTCGGTGGCGCACGGCCGCGCATCCGCGCCTATGCGAGTTCGCCGACCCACGATCGGGCGGAGGACTATGCGCGCGAACTCGAGGCGGTTCTCGCGCAGGGGTTCAGGGCCTACAAGGTCCACCCGCCCGCCGACGTCACGGCCTGCATCGAGATCTGCCGCGACCTGCGGCGGCGGGCCGGAGACGGGATCGCGCTGATGCTCGACGCCTCGTCGCTCTTCGACGTCTACGAAGCGCGAAGGATCGTCACGGCGCTGCAGGATATCGGGCTGGAGTGGATCGAGGACCCTCTGCCGGAGCACGACATCCACAACTATCACCGCCTGCGCGAAGGCAATGTTGTGCCGCTGATGGCGACCGAATACTCCGAGGGCGGGCTGGAGGGCTTCGTGCCGTGGATCGTCGACCGGGCGACCGACTACCTGCGCGGTGACGTCATCGTCAAGGGTGGCCTGACCGGCCTGCTCAAGGCGGCGCACCTGGCGGAGGCCTTCGGTCTGAACCTGGAAATCCACCATGGCGGCAACTCGGTCAACAACATCGCCCAGCTGCATCTCGCCTGCGGCATCAGGAACACGGGCTGGTTCGAGGTCCTGCTGCCCGCGGCCGCCCAGCAATACGGCGTGCGCAACGACATCGAGCTTGACGGCGACGGCTGCGTCAGCCCGCCTGACGGCGCCGGGCTCGGGGTCGACCTCGACATGGCGCTCATCGAACGACGCAAGGTCGCGGTACTCACCTGAGTTCCCGCGGCGTCGTTGAGACCGGGCCTGACCGTCCGGCGGACCTCAACAGGCAGCGATCGCCAGCACAGCGTACTGACCTGCTGCGCATCGGTCGTACCGGCGCGTGCCGGGGACGCCGGTCACCGCAATCGCAGCGGACGTTCTGCGACTGTCGGACGGCCTCCGCCTGAGGCTTTGTGCGCGTCTCAGTCCGGCACGGGTCGTTCAGCGGAAGTGCTGTTGGAAGCCACCGCCCCCGGCGATGCCACCGCCACCAGGGCGGTTGAGACCGCCACCACCTCCGCCTCCGCCAAAATTGCCGCCGACATTGCCCCCGCCGACACTACCTCCGCCGAGATTGCCGCCGCCGAAGCCACTGCCTCCGCGCGGCAGCGAGCCGCCAAGATTGCCGGGTACGGTAGGTGGCGGCAGCGCGCCCGCAGACGGGCCACCGAACAGGCCGCCACCACCGAACTGCGGCCCGCCCGTGCCGGGTCGGATGCCCCCCAACTGGCCTCCTCCGATCTGGCCTCCTCCGATCTGGCCTCCTCCGATCTGGCCTCCTCCGAACTGGCCACCGCCTGTCAGGCCGCCGCCGAGCTGGTTGGCGAGCTGACCGCCATTCAGGGTGTCCATCAGGGCACGATCCGGGTTGCGCGGCAGGATGGCGGCCCCGGCCCCGGGCGCTGACGGGCCGCCTGTGAGGCGCTCCGCGAGGGAAGTTCCGAGCTGACGATCGAGCACGTCCCGTTCCGGCAGTAGCAGGCTTCCACCATTCGGTCCGGGCTGGAGACGGGGCAGGTCACCCGGGGAGACCGCGCGGTCGTCGGTCGGGCGCGCGAGCTGCCCTGGCTCGCGATCCAGAAGCGCGATCATCGCGCCACGCTCACCGCCGCCCAAGGACGGGCTGCCGGTCAGCGCCGTCCCGCGCTCGTTCTCCGCCAGGCGATCGGCCATGCTGCCGCCGCGAATATCGCCCTGCGACAGCGCGGGAAAGTCGTCGCCGCGCTGTGCGAGGAAGTCACCGCGATCGATGTCCGTGCCGAGCCGGTTCTCCTCGTCGCGCAGGGTCCGCTCGAAGTCGCCGAGTTCGCCGATGCGATCGGCGATGCGGCCATCATCGTCGAACCAGTCGGCGGGCAGCGTATCGACGCGCTCCCGGCGCCAGTCGTCGATCCGGTCCGACGGCCCGCCGACGATGACGATGTTGTCCTCGACATTGATGATGAGGTCGCCCGAAAGGTCGGGATAGTCGCTCCAGCGGTAGTCGTCGTCGTCGAACAGCCAGTCGACGAAGGCGACGGTGACGAAGCCGGTGATCAGCAGCTCGCCTGCATCAGACAGGGTGAAGCCGGCGTCCTGGTAGTAGGGCTCCGGGTACCAGGTCGGCTGGGCGTAGGGCACCGCCTGCGGCGGCGGTCCGTACCAGTAGGGGTAAGGCTGCGTGGCATGGGCCGGGCTTGCGTAGAGCGCCGGGTCCTGGTTGATCGCGGCATAAACCGGATCGGCGGCAGCGCGATCGGCGACATAGGCTTCCGTCGCGGCGACGAGGTCCGCCGCCGCGTCCGGATTGTCGGCGATGCGCGCGGCCCAGTCCGCCTCGGCCGCTGCCTGGCCTCCCTCGATCTCGGCAATGGCGAGTTCGAGGGCTTCCCACACCGCCTCCGGGTCGCTCGCCCAGACGTCACCCGCGCGCCGCACAAGGTCCGGGTTCGCCGCCAGGCCGGCCATGATTTCCGGATAGTCGATCAGCGTCCGGAAGGTGGCCTCGACCGCCAGGGGCTGGCCGCGCAGGAACTGGTTCAACTCCTGCTCCGCCTCGACCCGTATCGTGTGCACCGCATCCAGTAGCGCGTCGTGATCGGCGACGAGGGTCTCCGCCGCCTCGATCGCGCTCGACGGGAACGCCGACGGATCATCGACCGCGTCGCCGGCCATGGCGGCGGAGACGAGGTCGGGATAGCGCACGACGCGCCAAACCAGCGTCTGCACGGAGCTCGGCTGCGCCGCGATCAGTTCGCGGAACGCATCGCTGCTGGCGGCCTGGGTTCCCGCGATGCTCTGGATGACGTCCGGATACTGGGTGGCGTCCAGCGTGGCCCGGCGGATGTCCACCGGATATCCCGACAGCGCCCGCGCCACCCTGCGGCCGTCCTCGCCAAGGCTTGGCGTCAGGGCGATCTCGCGGTAGGTGGCGACGCAGCGGCGCAGTTCCGTCAGGCTTGCCGAGGTGCCGGTCAGTCCGAAGGAAAGCGGGTCGAAATCCGCCCCCACGATCTCGAACACGTAGCCGCCCCTGAACGCGTCGACGAGGTCCGGATTGCTTCCGGCGGGGACGCTGAGGGAGGTGGCGGTATCGGCCGTGGCGACGAGTTCGACCGGACCGAGGGCGTCCAGGCGGGCTGCGATCGGCACCGCCGATCCCGGTTCCCGGGCCCAGGTCTCATCGAGAATGCCGACGTCGAAGTGGCCGCCGCCATCCATGGTGAACGTCAGGATCGAGCCATTGTCGAAGGCGCGGCCCTGGCGGCAATAGTCGAAGCGCCCGAGCGCCGGCTCGTAGAAGGCGCCGCCAACCCATCCCGAGATCTCGAAGTCGGAGCCGTCGATGACGGACGAGGTCTGCGCAATCGCCGCAAGGGGGGCCAGGCACACGGAGACCAGGCACACGGCGCCGGGCAAGGCAGGGCCGGACATGCGCCGCGGCGTCGGCAACGGACGAACGGATGGGAACGACACCATCTTGTGGCACTCCTCTGGCGCCGCCGGTCAGTCGGGGAACGAGACGATCATCCCGTCGAGCCCGGCATTGAGGGCGAGGCCGGAGGTCTGGGTGCGCAGCTCCAGATAGACACCCGAAGTGTTCTGCAGCCACTGCTGGCCTTCGCCGGTCCCGGCGGTCAGGCCGACACGGGCCTGTCCGTACGTGCCCTCGAAATCCTCCAGTGCGTAGAGGTTGTAGACTTCGCCGGTCGCCTGAAGCTCGGTGTAACCGATGCCGCCGAAGCCCACGCCGCCGATCTCGAACGGGTAGGACTGCCCCTGATAGTAGAGGACACCCGTGCCGCCCGAACCGCCGACGACCAGCGCGGCGGTGCGCTGGTTGATCTCCACGGTGCCGGATGGCTGCAGATCGGCGGGGTCGATGTCCGAACCGGCGGGC
>Ga0207773_100257_pt1 | contig 31214 bp, 29 predicted proteins | sample TtaePargueraPR_2_FD_187281 | JGI IMG/M metagenome (GOLD analysis project Ga0207773, IMG submission 187281) | Aerobic enrichment media microbial communities from Bioluminiscent Bay, La Parguera, Puerto Rico - Tt and M1 (3) (SPAdes) | ecosystem: Environmental > Aquatic > Marine > Unclassified ...
GGTCCCGCCGCGATCGCAATCTCTTTCGCGATCCGGGCTGCGAGCCGAGCCTTGGCCCGCGCGAGCTTCGGGGTGTTGTTGAATGGCATGGGGGTCGGCATCGATCGGTCCTTTTCGGGTTGACGGATCGAGTGCCCATGCGGTATTCAAATACCGCTCTCGGTTAGGGCACACGATCGAAAATGGAGCCTCCCGGCAAGCGGAAGCCGGGAGGTTCTTTCGTTAGAGGGTCTCCTTGGGGGGCTGAGCGCCGGAGGGGGCAGCCACGCGGCGCAAGCACTCATCGACCAGGGCGTCGATCACCTCGTCGCCGCAGGGCAGGGCCTGCCGCAGCGAGTCCACCAGCGCGCGGAACCAACGCCGGATCATGACGGCACCCGTGAACGTGCCGCCTTGGTTGCGCCCTTCGCCTCAAAGAACCAACACGGGGGCGGACATGACGGCAACGGTCCTCCGCTACCACCGTTGTCATCCCGTTTTCCGGGGTTCGGTCGCCGGGGCCGCGAGAGCGCTTGGATCCCTCCGGACTTCGATTGACAAACCGTGGATGAGTTCTCACCCGGCGAAATCCTGTGGGACGCCCAGGTGAAGAACTTCGGGATCCGCTCCGCCCGTCGGGCGCCAAGTCTATGTCCTGACGTTTCTTATCGGCGGTCGGCAGCATTGGATGACCATCAGGCGACATGGATTGCTCTGGGCACAGGAAAACGTCCCGCATTGAGGCGCTGCGCTTGCTGCGCGAGAAGGCTAAGGGGAATAACCCAACGCCAACCGCCGCCTCGGCTGAGACCGTCGGCGACGGCGGCGTGCGGTGGCTATCCGCCGATCCAGGGATAGCGCGCCGTGTCCTTGCCGGCGTAGTCTGGATCGAGATAGATGAACAGGCGTTGGATCTTGCCGTCGGCCACGTCGAAGCAATCGCACCAGCGGCCCGCGCCCCAGGCCGGGTTGTCGGCCTGCCAGGGACCGTCGCGGTGCTCTCCGTTCGACGTCCCCTCGACCGCGAAGCGGTTCGTGCCGGTCATGTACCAGGTCAGCGAATCATACTGGTGCGCGATCCCCTTGAGGGTGCCGCCGACGTCGGTGAACATCCGGATGATCTCCGCCTTGCCGCGGGCGATGCCCCATTTCGGGAAGTAAACCTCGCCGTCGTCGGCGAAGTGGTCGAAGAGGCCGAGCCCCGTCGTCGGCGAGACTCCGCCAGCGTCCAGCGACTTGAGATAGCTGATCGCGATCGCCTTTCGCGCGTCCTCCGCCACCTCAAGGGTGGCCTGGTTGGTACCTGCCTGGCTTGTCATGTTCGCTCCTCCCCTTCGATGGGCCTGTCACCTTCCGGACGGGCCGCGTCGCCGTCACGTCCTGCCGAGTTTCGAGGCTCCTTCCGAGAGCCACATGCCGGCGGCGATGGCGACACCCTGGATCACCAGCTGCCATGACGTCGCGAGACCCAGCATCTTGGCGGCCTGGTCCAGTTGCAGGAGGAACACGGCCGCTCCGACGACCGCGATCATGCTGCCGATCCCGCCGCTGATGGCTGTGCCGCCGAGCACCGCGGCAGCAATGGGCGACAGGAGATAGGGATTGCCGACCTCGAGGGTCGGGTTGCGTATAAACCCCGACAGGAGGACGGCGACGATTCCATAGAGCAGCCCGGCGACGACGAACGCCGCCACCTGGAAGCGGATCGTCTCGATTCCGGTCGCGTGGGCAGCCCTCGGATTGGCTCCGACGACCTCGAACTTCCGCCCCAAAACGGTTCGCTTGAGCGCCAGGGTCAAGAGGACGGCGATGACGAGCGCGATCCACGCCGAAACGGGGAACCCCGCCGGCCGGCTGCTGGCGAACGCGGCAAGGGCGTCGGGCACCCTGGATTCCGCGGCCAGCCCCTGCCGGTACCAGAGCGTGATGCCGGTGACGATCGCCCCGGTCGCGAGGGTCACGATCAGCGCGTTGAGCTTGAGAATCGCAACGAGGATGCCGTTGATCAGCCCAATCAGGGTCGCCACGGCCAGCGCCACGGCGATCGCGAGCAATTGCCGCTCGCCGGTGCCTCCGGAGACGCCGAGGATCAGCGCGCTCGACATCGCGATGATGCCCGGCACCGACAGGTCGATGCCGCGCGCCATCAGGACGAGCGCCTGCCCCATCGCGGCGATAGCGAGGAACGCGATGAACGGCAGGTTCATCCGGAAGGTCATCAGCGAGACGCTGCGCGGCAGGAAGATCGCGCAGACGAGGACCAGCACGGCGAGGGCAATCCAGATCGCGGCGAAACGTAGTTGGACCTGAGCGGCCCACATCCTGCGGACCTCTACCGGGCTGATCGCTGAGCGGGCGGGCACCGTCATCGCGCCGGTCTCGCTGGCTGTCGCGGCGTGGCGGGGGTCATTTGGCGCTCACGGTCACGGCCGAACGGGATCGCCGGAGACGGCGTCGGATCCGGTCGATCTCGCCCAGGCCCGTGAATAGGAAGATCGCGAGAAGCGTCATGGTCCCGCTGGCGATGACGCCGACCGCGGCGCTTAGGCCAAGGATCGAGATGACGTTGATCATGAGGGTGAAGAAGAGCGCGCCAGCGATAGCGCCGATGAACGATCCGCGGCCCCCGGTCAGCGCGGCGCCACCGAGCACGGCAGCAGCGATGCTCGCCAGCGCGAAGTTCTGCCCGACCGTCGGGTGGCCGACGCCGACCTCGGAGGCGAGGAAGAGACCGGCGAGTGCCGCGGTCGTGCCGGCGAAGACGAAGGCCTGGAGGTGGATGCGCGTGACGTTGACCCCGTTCCGCCGCGCCGCCTCCTCGCGGAATCCGGTCGCCTTGACCTCGAGGCCCGCCCGGGTGCGGTTGAGCCAGTAGTCGCCGGCGAGCGCCGCCACCAGTACGAACACGGCCGAGAGCGGCAGGAAGCCAATGCGGGTGCGCAGGAGCTCGGCGAACTCGGCGGCGATCAGCCCGGCGGGGGTCGGCCGGAGGACGAGCGCCACGCCCTGCAGCACCGACAGCATGGCAATCGTGGTGATGACGGTGTTGATCCCGGCGAAGCGGATCAGGCTGCCGTTGACGAAGCCGACGAAGGCTCCGAGCGCGAGGCAGGCGACAGCCCCGGCCAGAAGCATGGGCCAGCCACCGCCGACGATCACAAACGAGGCCGCGACGACCGTGAGGCTCATCATGGAGCCGACTGACACGTCGAGCCCGCGGACGAGCAGCACCATGAACTGGGCCATCGCCACGATCGCAGCGGGGGCCGCCGCGAGCAACAGGTGGCGCATGTTGATGCCGGTCAGGAAGACGTCGCTCCGCGTTGCGGCCCAGGCCCCGACGAGCACCGTCAACAAGGCGAGGAAGAGGATCGGCAGCAAGGGATTGGCGCTGCCGCCGGCCAAGCGCCCGAAAAGGCGCGACGCGCCCGTCCAACCTTCGTCGGCCTGCTTGCCATGCCGCGAGGTCAGGAACGACCCGACGATCCGCTCCTCGGTCACGTCGGCGTCACGCAGTTCGGTGACGATCTGGCCGCGCGAGAAGACGAGGACGCGGTCGCAGATCCCCGACAACTCCTGTGCATCCGACGAGTTGACGATGCAGGTACCGCCTTCGCGGATGTTCTCGCGGATGGCCTTGTAGATCTCGTAGCGGGCACCGGCATCGACGCCCTGGGTCGGCTCGTCGATGAGGATCACGCGCGCCCCGCTCCGGAACGTCCGCGCCAGGACCGCCTTCTGCTGGTTGCCGCCGGACAGCCCGATGACCGGCGCGTCGAGGCTGGCCGCGACGACTCCGAAGTCGCGGCGCATGGCAGCCGCGTCCTCGCGCTCGCGGCCGCGCGACAGCAGGCCGTTCTTGAGGTAGCCGCCGAGCCGGGTCAGCACCATGTTCTTCTGGACAGACAATTCCGGAAAGATCGCCTCGCCCGGCCGGTCAGCCGAGAGGAACGCGATGCCCCCCTCCATCGCCGCCTGCGGCGTGGCGACGTCGACAGGACGGCCATTGAGGCTGACGCGGCCGTGGGCCTCCTCGAGGCCGGCGACGGCGCGAAGGGCCTCGCGCTGACCGTTGCCCTCGGCGCCGGCGAAGCCCAGGATCTCGCCCTCGCGGGCGACGAAGCTGACGGCATGGAACGCGCTCCCCGCGAGGCCTTCGACCTTCAGGATCGCATTGCCAGAAGAGTTGCCGTCTTTGGGAGGGAACTCGCTGTCGATGTCGCGGCCGATCATGCGCGTCACAAGGTCATGCTCGGATAGGTCGGGCGTGACGTCGAACGTCCCCTGGTGGACACCGTCGCGCAGCACCGTGACCCGGTCGGCCAATTCGAGGATCTCGGGCAGGCGATGCGAGACGTAGACGACGCCCGTACCGCGTGACGTGAGGTCGCGAACGATCCCGACCAACTGCCTGACACCGTCGATGTCGAGCGTCGACGTCGGCTCGTCGAGGAGGATGACGCGCGGCTTGGCGATGAGCGCCTTGACGATCTCGACGAACTGCCGGTGGGCAGGGGTCAGATCGCTGACCCGGCTTCGCGCGGAGATGCCGAGGTCGAAGGGCGCGAGCTGGGCCTCGGCCCATGGCAGCATCTGGGAGTAGGGCACCGTGCCCGGCGCACTGCCGAGATAGAGGTTCTGCGCCACGGTCAACTCGCGGACGAGCGAATCGTCCTGGTAGACCGTTGCGAGGCCGCAGGCATGGGCGGCGCGCGGATCGGCGGCGGCGAGGGGCGTGCCGCCGATCTCGATCGCTCCGCTGTCGGATGCGACGGTACCGGAGGCGATTTTGAGCAAGGTCGACTTGCCCGACCCGTTCTCGCCGAGGATGGCATGTACCTCGCCGGCCCGGCAGTCGAGCGTCACATGGTCGAGGGCCCGGACGCCCGGGTAGGTCTTCGAGATGCCGTCCAACCTCAGCACCAGGTCCGACATCAGGCCATCCTTCATTCAGAACGCTGGCGCGGGGCAGCCGGCTCTGGCCACCCCGCGCGTGGCGATGAACGGATCAGTTGCCGGCGAACATTGCCGTGAGCGTCGGCACGTCCACCAGCGTCGAGACCGACATCTCCATCGGCAGGTCCTTGTTGCAGAGGCCATCGACGGCCGGCTTCATCGCGAAGGGGACGTTAATGCGCGGGGCGACGTCCTGGCCCGCGATGTCCATCATCGCCGCGGTCAGCGCGAAGCGCGACTGAAAGTTTTGGCCAGAGGAATAGTAGATCTTGAAGGCGTCATTGTCGGCCGCCTCCCAGTCGCAGAAGAGGCCCTGCTCGTCGGTTCGCAGCGCGGCGACGAAGTCCATCGGGGCGCCCGCGGAGTCGTAGGCGCGCACCGCACCCCGGAAGCCGTCGGCATACTCGTAGATGTAGCCATCCACTTCGCCGAACTGGGACAGCGCGGTCGAAACGGCGGTGAAGGTGCCCTCCTGCGTCCAGTTGGTGTCGAAGGTGCCGAGGATAGAAAGGCCGTTGTGCTTGGCGACTTCAGTCGCGGCGCAGCCCTGCCATGTGGCCGAGAGCGGGTTGCCGGGTGTGCCGCCGAGGGCGACGATGCCCGCCGCGTCGGGATTGCCCTCGCGGACGGCCTGGACGAAGGCCGTGCCGAGGCCGCAGATGTCCTCGGCGATGTTGGTCAGGTAGTCCTCGCCGGCGGCTCCGGCCTCGGTGCCGTTGTGCAGCACGACCCGGATGCCGGCCTCGGTCGCCTCGCGTATGGTCGGGGCGAGCGCCTCGCCCGCATCGGCGAATACCACGATCACGTCGACGCCCTGCGCGATGTAGGCGCGGAGGTCGGAGATGGCCTTGGCCGCGTCACCCCGGGCCGAGGTGTAGAGAATCTCGCCGATCTCGGGATAGGTCAGCGCCTGCTGGATGAACTCCATCGCCGTGACTCGGCGCCAGACATTCTCGCCGAAACCGTCGGCGTAGGCGACAGTGAGTTCGCCATCGGTGCCGGTCTTGCAGGCATTGTTCGTCCAGCACTCGATGGCCTTCGCCCGAAGCTCTTCCGAAACGGGCATCGCTGCCCGGGTCATCGCCTCGACGAGCACCGGATCGGCCTCGGTGGTGCCGAGCCGACTCTTCATCAGATCTTCGCCGGACTGGGCGAAGCCGGACGCCGGCGCCAGGGCGGCGAGCGCCACCAGGGCCGAACTACAGGTCAATGCTATTCTGTTCATCGTCTCTCTCCCTTTGAGCGCCTTCGATCAGGCGCAGTCGGCCCCGCATCGTGAGGCCCTTAGTCCGTTGGCCGTGGTCCGTTGGCCGTGCGACTCCTCCAGTCGCCATTCAGTTACTCCGAGCCTCGCGCCGCGACGGCAGCGACGAGGAACGGTCCCGGGCAGTTCCGACCTCACCCCGAGTGCAGTAATACCGTAATATGAGACGACAGTAACATTCAAGCGCCTTCGGGGCCGGAGGGCTTTTTGCGCCTTATGCCGACCTGTAGGACGGGTAGTCGGTATAGCCAGCGGCGGCCCCGCCATAGAAGGTCTCGCGGTTCGGGACGGCGACTGGCCAGCCGTTCCGATAGCGCGCGACGAGATCGGGATTGGCGATGAAGGGGCGACCGATCGCGACGAGATCGGCGCGGCCGTCATCGACCGCCGCCTGGGCCCGCTCGAGGTCGAAGCCGCCAGCGAGGATCAGCGGCACGCGGCAGGCGGCACGGAAGCGCGGTACGAAGCCCGGGGGATTCCGGGCTGGCCGAGTGTGATCTGGTCGCTGAGGTGAATGTAGGCGGGACCGGCGGCCGACAGGACGTCCGCCGCGTGCAGCCAGGTCTCGGGCTCGTCCGTATAGGGACGCATGTCGCCGTAGCGTCCGAAGGGCGCAAGGCGGATGCCGGTCCTCTCCGCTCCGACGGCGGCGATCACGGCGTCGAGGGCCTTGCGCGGAAAGCGCAGGCGGTTCTCGATCGAGCCGCCATAGCGGTCGGTCCGGCGATTGAGCGCCCCGTTGATGAACTGCTCGAACAGGTAGCCATTCGCGGCATGGATCTCGACCCCGTCGAACCCCGCCAGGATGGCATTCCGTGCCGCGTGGACCAGATCGTCGATGACCCGCCGGATCTCCGCGGTGGCAAGGGCCCGCGGCGGGGTGGAGGAAAGGGGTCCCTCGCTACCGTCGGGGCGGGGACCCCAGGCCATCGCCTTGGACGCATCCGGCATCGAACTCACGACATCGGTGCCCGCCGGCATCAAAACAGTGTGGCTCTGCCGCCCGACATGCCAGAGTTGGCAGAAGATGTGACCGCCCTCGGCATGCACCGCCTCGGTGACGCGGGCCCAGCCGCCGACCTGTGCGTCCGTCCAGATTCCTGGGGTGTGGGCATAGCCACGCCCCTCGGCGCTGACATTGGTGCCTTCGGTGACGATGAGGCCCGCACCGGCGCGCTGACGGTAGTAGAGGACCGTCAAGTCGTCGGGTACGCCGGTGCGCGCCCGGGACCGCGTCATCGGGGCCATGACTAGGCGGCTGGACAGCCTCAACGCCCCCAGCTGAAAGGGTTCCAGGACCGAGGCCATCGCGCTTCCTTTCAAGGGGATTGGGCGCTACTGCGCCAGGTAGCCACCGTCGATCACGAGTTCCGCGCCGGTCATGAAGCTCGACTCGTCGCTCGCCAGGAACAGCGCCCCGTTGGCGATCTCGCGCGTCGTGCCGGCCCGCTTCATGGGCGTCGACGCGACAACGAAGGCGTTCATGTCGGGGTCTTGGCTCTGGGTGAGCGGCGTGTCGATGAAGCCGGGATGCAGCGAGTTCACGCGGATGCCGTCGCCGACATAGATCATCGCCGCGTTCTTCGACATGATGCCAACCGCGCCCTTGGTCGCGTGGTAGACATGGGCGCCGGCCACGGCGGCGTTACCCCAGATCGACGACACGTTGATGATCGAGCCTGACTTCTCCTTCTGCATAAACGGGATCACCTCGCGCATGCCGAGGAAAACACCGGTCTGGTTCACCGCGACGACCTTGTTCCAGTCGGCGAGGGTGAGGGTGTGAACGGGATCGTAGACGATGATCCCGGCGTTGTTGACGAGGACGTCGATCCGGCCCTGCTCGGCCACGATCCGCTCGACGACCGACTTCCAGTCCGCCTCGCTCGCGACGTCGAGCTTCACCCCATGGACACCGGCCGGAAAGACGCCCGTCGGGTTGCTGGTGCTGCCGGCATAGACGACCGCGCCCTCTTCGGCGAAGCGCTCCACGATTCCAAGTCCGATCCCGCGCGAAGCGCCGGTAACGAGCGCGACTTTGCCCTCGAGTCTCATCTGGTTCCTCCCCACACTCGCCCGGTCCTCGCATCGTGCCGAGAATGCCCCAGCGCACAACCCCGAGCATCTTACCGGCACACCGTAATACCGTATTACAATGACGTAAAGCGCGAATCGCCGGCTGTGTGCGCCTCCGGCCAAAAAGGGGTTGCGAGACCTCTACCCGAGGGCTATCAATAGGACTGTATTATCGTAATACTGTCTGCGCCCACGTGCGGGAGAGCGGGGCGCGCCGTCCACCCGGACTCCGGTCGGAAGCCGGGAGGCAGCGGGCGGTCCAAGAGGAGGAGGAAAAGCAGATGACCCAGGAGCAAGCCAAGGCTCTCGACGGGCTGGAGCTGGACGTCGCCATCATCGGCGCCGGTGTCGGCGGGCTCTACGCCCTCTACTGCATGCGCGAGAAGCTCGGACTGAACGTCCAGTCGTTCGACATGGCCAGTGGCGTCGGCGGGACCTGGTACTGGAACCGCTACCCCGGTTGCCGCGTCGACACCGAGTCCACCGTCTACACCTATTCGTTCGACCTCGACATGTTCCAGAACTGGCACTGGTCGGAGCGCTATGCACGCCAGTCCGAAGTGCTGAAGTACATGAACGCGGTGGCGGACAAGCACGACCTCAAGCGCTCGATCAACTTCAACACCCGGATCGACCGAGCGGCCTGGGACGACGAGGCGAAGCGCTGGGTCCTGACCACCTCCAAGGGCGAGACGGTGCGGTCGCGCTACCTAGTCGAGGCGGTGGGCCTCCTGTCGTCGTCCTATGCTCCCCGCTTCCCCGACCAGGACAAGTTCAAGGGCGAGATCCTCGTCGCCTCGAAGTGGCCGGAGACCGACCCGGACCTCACCGGCAAGAGGGTCGCCGTCGTCGGCACGGGCTCAACCGGCATCCAGATCATCACCGAGATCGCCCCCAAGGTCGGTCACCTCCATGTGCTGCAGCGGACCGCGCAGTGGGTCGTGCCGCTCGGCGTCGGACCCTTCCCGCAGGACGCCCGCGAGCGCATTCGGCAGGATCCGATCGGCTTCCGCGACTGGGCCCTCGACACCGGCACGGTTTTCGGCTTCGTCGAGGGCGACACCTCGGCCCTCGCCGTGTCGCCCGAGGAGCGCGAGGAGCGCTACGAGCGCGCCTGGCAGAAGGGCAACGGCTTCAGCTTCATGCTCGAGACCTTCTCCGACATCACGGTGTCGGCGGAAGCCAACAAGACCGCAACAGACTTCATCAAGTCCAAGATCGACGCAGTCGTGAAGGACCCCAAGATCGCGGCGATGCTGACGCCCACCGACTACTACGCGCGGCGGCCGCTGGCGGCGGACGGCTACTACGAGGTCTACAACCGGCCGAACGTCACCCTCCACGACATCAAGGCCAACCCCATCGAGCGCTACACTGAAAAAGGCCTGATCGTCGGCGGCGAGGAGATCGAGCTCGACGTCATCATCATGGCCACGGGGTTCGACGCCGTCACCGGCAACTACCTCAAGATCGACACCATCGGCCGCAACGGCGTCAGGCTGAACGACCTGTGGAAAGAAGGCCCACGCACCTTCGGCGGCATGACCATCGCCGGCTTCCCGAACTTCTTCATGGTGTTCGGCCCGTTCAGCCCGTTCACCAGCCAGCCCCTCGTCCACGAATGGCAAGTCAACTACTTCACCGATCTCATCGAGGCGGCGGAGCAGTCGAAGAGCATCGTCGACACCGACGAGTCGGCCCAGGACCAGTGGGTCAAGATCTGCCAGGACGGCCTCGCCGGGACGCTGTTCCAGGTCACCGACAGCTGGATCAACGGCGCGAACATCCCCGGAAAGCCCCGGACCTCGATGTGGTACATGGGCGGCATGTCCGCCTACATGGTCGAGATGAACAGGATTCGGGACGACAACTACCGCGGCTTCCGGGTCGAGTGACTTTCCATCCCGCCTGGGCAGCGGGACCGCTGGGCCCAGCTGCCGGTTGCGACGCTCGCACGAACCAATGGAAAGGGGTGAGACCGTGGCCGGTTCATTCATGAACGGCGGTCCGTCGTGACCCGGCCCTGTGCGGTCGTGACCGGCGGAGCCCGCAACATCGGGCAGGCGATCTCGTTGCGTCTGATCGCGGACGGCTACCGCGTCATCGTCCTCGACATCGAGGAGCCCGAGCATGAGCTCCTCCGTGCGGATGCACGCCGCGTCGACCTGTCCGACCGGCCGGCCGCCGAGTTGACCTTTGCCGAGATCGCCGAGACGCTGCCGGCCACCGTGCTCGTCAACAACGTGGGCATCGTCCGGCCGGCCCGCTTCGATGCGGTCGTGGTGGACGATTTCGACCGCCTGATGCACGTCAACGTGCGCACGGCACTGATCGGCGCGAAGGCCCTCGTCCCCGTCATGCGAAGCCACGGTGGCGGGCGGATTGTCATGAACACGAGCCGGGTGACGCTGGGCAAGGAGGCGCGAACGCTCTACAGCGCCTCCAAAGGCGCGATGCAGGCGATGGCCCGGACGTGGGCACTCGAACTCGGTCGCGACGGCATCACCGTCAACTGCGTCGCCCCCGGCCCCATCGGCACCTCGCTTTTCTGGGAGGCCAACCCGCCGGAGGCCCCCGCGACCCGCGCGATCGTCGACTCCATCCCGGTCGGGCGGATGGGGACCGCGGAAGACGTCGCCAATGCCGTCAGCTTCTTCTGCGATCCCCGGTCAAGCTTCGTGACTGGACAAACCCTCTTCGTCTGTGGAGGGGTCACGGTCGGTTGACGCGCCGCGCGAACGGAGGCGCTGGTTGTGAGGTTCGCACGCTATCGCTACTAGGATCGATTCGCATACGATAATACGGTCACAACACGGACGGCAGACATGGCCAACTCCCTGATCGCCCGCACCGCCGCTCCCCTTCGCCAACAGGTCGTTCGGCTGATCCGCGAGGACATCCTCGACGGCGCTCTCATGCCCGGCCAAAGGCTCGTGGAAAGCACCCTCTGCGAGACCTATGGCGTCTCCCGCACGGTGATCCGCGAAGCGCTGCGGCAGCTCGAGTCCGAGCACCTCATCCAGGTCCGCCCCAACCTCGGCCCCGTCGTCACGGTCCTCAGTGAGAGCGAGATTCGCGCGATCTACGTGGTCCGTGCCTCGATCGAGGCCCTCGCCGGCAAGCTCTTTGCCATGCACGCGACGCCGCAGCAATGCCGCGAGCTCGTGCGCCTTCGCGACCGGCTGGACAAGGAATACCGTCACGGCGACGTCGATTCCCGTGAAGAGATCAAGGCGGACTTCTACCGCCAGCTCGGCAACGGCACCGGCAACGAGGTGTTGACGGAGTACCTCCGCGGCATACACGCCCGGATCGCGGTCTTCCGCCGCTATGCCTTCGTCGACCCGGCGCGGATCGAACCCTCGATCGCCGAGCTCGAGGCGATCATCAACGCCGCCGCCATCGACCGCGATCCCGAGGCGGCGTCGGCAGCCTGCGAGCATCACATCATTCTCGCCGGCGATCTGGCCGTAGAGGAGTACGTCAAGCGCAATCGCGACCTGATCGCCTCGGCGGCGCGGTAAGGTAAGGGGCCGGGCGGCCCTCGCCTCTCGATCCGCTAAAGCCGTGGCGTCAGCATCTCGGGAAGAAAGCGGTAGGTTCCATCGCCCACGGCCCGGATCGTCCCCATGCCGGGATAGGGGAAGTGGTAGCCATGGAATCGGATTCCCTCGGCCACCACCTTCTCGAAGATCGCCTTCTTGGCCTCCGCCCCCTGCTGCGGGTTGCTGTCATAGTCCATGTGGAAGAACCACTCGGGGTGGTAGGGGTCGTAGATGTGGTGGTGGCAGACGTCGCCGGTGAAGGCCATCTTCTGGCCCTCGCTCTCAAAGATGTAGGCCACCTGCCCGGCGGCGTGCCCCGCGACCGAGAAGGTCGAGAGCCCGGGCGCGATCTCGTCGCCGGCGCGGAAGATCTGCAGGCGGTCGCGATAGGGAGCGACGGCGGCGAGCGCGCCTTCCGTCCACGGCGCCCGGAAGCTGTTGGAGAGCTTGAGGTTGTCCTCGTTCGTCCACTCCGCCCAATCGACGTCGGTGCACCACAGTCTCGCGCTGGGGAAGGCTGCCGAACCGTCGGGATGGATCAGGCCGTAGGCGTGATCGGGATGGAGATGCGTCATCAGGATGTCGTCGATATCGGCTGGATCGATGCCGGCAGCCGCGAGGTTCTCGAGAAGGCGGCCCATCCGGTCGCCGAACCAGGTGATGGTGCGCCCCATGCCGGTGTCGATGAGGAACGTCCGGTCGCCGGTGTTGATGACGACCGGGTTGAGGTCCATCGGGATGTGGTCCGACGGCAGGAGATACTCCGCCTGAAGGCGCGCCATCTCCTCTGTCGGGGCATTGGGGAAGATACCCTCGTAGCCGTGATGGATGTATCCGTCCCAGACGACGGTGCCTTCGTAGGCCCCGAGCCGGAATCGATACCAGCCGGCATTCTGTCGGTTCGTCAGCGGTGCGCTCATGACCATCCTCCCAACGCCGCCGCGGTGGGCGACTTGATTGCGTCTTTCTCGTAATACGGTATTATAAACATACAGCCAGCCGTCGAGGCAAGTTTCGATCTCGCGCCGCCCTCCTGACGGGACCATCATGTCGACCCCCTGCATCATCTGCGTCGCCATCACCGGATCGCTGCCGACAAAGGCGGACAACCCCGCGGTACCGATCTCCGTGTCCGAGCAGATCGAGTCGACCCATGCGGCCTTCGAGGCCGGTGCGACGATCGCCCATTGCCACGTGCGGGACGACGACGGCCGGCCGACCAGCGACCCGGCCCGCTTCGCCCGGCTCAAGGAAGGCCTCGAGGCGCACTGCCACGGCATGATCCTCCAGTTCTCGACCGGGGGACGCTCCGGCAAGGGGGGCGAGCGCGGCGGCATGCTGCCCCTCAAGCCAGACATGGCGAGCCTTGCGGTCGGGTCGAACAACTTCCCGACGCGCGTGTACGAGAACGCGCCCGATCTCGTCGACTGGCTGGCCGGCGAGATGATCCGCTACGCGGTCAAGCCCGAGATCGAGGCCTTCGACCTCTCGCACATCTTCCGAGCACGAGAGATGTGGGATCGCGGGCAGATCCTGGCGCGGCCCTATGTCCAGTTCGTGATGGGCGTCCGGAACGCCATGCCCGCCGACCGCGACGTGTTCGACTTCTATGTGCGGACCGTGAAGCGTCTCTTCGGTCAGGACGCCCCCTGGTGCGCCGCGGGAATCGGAGCCTCCCAGATCGTCCTCAACGAGTGGGCCGTGGCTTGCGGAGGCCACGCCCGCACCGGGCTTGAGGACAATGTTCGGCTCGACCGGAGCACGCTCGCCCCCTCGAACGCCGCACTCGTGTGCCGGGTGACCGAGCTCTGCGCGCGATACGAGCGTCCGGTGGCGACGACCGCGGAGACCCGGCGGATCCTCGGGCTGCGGCCTGCCTGAGCGAGCCGCCAGCGGGGACCTCCCAGTCCGGGACCGGCGCGCCAGCGCCCTATGGCGCCTCCCACCATGACCGGTCGCCGGCAACCGCGCGGGCAAGCACGGCCCGAACGCCGTCGGGCGTCATCGGGGCAGGATTGTTGCGCACCAGTCGGGTCGCACTGACCGCAGCGTTGGCTATCTGGTCGAAGTGCTCAAGCGTCACGCCCAGCGAGGCGATCTCCAGCGGCGTCCCGACGCTGGCAAGGAGCGCCTCCACGCGGGCGATGCCGGCGCGGGCGAGATCAACATCGCTGGTGCCGGAACAGCCGAGGATGCGTCCGATCTCCGCGTATTCCGCGGTCGCATGGGGCAGGTTCCAGCGCATGACATAGGGCAGGAGCGCGCCGACGCCGAAGCCATGCGGCGTGTGCCCGATCGCCGCCATCGGAGACTGGATCGCGTGCGCCGCGGCGGTTCCCGTCGTGTTGATCGCCATGCCGGCGCAGTAGGCCGCGAACATCACGTCGGAGCGCGCGGCGATGTCGCCGGGATCGGCCACGACGCGGGCGAGCGAACGGTCGAGGAGCCGGAGCCCCTCGGCACAGAAGAGGTCGGTGATGCGGTTCTTGCCAACGTAGATTTGGGTCGCGATCTCTTCCGGCGTCGGGTTCTTCGGCCGGGCGGTGAAGGCCTCGACGAGGTGCGTCAGGGCATCCGCGGCCGTAGCTGCGGTCAGCCCGGGCGGGCAGGTCAGCGTCAGTTCCGGATCGATGATGGCGGTGTGCGGCTCGATCGCGGCATCGGCGATCGCCATCTTCATCCCCCGCTCCTCGTCCCAGACGATCGCGAGGCTGGTCACTTCCGCGCCCGTGCCGCCGGTGGTCGGGACGGTCACTATGGGAAGGGCAGGTCCGGGAACCTTGAACTCGCCGAAATAGTCGCGGACGTCGCCGCCATTGGCGAGCACTGCCGCCACCGCCTTGGCAAGGTCCATGCACGACCCACCGCCGATCCCGACGACCACGTCGATCCCGGTCCCGACATGGGCGCTGACGGCTGCGACGACATTCGAACGCGGCAAGTCGGGAAGCGCCTGATCGTAGACGGCGGCCTCGACGCCAGCATCGGCGATCCCCGCCGCCATCGACTGAAATTCCGGCGTCGTTGCCATCCGCGCGTCGGTCACGACCAGGCACCGTGCGCCGAGGGCGGCGACGATCGGCGGCAACTGCCGGCGCTGTCCCGGGCCGAACAGGACGACCTTGGGCTGACGGACCAGGCCCAGTCCGAGGCGATTTTCCAGCGGCATCAGAGAAGCTCTTTCGTGTCCTGCACGGTCACGGCCATGTACTTCGATTCCAGAAACTCGTGAATCCCCTCCTGCCCGGCCTCGCGCCCGATGCCGGAGGCCTTGATGCCGCCGAACGGTGCGGCCGGATCGGCCATGATGCCCCGGTTGATGCCGACCATACCGAACTCCAACTGCTCACCCACCGCCACTGCCCGGGTGAGGTCGCGGGTGAAGACGTAGGAGGCGAGGCCGAACCGGGAATTGTTCGCGAAATCGAGCGCCTGCCGCACGCCATCCACAGCGAAGATGGCCGCGACCGGGGCGAAGAGCTCGTTGGAGCACATCACCTCATTCGGACCGTCGAAGCGAACGACCGTGGGCTCGAAGAAGAAACCGGGTCGCTGGATGGCGCGGCCACCGGTCAGGACCTCCCCGCCGGCCCGGGTCAGGATCTGGATCGTGTCGTAGAGCCGATCGCGCTGCTTCGCCGAGATCATCGGGCCGACATCTACGGCGTCCATGCCGTCGCCGACCTTGAGCGAGCGGACCCGCTCGACGAACCTGCCGGTGAAGGCACCCTCGACCTTCCGGTCGACGATGATCCGGTTCGCGGCGACGCAGGCCTGGCCGGCGTTCCGGAACTTGCAGATGATCGCATGGTCCACCGCGAGGTCGACGTCGGCGTCGTCGAGCACGATGAACGGGCCATCACCGCCCAGCTCCATCGAGGAGTTGACGATGTTGCGCGCCGCCAGCCCGAGGAGATGACTGCCGACCTCGGTGGAGCCGGTGAAACTCACCTTCCGTAGGCGCGGATCGGCGAGGAGCGTTTCGGAGATCTCCGACGAGGTCCGCGTGTGGATGAGGTTCACCGTCCCGGCCGGAAACCCGGCGTCATGGAGGATCTGGGTGAACAGGGCACCCGTCATCGGCGTCTCCTTCGCCGACTTGGTGATCGTCGTGCACCCGGCGGCGAGCGCCGCGCCAGCCTTGCGGACGATCATCAGGAGCGGAAAGTTCCACGGCGTGATGAGGAGGCAGGGCCCGACCGGCTGGCGAGCCACCAGGACGCGGAAGCCGCCATGCGAAGACGTCGCATAGCTGCCGTGCAGGTGCGCCGTCTGCTCCGCGAACCACAGCAGGAAGTCGACCGAGAGCTTGAACTCCGCCCGCGACTCCGTGAGAGGCTTGCCGCTCTCGAGCGTCATAGCCTGAACGATGATGTCCTCGCGCTCGAGCATGAGGCGATGGGCGGCATGCATGAGGTTTGCGCGCTGCCGCGACGCCATCCGTCCCCAGGCCGGTTGGGCGCGCACCGCGGCGTCGAGTGCGACCCGCGCGTGATCGGCTGTTCCGTTCGCCACCGCAATGACGTCTTTCCCGTCGGCGGGGTTGGTTACCGCGATGGTGTCGGTGCCCTCGCGCCAGGCGCCGTCGAGGTACAGCCCGGTCGGAACCCGGGCGACGAGCTCGGCGGTGGAAGCGATAGGCTGTCTCGCGGCGGTCATGCTGCCTGTCTCCTCGGCGAATTCCGTCGATCCCTCGCGGAATCTATGACGGTATGATCGTAATACGATAAGACCGTATGAGCAACACGGTTGTAGCCGCCGCCAAGCCGATGCTACCTCGTGCGTGATACCCGCGCGCACCAGGGCCGGGCTCCGAGCCGAGAGGGGCAACTGGCATTGCGGCCGAGGGGCAGCAATCGTGCCGAGGCTCTCCTGACCGCCGACCCGCGCCGGCTCGAATGTCCGTGCGCCGGCGCCTTGCGAAGTGATCGTGCACCGGCATTTTTTTCCGCCGTGCCCGCCCGAGCGCCCTGGTCCATATTGGTCGACGAACCGGCCGGCGACCTGCGCACCGAGCATTGACCGCCTACGGGGGAGCGGTCCGATAGGCGACTCGAGAGGCTTCACCCGCAGGATTTGGGGGACGCGCGGCGAGTGAGCATCCTGCCACCGAGGCCGCCGGCCTGGCGGTCGACGTCATCGTCGCCGCGCGCAACCGCTGAGTCTTCCTGGCCGAGTGTCTCGCAAGTATCCGCGCGCAGACGCACCAGCCGCGCCGGGTCGTTGTGATCGATGACGGCTCGACCAAAGACACGCCCCAAGCCCTTGCGATGCTCAGACGGGATTGGCCGCAGTTGACGGCCATTCCGCGGGGCGTCCCTGCGCCGCGGAACCGGCGCCCCACCGCACCGATTCACGTGAGGCCAGTCGCTCGACTATGCGCGGGAGCAGCGGCCCGGCGCCGCTCACACCCGCTCGAGGGCGACGGCGATCCCCTGGCCGACGCCGATGCACATGGTCGACAGGGACCGCCGCCCGCCGGCGAGGGAAAGTTGCAGGGCCGCGGTGCCGGTGATGCGGACCCCGGACATGCCCAGCGGATGGCCGAGCGCGATGGCACCCCCGTTGGGGTTCACGCGCGGGTCGTCGTCGGCGATGCCGAGTTGGCGGAGCGCGGCGAGGCCCTGCGACGCGAAGGCCTCGTTCAGCTCGATCACGTCGAAGTCGTCCGCGCCGAGCCCAAGCCGCGCCATCAGCTTCTTCGAGGCCGGCACCGGCCCGATGCCCATGATGCGCGGCGGCACGCCCGCCACCGCACCGCCGAGCACGCGGGCGAGCGGCGCGAGGCCGTGCTGTTGCGCCGCCGCCTCCGAGGCGATGATGAGCGCCGCGGCGCCGTCGTTGACGCCGGAGGCGTTGCCGGCCGTCACCGTGCCGCCCTTCCGGAACGGCGTCGGCAGCTTGGCGAGTGCCTCGAGCGTCGTGGCGCGGGGGTGCTCGTCCCGGTCGACCACGACAGCGTCACCCTTGCGCTGCGGGATCGTGACTGGCGTGATCTCGCGGGCGAGGCGTCCATTGGCCTGCGCCTCCGCCGCCTTCGCCTGGCTGCGGAGCGCGAAGGCGTCCTGGTCGGCGCGGCTCACCGCGAAGTCCTCGGCGACGTTCTCGCCGGTCTCGGGCATAGAATCGACGCCGTACTGCGCCTTCATTACCGGGTTGACGAAGCGCCAGCCGATGGTCGTGTCGTGGATCTCGGCGGCACGTGAGAACGCCGTCTCGGCCTTGGGCATCACGAAGGGCGCTCGCGACATGCTCTCGACGCCGCCGGCCACGACGAGGTTTGCCTCGCCGGCCTTGATCGCCCGCGCCGCCGCAAGCACCGAATCCATGCCCGACCCGCAAAGCCGGTTGATCGTCGTTCCCGGCACCGTCACCGGCAGCCCGGCGAGGAGCAGTGCCATCCGGGCGACGTTCCGATTGTCCTCCCCCGCCTGGTTGGCGCAGCCGTAGATCACGTCGTCGACCGTCTCCCAGTCGAGGCCGGCGTGGCGTGCGACAAGCGCCTTCAATGGCACCGCCCCGAGATCGTCGGGGCGGACCGACGAGAGCGCACCGCCGAAGCGGCCGATCGGGGTACGGACATAGTCGCAGATATAGGCCTCGGCCATGGTCTCAGAGCTCCGGGACGACGAGATCGGCGACCGGCCCCGGCACGTCGATCTCGGCGCCGGTGACGGACTGGAGCGCCTCGAGCGAGAGCGCGGGCAGCTTCTCGCGCAGCGCGAAGCGGCCGTCCGCGATGTCGAACACCGCGAGCGAGGTGTAGACCCGGGTGACACAGCCGACGCCGGTGAGCGGCAGCGTGCAGCGACGGACGAGCTTCGGCCGGCCGTCCTTCGTGACGTGGTCGGTGATGACGGCGATGCGCTTGGCGCCATGGACGAGGTCCATCGCTCCGCCGACGGCGGGGATGCCCTTTGGCCCGGTCGACCAGTTGGCGAGGTCGCCGTTCTCGGCGACCTCGTAGGCGCCGAGGATGGCGACGTCGAGATGGCCGCCTCGGACCATCGCGAAGCTGTCGGCATGGTGAAAGAACGCGGCGCCGGGATTGAGCGTCACGGCGCGCTTGCCGGCGTTGATCAGGTCCCAGTCCTCTTCGCCCGGCGGCGGCGATTCGCCGAAGTCGAGGATGCCGTTCTCGGTGTGGAAGATCGCCTTCCGGCCGGGCGGCTGGTACTGCGCGACTTTCTCCGGGAACCCGATGCCGAGGTTGACATAGGCACCGTCGGCGATGTCCTGCGCGGCCCGCCAGGCGATCTGGTCGTTGCTGAGCTTGTCGGTCATGCTAGTGGTCCATTTTCAACATTTGCATAACATTTGTATCGACCTCGCGCGCAAATGTTGGAAACGCAAGACCACTAGAGATTATCCACTTTCTAGTGGAACTTTGGATTTTGACGTTCGATCGCGACATCGACATCGAACGGGTATCGAATGTCAAATTCGTTCCACTAGCCTTCCGGATAGACGGCGTAGGCGCGGTTGAGGTCTTCTTCCTGCTGCGGCGCTGCTACCTCGACGACCTTCTGGACGAAGATGCCCGGCGTCACCACGACCTCGGGATCGATGCCCCCGGCCGCCACCACCCGCGTCGCCTGAACGATGGCCTCGGTGGAGGCCATGCACATCAGCGGGCTGAAGTTCCGCGCCGCGGCACGGAACGTGAGGTTGCCGTGGGTGTCGGCGGTCTCGGCCTTGACCAGCGCTACGTCCGCCTTCAGCCAGCGCTCCTGGACGTAGGACCGGCCTTCGAACTCCTCGACCGGCTTGCCGTGCGCGAGATCCGTGCCGTAGGCGGTCGGCGTGTAGAAGGCCGGGATGCCCGCCCCGCCTGCCCGGATGCGCTCGGCGAGCGTGCCCTGCGGCACCAATTCCAGCTCGATCTGCCCGGCGAGGTAGCGCTCGGTAAACACCACCGGGTCGGCCGAGCGTGGAAACGAGCAGATCAGCTTCCGCACGATGCCATGTTCGATCAGCGCGGCGAGCCCGACATGACCGTTGCCGGCGTTATTGTTGACGACGGTGAGATCCTTCGGATGACCCGTGGCGCGGTAGCGGTCGATGAGGGCGTGGATGAGCTCGATCGGCGACCCGGCCCCACCGAAGCCGCCGATCATCACGGTCATGCCGTCCTCGACCCCGGCCACCGCCGTGGCCAGATCGGCGACTGTCTTGTCCATTTCCCGTCCCTCTTATTCCAATATTCCAAGGACCGCAGCCGCCAGTGCGCTGCACACCGGCGGCGACGCCGCGTCAGCCGGCCTTCTTGTGCGACAAAACGAAATCGAACGCCACGTCGAAGAACGGCGCGCTCAGTTCCACCTTCGCCGCCGCAGCCGGGTCGTCGACCTTCCGGAACTCGGCCAGGAGGCTCTTCTTCACCCCGAACACAGCATCGGAATCGATGTAGGGGTCATCGGGGTCGAAGATGTGCGTGGTCAACGGGTCGAAGCCGTCGGCCTCGACGATATAGTGGAGATGCGCCGGCCGGTAGGGATGGCGGCCGAGGGCGCGAAGTAGCTTTCCCACCGGGCCGTCGTCGGGGATCGGATAGAATTTCGGCTTCACCCCGCGGAACCAGTAGCGGCCGTCGACCCCGGTACGGAACACGCCGCGGAGGTTGAAGTCGGGCTGGATGCCCTTCTGCTGGACGTCGTAGAAGCCCTCGTCATTCGCCTGCCAGACGTCGATTTTGGCGTTGGCCACCGGCCGGCCCTCGGTGTCGAGGATGCGGCCATGAACGAACATCGGCTCGCCCTTCTGGTCGAGGCAGATGTTGGCGCCCATCGGCAGCTCCGGCGCATTGGCGACGTGGAACGGGCCGAGGACGGTCGACTCGGACGCGCCCGAGGGTTTCCGGTTATTGATCGCATCGACCAGCATCGAGACGCCCAGCACGTCGGAGAGCAGGATGTATTCCTGCCGCCATTCGTTGCACATCTGGCCGGTCTCGGTGAGGAACATGATGGCCCGGAACCACTCCTCCTCCGTCGGCTCGATCTCCTTCACCGCCTCGTGGAGCTTCCGGGTGATCACCTCCATCACCTGGCGCAGCCGCGCATCTTCGGCGGTCCGGTTGCGCGCAACGACGACCTCGGCGGAGTTCGCCTCGGTGAAGTAGCCCTGCTCGTGCTCGGCGTTCATCCGTTCCTCCTCAGAGCGCAAGTATCGAGGTGAGCGAGCGCCGCAGTTCCGCCGCGGGGTCCGCGGCAAGGGTCGGCGCCCGCCAGGTGACGTGGTGGTCGGGACGGACCAGGAGACAGCCGGCGTCGCGGATTTCGCTCGCCCGCGCCCAGTCCCCGGTATGGTCCTCGATCGGCCGGCGCGGCCCGATGACGTGGGTGCGGATCGGCAGCCCGAGCTCGGCTCCGACCGCTTCCGCGGCCGCCACCCAGCCCTCGCCGCCGATGCCGGTGAAGAGGGTGAAGGCGCCGTGGCCGCAGAGATCGAGGCTCGAGACGCGCCGGCCGGCCCGGTCGAACACCCAGACATGCGGCAGCCGGGCGCCGGGCCAGGTGGTCGGCGCATAGTGGAGTTCGGGATCATCCGGGAAGGCCGGCTCTTCCTGTCCATCCGTGACGATGGCCGTGGAGCGGTAGCGCTGGTTCATCTCGACGCCGTGGGCGTCGAACTCGTACTTCTTGAAGGCGATCGCCTTCCGGAGCGCTTCGCGCTGTGCCTCGGCGACGGGCGTCGCGTCGGCCCGCGCCTCCATGTTGCGCTGGATCTTCTCGTGGTCGACGCCGCCGTCCATGCCGAGCGCCTCGAAGATCGGCCCGAACTCGGCGATCGACTGGTTGGCGCGGGTGACGATCTGGCGGGCGATGGGGGCGCGCTCGACGGAGTAGGTCTCGAGGAGCGCCGGCCCAGCCTGGCCCTTGACGACCATGGCGAGCTTCCAGGCGAGGTTGAAGCCGTCCTGGATCGAGGTGTTGGAGCCGAGGCCGTTGGATGGCGGGTGGCGGTGCGCCGCATCGCCCATGATGAAGCCGCGACCCCTCTGGAGGTGGGTGGCGAAGCAGTTGTTGACCGTCCAGGTATTGGCGCTGAGCAGCTCGATCTCGAGGCCCGGATCGCCGACCAACTGGCGTGCCACCTCCGTGGCGAATGCGGGGGTGACGTCCGGCGGCGGCTGGTTGATGTCGTAGCCCCAGACGATCAGCCACTCGTTCCACGGCCGCACCATGCGGACGAGCCCCATGCCGATGCCGCCGACGTCGGCGCCGGGCTGCATGACCCAGTAGAGGACGCTCGGGCGGTGGGCGACATACTGCGAGAGGTCGGCCCGGAAGAGGATATTCATCGAGCCGCCGACGCCCATCCGGCCCTCGAAGGGCAGGCCAAGGTGCTCGGCGACTAGCGAGTTGCCGCCGTCGGCGCCGACGAGGAACTTCGAACGGATCGTGACTTCCTCGCCCGAGAGGCGGTCGCGGCAGGTCGTGCTGACGCCGTCGTCGTCCTGGACATGAGAGAGGTACTCCGTGCTCATCCGCGCCTGGGCGCCGCGCGAACAGGCCGTCTTGAAGAGAATGGGTTCCATGAAGGTCTGCGGCAGGTCGTTCATGAAGCAGGGCGAGGAGAGGAGATGCTCGGCCTTCGACAACGGATGCGTGCCCCAGCTCCGCATGCGGCCGATCTCCTCGCCGGCGAGACTCTCGCAGAACACGTTATTGCCCATGATCTCCTGCGGCGAAGCATGCATCATCGCCTCGGTCTCGACCTCGGGGCCGAGGTCGCGGAGCACTTCCATGGCGCGCTGGTTGGTGATGTGGGCGCGCGGCGTGTTGGCGAGCCATCGGTAGCGGTTCACCACCATCGTCTCGACGCCGTAGGTGGCGAGTAGTGCCGCCGTCGCCGAGCCGGCCGGGCCGGTTCCGATCACCAGGACATCGGTCTCGATATCCGCCATCAGTTTCCTCCCTCGATATGCGGGCCGGCCAGCCTGCGCCGAACCGGGAACAAGTGCAGCCCGGTGCGCGACGAGATCGCGCCCCACAGGCCCTGCGGTGCGAAGAGCATCACGACGATGGCGATAAGCCCGAGCGTCATCAGGTACCAGCTACCGTAGTCGGCGAGCGCCGAGCGCAGCACGAAGAAGACGAGCACGCCGAGGATCGGCCCCTCGATGGTGCCGATGCCGCCGATCACGACGATGAAGATGACGTAGGCCGTCCAGTCGGTGAGCGCGAAGGCCGCGTCGGGCGAGATGCGGGCCGTCTGCATGAAGACGAGGCCGCCGACGAGGCCGGTCGCGGCGGCCGCGAGGAGGAAGACGACCCACTTGAGCCGCCGGGCATCGACGCCGACCGACTGTGCCGCCTCGGTGTTGTCGCGGACTGCGAGCAGCGCGAGGCCGAGCCGGCTTCGGAGAAGGCGGTAGATGACGCCGACGACCGCGACCGCGAGCCCGAGCGCCAGCCAGTAGGCGACGATGTCACGCGCCGCCGCCTCGCGCACGCCAAAGAGCGCCGCCACGGTCTCGACGCCGAGGATGTTGGCCGTCGCCTCGCGCGGCAGCGAAGTCCCCGTTCCACCGCCAAGGGTCTTCCATTGGGCGACGAGGAGCCGCGTCACCTCGGCGATCACCCAGGTGCCAATGGCGAAATAGGCGCCCTGGAGACGGAAAGCGAGGAAGGCGGCGGGGACCGCCAGCGCCAGTCCCGCCAGGCCGCCGAGCAGGATGGCGTACACCGGGTTCCACCCGAGGAGGATGACGCCCGCGAACATCGCGTAGGCGCCGATGCCGACGAAGGCCTGCTGGCCGACCGAGACCAGCCCGCCATAGCCGGCGAGCAGGTTCCACAGCTGGGCGAGCGTCAGCATGGTGAGGATGAAGAACAGGTCCTGGATGAGGTCGCGCGAAGCGAAGACCGGCGCGGCAAGACCGACCGCGATGAGGAGAAGCATGGCAAGGCCGGTGACCGTGCCGGCGCGGGTGTGGGTTGTAAGCCGGTACATGGGACGTCCCTCAATCCACCGCGCGAGGGAAAAGCCCGCGCGGCCGGACGAGCAGGACCAGGAGGAACGCGACATGCCCGGCGAGTATCTGCCATTCGGGATTGATGGCGGCGCCGACGGTCTGGGCGACCCCGATGATGATGCCGCCGGCGAGCGTGCCCCACAGGCTGCCGAGGCCGCCGATGATCACCGCTTCGAAGGCATAGATCAGCCGCGCAGGGCCGATCGAGGGATCGAAGTTGGCGCGCATGCCGAGATAGAGCGCTGCGATCGTGACCACGACCATGGCGAGGCCGGTGGCGACGGCGAAGATGCGCTTCGGCTCGATGCCCATGAGGCCCGCCGTCACGGCATCGTCGGACGTGGCACGAAAGGCGCGGCCGAGCGCCGTCCGGTAGAAGATCGCGTTGAGGGCGACGATCACCGCGATCGCAGAAGCGAAGGTGAGGAGCGGCATTACGCCCACGGTGGCGATGCCGAGGTTCAGCGACGCGCCGTCGAGTGTGCCTGCCGGAATGCGACGGCTGTCGGCCGAAAAGGCCTCAAGCAGCCCGTTCTGGATCACCACCGAGAGGCCGAAGGTGACTAGGAGCGGCGGCAGGATGTCCTTGCCGAGCACGCGGTTGAGGACGAGGCTCTGGAGAAGCCAGCCGAGAGCGAACATGACCGGCGCGGCGACCAGCGCCACGACCCACGGCGAAATGCCGAGCAGCGACACGCCGAGCAGCACCAGGTAGGCGGCGAAGACGATGAGGTCGCCGTGGGCGAGATTGACCAGCCGCATGATGCCGAACACTAGGCTCAGGCCGGCGGCGAAAAGGGCGTAGAGGCCGCCGAGCAGGATGCCCTGGACAAGGGTGTCGACCCAGATCATGCCGCTTCCCCGAAATAGGCGGCGTGGATCGCGTCGCGCGTGACGTCAGCGGCGCGCCCCGTGAGTGTCACCCGGCCCTCCATCAGGCAGTACACGCGATCGGCGACGGAGAGCGCCTGGCCGATGTCCTGCTCGACCACCACCATCGCCGTGCCCCCTGCGCGGATGCGGGGCAGCGCGGCGTAGATGTCGCGGATCACCACTGGCGCGAGGCCGAGGCTGATCTCGTCGCAGAGCAGGAGCCCGGGGTTGGACATCAGCGCCCGGCCGATCGCCACCATCTGCTGCTGGCCGCCGGACAGCGCCGTGCCGGGGCTGTGACGCCGCTCGCGAAGGATCGGGAAGAGGCCGTAGATGGATTCGAGACTCCACGGCCCGGCGGCCTTGCGCACCTGGCCGCCGATGAGGAGGTTCTCCTCGACGCTGAGCGAGGGGAACAGACGGCGGCCCTCCGGCACCATCGCGATGCCGCGTTTCATCACCTCGGCGGCGGATAGGGCGCCGATCGGCGCGCCACGGTGAAGCACCATCTCCGGCGCGTTCCGGATCACCCCGGCGACCGAGCGCATCAGTGTCGACTTACCGGCACCGTTGGCGCCGATGACGGCGATGCACTCGCCCTCGGCGACGGCAAAATCGACCGAGAAGAGTGCGCGGAACTGGCCGTAGCCGGCGTCGAGGGCGCGGGTCTCGAGCAGCATCAGACCTCGATCCCCAGGTAGATCTCCTTCACCTCCCTGGACTCCATGATCGCCTCGGGTACGCCGAGGCCGATAACCCGGCCGAAGTCGAGGACCAGCAACCGCTCGACCACCGAGTTGAGGGCGTGGAGGACGTGCTCGATCCAGATGATCGTCGTGCCCTCGGCATGGATCGCCCGGATGGTCGCAACCAGCGCCCGGCATTCGCCCTCGGTGAGCCCGCCGGCGATCTCGTCGAGGAGCAGGAGCTCGGGCCCCGTCGCCATGGCCCGGGCGAGTTCGAGGCGCTTCCGGTCGAGAAGGCTGAGCGTTCCGGCGAGGGTGTTGGCCTTCTTTACCAGTTCGGTCGCGACGAGGATGCGGGCGCAGTCATCCGCTGCCTCGCCCTCCTGCACTCCGCGGCCGAAAGCCGCCGCTACGAGCAGGTTCTCGAACACCGTCAGGCCCTCGAAGGGCTGCGGAATCTGGAAGGAGCGGCCGATGCCCATCCGCACCCGTTCCATCGCCGGGACGCGGGTCACGTCGCGACCGAGGAACTCGATCCGCCCGCCGTCGGGGAGGAGGTTGCCGGTCACGAGATTGAACAGCGTCGACTTGCCGGCGCCGTTCGGGCCGATGATGCCGAGCGCCTCGCCGCGGGGCACGGCGAAGCTCACGGCATCCGCGACCTTGAGCGCGCCGAACGACTTCGAGACGGTGTCGAGTGACAGGATCATGGCGACCGCCGGGCGGGGCGGGAGAGGCGTCCGGCGCCTCATCCCATGCCTCGCTCCGTCAGCTCAGCGCCTCCATCGTGCCGGCGGCCGGGATCTCCGGCGCGTTCGAGTTGTCGACGATGACCAGGTCGAAGCTGCCGTCGTCCTTGCGGCGCCACTGGCCGCCAACGAGCGGCGTCTTGCAGACGTTCGTGGCCGCGAAGGGCGGCAGGCCTGCACCGTTCCAGACGATCTTGCCGACCACCGTGTCGGCATCGCTGTCCGCGATCGCCGCGGCGACGGCGTCCGGATCGGTCGGATCGTCGACCCGGCCCATGACGTTCGCCGCCATCTCGAACAGCGAGTGGACGAAGCCGATCGGCTGGGTCCACGGCCGGCCAGTCTCCTCGGTGAAGGCCGCCGCGAGCTCGGCCGAGGTCTGGCCGGTGATCGACGACCTGAAGGGGTGCGAGGCGGACCACCACACCTCGGAGGAGAGATTGTTGCCGGCCTCGCCCAGCGTCTCCACCGACTGCGGGAAGAGGATGGCCTTGGCGACGGTCGCCGCCTTCGGCCGGAAGCCCTGCTGGCGGGCCTGGTTCCAGAAGGTGGTGAAGTCCGGCGGGATGACCACGCCGGTGACGATCTCGGCGTTGGCCGCCTTGAAGGCGTTGATCTGGGCGGTGAAGTCGTCGGTGAGGTTTTGGTAGCGGCCGGGATCGACCAGCGTGAAGCCCGCCTCGGCCAGGCCCGGCCCGATGCCGTTGACAGGATCGCCCCAGGCGTTGCCGTCGGCGTCGTTGGGGAAGAGTCCGCCGACCTGCCCGTTGGTCTCGAGCTGCTGCCACATTGAGGTGTAAGTGGCGATGATGTCCTCAAGGCCCCAGAAGTAGTGGAAGGCGAAGTCGAACGGCCGCCAGGACGCGGGGTCGCCGGGGTTGCCCTGCTGGCCGATGAACCACGGCTGCCACGGCGCCATGGTCGAGATGCACGGGATGCCCTCGGCCTCGCAGGTGGTGGCCACGGGATTGGTGTTCTCCGGCGTCGAGGCGACCAGCATGAGGTCGATCTCGTCGGAAACGATCAGCTCCTTCGCCACCTCGGCGGCGCGGTTCGGGTTGGACTGGCTGTCCTTGACGAGGACCTCGAAGTTCCTGCCCGCCTCGGAGGCGAGGAACGTCTCGATGTTGAAGGCGTCGCTCTCGGCGAAGCCGGCAAGCGGGCCGGTCTGCGGCGACACGTAGCCGAGCCGGATCTTCGCGCCCTGGGCGATGGCCGGCATGGCGAGGCCGCCGGAGGCGAGCACAAGGCCCGTCGCGGCCGTGGTCTTCAGGAACTTGCGTCTCGTGATCATCTCTTCCTCCCTGTTTGTCCTTGTCTCAGTCACCCCGGACGGCGTCCATCCCACGCCGCCTGGAGGAGTTCACGGATCGAGGCCTGGTCGATCGGCCTCGGGTTCGAGTAGGCGTTCTTCACGGCGATCGCCGCCGCGCGGTCGAGATCGCGCTCCCCGATGCCAACATCACGGAGGCTGAGGGGCGACCCGACCGAGGTGGCGAAGTCCCAGAGCCCGCCGGCAGCCGAGCCACCGCCGAAGGCCTCGGCGATCGGGGCCAGTAGGTTGGCCACCGCAGCCTCGTTATACGCCGTGGTGTAGGGGAGCAGGATCGCGTGCGTCTCGGCGTGCGGCGTCTCGAAGGAGCCGCCGAAGACGTGGGCGAGCTTGTGGTGGAGCGCCATCGAGACACTGCCGAGGGCCGTCGAGCAGCACCAGGCGGCGTAGAGCGCCCCGGCACGCGCCGCCCCATCGTGCGGCTCCCGCACCAGCACGGGGAGCGCTTTGCGGAAGGCGCCCATGGCGTCGCGGCACATCAGCTCGATCACCGGATTGCGATCCGGCGCGTAGAGCGCCTCCATCGCGTGCGCGACGGCGTTCATCGCCGAGGTGACGGTGAGTCTGACCGGCAGGCTGAGCGTCAGGTCGACGTCGTAGACCACGGTCTCGGGCCGGATGTCGGGGGAGCGGCGCGTCGTCTTCTCGTCGTTGGCGGTCTCACCGAGGATGTCGGTCATCTCCGAGCCGGCATAGGTGGTCGGTACCACGACCTGGTCGGCGCCGGTCCGCACTGCGATGGCCTTGCCGAGGCCGGTGGTCGATCCGCCGCCGAGGCTGACCACGGCCGTTGCGCCGCTCGTCTGGTAAGCCGCCAAGGCCTCCTCCGTCACCGCGACCGGCGTATGCATGGCGGCCCCGGCGAAGATGCCGGCGCAGAGTGGGCCGAGGCTTGCGGCGAGCCGTTCCGCCTCCTCGCGCTGGTGGGAGGTCGACAGCACCAGCGCCCGTTGGTGGCCGAGGCGTGCGACCTCGTCGCCGACCTGCGCGATCGTGCCGGAGCCGAAGACGACACGGGTCGTCAGGCCGGGGAAGACGAAACTGTCCATCATCGCGGCGCCTCCATCCGCGGGGCACGGCCGGATGCGAGGTCGGCGAGGATAGCCGCGAGCATCGCCACCTCCGCATCCGACAACTCATGGCCGCGGCCGGGGAACAGGTCCGCCCGAAGCCGGGCTCCCTGGCCGCCGAGCGACTGCGCCGCATCGGCGAAGGCCCCGACGGGGATCCACGGGTCGGCGTCGCCGCCGCTGAGATAGACCGGTAGGCCGGGCGCCAGCGCCTCGGGCCGGCCGTCGGCCGCGACCCCCACGCGGCAGCCGGTGAGGGCGACCAGCGCCTCCGGTGGCGGCAGGCCGGCACAGGCATATTCAAGGACGAGGCAGGCGCCCTGCGAGAAGCCGGCAAGCACCAGCGGCCGGCCGGGCAGTTCGCCGCGGGCCGCAGCCACGGCGGCGGCAAGATGGTCGATGGCGGCGGAGAGCTCGGCCCGGGCGACCGAGGTCAGCGGATCGACCGCCCGCGCTGCGTACCAGGCGCCGGTCGGGGCCCGCGGCAGGATGAAGGCGGTGCCCGGCGCGGCAAGCCGCGCCAGCACGTGCGACTCCATCTCCTCCGGCGACTGGCCGCGCCCGTGGACGAAGACGCAGACCGCCTTCGCCTCCGCGGCGCGGGCACCAAGCCGGAGCGGGCCGCCTCCGATCATCCGAAGTTCGCTTCCTCGAGCCCGGCGCGCAACTCGGCCTCGCGGTCCTTGAACCACGGCGGGAAGACGAGGGTCTTGCCGATCTGGCCCGGCGGTTCGTCCTTGGCCCAGCCCTCGGGCGTCGTCCAGGCGATCTCGAACAGAGCCCCGCCCGGCGAGCGGACGTAGCAGGACTTGAAGTAGTTGCGGTCCTTCTGCTCCGAGATGTCGGTGAAGCCGAGGCCCTCGATATGAGCGCGAAGCGCCATCTGGTTTGCCTCGTCGCCGGTGTTGAGCGCCAGGTGGTGGATGGTGCCGCCGGCCAGCGTCCAGGTGCCCTGCGGGCTGTCGCGATCGACGAGGATCTCGACGCGCTGCACGACGCCCGAGGCGTCGGGCACCCGGTAGACGAGGCCCTCGTCGGTGTCGGCTTCCTTGGTGAGGGGCAGGGCGATGGTGAGGAAGTCGTCCATCGCGGTGCGATCGGTCACCGCGACCGCGGCGCCGTAGATGCCCTTGATGCCGTGTTCGGCGCCGATGCCTTCGGCCGCGTTCGTGATCGGGGCGCGGTCGTCGCCGTCGCTCTCCACCAACTCATGCGAGATGCCGCAGGGGTGGGCGAAGACCACACGATCGGCACCGAACCGGACGGCCTTTGTCGCGTCGATGCCGCGGCCGTTCAGGCGGTCCATCCAGAAGTCGGAGGCGCCCTTCGGGATCGCCTGGAGGATCGTCCGCGACTGGTTGGTGCCGCGCCGGCCGTAGACGCCGGGCTTGCGGAATGGAAAGGTGGTGATGATCGTCGAGGCGTCGCCGTTCGGCGAGCCGTAGTAGAGGTGATAGACGGGGATCACGCCGTCGAAGAGCACCGTCCGCTTCACCGAATGAAGGCCCAGCGCTTTGGTATAGAAATCGAAATCCTCCTGAGCGCCGTCGGTCGACAGCGTGAGGTGGTGGTAGCCACTGATCCGCGACATCGTCATGTCCTCCCAGTCATCTTGGCGCCGCCCGGGGATTCCCGGCAAAGCACGAACGTTACATCTATGGCGTGCCGGCGGGATCCCCCCTCCACCGGCACCGTCCGGAACTCGCCCATAAGCTCCGGCTTGACGGCGAAGATCGCATCGCGGTCGATCGCCGGGTCGGCGCGGTCGAAGACGTGGGTGGTCAGCGTCTCGTAGCCGTCCGCCGACACGCGGAAATGGATGTGTGCGGGACGCTCGAGCCCGAGCCCCAGCATCGTCATTAGCCGGCCGACCGGCCCGTCAGACGGCAGCGCGTAGCCGCGCGGCTTCACCGTCGCGAAGCGGAAGCCGCCGTCGGCGTCGGCCCGGAAGCAGCCGCGGAGATTGAACTCGGGCTGGCGGTCGGGCTCCTGGTTCTCGTAGACGCCCTCGGCATTGGCATGCCAGACCTCGACCTTGGCACCGCCAATACCGGCGCCGCCGAGCGCGGTGACGCTGCCCCGCACCTCCAGCGACTCGCCCTTGCCGTCGCGGGAGATGCTGGCGCCGAGCGGCATCATCGGTACGTCGGCGCGATAGAAGGGTCCCGCGACCGTATTCGGCGTGGCGCCAGGCGGACGCGGGCTATTCTGGTCCTCGACCAGCGACGAGACGCCGAGCACGTCGGCGAAAAGCACCCACTCCTGGCGGCGGGAATCGGCGTAGTGCCCGACCTCGGTCAGGAAATCGATGGCAAGTCGGAATTCGTCGCTCGACGGGCGGAGCGCGGCGATCAGGGCATGCAGGCCGCCCACGGAGGCCTGCGCCGCGGCCGCGAGCCGAGACGGCTCGACCGACGCCATGCGCCGGGCGAATTCTTCCGCCTGAGTCGAGGTCGCCCCGGGGAAGCCGCCCCCCGTCGGGCCGTCTTGCCGGCCATCCATTCCGTCGAGGCCTCCCTTCCTCTAGACGCAGTCGTAACACGGCAAGGCCCGCGGCTTGATGAGTTGTGGGGCGCGCAGTATAGCACTTTGCTATGAAGCTGAACGAGCGCCATCTCATGCAGTTGGCTGCGGTCCTCGATGCAGGCGGCGTCTCCGAGGGTGCCGCCATGCTCGGCCTGACCCAGCCGGCGGTGAGCCGCT
>Ga0207773_100258_pt1 | contig 30954 bp, 27 predicted proteins | sample TtaePargueraPR_2_FD_187281 | JGI IMG/M metagenome (GOLD analysis project Ga0207773, IMG submission 187281) | Aerobic enrichment media microbial communities from Bioluminiscent Bay, La Parguera, Puerto Rico - Tt and M1 (3) (SPAdes) | ecosystem: Environmental > Aquatic > Marine > Unclassified ...
TCTCCCGGAGATCACCCTGTCGGGCATCGACCTCGTGCTCGACGACGACGCGACCGAGCAGCCGGACTTCAGCGCCATCGGCTCGCTGCGCTTCGGGCATGTCTACGACCTCGGCTTCCAGGACGGAACGGTCTGGCGCAGCTCGGGCGAGTTGACCTATGTCGACTATTTCGAGCTCGACAGCCTCGACCAGCTCTATCTGCGCGCCGAAACCGGGCCGCAGGTGCCGCTCACCGGCAACGAGGCGAACTCGCCCACGGTGTGGCCGCGCGCCGTGGGCGAGCTGTTCGTGCTCGATTCGGATGTCTATTTCGAGGGCATCGGCGGCGGCCTGAACGGCACCCTGCCGCTCGACGACAACAGCGTGCTGTTCGCCCGCACCGAGGCGGTGTGGCGCGATTTCGAGCCGTCACCCAGCAATCCGACAAACGATCTGCGCGACGGCTTTCAGGGCCAGGTCGAGCTCGAGCTGCTCAGCCGCAACCAGGAGGGGCTGGTGTTCGGCGCCTCCGGCCTGTTCCGGCGCGTCGACGCCGCGGCGGATTTCTACGCGCTGATGCGCTATGCCGCCGACGTGTCGCTGGCCTACGAGTTCGCGCCCGACGGCGCGCCCGTGGAGGGCGACTGGACCGTGGGCGTGCGTGCCGGCTACCGCTACGACGACTACGACGCGCCGGATCCCGGACTCGACCCGACCGTCGTCCGACGCGACCGTGAATGGTCGGTCGGCGCGTTTCTCAGTTTTCCGTTGCTCGAGGATGTCTATGCCTCGGTCGATCTCGACTATCGCGACGTGAACTCGACGCTCGACATCTACGAGTACGACGTCTTCACGGTCACGGTGGGCGTGCAGTTGCGTCTATAGGAGGGGAGGACGCAGGCCATGAGAAAGTCACTGCTGTCATTGACGGTTTCCGCGCTCGCGCTGGTCGCGGCCGCGATCACCACAGGCGTTCAGGCACAGGAAGAAGTCGGCAACACCGCCGCGGTGAACCCCGACGCCACCGGCACGCCGCCGGGCGCGCCGATGCGCACGCTGGAACTGGGCGACGCCATCATCTTCAACGAGCGGATCACCACCTCGAACCGCGGCAACATCCAGATCCTGTTCGCCGACCAGACAACGCTGACGCTGGGGCCGAACAGCGACCTGACCGTCGACCAGTTCGTCTACAACCCGGGCGCTGCCGGCGAGGGCTCGCTGCTGCTCAGCCTGTCGCGCGGCAGCATGCGCATCTTCGGCGGCGAGCTGGGCGAGGCCGGGCGGCTCGATGTCAACACGCCGTCGGCCCTGCTGGGCATCCGCGGCACGTCGGCCGTCATCGACGTCGACGAGGGCTCCGGCGCCAGCGTCTTCGTCTGCCTGGTGCCGACCTGCGTGGCGCTGGACGGCGAGGGCAACACGATCGGCCAGATCGACCGGGCCGGCTACATGATGGTGATTGGTCCCGATGGCGTGACCGATCCGTTCCCGGCCTCGGCGGAGATGCTGTCGCAGTACAACCAGCAGTTCGAGAGCGAGGGCGAGGAGACCGGCGGCACCGACAATCCGCCCAGCGAAGGCGACGTGGCGCTGGGCGAGGACGAGGAGGGCATGACCTATCTGGTCCTGCCCTTCGTCGATCAGTGGGTCGACCCCTCGGGCTGGTACCGACCCGACTTCCCGTTCGAGGATTTCGAGTTCGACTTCGACGACGACGTCGTGCTGACCCTGCTGCAGGGGCACACCGGGTCGTTCATCAACAGCCCGCCCACCCAGATCCTCGCGGTCTTCCGCGGCGACGACGACCAGGTGCGGTTCATCCTGGAGGACGGGCGGGTCTTCACGCTGCCCTTCGACGACGGCTTCGAGGGCTTCTTCAGTTCGCAGACCGCCGGCGGTTTCGGACTGGTGGACGAGGAGAGCGAGTTCTACTTCTTCGAGGTCGGCGACACGCCCAACCCGCAGCCGGGCGATTTCGGCATCGACACGGCGGCGGACTTCTTCCTGTTCGGCGGCCTGCCCTTCGACGTGGAGGAGGCGCCGGACCTGCCGGCGCTCATGACCTACGACATCCTGGAGAACCCGTTCGATCCGGACTCCAACAACCCGCTGCTGCCCTCGTCGGCCTCGGGGGCGTTTCTGCAAAACGCCAGCCCGCTCTACTCCATCGCCCGCACGGGCGAGGACAGCCGCGACCTGCTGGCGGTGGCGCTGGGCATCAACGACACCGGCGACGGGCAGCAGATTTCCTTCGCCGGCCTGCTGGGCGAGCACCGGATCGACCCGGAGTTTGGCGAGTCCTCGACCCTGAGGCTCGTCTCCTTCGGCCAGCAGAGCGGCAGCGACCCCTTCTCGGCGGGCGGCGACATCGGCCTGATCCCGGCCAATGGCGGCATTTTCGACAGCGACGACGAGGACTTCACCGGCGACGGCGATCCGAACTGGTCGCCGGTCTTCTACGGCGGCGATTCGCCCGATTTCGGGGTGATCGGACCGCAGGATTTCGGCACCCAGCATGACGGCGAGCCGCCGTTCCCGACGGTCAGCCAGCTTGGCGGCGCCGCGACACCCTACGAGCCCTACGCGCCGGTGTTGATCAACACGGCCGGCGGCGCCGACACCGCAGGCCTCAGCTTCACCGAGACCCGCACGCTGCATGGCTACGCCGTCGGCGCGGGCACGATGTATCTGGGCGGATCGGTGCCGCTGAACGGCGGTGGCGGCGGCTCCTACGCCACCACATGGAGCACGCTGAACGCCGATCCGTTCTCCGTCGAGATCGCCTTCTATGGCGAGGAGAACCGGGCCGGGGCGGTCTTCAACGTGGAGACGAGCTACGACCAGTACGCGGAGTCGACGGAGAGTTCGGGCTCCAACGAGGCCACCTTCTATTTCGGCCAGCATGGCGAGGACCCGAGCGCCTATGGCGCGCAGCGCTACGCCATCGTCAACGACACCACCTACGCGATGCAGGAATCCGCGCTCAACGACGACTTCATCGGCGTCGACGACGTGACGCCGTTCAACGACTCCACTGGCATCGTCAACGACAGCACGGTCTCCCAGGACTACGGCATCCTCGCCTCCTCGACCCTGGTTCCGGTCAGCGGCAACGTGGTCACCGACGGTCTGTGCGACTGCCAGTACCTGCAATGGGGCTGGTGGGGCTACCGGGCGACGGAGAGCGACAGCGAGACCGGCGACGTCGTGCGCGAGGACCTGATCCCGCTCGGCACCTATGTGGTGGGCGACCTGCCGTCGCCCGGCGACTTCACCCATATCGACGGCACCGCGACCTATGCCGGCGGGGTAATCGCCAACATCGTCAACGACGGCAGCCAGTACGTCGCCACTGGCAGCTTCAACAATTCCTATAATTTCGGTACCCGCAGCGGCTCGATGGCGATCAACAACCTCGATTCGCGCGACTATTCGGGCGCGATCTCCAGTGTCAGCGACATCCACAACTATTCCGGCACGCTGACCGGCGATCACGGGGTGACGGCGGCGATCAACGGCTCGTTCTTCACCACCGGGGCGGACACCTTCTCCAACTATCTCGACGCGGTCGCGGCCACGGGCGGGCAGGTGATCCTGAGTGGCGACAGCTATAATGGCGTGGGCACCTTCGCCGGCTCGCGCACGGGCTATACGGAGCCGCCCGAGCCGCCGGGCGAGTGACCGCCGCCCTGATCGCTACCTACCTGGACGCCGGCCTGCCGCCGGGTACGAATTGCCGGGTGCCGGCGGCTGTGGGATGATGTGCGGCGGCGCCGGTCTGCTCCGGCCGGCGCCCGCTCTTCCATCCTCCGCCAGACCGAGTGCCGCCATGCCCGGTGACGATCCGCCTTCCTCCGACCGCCGCTACACGGCGGCGCTGCTGATCATCGGCAACGAGATCCTGTCCGGGCGCACCAAGGACGCCAATCTGCCGTTCCTGGCGGAGACGTTGAACGGCTGGGGGATCGAGCTGGTCGAGGCGCGGGTGGTGCCGGACATCGAGGCGGAGATCGTCGCCGCGGTGAACGCGCTCCGCGCCCGGGTCGACTACCTGTTCACCACCGGCGGCATCGGGCCGACCCATGACGACATCACCGCGGCATCGGTCGCCCGGGCCTTCGACGTGCCGCTGGAACGCCACGGCGAGGCGGTGCGCCGGCTCCAGGCCCATTACGGCGACCCCGCCCTGCTGACCGAGGCCAGGCTGCGCATGGCCAACGTGCCGCAGGGGGGCACGCTGATCGACAACCCGGTCTCCGCCGCGCCCGGTTTCCAGATCGGCAACGTCTTCGTCATGGCGGGCGTGCCGAAGATCATGCAGGCCATGCTGCTGGGGCTGGAGGGTCGGCTGACCGGCGGGCGGCCGTTGCTTTCCCGCACAGTCGGCGCGGCCCTGCCGGAAAGCCAGCTGGCCGAGGATCTGGCCCGCCTGCAGGACCGCTTTCCCGACATCGCCATCGGCAGCTATCCGGGATTCGCCGGCGGCCGGCCCAGCCTGTCGATCGTGCTGCGCGGCCGCGACCAGGCGCCGCTCGACCGCGCCGCCGAGGCGGTGGCGGAGGCCATGCGCCGGCTGGGCGCCGAGCCGGTCTTCTTCGGCTGAGGGCGGCCGGGCGGGCGAGGGGCGCTTGCGCCGCCGCCGGCCATTCCATAGCCTTGGCCCGTCCACCGCCCCCCGTGCCCGCTTGGCGGAACTGGTAGACGCAACGGACTTAAAATCCGTAGGCCTTCGGGCCGTGCCGGTTCAAGTCCGGCAGCGGGCACCAACGGGCGAGGCCGCGACCACGAAGATAGTCTTCAACATCTTGATTTCATTTTCCTTCTCGCGAAAGCGGGAACCCAGAAAGGCGGTGCGTGCCGCGCGGTCGGCTTGGATCCCCGATCGGGTCGGGGATGACATCGCTGAGGGGGATGAGGACGGGCGATCGATCCTGCCGCAGGTCCGCGCCTGTCACGCCAGGCGCGTCGGCGCGCACACGCGCGCCGGTGACACTGCCCCGTATCGACACCGGCGGATGGCGGCGCCAAGATGCGCGGGCTCGAGACGGTCGGCGGACAGCGCTGTGAAAGGGGAGAATACGTCATGACGAACGTGCTGAGAGAGATGGGCAAGCCGCTCTTCTTCGAGGTGGGCAACCCCGAGGCGGTGGGCCTCGCGGCGCCGGAACCGCGGCTCGGTCAGTCGGTCAGGCTGGCGGTGCGCTCGCTCTCGGTGATGCAGAAGGAGGCGCTGGTGACATCCTCGCGCGGCGGCCGGACCTGGCGTCTGGCGAGCGACGAGGGCGCCTATCTGGACGGTGACGACGAGGCGCCGTGCCCGCTCTCCTTCCTGACCACGGGCATGGTCTGTTCCTACATGAACGAGATCCAGGCCCTGGCGAGGCAGCGCGGCATCGCGATCCGCGACATCACGCTGATCCAGGACAACTACTACACCATGAAGGGCTCCGCCCTGCGCGGCACCATGACCGGCGGGGCGAAGAACATCGATCTGGAGGCCCGGATCGACGCCGACGCCGACCGCGAGACGCTGACCCGGCTGGTCTTCGACGCCACCGCCGCCTCACCCCTGAACGGGCTGATGCGCGGCTACAAGGAAAGCCTGTTCACGCTAACCCACAACGGCGCGGAGATCGGCACGGCCAGGGCGCTCGGGCTGGGCCGGCCGGCGCTGCCCGACCCCGGCGACCGCTTCGCGGCGGCGGAACCGGCGGCCGATCGCCTGGGCGGCGACTGGTCCGGCCTGATCCGGCGCGGCGGCATGACGCCGAAAACGGCGGAAACCACGGGCTTCGCGCATTCCAGCCTGGCCGAGGAGCAGGATCGGGTCCTGCATGTGCGCGGCATCTGCACCATTCGGCCGGACGGCCTGCGTCAGGTCGAACAGCGGCTCTACAACCCGCACGGCTCGGTCTTCACCTTCCTGTCGGAGGAGGGCGAGGCCGATGGCGGGCAGGGCCGGGCGCCCGACGCGGCCAGCTACATCTCCGCCGGTATCGGCTTCTGCTTCATGACCCAGATCGGCCGTTACGCCAAGATCGCGAAGAGGGATTTGCGGTCCTACCGCGTCGTGCAGGACACGCATTTCTCGCTGGGCGGGGCGACCGGCGGCACCGGCGCGGCCGGGGCGGCCGACCCGGTGGAGACCCATGTCTACCTGGAGACCGGCGAGGACGACGACTTCGCCCGCACCGCGCTCGACATGTCCGAGCAGACCTGCTTCCTGCACGCCTTCTGCAAGGCCGACCTGAAGGCGCGGGTCAAGGTGACGGAGAAGAAGGCGGCGGCGTAAGCGGGAGCCGGGGTTCCGCGCGGGTGGGCTGAGTCACCAGCGAAGACGGGCGCGAGGTTCCGCATCTCCGCTTCGCTGCGTGCGGAACGACGGGGATTCTCTTTGAGATAGTCACAATCGTCGTCCCGGCCGAGCGTCAGCGAGAGCCGGGACCTCGCGCGGCCGGGCTGTGGCGGTGGCGAAGGCGGGTTCGGGGTTCCGCACCTCCGCCGCGCTCTCGTGCGGAACGATGGTGGCTCATCGATCCACGGCAACCGACTCCGCGATCCGAACCTTAAAGCGGCGGGGGCGGCAGGGAGAGGAGCTTGCGGGCCTCCTCGGCGCTGGCCGGGTGGCGGTTGTACTCGCCGCAGAGGTCGGCGACGCGGGCGACGAGTTCGGCGTTGCTCCGGGCCAGCCGGGTCCGGTCCCAGCGGATGTTGTCCTCGATGCCGGTGCGGCAGTGGCCACCCATCTCCAGGCACCAGTGGTTGACGTCGAGCTGGCTGCGGCCGATGCCGGCGGCGGTCCAGGTGGCGTCGGGCAGCAGCCGGCGCAGCTCCGCCACCTCGAACTCCAGCAGGTGGCGCAGCGGCGGCAGGGCGTTCTTCAGGCCGAAGACGAACTGCACGTGCACGGGGCTCGCCAGCGTGCCGGCCGCCGCCATGTCGGCCGCCTTGTAGAGCATGGCGAGGTCGAAGACCTCGACCTCCGGCTTCACCTGATGCTCGAGCATGGCGGCGGCCAGCGCGTCTACCAGCTCGGGCGGGTTCTCGTAGATCATGGTCGGGAAGTTGACCGACCCGGTGGCCAGCGAGGCCATGTCCGGCCTGAGGTGGATCATGGAGCCGCGTTCGCCCGCACCACGGCCGCGACCGCCGGTCGAGAACTGGATGATCATGCCGGGGCAATGCTTGCGCACGCCCTCCTGGAAGGCGGCGAAGAGGTCCGGGTCGGAGGACACCTTCTCCTCCGCGTCGCGCATGTGGACATGGACCAGGCTGGCCCCGGCCTCGAAGGCCTCCTGCGTCGCCTCGACCTGCTCCGGCACGGTGACGGGAACGGCGGGGGTGTCCGCCTTCCTGGGCACCGAGCCGGTTATCGCGACGGTGATGATGCAGGGGGTGGTCATGGCGGCACCTCGGGGCTTGCGGGCTCAGACGTCGAAGAAGACCGTCTCGCCGTCACCCTGCATGCGAATGTCGAAATGGTAAATGGTGCCACGCGGCCCGTCCTCGCGGCGGGCGACGAGCGTGTCGCGGCGGTCGGCGGGGACCGAGGCCAGCACCGGATCGGCCGCGTTCGCCGCCGCCTCGTCGGAGAAGTAGAGCCGCGTGTAGGCGTGGGTCAGCAGGCCGCGCATGAAGACGATGACGTTGATGTGCGGCGCCTCGCCCTCGGCCGGGGCGCCTGGCTTCACGGTGTCGAACCAGAAGCGGTTCTTCGGGTCGGTGCCGGTGCCGCAGCGCCCGAAGCCCCTGAAGGCGACGTTGGAGGAGCGGGGGTCGGCCGGGCTGGCGTAGCGGCCCTGCGAATCGGCCTGCCAGAGCTCGATCATGGCGTCGGGAATGACGTCGCCATTGCCGTCGAAGACGCGGCCCTCGACGCGGATGCGCTCGCCCGGCACGTCCTCGTCGGCCATCACCGGGATGGCGGTGCTGGCCATGTCGTAGCCGTACTGCTCCGGCGTCAGGCCATAGGCGAAGTAGGGGCCGACGGTCTGGGAAGGGGTCTGTCCGAGGCGCATCTGGTCAGTTCTCCATCGGCGTGGCGTGGCGGCCGCGCAGCACGAAATCGAACACGTAGCCGAGCGCGAACAGGGGCTCGGTCACCTCGATCGAGAAGTCGGCCACCATGCGCTCGCGGGCACCCTCCGGGGCGCCGTTGTAGATCGGGTCGAGCGGCAGCAGCGGGTCGCCCGGGAAGTACATCTGGGTGACCAGGCGGGTGGCGATCGACGGCCCGAACAGCGAGAAGTGGATGTGATTGGGCCGCCAGGCGTTGTGGTGGTTGCCCCAGGGATAGGCGCCGGGCTTGATGGTGTAGAACCTGTAGCGCCCCTCCTCGTCGGTGACGCAGCGTCCGCCGCCGAAGAAGTTCGGGTCGAGCGGGGCGTCGTGCTGGTCGACCTTGTGGACGTAGCGGCCGGCGGCGTTGGCCTGCCAGACCTCGATCAGCGTGTTGGGCTGGGGCCGGCCGTCCTCGTCCAGCACGCGGCCGGTGACCACGATACGCTCGCCCTGCGGCTCGCCATTCTTCACCGCGTTCTTCGTCAGGTCGTTGTCGAGCGGGTGAAGGGCGTCGTGGCCGTAGACCGGGCCCGACATCTCCGACAGCGTCTGCTTGAGCGGGATCAGCGGCCTGGACGGCGCCCGCAGCACCGTCGACTTGTAGCCCGGCGACAGGTAGGGCGGGTGGCTGCCCCAGTCGCGGGGGGCGAAGGGCTGCGCGGCGTCGGTCATGGTCTCTCCCTCATTCGGCTCCGGCCGTCTTTTCCGGGGCCATCTTGCCGAGTTCCTCCTTGGCGATGGCGAAGGCCCGGTTGGCCACCGGCACCCCGGCATAGGCCGAGGCATGCAGGATGGCCTCGCGGATGTCCTCGGGCGTGGCACCGGTGTTCGCGGTCGCACGGATGTGCATGGCGAATTCTTCCCAGTGTCCGAGGGATGCCAAAATGACCAGGGTCAAAAGACTGCGCGTGCGGTGGTCGAAATGCGGCCGGGTCCAGATCGAGCCCCAGACGCCCTCGGTGATCTGGGTCTGGAATTCGCGGTCCAGATCAGTGATGCGCGCCGTCGCCCGATCGACATGGGCGTCGCCGAGGACTTTTCGCCGCACCCGCATGCCGGCCTCGTAGCGCTCGTCGCTCATCACCCCTCGCTCGCTCCCGCCAAGTCGGCTACCGGACGCCCGGCCACAAGATGTTCGCATATCGAACATCTGTTACGATCGCGTACATCATAGAGACTGACGCCGCCGACTGGAAGCCGAACCTGACGCGTCCGCCGCTACCGGCGGCGGACGCACCCTCCGGCTTGCCCACGGCCCGCCGGATGGCCTAAAGCTGTCGGACACCGATGTCGAGGCCGCGCGTGCTCGAACTCTTCCTCACCAGCTTCGTCACCCTGTTCGTTGTGGTCGACCCGCCGGGCAATCTGCCGATCTTCATGTCGCTGACCGGTGGCACGGCGCGCCGGCACCAGCTGGTGATGGCGGTGAAGGGGACGGCGATCGCCACGGCGATCCTGATCGTCTTCGCGCTGGGCGGTCAGGAGGTGCTGGACCTGATCGGCATCGGCCTGCCGGCCTTCCGCATCGCCGGCGGGCTGATGCTGATGGTGATCGCCTTCGAGATGGTGTTCGAGCGGCGCGGCGAGCGCCGGGCGAGGACGGCCGAGAAGCTGGACGCCGATCAGCACGGCGGCGAGGAGGAGCACGACATCTCGGTCTTCCCCCTGGCCATCCCGCTGCTTGCCGGACCGGGCGCGATCACCTCGGTCCTGTTGCTCGCCGGCTCGACCGAGGGGATCGGCGGCTTCTCCGTGGTGCTGCTGACCGTGGTGGTGGTGATGGCGCTGTCGGCGGCGCTGTTCGCCAGCGCGGAGCCGCTCTCCCGGGTCATGGGACGGACGCTGACAGCGATCATCAGCCGGCTGTTCGGTATCCTGTTGAGCGCGCTGGCCGCCCAGTTCGTCATCGACGGGATCAAGGCGGCCTTCGCGCTCGGCTGACGGCTACTTGCCGCCGCCGCCGCCGCCGCCGGTACCGCCGACCGGCGTCAGGGTCTCGGTGCCGACGCGGCTGTCGCCCGCCACCGCCCAGGTGCCGGAGAGCACGCCGTTGTGCTGCAGCGTGTACTGGCCGACATAGACACCGCCGCCATTGTCGCCCAGCGCCACGGAGAAAACGCCGTCGACGAAGACGCCGACGCCGGTCAACGCACCGCCGTCCTGGACGACGGTGTAGGCGGAGCCGGTCTGCGAGATCTCGGTGGTGCCCGAATAGGCGGCGCCGTCGAGGCCGAAACCGCTCATGTCATAGGTGCCGGTGAGGTTCTGGGCCTGCGCCAGACCGGTGGTCAGCAGCAGGACGAGGGTCGCGGTGAGGATGCGCATGGTCTCAGGGTCTCCCGATCAGGGGCTGGTCTGGTGTGACCGGCGATTGAGCACCGCCAAGGCGGCTGAAATGTGGAGATCCGCGGGTGACCGCGCGGCATCCGCGCCCGGCCTCACCTTTCGGCGTCACCCTCCGGGTCCGCTCGGCGGCGGCCGGCGCCGGCCGAGCATGCGGTCGAGCAGGCGGAAGCCGAGCGGCGCCAGGGCGAGAATGACGAGGATGCGGAAGATGTGGTGGGTGGAGACGAAGGCGGCGTCGGTGTCCAGCGCCAGCGCGATCAGGCTCATTTCCGCGAGGCCGCCCGGCGCGTAGGCCAGCACCAGGTCGACCATGGACAGCCCGGTGATGGCGTGCAGGCTCAGGCTCATCACCACGGTCATGATGAGCAGGATCGCCGTGAGGCCTATGGAGATCACCACGATGCGTCCCATCTGCCGCCAGGTGACGCCGCGGAAGCGCGAGCCGATGGCCGAGCCGACCATGATCTGCGCCAGGGCGACGAGGATGGCCGGTGGCGTGCCGTCGGTGACGCCCGCCAGGTGGATGGCGGCCGAGAGCAGCATCGGTCCGGTCAGGTTGTAGGCGGGGAAGCGCAGGAAGCGCGCGATCGGCTGGCCGACGAAGCAGGCGGTCAGCAGCAGGGCGTCGTACCACTCCATGGCCGCGAGCGTCGGGCCGAGGCTGCCGCTGCCGCCACCCTGGTAGCCGGCCAGCAGCGTGAACCAGAAGGGGATGATCGAGACCACCAGCAGCACGCGCAGGGAGTGGGAGAGGGCGATCGTGCGCTCGTCGCCGCCCAGCGAGCCGCCGATCATCACCATCTCGTTGAAGCCGCCGGGCGCGGCGGCGAAATAGGCGGTGGTCCGGGAGTAGCCGGCCAGCCGGGTCAGGTAGAGCAGGCCCAGAACCGTGCAGATGGCCGTGTAGGGCAGCAGCCCCGACAGGGTGATCACCCATTCGCCGAGGTTGTCGAGGATGGAGGGGCGGAAGGCGCTGCCCAGCATGATGCCGAGGATCGAGACGAAGAAGCTGCGCAGGCCGATCGGCACCGAGACCGGCAGCCGGCTGAGCGCGGCGATCGAGGTGAATGTCATCGCCCCGATCATCCAGGCGAGCGGCATGCGGAAATAGGCGAAGACCGCCCCTCCGGCGGTGCCGATGGCGAGCGCGATCGCCAGGCGCCGGTAGTCGACATCGGCGATGCGCCGGCGCAGCGACGGCGGACGGGGATCAGCCATCGGCGAAGCGGCCGAGCCTGCAGGCCGTCTGTCCCGGCAGCACGCGGCGCGCCGGCATGATCAGCACGCAGTTGTCGTAGGGCGTGGTGATCACTCGCCCGGCCTCCCAGGCGACGGGCGTGCCGGCCTTGGAGATGACCTCCAGCGGGGCGAAGGGGCGCACCAGCTGGAATGTCGGGTCGCTGACGACGAGCACGTCGGTGACCAGGATCTGGCGCTGGCTGAGCGGCCGCGGCAGCAGATGGTCGACCGCCCAGTCCCGGCGGATCAGGCCCATCAGGATCATCAGCCGGAGCGCCACATCCACGCCGACGGCGACCGCGTCGGCTGCCCAGTGCTGGCCGCATTCGACGAGCAGGGCGGCCGGCTGCCGGCTGTCGTCGCTGAACGGACCATAGTCCCGCAGGCGGCGGCCCGACGGATGTCCGCTGTCGATCACGATCAGGGAGGGGGTGCCGAGCCGGCGGGCGAGGCCGATCGACTTCTCCGTCGCTCCGGTCAGGGCGAGCGGACGGCCGGGGTCCTGCATGGTGTGCAGGTCGAGCAGCACGTCGGCGGTGTCGATCAGCGGGCGCATCTCCCGCGCCCGGGCGAGTTCGGCGGACTGCCTGGGTCCGTCCAGGGTCTCCTCGTCCCAGACACGGTTCATGTCCTCCTCCACGAAGCGGAAGCGGAACGGCGCCTGCGGGTCGAATCGGGTACAGGCTTCCCAGTTGGCGAAGCCGAAGGTCACCCGCCCGCCCTGCAGCGGGATGTCGAGGCGGATCAGGCGGTCGACGGCGGCGGCGGTGGCGATCTCGTTGCCATGGATGGCGCTGTTCACCAGCAGGTGCGGCCCTGCCTTCGGTCCCTCGCGGGTGACGAAATAGGGCACGCCGGTATTGCCGCGCGCATAGACGTCCAGGCGCGGCGGCTCGATCTCGACGGCATGCGCTTGCGGGGGACCGATCGGGGAGAGCATATCCTGTCTATAGCGTCGCGTGGAGCGGGACGGGCAATGCCCGACCCGGATGGCAGGATTGCATGCAGGTCGCCGAGATCACAACGAAGGACGGCTTCCGGGTGCGGACGGGCTGCTGGCCTGCCCGGGGCGAGGCGCGCGCCGATTGCCTGATCTTTCCGGGCCGCTCGGAGTTCCTGGAGAAGTACGACCCACTCGCCCGGGCCTTCGCGGAGACGGGCCTGCGCGTCTGCGCCGTCGACTGGCGCGGCCAGGGCCTGTCCCAGCGCTTCGACGTACCGGCGACGGCGGGGCATGTCGAGGATTTCGACCAGTACGGGCTCGACATGGATGCCGCCGCCGGGCACTGGCTGAGCCACGCCGATCGGCCACTCCTCGTCTTCGCGCACTCGATGGGGGCGCCGGTGGCCTTGCGCTGGCTCGCCACCCGGAGGCGGCGGCCCGCCGCCATCGTGCTTTCCAGCCCGATGTTCCGCCTGCACGCGATGCGCCGGGCGGGACCGATCGTCCGCCGCGTGGCGCGGCGGGCGGTGCGCCGGGGCCGCGGCGCCGACTTCGCCTCCCGCGACTTCCGCGGCTGGGACCCGCGGCGCGAGGCCTTCGCCGGCAACCCGCTGACCGGCGACGCCGAACGGTTCCGCGTCAAGCCCGACTTCTTCGACCGGCATCCCGCCGCGGCCGTGGGCGGGCCGACCTGGGGCTGGATCGACGCCGCATTCCGGGGCGTTCAGGCGCTGAAACCACGTGATCTGACGTCGATCGACTGTCCGGTCCTCGTCGCCCTGGCGGGGGATGACCGGCTGGTGGTCAACCGGGCGACCTTGCGGGCGATCCGGCATCTGCCCGACGTCCGCCTGGCGCGGTTCGAGGGCGCCCGGCACGAACTCCACATGGAGCGCGACGCGATCCGCACGCCCTATCTGGAGAGGGTGCTAGGCTTTTTCCGCGCGGCCGTGTGACGGCACGTCCTGCCGCATCCAGGCAGGCTCGTCCACCCGGAGCGTGGCGTCGCCCGCCCGCAGCGTGCCGCCCGCCTCGGCATCGGCGATCCGGAGATGGGCGATGGCGCGGTCGCCGGCGACGCTGCGCAGTTCGCCGACGACACTGCCGTCGCTCGTGACCTCCGTGCCGGGGGTGGGCGTGCCGCCGGAGAGCGCGACGGCGAACAGCCGCCGCTTCAGCAGGCCGCGATAGTAGGTGCGGGCGGTCAGTTCCTGGCCCATGTAGCAACCCTTTGACCAGGAGACGGCGTTGAGGCGATGCAGGTTCGCCTCCAGCACCGTGGACTTCTCCAGTGCCAGGTCGACGCCGGCTTCCGGCACGCCGAACGCCACCCGCAGGCTGTCATAGGCCGCCGGATCGTCGATCAGGGCGAGGCCGGTCAGGGTCTCGATCTCGGCGATCGCGTCCTCGGGCACGACGAGCCGGCAGCCGAGATCGGCCAGCCGCGGGTCGACGAAGGCCACGCCACCAGCAAGCGGCCGCGCCGCCCCCGCCCGCGCCTGCAGGTCGAGCAGGGACGCGGCGTCGGGTCCCGTCAGGACGAGCACGGCCCAGCCATCGCGCTTCTCGAGGGTGACATCGACGCGCAGGCGAAAGACGCCAAGCCGGCGTCGCAATTCGTCGACGCGGTCCGACCGGGTCGTGAGCAGCCAATCGCCATCAGCCTCGGCGATGTGGAAGTCGAATAGAAACTTGCCCTGCGGTGTCAATAGGGTCGAATAGATTGCGTGATCGTTACCGATCCGTGACACGTCGTTCGTCGTAAGACCTTGCAGGAAGGTAACGCGGTCGGCGCCTGTGATGGCGATCACCGCGTGATCGAGGCGGCAGAGGGCATTGGACGGTGTAGTCACGGCGGATCGCCTCGCGCGATTGAAAGCCACGGGATGAAAGCCATGTGGGTCAGATCGCCGCCCGGCACAAGACCGGCCACCGTGCCGTCAGGTGGCAGTTAGCGTCGACGCACGCGAGGAACGCGGCAGAGGTCCGAAACAATCATGCGACTGGGTCGCTTATCAAGATTTCTCAACCATCACAGCGGTTCGCTGGAACCGGTGCGGCGCTCGCTATGGCGGGTCGCCGGCGCGGCGCTGTGCGGTCTGCTGGTGGCGCTGGTCCTGGTCGACGCGCCGCCGCCTTGGGCCTTCGCCAGCCTGGCCGGCCTCGTCGCCGCGGTGCTGGTTATGGAGGGGCGCATCGCCGCCTTCCATCCGCACGACCGGGTAGGGCCGGCCAATGTGGCGACGCTCGTGCGGCTGGTCTTCGCCCTGTTCATCCTCGGCGCCTTCTTCGCGCCGGAAATCGCCCGGGAGCATGCCTGGGGACTGGTGGCGATCGGCCTGGCCGCGCTGCTGACGGACGGGGTCGACGGCTACCTGGCGCGGCGCACCAACATGGCGTCGGCCTTCGGCCGCCGTCTCGACATGGAGGTCGACGCCGCTCTCATCCTGGTGCTCTGCCTGCTGGCGATCGCGCTGGACAAGGCGGGCTACTGGATCCTGGCGATCGGCCTGATGCGCTATGCCTGGGTCGGCGCGGCCCTGCTGCTGCCCTGGCTGGCGAAACCCCTGCCGGAGAGCCTGCGGCGGAAATCCGTCTGCGTGCTGCAGGTGGTCGCCCTGCTGCTGGTCAACGTGCCCTGGGTCGACGCCGGCCTGTCCCAGGCGATCGCGGTCGCGGCGCTCCTGCTGCTGTCCTGGTCGTTCCTCGTCGACGCCCGCTGGTGCCTGACCCATCGTCACGCCTGACGACGCGGGAGGCGCGGGCCTGGCGCTGGCTCACCCGTCGCGCCGATCGCCGGCGGGCAGGTCGGGAGGCCGACGCCGGCGGTGAGGCACCCGGCTGGCGCCTGGCCCCGCTCTACACGGCGTTTGCCGCGACCGGTGGGGTGATCGCCCAGCTGGGCCAGAGCCTGGACGGGCGGATCGCCACCGAGAGCGGCCATTCCCACTATGTGAACGACGGCGCGGTGATCGACCACCTGCACCGCATGCGCGCACTGGCCGACGCGGTGGTGGTGGGGGCGGGCACCGCGCTGGCCGACGATCCGGCGCTGACGGTCCGCCGGGTGGCCGGGCAGAACCCGCTGCGGGTGGTCATCGACCCGCGGGCCCGCCTGCCGGACAGCCTGCGGGTGTTCAACGATGGCCAGGCGCCGACCCTGCACGTGGTCGGCCGGGCCGCCGACCCGGGCGGCGGCCGCGAGACGCTGGTTCTCGACTTCGACGGCGCCGGCGCGCTCGACCGCCTGCTGGCGGCGCTCGCCGAACGCGGTGGCCGGGCGATCTTCGTGGAAGGCGGCGGCACGACGGTGTCGCGATTCCTGCGGGCCGGCCTGCTCGACCGCCTGCACGTCGCCGTCGCGCCGGTCCTGATCGGCTCCGGGGTGGAGGCGCTGCGTCTGCCGGCGATCGACCGCATGGACCAGGCCCTCCGCGCGCCCGCCACCAGCTACCGCCTGGGCGCGGACACGCTCTTCGACCTCGACCTACGCGCGGCCCGCTGACCTCGACGCGGTGTCGGCAGGGGGAAGGGCGAGCATGTCGCGATGACCGACCAGCAGGCTGGCACCGCCGACCGCGATCTGGTCGGTGCGCCGTGCCACCCAGGCCTGGCACCCGTCGACGCCCGCCCGCGCCGCCACCGCCGCCTGGAAGCCGAGACAGGCCCGGAGCATGGCCGGCGCCGCCGTGCCGACGTGCCAGTCGCTGCGCTCCACCAGCACCTCGAAGCCCTGCGCGCGGAACGCGGTCAGGGTCGCGTCGGGCGCCGCGATGCCGAGCGCCGGTCCGAACCCCTTGTCGCGCCGCTGGTCGGCCGCGAACGCCGCCTCGACGGCGTCGTCCAGCGGATCGATTGGAAACCAGCGCTGGCGGCCATCGACCGACAGGGCCGCGTAGAACGGGATGCGGTGCCGGGCCAGCGCCCGGGCCAGCCTGTCGAGCCATTCGGCAGAGACGAGGTCGAGAAAGGCGGTCGTGACAACTAGGTCGGCGCCCGCGCAGAGCTCGCCCAACTCCGCTGTCGCGAGATCGGTGACGACGGTCTCGACCTGCGTGACGGGACGCGGCGGCGGTCGTGTCGCGGCGGCGGCGAGCAGGCCGCGATCGCCGTCGAGAAGCCGCCAGGCCTGCGGGACGGGCAGCCGCGGCGCCAGATGGTGCATCAGCTGGCCGGTGCCGGCGCCGAGGTCGATCACGGTGATCCCGCCCGCCGGCCAGGCCCGCCCCGCCAGCCTCTCGATCAGAACTGCGGAGCGGGCGGCGCGGTCGAAGGGCTCCCGCAGGCTGAGCCAATCGGCGGCGAAGCTCATGGCGCGACGCGGTCGAGGGCGGCGGCGAAGGCGCGGGCCCGCATGTCCCAGCCGGGCAGGCGGCCGCGCTCCCGCTCGCAGGCGAGGCGCAGGTCGTCGTAGCGGCCGTCCTGCGTCATCACCTGGCGCAAGGCGTGGGCGAATGCCTCGGCATCCCCGACCGGGACCAGCTTGCCGCAGCCGGGAGGCAGCGCTTCCGGCACCGCGCCGGCGGCCGTCGAGACGACGGGCAGGCCACGGGCCACCGCCTCGTGGATGACGATGCCGAAGCCCTCGTGCCGGGTGGCGAGGACGAGCAGGTGGGACTGCGCGTAGACGTGGCCGATGGCGGCGGCCGGCAGCGCGCCGTGGATCGTGATGCGGTCGCGCAGGTCCGCGGCATCGATGGCTGTCGTCACCGCCTCTGCCGTGGCCGGCGCCAGCGTCGTCGAGCCGACGAGGTCGAGATGCCAGTCGAGGTCGGCGAGCCGGGCCATGGCGGCGACCAGCGTGCGGTGGTCCTTGCGCGGCGTCAGCGAGGCGACGCAGATGAGCCGCCAGGGGCCCCCGGCGTGGGCGGGGGCGAGCGGGGCCTTGTCGACGCCCGGCGGCACGACGACGAGGCGATCCGGTGGCACCGCGAAATCGGCGAGGCGCCGCGCCGTGGTCTGGCTGGTGGTGACGACCAGCCGTGCCTCCGCGAGTGCCGCGGCCTCCGCCGCGACGAGCGTGGTGGCGGCGGCCCGCGTCTCCTCGTCTTCGTCGGCCAGGGGATGGTGCACCAGCGCCACGATCCTGAGCCGCCCGCCGTGGCGCCGCGCCAGATCCGGCATGGCGCCGAAGGCGAGGCCATCGATGACGGTGAGCGCGCCGTCGGGCAGGGCGGCGAGCGTGGCCTCGGTCGTCCGCAGATCGGCCGGGCTCGGCCGGGGGAAGCCGGCAGGCAGGACGCGCAGGTCGACCGGCCGGCCGAGATCCTCGATGATCCGGCGATTGTAGACGAAGCCGCCGGTCGGCGTGTCGATGGCGCCGGGCTGCAGCCAGTAAAGGGTCTCGCTCACGGTCGCGGCGCGTCGGCGAGCGGTCCCTCGAAGGAGGCCCAGGCCACGTGACTCTCGTGCAGCGTGACCTTGATCGAGTCGAGCGCATCGCCCGGCACGCCCAGATGACCCCGCCGGGCCGCGGCGGCCATGCGTCCGAAGATCGCCTGCGCCATGAACTCGGTCGTGGTGTTCTGACCCTCGAACTCGGCGACGTCGTCGAGATTGCGATAGTTGAACTGGCCGAGGATCGCCTTGAGGCACTCGGCGGCGCGGCCGATGTCGACCACCAGATTGTCGGCGTCGAGCTGTCGCCGGCGGAACTCCACGTCGACGACGAAGGTGGCGCCGTGCAGCGCCTGCGCGGGCCCGAAGACGGCGCCGGTGAAGGAGTGGGCGATCATCAGATGATCGCGCACGGTCAGGGAATACATGTCGCGGACAGGCCTCAGTCGTTCCTGGTCTCCGGATAGCGGATGCGCTGGCAGAGCACGCCCGCCGAGTTCTCCACGATACGGGCGAGGACGGCGGGCAGATCGTCGAAAGCGCATTCGTGGGTGATCAGCGCCTCGTAGGTCGGATCGCGCAGCAGCGCGAGCGCCAGCGCCATGCGCCGACGATGGTCCCAGCGCGGCGCGCGGGCCGGCGGCAGGCGGCCGACCTGGCTCGACCGCAGGGTCAGGCGACGGGCGTGGAAGGCCCGGCCGAGGGGCAGCGGCACGCTGTGGTCGCCGAACCAGCTCGCCTCGACGATGCGGGCCTCGGTTCCCGCCGCCGTCAGCGCCGTCTCGAGGCCGGCGGGATGTCCCGAGACGTGGATCACCACGTCGCAATCCCGGGGCATGCTGTCGGGGGAGCGGAAGTCGAGGCCGAGGGCCGTGGCGACAGCCGCCTTGCCCGGGTCGATGTCGACGAGGCTGACCGCGGCGCCGGGGACGGCGGCGGCAAGATGGGCGGCGAGGCAGCCGACGACGCCCGCACCGATCACCGCCACGCGGTCACCCGGGCCGATCTCGGCATCCCAGAGCACGTTCACCGCCGTTTCCATGTTGGCGGCCAGCACGGCGCGGTCCGGCGGCAGGCCGTCGGGCAGCACATGCACCGCGTCGGCCGGCACCACGAAGCGCTCCTGGTGGGGATGCAGGCAGAAGACGTCCCGTCCGCGCAGGCCGAAGGCGCCGGTCTCCACCACGCCGACAGTGATGTAGCCGTACTTCACCGGCCCCGGGAAGGCGCCCTCCTGGAAGGGGCAGCGCATGCGCTCGCGCTCGCTCTCGGGCACCCGGCCCTGCATGACCAGCGCCTCGGTGCCTCGGCTGACAGCGCCGAAACGGCTGCGCACCAGCACATCGGCGGGGCCGACGGGGGGCAGTTCGACCGGCTGCAGGGCGGCCTGTCCCGGCCGCTCGATCCAGAGCGCGCGTGGCGGCGTGTCTTCAGTGTCCGACATCGTCATGTTCGTGCCACGGTTCCGGGCAAGCTGTCCATCACGCCGCGTCGCGGTTCCGACGGAGACGCCGGCGCGCCGACATCGCCGAAAGGCGGGTCGAGGGAGGTGGCGGGGTCGATGTAGACTTCCCCGACATGGCAGGCGGGGAGCGATTCGGACCCTCCGCCCCGCCGAGCAACGGATTCGTGCTGGATGAGCATCATGAGACTTCCGCGCCTTGCCCTGGTCCTGATCACCGGGCTTCTCCTCGGCGCCAGCCCGCCGGCGGCGGCGCAGGTCTACGGGCCGCAGGACGGCGTCACCTTCGAGGCCTGGCTCGCCGGGGTACGCTCCGAGGCGATCGCCGGTGGCGTGCCGGCGAGCGTCGTCGACGCGGCGCTGCGCGACGTCGCCTTCGACCCCGAGATCCTCGAGCGCGACCGCAACCAGCCGGAATTCGTGCGCACCTTCTGGGACTATCTGGGCAATGCCGTCAGCGACACGCGGGTGTCGCGCGGGACGGAGATGCTGCGCACGCACGCGGCACTGCTCGACCGGCTGGAGGCGCAGTACGGCGTGCCCGGCCGCTACATCGTGGCGATCTGGGGCGCGGAGAGCAATTTCGGCGACTACCAGGGTGACTATGAGGTCATCCAGTCGATCGCCGCCCGGGCCTATCTGCGGCGCGAGCGCGACGGCTTCCGCAGTCAGCTGATCGATGCCCTGCGGGTGCTGGCCCGGGGCGTGCCGGAATACCAGCTCGTCGGCTCCTGGGCCGGTGCCATGGGCCAGCCGCAGTTCATGCCGACGGCCTGGCTGCAGTTCGCCGTCGACTACGACCAGAACGGCTTCGCCGACATCTGGAACAGCGAGGCGGACGTTTTCGCCTCCATCGCCAACTATCTGGCCGGCAATGGCTGGGAGCGCGGCGAGCGCTGGGGCCGGGAAGTGCGCCTGCCGCCGGGCTTCCCCTACGAGCAGGCGACGCTGGACGTCCAGCGCACCGTCTCCCAATGGGCCTCGATGGGGGTGAGCCTGCCCGATGGCGCGCCGCTACCCGCCGCCGACCTGCCGGCCTCCATCGTGCTGCCGGCCGGTCACCAGGGGGCGGCCTTCCTCGTCTACAACAATTTCCGCACCATCCTGCGCTACAACCAGTCGATCTATTACGGCCTGGTCATCGGTCACCTGGCCGACCGGTTCATCGGCGGGGAGGAACTGCACGCCCAGGCCCCGCCGGGGCAGCGGGCGCTGCGCTACGAGGAGATCCGCGAGATCCAGGAACTGCTGGCCCGGCTCGGCTTCGATCCCGGACCGGCCGACGGCATTCCCGGCTCGCGCACCATCGGCGCGATCCGTGACTTCCAGCGGGCGATCGGCGTTCCGGCCGATGGCTACTTCTCGCCCGACCTGCTGCAGACCCTGCGCCAGCGTCTCTAGGGCGGCCGCCGGTCGACACCGTTGCGCGCGATGATCGCGGCACTGGCGATGTGCCGGGCCTTCTGGCATACTCGTGCCCGGTCGAAGCGGTTTTCGGCCCGGACGGAGGTATGGCACGATGCCGCAGGTCACGGCCCGCGGCGTCACGAACGTGCCGGGCGATCGCATCCGGTGGGAGAGGCGGGAGCGATCGTGGCGGGGCGTCACCTATGAAAGGCATGCGCGCGCAGTAGCATCAATTCACAGGATTGACCGCCCCAGCCGGCATCGATTGCGGGTCTGTTCCTGGCCGCCGTGCTCCGTTCACGAAGTCCGAGCAGTTCATGTAATCGGTCCGTCTGCTTGACGATGATTGGCGAACTCTCGGGAAGTCTTACGGCATGTCTTACGGTGATGCGCCCGGTATGGTCGGGCGGCGCGCGAATGGCGCCCAGGTAAAATGGTACAACCCCGAAAAAGGTTTCGGTTTCATATCCCTCGGTGACGGAAGCCCGGATGCCTTCCTGCACGCCACCGCGCTCGACCGGTCGGGCTTCGCGCCGCCGCAGCCAGGCGCGGAAATCGACTGCGAGGTGACCGACGGCCAGCGCGGTCCCCAGGTCGCGGTGATCTACGATGTGCGGCCACCGGCCGAAGGCGCGGTGATGCCGGAGCGGTCCGGCTTCCGGAATGGCGGCGGTGGCGGCGGGGGTCCGCGCGGCGACAGCGGTCCCGCGATCGACGGCACCGTGAAATTCTTCAACGCCGCCAAGGGTTTCGGATTCATCCGGCCGGATGATGGCGGTCCAGACGTGTTCGTCTCCGGCCGCGTTCTGGAGCGGGCCGGGCTGGCCGGGCTGGAATCCGATCAGCGCGTCCGGTTCAAGACCCGCGCGGGCATGAAGGGTCCCCAAGCGACATTTATTGAACTGCCCTAAGAAGAACCCGCCAAACGCAATTGCTTTGGTTGATTCTTTTGCCGGTTTGTCGCGCCAGAGCATAAATTCCGTGGCAAATCGGGCCGGAGCAGGATTGGACTCTTCCCCTGTGCCTACCTAATATTATGTGGGGAGTGGGGGAAAGCGCGGAGGGACGAATGCTTCGGCTCGCGATATCATTTGGCGCGGCCGCCATGACCATGGCGGCGGCCACACCCGTTCTGGGCGAAACGTCCGGACGGTTCGAGGAACGGACGCTCGGCGCCGCGCTCGAACAGGCGTTCGAGGGCGGTCTCGCTTCCGTCAGCGTGCCCGACGTCCGGCTCGACGTGGACATGCTGCGCGACCTCTACGCGTCGCGCAACTTCACGCCGGTCTGGACCGCCCAGGCCGACTTCGAGACCGACCTCGAGTCGCTGATGGCGGTCCTCGGCAACGCCGAGGCGGAGGGGTTGCGGCCCTTCGACTATTTCGGACACGAACTCGCCGGCCTGATGCAGGACGAGACGCTGGCCGGCCGGGTCGCCCTCGATCTGCTGCTGAGCCAGGCCGTCTCGCGCTTCGCGTCGGACGTGCATCGCGGCCGCTTTGAGCCGCGCCAGCTGAGCCGCGATTTCGACTTCGACCGGCGCCCGATGAACCTCACGGCCACGGTTCTCGACGTCGCCCAGGCCGGCGATCCGGGGGCGCGCCTGCTGGACTACGCGCCAACGCACGACGGTTATGACGAGGCACGCGACATCCTGGCCGAACTCCGGGGCGTCGCGGCAGAGGGCGGCTGGCCGACGGTGACCAATCACGGGACCGTGCGGCCGGGTGAGACCAGCCCCTTGATTCCGGAACTGCGCGAGCGCCTGCTGGCGACCGGCGAGCTGGCCAGTGCCGACCTGCCGGCGGATGCCGACCCCAACTTCTTCGACGACACGCTGGTCGCCGCGGTCGAGCTCTATCAGGAGAATCACGGTCTCGCCGTCGACGGCGTGATCGGGCCGCAGACCTATGCCTCCCTCAACGTCACGGTCGAGCAGCGCATCGACCAGGTGATCGCGACGATGGAGCGCTGGCGCTGGATGCCGGCCGATCTCGGCGGCCGCTACGTGCTGGTGAACATTCCGGACTACGAACTCGAACTGCACGACAATGGCGGCCTGGTGCGGCGCATGGACGTGATCGTCGGCCGCGCCGACCGCCAGACGCCGCTGTTCTCCTCGGCCCTGACCTATCTGGAGTTCAACCCCACCTGGACGGTGCCGACCTCGATCGCGGTGAACGACTTCCTGCCGCGCCTGCTGGAGGACCCTACCTATCTGCAGCAGCAGAACATCCGGCTCTACTCCGACTGGTCGCCGGGCCGGGTGGAGATCCCGTCGCAGTTCGTCGACTGGCACTCGGTCGGCTCGGGCATCCGCTCGTTCATGCTGCGCCAGGACCCGGGGCCGGGGAACTCGCTCGGCCGGGTGAAGTTCATGATGGCCAACAACTTCTCGGTCTATCTGCACGACACGCCGGCGCGTTCGCTGTTCTACCGGGCGACGCGGTCGTTCTCCTCCGGCTGCGTGCGGGTGGAGGATCCGATGTGGCTGGCCGACTACCTGCTGGCCGACACCGCGAACTGGTCCGCCGCCCGGCGCGAGGGCATCCTCGCCTCCGGCCAGACCACGCGGGTCAACCTGGCGACGCCGATGCCGCTGCACCTGGCCTATATCACCGCCTGGCGCGACGACACCGGCGTGATGCAGCTGCGCGAGGACATCTACGGGCTGGACCGCATGATCGCCGGCGTGATCGCCGACATCCGTCCCGAGCGGATGGAGATCGCCCTGGCGAACTGACCTTTCGGCACCGGTCCCGTATGGCGCGAGGCGGCCTTCCGGCGACGGAAAGCCGCCTCACGCATTTCTGGCCGAAGCGTTACGGATCGTGCGCCGGAACGGCTGATAAATCGCTTGAATTCCACGGTTCTCTCCGTCAAGGTTTGCCCACAAAAAAATCGATGCGGCTCCTGAATCGGGGTCGCTCATGCCGCGAAGAATTGTCGGGTTGCTGTCGAAATCGTCGTCTTTCCCGGCGGCGATACGGGTAAACGGAACGCCGTAGAAGTCGATAAAGTGTCGTTCCCCCCTCGACACGCACCTTAGGCCACGAAACTAAGGGGCATCGATGCGATTCAATCGTCGATCCGTTCTCACTGCCGGTGCCGCGCTGCTCGGCACCTCACTCCTCCCCCAAGCCGCATTCGCCACCGCCGGAACCAGAAGTATCCGGCTCTACGACGTGAACCGTCTGGAGGCGATCGAGGTCACCTACCTCTCCAATGGCTGGTACAATCCCGACGCCCTTTTTCAGCTCAACGTCTTCCTGCGCGACCGGCGCAATGACGAGGTGACCGAGATGGACCCGGGCGTCATCGACATCGTCTGGATGATCCAGCAGTCGATGTCCTGCCAGGACGCGGCCCACATCATCTGCGGCTACCGCTCGCCCGAGACCAACGCCATGCTGGCGGCGCGGAACGGCGGGGTGGCTCAGAACTCCTACCACGTTCGCGGCCAGGCGATGGACATCCGCATTCCCGAGCGCGATCTGGGCGCGGTGCGGCAGGTGGCGCTGGGGCTCGGCCTTGGCGGCGTCGGCTACTACCCGAACTCGGACTTCGTCCACGTGGACACCGGACCGGTGCGCGACTGGTAGCGTCCGGTCGTCCGACCGTCAGACCATCAGGCCGCGAAGCGGGGCGCCGTCGAAAAGACTGGCGCCCCGCTTCGCGTTCGGGACGCCGATGGCGGGCGGGAGACCGCGCGGCCTGTCGTCAGGCGCCGAGATCGCTGAACGGCATGTTGTCCGGCACGATGGCCGGATCGACCTGATCGACACGGATGGAGGCGGGGGCGCCCACGCCGGACTGCATCAGCGCCGGCACTCCGTCCGTCGGCCAGCCGGCCGGATCGCGTCCCACGGCGCTGAGACCGTCGGGGCAGCGCAGCTCGGGCTCGCGGGTCGGGTGGCGCAGCGCCACGCAGAGCAGGTCGGGCGCGGTCGGGTGGGGCACCTCGTGCGCCGCGGCCAGCTGCTCCGGCTGGTTGCGGATGCGCAGGCGGAAGACGTTCGCCAGCCCCTGCCGGCTGCCGCCCGCCGTCGCCACCGTGACGGTGGGCTGCGGGGTCAGTGGGCCGATCGGTCCGGCGAGCGCGCCGATCTGGTTGCCCGGCGAGACGCTGAGCGGCGTGCCGTAGGGTCCCTCGGGCTGCTGGCGATTGAACCAGATCAGGCTGGTGCCGTCGCCGAACAGCGGGCCGCAGTTGCGCCGGCTGGCGTCGGTCTCGCAATACGCGCCATCCGAATCGATGTACCATGCCACGGTAACGCCATTGGTGAAGCCGAGCGCCGTGAAACGCAGGCTGTCCAGGCGCAGGCCCGACGGGCGGTGATAGGAGTGCTGGACGATCCGACCCGAACGCCAGTTGAGGGTCAGCGTATTGCCGGAGACGGCCTGGCGCGCCTCGGCGCCGTCGAGTTGGCGGAAACCGCGTTCGAGCGCGACCGCCTGGGTGAGGCCGATCTCCGCCGAGCCATCGTCCGCCGCCCCGGCCATCGCCTCGGTCAGCAGCGGATCCTGCGCCGGCGGCAGGCCGCCCGCGAAGCGCGGTCCCTGGCCGGTCGTCTCGACGGACGATCCGCAGGCCGCAACCAGCAGAAGGATCATGATGCCTAGAAAACGGCTGGGTCCTGCCATCGGAAAGCTCCGCTTGTTCCCTCAGTCTCCGCGTGGCTATGGCTGTGCCACGCCAGACCGATAGCATTCAATCCCACAGATGTCGCCGATGCGCCTCATAGAGTCACCCCGGAACCCGGACAGCCCGGCGATCCAGATCGACGTCGTCGCCGACCGGTTCTACCCGGCCGACTACGCCTGGTTGCGCTTGTTTGGCGACACCGCACCGGCATCCGATACACCAGAAATCAGCATCCGCCGCTGTAGCGACGGTCACTACCTGCGCCAGGCCGGCTGGGCCGAGCTGCCCGGCACGGTGCCGGCGCTCGACCAGGTGGCCCAGGATGGCGTAATCGACCTGCTGCTGGGCGCCGAGCCGTTCGCGCGCGTGGCGCCGGGAACCGCGGTCGAGATCGCGGTCCCGGCGTTCGAGCTGCGCCAGACCGTGACCTGGCCGACCCTGTTCGACGGGGTGCCGGCATCGCCGGACGCGGAGGACGACGGCAGCGACTTCGACGATGGCAACGACATCGGCGACGAGGGCGGTCGGGACGGCGGCCGGGACGGGGCGGAGGCCGAGGCTGCGGTTGACCTCGCCCCGGCGGCGGAAGCCGCCCATGGTAACCAGGTGGCGGAAGCCGCCCTCGACAGCCCGGCGGTGGATGCGTCGCTCCAGGCCGGGCACCGGGCCCGACCGGCGGCCGCCAGGACCATGGGGAAGGCGGAGCGCAAGGGCCCGCGCCGGGAGCGGCGCCGTTCCTGGCGGGCTGCGACCGTCTCGGCGCGGGAAGCCGATCTCGACGCTCCAGGCCGGACGGGGGGCGAGGAGGCGCATGGCGCCGGTCCCGCCCGCGAGCACAGGCGGCCGGGCAGGCGCCGGGTGCCGCTGCCGTGGAAGATCACCGCCATCAACCTGGTGCTGATCGTCGGCATCGCCGTTCTCGGCGTGCAGATGTCCACAGGCGGCATCGATCCGTTCGCGCTGTTCAGCAGCGGGGACGAGCGCGCGGCACCGGGGGCGGGTGCGCCGCGGGCGGCCACCGATCTCGATGCCTATGAGCGCGCCGCTCTCGACGCGCTGGCCGGAACGGTGACGGCGGAGGCGAGCGGCGACGACCCGCTGACGCCGCTGCGGCAGGAGGCCGACGCGCTGGTGCGGGGGGATGCCGCCGCCGCCGATTTGACCGGGGCCGCCAGACGCTTCGCCGAGGCCGGCCGGCCGGCGGTCGCGCTCGCGCTCTACGAGCTCGCCTGGTCGCGGGGCGGTGGCGAGGCGGCCCTGGCGATCGGCCGGATGAGCGACCCGCGCTTCTTCACGGCGGCAAGCTCCGGCTTCACGCGGCCGAACGCTGAACTGGCCATCACCTGGTACCGGCGCGCGCTCGACGCCGGCACCATGGCCGCGGTGATCGAGCTCGACGACCTCCGGCTCGCCCTGGAGGAGGCGGCGGCCCGCGGCGACCAGGAGGCCGCCAACGCCCTGCTGCTGTTCGAGTAGCCGCCCGGCTCGGCCCAGGCGAGATGTCAGGCCGCGAGGCCCTTGCTGGCGATCTCGAACACGTCCTTGGACAGGCCGGGCCTGTCGAGAATGCGCTCCAACTCCCGCTTCATCAGCGCCTGCCGCGCCTCGTCCATGCGCCGCCAGCGTCCCATGGGCGCCAGGATGCGCGCGGCGATCTGCGGATTGACGGGGTCGAGCTCCAGCACCGTGTCGGCGAGGAAGGAATAGCCGCTGCCGTCGGCGCTGTGGAAATGCAGCTGATTGTTGAAGGCGAAACTGGCCACCAGGGCGCGTACGCGATTGGGGACGTTGAGCCGGAAGGCCGGATGCGCGCGCAGTTCGCGGACCCGGCGGACGGTGCCGGGCAGGCTGCTCATCGCCTGCAGGGCGAACCACTTGTCGATCACCAGGTCGTCGCCCTGCCAGCGCTCGTAGAAGGCGTCGAGCGCCTGCTGGCGTTCCGGCCGGTCGATATGGCTGAGGATGCCCAGCGCGCCCAGCACGTCGGTCATGTTGCCGCCGTCCCGGAACTGGCGCATCAGCAGGTCGACCGTGTCCTCCGCCGATCCGGCGGCGAGCAGGGCGAGGCACACGCAGCGCAGGGCGCGCCGGCCGGTCTGCCCGGCAACAGGGGCATAGGGCTCGGTCACCGCGTGCGCCTCGAAGGCGGCGAGCAGCTGGTCGCGCAACGCCTCGCCGAGCGTGGCGCGGGCCTCGTCGCGCGCGGTGTGGATCGCCTCGACGTCGACCACCTTCATCTGATCGGCGAGATAGGCCTCGCCCGGCAGGGTCAGGGCCTCGGCCTTCAGCGCCGGCTCCAGCGCCTCGGCATGCAGCGTGGCGGCGAAGGCGTCGGCGAAGCTGGCCGGCAGGACCGGTGCCTCGCCCTTGCGCACGCTGGCGATCATGTCGAGCAGTTGCGCCGTCGCCAGTTGCTGCCCCGCCTCCCAGCGGGCGAACGGGTCGACGTCGTTGGCGTAGAGGAAGGACAGCCGCTCCACCGGCGGCCGCGCCAGCACGACCGGGGCCGAGAAATTGCGCAGCAGTGAGGGGATGGCGGGGCGCTCGACGTCGTGCAGGGTGAAGCTGGCTTCCTCCCCCTCGAGCAGAAGCACGTGCGTCTCCGTCGAGGCCGCGTCCTCGCCGGGGAGACGGAAGGCGAGGGGCTCTCCCGTCTCGGCGTCCAGCAGGCCGACGGCCACGGGGATCGGCATTGGCTGCTTGCGGCGCTGGCCCGGCGTGGCCGGCACGGTCTGCCACATGCTCAGGTGCAGCGTCCTTTCCGCCGCGTCGTAGCGGTCCGTGACCTCCAGGCGCGGCGTGCCGGCCTGGGCATACCAGAGCCGGAAGCGCCCCAGGTCCATGCCCGAGGCGTCCTCCATCGCCGTCACGAAGTCCTCGCAGGTGACGGCCTGGCCATCGAACCGCTCGACATAGAGGTCCATGCCCCGGCGGAACGCTTGCGCCCCGATCAGGGTGTGGATCATGCGGATGACCTCCGCACCCTTCTCGTAGACGGTGGCGGTGTAGAAATTGTTGATCTCGATATAACTCTCGGGCCGGATCGGATGGGCGGTGGGTCCCGCGTCCTCCGGGAACTGGGCGGCGCGCAGGCGGCGCACGTCGCTGATGCGCTGCACGGCGGCGGAGTTCATGTCGGCGGAGAACTGCTGGTCGCGGAAGACGGTGAGGCCTTCCTTGAGGGTAAGCTGGAACCAGTCCCGGCAGGTGATGCGGTTGCCGGTCCAGTTGTGGAAATATTCGTGGCCGACGACGCTCTCGATGCGGTTGTAGTCGGCGTCGGTCGCCGTCTCCGGCCTGGCCAGCAGCAGGGCGGTGTTGAAGATGTTGAGCGACTTGTTCTCCATCGCTCCCATGTTGAAGTCGCCGACCGCGACGATGTTGAAGCGGTCGAGATCGTATTCCAGCCCGAACACGTCCTCGTCCCACTTCATGGACGCCTTCAGCGACTGCATGGCGTAGCCGACCTTCTCCACGTCGTCGCCGCGGGCGTAGATGCGCAGGTCGACCTCCCGGCCGGAGCGGGTGGTAAAGCTGTCCCGCAGCATGTCGAGATCGCCGGCGACGAGGGCGAAGAGGTAGCTCGGCTTGCGGAACGGGTCGTGCCATTTCACCCAGTGGCGGCCACCCGCCGCCTCGCCGCTGTCGACGGGATTGCCGTTGGACAGGAGCACGGGATAGCGCGCCTTGTCGGCCAGCATGGTCACGGTGAAGACCGACAGCACGTCGGGCCGGTCTGGATAGTAGGTGATGCGCCGGAAGCCCTCGGGCTCGCACTGCGTGAAGAAGTCGCCATTGGAGGTGTAGAGGCCGTCCAGCGCGGTGTTCTGGTCCGGGTGGATGCGGGTGGTGATGTCCAGCACGCCCGCATCCCGGTCGCCGACATCCAGCGACAGATCCTCGTCCTCGATGGTGTAGCTGTTGGCCGAGACCGTCTCGCCGTCGAGCTCGAGGTTTTCCAGGGTGAGCGCGCTGCCGTTCAGCACCAGATGGCGGGCCCGCTCCCCGGCCTTCGGATTGCGGCGGAAGGCGAGGCGGGACGTGACCCTGGTCTCCTTCACGCCCAGATCGAAGACCAGGTCGACGCTGTCGATCAGGAAGGCGGGCGGCCGGTAGTCCGCGAGCTTGATGGTCTGCGGCTTGGTCGGGGCGGGGGCGGGGGATTGCTGGTCGGCCATGGGCGTCCGTCGGCTGTGCGGTCAGGCGCGGCCGGAACCTCCGGCGGCACGCTCGGTTCTCACTACTAGCGCCCCGGCCGCGGCGGCGACAGGGGCTTCATGCTTTTGCCCCAATATCGCGCCAATTCGCCGACGCTCGGGGTCTAGGATCGTGGTCCGGATCGCTTCCGGCTCGATCCCCGGAATCCCATATCGGTCCCGGCGCGCGCCCGGCAAAGGGGTGCGTTCGTCCGGGACACCTGCCTAGGAGTTGACCTGCCATGTGCGGACAGTGCGACCAGCGTTACCCCCGACCGGCGGCCCGTCCTGACGTTCCCGCCAGCCCCGGCGAGAGCAGGCGGGCACGGCACGGCGTCTCCCGGCGCGGCGTGCTGGCGGGGCTCGGTCTCGGCACGGCGAGCCTGGCGTTGACCGCCTGCAATCCGGGCGGCGTCGGCCAGGTCTTCGCGCCGCCGCCCAACCAGATCCAGCAGGCCGCCGACCAGGCCTGGGCGCAGCACCTGCAGGAACATCGGCTGTGGAACGACCCCGCGGCCAACCAGATGGTGCAGCGGGTCGCCCAGCGCCTGATCCCGACGTTGGGGCCGACGCCCTATCGCTGGGAGGTGCGGGTTTTCGACGATCCGGGCGTCAACGCCTTCGCCCTGCCGAACGGCAAGGTCGGCGTCTATCGCGGCATGATCGAGGCGGTCCGCAATGACGACCAGCTGGCCGCCGTGATCGGCCACGAACTGGGCCATGTGACGGCGAACCACGCATCCGAGCGGGTCGGCACCTCGCAGTTCTCCGGCGTCGTCGCCTCGCTGGGCGGCGCCCTGATCGGCGGCGACCAGGCCTCGGTTGAGACCTGGTCGGAGATCCTCGGCATCGGCGGGCAGCTCGGCTTCGTGCTGCCCTTCTCGCGACAGCAGGAACTGGAGGCCGACCAGCTCGGCGTCAGCTACATGGCGCGGGCCGGCTACAATCCGGTGCAGGCGGTGGCGTTCTGGGAGCAGCAGGCGGCCCAGGGCGGCGGCCGGACGGAGTTCCTGTCTACCCATCCTTCCGACGCCACAAGGCTGCAACAGTTGCGCCAGATCGTCTACGGCTGACCGCGGACCGGCCGGAGGCGGTTCACGACGCCCGATCGGCCCGGGCCAGGTTGCGATAGCGCTGGCGGTAGCGGGCTGGCGTGACGCCGGCCTGGCGCTTGAACAGGCGCCGGAAGAAGGACGGGTCCTGGTAGCCCACCTCGAGGCCGATGGCGTCCACCGCGTCGTCCGTGGTCTCCAGCGCCTGCTTGGCCTCCTCGATGCGTAGCACGTGCAGATAGGCGATCGGCGACAGGCCGGTCGCCGCCTTGAAGCGGCGGGG